>Ga0335076_10007714_pt1 | contig 10845 bp, 11 predicted proteins | sample Lox_Sample_25_FD_206717 | JGI IMG/M metagenome (GOLD analysis project Ga0335076, IMG submission 206717) | Soil microbial communities from Loxahatchee National Wildlife Refuge, Florida, United States - Lox_Sample_2.5 | ecosystem: Environmental > Terrestrial > Soil > Wetlands | place: USA...
TCGGATCGTGGACGGACCGGAGATTACACCCCCTCCCGTCGACGAGCAAGGCTTCGTGGCCAGGCATCGAGGCCAGGAGGTCTGTGCCTCCCGCGGCCTGACCGGACCGGCGTGCCCGTGGGGCCGTCATCGTGGTCACCGGCAAGGGCCTGGGACCGGGGACCGAGAAGAAGCGACCCCGCCCCGACGGCCGTGAGCAGGCTCCGGCAGACGAACGACCGCGCGCTCGAGAACAATTCCCCTCCTTCTTCGAGAGTGCTCAGCACAAGTCAGGAAGGGCGTGTTCTCCTGCGGCTTCGGAACTGTGACGACCGGACGACGCTCGCGCCGTTCCCAAGGGCCCCGGCGATTGGGCATACTCGATTGGCGGGAGGGGAGGAGCCGAATGCCAGAGATTCACCACCGCGTCCCGGTGTCGGCCGCGGCAAAGGCGGTTCTGGACCTCGTGGCGACCGGCGTCGGCTTCGAGCGCTGGTGGGCGGAGGACGTCACGACCGAGGCCGACGGGCGGATCAGCCTGGGCTTCTTCGACCGCGCGACGGTCTACCGCCTCCGCCTCCTCGAGCGGGGAGAGGAAGGCGTGTCCTGGCGCTGCGAGTCGGGCGACGAGTGGCACGACACCGAGCTGCGGTCCGATGTGAAGCCGGCTCGCGACGGCGTCATCCTCGACTTCCGGCATGCCGGATGGCGGAGCGAGACGCCGTACTTCACGTCCTGCAACACGACCTGGGGCGAGCTGATGTTCCGCGTGAAGTCGGCGGCCGAGGGGAAGCCCCGCGGCCCGCTGTTCCGCCGAGGCTCGCTCGCCTACTAGAATGCCCTCATGGCGACCGGATCGGGGGTGTCCCCGGCAGCGGACCGCTTCCTGCTGGCCGTGGTGGGCAGCGGCTCGAAGACGCAGGCCCTCCTGACGGACCTCCGCGGCAAGGCCATCGCCCGCGGCTTCGGGCCGGCCAGCAATCCCAACGTGGTCGGCTTCGAGGCGTTCGGCAGGGCCCTCACGATGGCCATCGAGGGCGCCCTCGTGAACGCGATGGGCCCGCGGCGCGGGGACGCCGACGGCGCTGCCTGGCGCGGCGTCGGCATCGCATCAGCGTGCTTCGGCCTGGCGGGCGTCGACAGCCCGGAGGACGAGGCGCGCGTGTCGCGGTGGGTCAGGGAGCAGGCGGTCAGCGAGCGGACCCTCGTCGTGAACGACGCCGCCCTCGTCATGGCGGGCGGCACGCCCGATGGCTGGGGCGTCGCCCTCATCAGCGGCTCGGGGTCGGTCTGCTACGGCCGCTCGGCGCAAGGGCGGGAGGTGCGGGTGGGCGGCTGGGGCCCGCTCCTCGGCGACGAGGGCAGCGGCTACGAGATGGCCTTGGGCGCCCTGCGCCTCTGCACGCAGACCGCCGACGGGCGGGCCGACGCGCACGCCCTCCTCCAGGCGATCCTCCGCCACTGGTCGCTGCCCGACGCCTCCGCCCTGCTGCGCCACGTCTACCGTCCCGGCACCACTCCCGGCGACCTCGCCGCCCTCGCCCCGGTCATCGTCGACCTCGCCGCGAGCGGGGACGCGGACGCCCGCGCCCTGGTGGAGGCGACCGCCCGCGGCCTCGCCCGGCAGGTGGACACGGCCGTGCGCAAGCTCGCCCTGGAGCGCCCCCCGCTCGCGCTGGCGGGCAGCAGCCTGCAGAGGGGCGACATGCGGCGGGCGCTCCTCTCCGCGGTCAGCGCCGAGATCGGAACCACGGCCTACGTCCCCGACCTCTGCCGGGGCGCGGTCAAGCTGGCCGAGCGGCTTCTGAAGGGGCCCCAGGCGGGCCGCTAGTTGCTCCCGCCCCTCCTCGCCCGAGCCGTCGACGCGTGGGCGGCGTACTACGAGGCGCACCGGATGGTCTCCGTCGCGGTCCGCTGGCTGCACCTCGCCGGCCTCGTCGTCGGCGCCGGCACGGCGCTCGTCGCCGACCGGCGGGTCCTCGTCGCGTGGCGCGGGCCGCACGGCGCCCGCGAGGCTGCGCTCGCCGAGCTGCGCCGCTCGCACCGCGTCGTCTTCCCGGCGCTGGCGGTGATCGTCCTGACCGGCCTGCTGATGACGGCATCCGACCGTGGCACGTTCATGGGCTCGCGGCTGTACTGGGGCAAGCTGAGCCTCGTCGCGCTGCTGCTCCTCAACGGCACGGGCCTCCTCGCCCTCGAGCGCGCGGCCCAGAGGGACGGCGCCTCGGTCTGGCGGCGGCTCGGCATCGTGTCGGCCGCGAGCCTCGTGCTGTGGCTCGTGGTGCTCTTCTTCGGCGTGTGGCTGACGGCCGCGGCCTGACTGGAAGGGCGATGGAGCAGCGCCGGCGCGAACGGACGACGGGGCGAGGAGAGGCACGTTGCCCTGGCTGCGCCACCGTCTCGCGACGACACGTCCTGGGCCGGGCCTCCGTTGCCGCCCTGGCGGCGATGGCCGGCGTGGAGCTCGCGGCGGGCACCCGCGCCGCGCTGCCGGTCGTCGAGGGAGGCTCCACGGCGAGCGCCAACTCCGACCGTCGCTACCCGCTTCCGGCGGCGGACGGCGTCACCATCGACCGCAACGAGCAGGTGATCCTGGTTCGCTTCCAGCGGCACGTCTACGCCTTCAACCTCGCCTGCCCGCACGAGAACACGGCGCTGCGCTGGCGCGAGCGGGAGGTGCGTTTCCAGTGCCCGCGGCACGAGTCGCAGTACCAGCCGGACGGCACTTTCGTCACCGGGCGCGCCACGCGCAACATGGACCGTTTCGCGGTCAAGCGGGATGGCGCGGAGCTCGTCGTGGATCTCGACCGGCTGTTCCGCTCCGATCAGCAGGCGCAGGACTGGGCGGCGGCGACCGTCGAGGTGTAGGCGGCGCGGGCGGCCCGCCCGTCTATCCGCCGCCGATCGCGGCCTTGACGCAGCTCAGCAGCTCGTGCCCCACGTACGGCTTCTGGATGGACGCCGCGCAGCCGAGCGCGCGCGCACGGGCGAGGGGCGGGTGACGGCGTAGCTCCCGCGCCACGTCGTAGCCGACGATCTCGGGCAGATGGATGTCGAGGAGGATCGCGGCTGGCTGGAGCTCGACGGCCTTGCGCACGCTCTCGCGGCTGGCGGTCAGCTGCCGGTTGCGGTCCGAGAGCTCGCGAGTGCGCTCCTCGAGCCGGGCCTCCCGCTCGCTGCGCGCGCGCTCGAGCTCGGCCATGGCCTGTGCCCGCTCGTGCTGCGCGCGGAGAGCTGCGATGCCGTGCGAGATGTCCGGGCCGAGCTCCTCGAGCAGGCCGATCTCGGTGCCGTCGAAGGCGTCGGGGTCCGCCGCGTAGACCAGCAGGACGCCGTAGACCTCTCCGCCCACCAGCAACGGAACCGCGATCGCCGAGGCGAAGTGGTGCGTCGCGAACACCCGCCGCCAGGCCGCGAAGGCGGGGTTTCTCCGGAGGTCGCGGGCGATGGCCGGGCGTCGGGTCCGGATCGCGGTCCCGGCCGTTCCGTGGCCGTACTCGTCGTCGGCCCCGTCGACGTGGATCACCCGGAGGAACGCTCCGGGGCCGGTGGAGGCGACGGGGCGCACGGTGCGCCTTCCAGCTCGGCGCGGCCGATCCAGGCCATCGGGTAGCCCGCGGTCTCGACCGCGATCCGACAGATCCCGGTGAGCAGCGCGTGCTCGTCCGTCGCGTGCACGACCGCGCTGTTGATCAACGAGAAGAGGCGCAGCGCGTTCGTCTGGCTGAGCGCCTTCTCGGTCCGATCCTCGACCGACCTCGACCGCTCGGCTCCGCTCATCGCCACACCTCGTCGACAGGCTCGCAGAAACGGGTGGGCACGCGCCGACGGTGCCCACGTCAGCACAGAACACGGCCTGTCGCGTCCGTGGTGCCTGGCGAGCCGACGCCCCTCGGAGACCGATCAAGGCCCCTCGACCGAGGTCACCGACAATCTGGAGGTCCACGCCCCCCTTCGCCGATGTGTTGGGCTCCCGCCGGATGTGAAAACACGTCACAACCTCCTCCGCAGGCCGCATCCGCAACCCGGCCGCACGTAACAACGTCTAAGAAGAGAGTCAGAGGCGCCGGGCCGCTCGACGCCAAGACCGGGAGACGACGATGGGGTGCACCCCGCAACTCGCTGAAGCCGAGACCGGAAGCTGCCTCCAGATGCACGAGGACTGGAAGGAGGCGACGCGGCGGCTGGCCCGGGACCGCCAGGAGGCGGCCCTGTGCCTGCAGTCGGCGGTGGTGGAGGAGGACCCCGCGGAACGCCGGTCCCTGCGACGGCGAGCTGCGCAGCTCATCGCGCCCCGCCGCTCGAGCCGACGGAGGGTCTTCTAGCGGGACAGGACGTGGCCGGGCGGGCGCGAGGCAGGGCTCGCCCGCAACGGCAGGAGCCGATCCCTCCGGGGGTGTAAGCTTCGTCCGGTCCGCTCCCAGGAGGAACGACTTGCGCCCTCCCCTCTCGACTCGTCCCGACGCCGGTCTTCTGCTCGGCCTGCTCCTCGTTCTCGCGATGCCCTCCCCGGGCCGGCCCCAAGCCTCGTCACCGGCTCCGCCGGCGCCCGCGAGAGCGCCCTACTTCGATCCGAGTCTGCCCCTCGAGAAGCGCGTCGACGACCTCGTCTCGCGCATGACGCTGCCGGAGAAGGTCTCTCAGATGCAGGACCACGCCGCCGCGATCCCCCGCCTCGGCGTGCCGAGGTACGACTGGTGGAACGAAGGGCTGCACGGCGTCGCGTTCGGCGGGTACGCGACCAACTTCCCGCAGGTGATCGGCATGGCCGCCACCTGGGACCCCGGGCTCGTGCACGAGATGGCCGAGACGATCTCGACCGAAGCGCGAGCCAAGTACCAGGAGGCCGTGCGCGAGGACCATCACGAGATGTTCTTCGGCCTCACCTTCTGGGCGCCCAACGTCAACATCTTCCGGGATCCGCGCTGGGGACGCGGCCAGGAGACCTACGGCGAGGATCCCTTCCTCACCGCGCGGATGGCCGTCGCCTTCGTCTCCGGCATGCAGGGCGACGACCCGAAGCACCTGAAGGTCGTCTCCACGCCCAAGCACTTCGCCGTCCACAGCGGGCCGGAGCCGCTGCGGCACACCTTCGACGTGAAGGTGTCTCCCCACGACCTCGAAGACACCTACCTCCCGGCGTTCCGCGCGGCGGTCACCGAGGCCCACGCGCAGTCGGTGATGTGCGCCTACAACGCCGTCGACGGCTCCCCGGCCTGCGCCAGCGCGATGCTGCTCCAGCAGCACCTGCGCGACGCCTGGGGGTTCGACGGCTACGTCGTCTCCGACTGCGCCGCGGTCGCCGACGTCGCGACCGGGCACAAGTTCGCCCCGGACTTCGCGCATGCCTCGGCGGCGGCCGTGAAGGCCGGCACGGACCTCGAGTGCCAGTACCGCGAGGGAGCGGCCTTCCCCGCCCTGTCGGACTCGGTCAAGCAGGGTCTGGTCACGGAGGCCGACCTCGACCGCGCCGTGAAGCGGCTCTTCACCGCGCGCTTCCGCCTGGGCATGTTCGATCCGCCCGAGTCCTACGCCTACGGCCGCATCCCGGTCAGCGAGGTGAGCTCGGCCGAGCACCGGAAGCTCGCCCTGCGGGCGGCGCGCGAAGCGATCGTGCTCTTGAAGAACGACCGGCGATTCCTGCCGCTCTCGGCGACCACGCCGACGATCGCCGTCGTGGGACCCGACGCGGAGCTGGTGCAGTCGCTGCAGGGCAACTACAACGGCACGCCCCCCGACCCGGTCTCCCCACTGGCCGGCATCGAGCGGCGATTCCGGGCCGCGAAGGTCGTCTACGCGCAGGGATCCAGCCTCGCCGCCGGGCTCGCGGTGCCCGTGGCCCACACCGCGCTCCGCACCGCCGACGGACGAGAGGGCTTGACGGGAGAGTACTTCGGCAGCTCCGACTTCAGTGGCAAGCCGGTCGCCGTCCGCGTGGACCGGACCGTGAACTTCAACTGGGACAAGGCCATCCCTGTCTCCGGCCTGCAGCGCAACAACTTCTCCGTGCGCTGGACCGGAAGCCTGGTGCCTCCCGGTCCCGGCGACTACAAGCTCGGCGCGCGCGTCGCCTTCTGCTACGCGTGCGAGAGCCACGAGCAGTTCCGCCTCTACGTGGACGGCAGGCAGGTCGCCGACGCGGCCGCGAAGGGAGAGGCCGAGGCGTCCCTCCACTTCGCCGACACCCGGCCGCATGCCGTTCGCCTCGAGTACAGGCACGCCACGGCCGCGGCGGGCATCGACCTCGTCTGGCAGCCCCCCGCCGCAGAGCTCGTCCGGGAGGCCGTCGCCGCCGCGACCCGGGCCGACGTGGTGGTCGCCTTCGTCGGCCTCTCCCCGCAGCTCGAGGGCGAGGAGATGCCGGTCGAGCTGGAAGGCTTCAAGGGGGGCGACCGCACCGACATCCGCCTGCCCAAGGTCCAGCGGGACCTGCTGCAGGCCCTGAAGGGCACCGGCAAACCGATGGTCCTCGTGCTCATGAGCGGCAGCGCGCTCGCCGTTCCCGACGAGCACGCGTACGCGAACGCCGTGCTCGAAGCGTGGTACCCCGGGGAAGAGGGCGGCACGGCCATCGCCGAGACCCTGGCCGGCGACAACAACCCCGCCGGGCGGCTCCCGCTCACCTTCTACGCCTCCGTCGACCAGCTGCCGCCGTTCGAGGAGTACTCGATGGCGAACCGCACCTACCGCTACTTCGCCGGGAAGCCGCTCTACGGCTTCGGCTATGGGCTCAGCTACGCCGAGTTCCAGTACGGCAACCTCACGGTGTCGAGCTTGCCGGTGAAGGCGGGCGACCCGGTCTCCGTGGAGGTGGACGTGAAGAACGCGGGCCGCCGCCCCGGCGACGAGGTCGTCGAGGTCTACCTCACGCAACCGAAGGCCGCGCAGACCCCGCTACGCACGCTCGCCGGATTCAGGCGCGTCCACGTCGAGCCTGGCGCGACGGAGCACGTCGCCGTCACGATCGACCCCCGGACCCTCGGCCAGGTCGACGAACGGGGCGAGCGCGTCGTCCTGCCGGGGACCTACGGTTTCGCCGTCGGAGGAGCCCAGCCCGCCGAGTTCCCGGGTGCAGTGACCGCCACGTTCGAGGTCACGGGATCGCAGCCTCTCCCCCGCTGACCGGCAGGACGAACGCGCGGGTTTCGAGCCACCTCGTCGGTTCTGTGCTCTTTCACAACGCAATGCGCGAACGCGCCCGCCAGTGAGCCGACGCACTGGCTGACTCTCCTCGAGCCGCTATCGTGTCAACGCGCGGAGAGGCAGCAGATGACCACCTACAGCCGGAGCGCGACGTGCACGACGGGCCACAGGATCGAGGTGTCCTTCGAGTGGGATCCGCAGGCGACCGGGGCTCCCCAGGAGTACTCGAAACCCTGCCCGTCCCCGGCCTGCGACGGACGGGTCGAGTTCAGGCTGCCGATCGGCGCGGACCCCGAGAGCCTCGCGTTGCGCTGACGACGAGCTCGGCGTGCAGCCCGGAGGACCGCTGGCAGTAGAATCTCGCCTCGAAGGAGGCGTCCATGGCCTCGGCCGGCGCGACTGTCCCCACGATCTCGGTGATCGACGCGGCCCACGACGCGATCGCCCACGTTCGGAGGCATCTCTTTCCCATCCGGGTCGAGAGGTGGCTGGTGCTGGGCCTGCTCGCCTTCCTCGACCAGTGCGGCCGCGGAGGAGGAGGAGGGACCGGTCGGGGGCTGACCCACCACACGCTCGACTGGTCGCGCGGGCCTTGGCCCCAAGGCCCCGGGGATTTCCCCGGCGCTCTCGTCCGGGTGTCCGAGTGGCTGTCGTTGCACGCGGTAGTCGTCGCCCTGGGGCTGATCGCGACGCTCGTCGTGCTGGGGGGCGTCGCGGCCGTCGTCCTCTGGGTGAACGCCCGTGGCTCGTTCATGTACCTCGACAACGTCGCCAGCGGCCGCGCGGACGTGGTCCGCCCGTGGCGCGAGCACGCCTCGGCCTCGTCGTCCTACTTCGTCTGGCGGCTCGGCCTCACCCTGGCCGCGGCGTTCGTCGCGTTCTTCGCCGCCGGCCTCGTCCTCGCCGCCGTCCTCGGCTGGGCGCGCGGAAACCTGGAGGGTGCCACGGGCCTCGTGGCGGGCCTCGCCCTCCTGCCCGTGGTCCTGCTTCTCGGCCTCGCGTTGCCGCTCCTGCTCCTCGCCGGTCTGGCGCTACGGGACTTCGTCGCGCCGCTCCAGCTGATCACCGGTCTGCCCTGCCCCGAGGCAGCGCGGATCCTGGAAGGCCTCCTCACCCAGCACCCCGGCGCCTTCATCCTCTACCTGCTGGCCAAGCTCGGTCTGCTGGTCGGCTCGGGTGTCGTCGTGGTGGCAGGAGGTTGCCTGACCTGCTGCATCGGATTCCTGCCCGTGGTCATGCAGACGCTCTTCCAGCCCCTCTTCTACTTCGAGCGAGCCTTCCCCCTCTTCCTGCTGAGGCAGATGGGACACGACCTCCCCGGACGCCTGGGCGGCCTCGGCCAGAGCCGGTAGCGAGCCTCCGCGGGATGAGACCCTCGCGAGCGTCGATTCGGAAGGCCCAGAGTCCGATCCCCACCCCCCGCCGCCTCGACACACCGTCCCGATCCAGGCTCCGCCGGCGCCCGGCCGCGAACGGCACGGCGCTCGCTCTCTTCGTCGTGGCGGCCGCCACGATGCACGCCGAGGAGCCGGTGGCCGTGGTGTCTTCTGCCGCGAACGACCAGCTCCTGTACTTCACCTCGACGAGCCTGCTCGCGGACGACGACCGGCTCGTCTTCCTGAGCGACCGCTCCGGCCAGCCGAACGTCTTCGTGCGCGATCTGCGCACCGGCGAGGACCGGCAGCTGACCTTCAACACCGAGGGCTTCCTCAAGTCCTACGTCTACTTCGACGGCCTGCCCTATCGAGGCCTGGGGCGCGCCAGCATCAGCGTCGACCCGCGGCGAGGCCTCGTCTACTTCATCGAGGGGACGAGACTCTGCGTCGTGGACGCGGCTACCGGAGCGAGGCGGGTGCTCGCCGAGCTGCCGTCCGGGCAGATGACGGCCTTCACCCACGTGTCGGCCGACGGCTCCCGGCTGTGCGTGCCCACCACGGACGCCCGGGCTCTCGACGACGAGAAGCCCCTGAAGGGCAGGCCCGACTACGACATCGACGCGCGGGTCCAGGCCGAGGGGCTCTCGTCCTACCTGCGCGTCTTCGACACGGCTACCGGACGTGAGATCGCCAGTGAACGCGTGCCGAAGGCCTGGATCACCCACGTGCAGTTCTCGCCGCGCGACAGCCGGCTCATCCTCTACAACCACGAGTGGCCTTCCGACTGCGGAATACGGCGCATGTGGCTGTGGAACGGCGAGCGCCACCTGCGTCTTCGCACCGAGGGCGACGGCCGCAGCCGTGCCGACTGGACGTGCCACGAGATGTGGGAGCGCGACGGCTCCGCGGTGATCTACCACGGCACGTACGACAAGGGCTCGAGCTACGTCGGCCGCGTGCTTCCGGACGGCAGCGGAACGATCGAGATCTCGCTGCCGAAGGAGTGGAACCGCTACGGGCACTTCACCGTCGGCCGCCCCGGTTGGCTGGTCACGGACGGCTCCTACGTCCGGGACGGGGACCCGAGGCGTTCAGGAGGCGACTGGATCAGTGCCGTCTTCGTGGACTGGGCGGCCAGGCGCTACGACTGGCGACCGCTCTGCCGCCACGGCTCGAGCTGGACCTCGCAGGACGCCCACCCGCATCCGGTCTTCGATCACGCCGGCGGCGCGGCCTACTTCACGTCCGACGCCGGAGGCCGGCGAGCGATCTACCGCGTGACGGTACCGGACCGCCCGTGACGACACGCAAGGCCATTGACCCCATCGAATGAGGCGCCATGCGGCAGAATGATGCAAATACATCTGTCGCACCCTATGGTCGATTCGCTAATCTCTCATTGGGGGGGTTGGTGCCTGCGCGTCGCTCCTCGCGAGGAGTGCTTCATCGGAGGTTTCCTGCCAGCTATCGCTCCCGCGGTCCCTCCAGCGGCCCGCTTCGGCGCCGGCCCCCCCGCTTTCGAGCCTCGCGGACTCCTCGAAGGCCGCCCGCTCCCCGCCAAGCGTGCTGCCCGGCTGGATCCGCTGCGCCCGGCGCTCAGGCGCGTCGACACGCAGGAGTCGTGCGATCCCCGTCGTCGGTGACTGCTTCTCGTGCCGACGGGGCCGCCGTCCGCGGGGCACTGCCGCTATAATCCGTCCACGTCACCGCAGGGGAGAACGTGATGGCTCTTCAGCCCGGCGCGTCCCTCGGCCCGTTCCGCATCATCGAACCTCTCGGCCGAGGCGGCATGGCGTCGGTCGCCAAGGCGTACGAGGCCGCCCTCGACCGGTATGTCGCGCTCAAGGTCCTGCCGGCCGAGTTCATGCACGACCCGAGCTTCGCCGAGCGTTTCAAGCGAGAGGCGAAGGTCATCGCCAGCCTCGAGCACCCCAACATCGTCCCCATCTACGCCTTCGGGATCGACGAGGGGATCCCCTGGATGGCGATGCGGCTCGTGGCGGGGGGAACGGTCTCGAGCGCGCTCAAGGAGCGCCGGATCGGGCGGGCGGAGGCGGTCAGGATCCTGCACGGAGTGGCGCTGGCCCTCGACTACGCCCACTCGCGGGGCGTCGTTCACCGCGACGTGAAGCCGCAGAACGTCCTGCTCGACGCGGCGGGGCCGGTCTACCTCGCGGACTTCGGCATCGCCAAGATCGTCGAGGGATCGACGGTGATGACCGCGACCGGCATGGTCACGGGGACGCCCGAGTACATGGCTCCGGAACAGGCGCAGGGCCGGGCGGTGGATGCCCGGGCCGACATCTACTCGCTCGGCGTCCTCGCCTACCGGATGCTGACGGGAAGG
>Ga0335076_10007715_pt1 | contig 10845 bp, 12 predicted proteins | sample Lox_Sample_25_FD_206717 | JGI IMG/M metagenome (GOLD analysis project Ga0335076, IMG submission 206717) | Soil microbial communities from Loxahatchee National Wildlife Refuge, Florida, United States - Lox_Sample_2.5 | ecosystem: Environmental > Terrestrial > Soil > Wetlands | place: USA...
CCAGGGCATCGAGTTCGACTATTGCTGCTGCCACGCCTGCTTCGCGCTCGATGAAGCGGGCTACGAAACCATCATGATCAACTGCAATCCGGAGACGGTGTCGACCGACTACGACACCGCGGACCGGCTGTATTTCGAGCCGCTCACGGCCGAGGACGTGCTGGAGATCGTCGACACCGAGCGCAAGAGCGGCACGCTGCATGGCGTGATCGTGCAGTTCGGCGGCCAGACGCCGCTCAAGCTCGCGCACCCCCTGGAAGCGGCCAACGTGCCGATCCTCGGCACTTCGCCCGAAGCGATCGACCTCGCCGAAGACCGCGACCGCTTCAAGCGCATTCTCGACAAGCTGCATCTGAAGCAGCCAAAGAACGGAATCGCCTACTCGGTCGAGCAGGCGCGCCTTGTCGCCGCCGATCTCGGGCTGCCGCTGGTGGTACGCCCGTCCTACGTGCTCGGCGGCCGAGCGATGCAGATCATCCGCGAGGAGACCCAGCTCTCCGACTACCTGCTCGGCACGCTGCCCGAACTCGTGCCGGCCGACGTGAAAGCGCGTTACCCGAACGACAAGACCGGGCAGATCAACACCGTGCTCGGCAAGAACCCGCTGCTGTTCGATCGCTACCTGACCGACGCCACCGAGATCGACGTCGACTGCCTCTGCGACGGCAAGGACACTTTTATCGTCGGCATCATGGAGCACATCGAGGAAGCCGGCATTCACTCCGGCGACTCGGCCTGCTCGCTGCCGCCGCATTCGCTCGACGACAACATGATGGCGGAGCTCGAGCGGCAGACCCGCGAGCTTGCGCTCGGGCTCGATGTGGTCGGGCTGATGAACGTGCAATATGCCATCAAGGACGGCGAGATCCACGTGCTCGAGGTCAACCCGCGCGCCTCGCGCACGGTGCCGTTCGTGGCGAAAGTGATCGGTACGCCGGTTGCCAAGATCGCAGCAAGGATCATGGCCGGCGAGAAGCTTGCCGACTTCAAGCTGAAGAAGCGCGCTCTGAACCATGTCGGCGTCAAGGAGTCGGTGTTCCCGTTCGCCCGCTTCCCCGGCGTCGACACGGTGCTGGGACCGGAGATGCGCTCGACCGGCGAGGTCATGGGCATCGATCGTTCCTTCGAGATCGCCTTTGCCAAGAGCCAGCTCGGCGGCGGCACGCGCGTGCCGCGCAAGGGCACGGTGTTCGTCTCGGTGCGCGAGATCGACAAGCCTCGCGTCGCAGACGCGGTCAGGCTCCTGTTCTCGCTCGGCTTCAAGGTGATGGCAACCTCGGGGACCCAGCGCTTCCTCGCCGACAATGGCGTGCCGACGGAAAAAGTGAACAAGGTGCTGGAGGGCCGGCCGCACATCGTCGACGCCATCACCAATGGCGACATCCAGCTCGTTTTCAACACCACCGAAGGGCCGCAGGCGCTGGCCGACAGCCGCTCATTGCGGCGCGCTGCCCTCTTGCATAAAGTCCCGTATTACACCACTCTTTCTGGTGCCGTGGCGGCGGCCCAGGGTATCCGGGCTTATCTGGGCGGAGACCTTGAGGTCCGCACGCTCCAGAGTTATTTTTCCGAAAACTGATCGTTGACCGGGTACCCGAGCCCGCTGAATGATTGGTTGTTAAAGCCAGTATGGCTGGAACCCACTGCCCCGTCTGAATGCAGTCAGGGCCCTTTGCGGGGCCCGAACTATCAGGGCCCTTTGCGGGGCCCCAATTAATGGGCTGGCGGGCTTTGATTCGAGCCGCGAGAGCCTAATTTGGAAGACGTTGCGCGCGGAGGCCGTCGGTTCGCCGCGCGATTGAAGGACGAAGATGATGGAAAAGGTTCCGATGACCTCGATCGGCTATGCCGCTCTGACGAACGAGTTGAAGCAACGCCAATCGGTGGACCGTCCGCGCATCATTGAGCATATCGCCGAAGCGCGTTCGCATGGCGACCTTTCGGAGAACGCCGAATATCACGCCGCGAAGGAAGAGCAGTCGCACAACGAGGGCCGCATCGCCGAGCTCGAGGACAAGCTCGCGCGCGCCGACGTGATCGATATCTCGAAATTGTCCGGCGACACCATCAAGTTCGGCGCAACCGTGACGGTGATCGACGAGGACACCGAGAAGAAGGCGGTGTACCAGATCGTGGGCGAGGTCGAGGCCGACGCCAAGAAGGGCAAGATCTCGATCACCTCGCCGCTGGCGCGCGCCCTGATCGGCAAGAAGAAAGGCGCCTCCGTCGAGGTCAACACGCCCGGCGGCGCGAAGGCCTACGAGGTCACCAAGGTCGAGTGGCGCTGACGGCCGCCGTCCGCTTGCAGCGAGATAAGCCGCGACCTTTGCGCGGCTTTATCTTTTCCGCGCATGTTGCTGCCGACAACGAGCGACAGCCCCCGGGGTGATCCGGTTTCCGGGGTGGTGCTTCCTGCAACCGACGCAAAGCCTTCAGACACCGTAGACTGCGCCGCATGGTCACCGCCGTATCATTGGCGGAGCCGCCGTGATAATCGGACGTGCGGGCATTCGATACGGGGCGTTGCGCAGGAGGAAACGATGAACATCGATCGTCTTCAGCCCTATCTCTTGAGCCTGTTCAGGTTCGTCGCCGGTCTCATCTTCTTTCACTATGGCGTGGCAAAACTCTTCAAGTTTCCGCCGATCGCGATGTTCGAGGAGGTAACGCTGTTCTCGCTGTGGGGTGCAGCCGGCGCGATCGAGTTCGTGCTCGGCGGCATGCTGATGCTCGGTCTCCTGACGCGGTTGGTTGCCTTCATCTTGTCGGGAGAGATGGCGTTTGCCTATTTCATCGAGCATTTCCCGCACAGCTTCTACCCCGCGGTCAACGAAGGCGGGCTGGCGATCATTCTCTGTTTCGGCTGTCTCTATCTCGCCTCCGCAGGCGGCGGGCCGATCAGCCTGGACGCAATGCTGGGTGTGGGGGCGCCGCAACCGGGCCTGTCGCGGAGCTAGCCGGGACCGCTCGCGGACCTAGAACTCCCGGCCGATCAACCGATCGACTGAATAGCGGCCGCCGCCCTTGAAGAAGATGGCGATGCAGAGGATCACCCACAGCAAGGCGAATTCGTAGCCGCGATTGGTCCAGAAATATCCGAACTGCCACTGGAACAGGATGACGATGACAATCATCTCGATTCCAACGATGGCGGCGGCAATGCGCGTGAACAGGCCGATCGCGAGGCAGGCGGCGGCGACGGACTCGGCGAAGTAGGTCAGGTAGGCCAGCGCTTCGGGGAACGGCATTCCCTTGGCGGCGATGTTGGGCGCAAACTTCGCAATCGGCGTGTTGAGGATCTTGTTCACGCCATGCGGAACCAGGATCGCTCCGGTGGCAAAGCGCATGATGGCGTAGGAATAGGGAGCACAGCTCCCGTAGAGGCGAGCCAGCCCTGGGAAGACAAGCTTCGTTTCATCGCGAGCGGCCATGGCCTCGTCCCCTCATTCTCTGCGTCAGCTTAAGCGAATACGAGCAAAACACCGTAGCGCCGCCTCTATTCCGCGAATTGCAGACGAGCAGATTTGCAACTCACAAATGCGCGAGCATGATAGCCCCGCGGAGCTGGATGAACCAAATTGTCGCCACGATTGTTGAGAGAAACGGCGGCGCGGGGACATTCAGATGGAGAATGCGTTAATGTTCGATCGCTTGGGCGCGACCTATCAGCCTTTGGTCTTGAGCTTGTTCAGATTCGTGACGGGCCTTCTTGTGTTCCAATACGGCGTTGCAAAAATCTTCAAGTTTCCTGCGCTGCCGTATTTCGCCAAGCTTCCGCCGCTCATCACGACGGCGGGCGGGCTCGAGCTTGTGCTGGGCGCGCTCTTGATCATTGGCCTGTTCACACGGCCGGTTGCATTCATCCTGTCGGGAGAGATGGCGTTCGCCTACTTTCTCGGCCACATGTTCAAGACCGGCGAGGCTGTATTCCACCCGCTCAACAATGGCGGCACCGCAGCGATCCTGTTTTGCTTTGCCTGCCTCTATCTATCAGTGTCTGGCGGCGGCTCGCTGAGCGTCGACGCTGCGCTGCAGAAGCGGAACCGACTTGAGCATGCGGAGGAGAGTCGCTTCGGACAAGCCGCGGAATGATGCGGTTCACACTTTCGTCTTCACCTCGAGGGGCACGGCGGCTTCGTACTTCGAATTGTGCAGCACAAGCGATGTCCTGACGTTGCGCACATGCGGCGCGGCCGTGAGATGCGTGACGAATTCCTGGAACGTCGCCATGTCGGGCGCCACGCATTTCAAAATGAAATCCACCTCGCCCGACAGCATCCAGCATTCGCGCACCAAGGGCTCGGCGCGCACGAAATCCTCGAACGCGCGCAAATCCGCGTCCGCCTGGCTCGACAAATGCACCGAGGCAAACACCGTCACGTCGAAACCGAGCCGGCGCGGGTCGAGCAGTCCGCGATATCCGCGGATATAGCCTTCCTCTTCCAGGGCACGGACCCGGCGAAGGCAGGGCGGTGGCGAAATCCCGACTCGCTTGGCCAATTCGACATTGGTGATTCGGCCGTCGGCCTGGATCTCGCTCAGGATTTTGAGGTCGATCTCGTCAAGATGCTTCGACACGTGAGTTCCGCACTTCCCTGGCTGATGAGCGGGAGTGTCCGCCCGGCAACACTCTTAGCGCAGCTTACGCGTCATGCGCAATTTTATTGCGCGTGCACCGCCGCAATTTCCGGTCCCATCGTAACGTCCAAGACGCTCTCACTGGAAAATTCGCCGATATGGATTGCAATTCTTGCATGGCTCGCCACATACCCTAAACTTGGTTTTGTCACTTTCGGTGCTGCCGCGATGCCTTTCCAGGCGCATTTCGCTCAAGCGCCGATCAGCCTCATGCAGCGAGACTTCCGCGCCATGTCCGCACCGACTCATGCCAAGGTCGTTATCATCGGTTCCGGTCCGGCCGGCTATACGGCGGCAATCTACGCCGCACGCGCGATGCTGGAGCCGATCCTGATCCAGGGCATCCAGCCGGGCGGCCAGCTCACCATCACCACCGACGTCGAGAACTATCCGGGCTTTGCCGACGTCATCCAGGGCCCGTGGCTTATGGAGCAGATGGAAAAGCAGGCGCTCCATGTCGGCACAAGGATCGTCACCGACCTCGTCACCAAACTCGAGACGGCGCAGCGGCCCTTTCGCCTGACCTGCGATTCCGGCCAGATCTATCTTGCCGAGACCGTCATTCTTGCAACCGGCGCGCAGGCGCGCTGGCTCGGGATCCGGTCGGAAGAGAAATTCAAGGGCTTCGGCGTCTCGGCCTGCGCGACCTGCGACGGCTTCTTCTATCGCGGCAAGGAGGTCGTGGTGGTCGGCGGCGGCAACACGGCGGTCGAGGAAGCGCTGTTCCTCACCAACTTCGCCTCGCGCGTGACGGTCGTGCATCGGCGCGATCACTTCCGCGCCGAACGCATCCTGCAGGATCGCCTGTTCAAGAATCCGAAAATCAGGGTGATTTGGGATTCCGCCATCGACGAGATCGGCGGCGAGGAGAATCCCGCAAAGGTCACCCATGTGCGATTGAAGAACGTCAAGACGGGCGCTGCGACGCAACTTGCCGCCGACGGCGTCTTCGTCGCGATCGGGCATGCGCCGGCGAGCGAGCTCGTGCGCGACCAGGTCAAGCTGAAACCGTCCGGCTATGTCGAGGTGGCGCCGAATTCGACCGCGACCTCGGTGCCCGGCCTGTTTGCCGCAGGCGACGTCGCCGACGAAGTCTACCGCCAGGCGGTCACCGCCGCCGGCCTCGGCTGCATGGCCGCACTCGAAGCCGAGCGTTTCCTCGCGCTGCGCGCCAGCGAACGGGCCGCGGCGGAATGAATTGACATGGCCAAAACTCGCGACGGATTTTCAGATATGGATTGGGACAAGCTGAAGGTGTTTCACGCAGCGGCGGAGGCGGGCAGCTTCACGCATGCCGGCGAACAGCTTGGGCTTTCGCAATCGGCAGTGTCGCGCCAGGTCAGCGCGCTCGAGCAGGAACTCTCCGTCTCGCTGTTCCACCGCCATGCCCGCGGCCTTATCCTGACGGAGCAGGGCGACCTGCTCTTCCGCACCGCGCACGACGTGTTCATGCAGCTGCAGGCGGCGCGGGCCAAGCTCACCGACAGCCGCGAGCGGCCGAGCGGCGACCTCAAGATCACCACCACTCCGGGCGTTGGCATCAACTGGCTGATTCCGCGGCTCGGCGAATTCACCGCGCTCTATCCGGAGATCCGCATCTCGCTGATCGTCACCGACGAGGAGCTTGATTTGTCGATGCGCGAGGCTGACGTCGCGATCCGTACCCGCAAGCCGACGCAGCCGGACCTGATCCAGCGCAAGCTGTTCTCGATCGGCTTCCACGCCTATTGCTCGCCGGAATACGTCAAGCGTTTCGGCACGCCCCGCACGCTCGACGATCTCGATTCTCATCGCATCATCATGCTGAGCGACGGCCAGGTCGCGCCTCACCTGCAGAATCGGAACTGGCTGATCGAGGCCGGCCGCAACGGAAGCGGTCCGCGCGAGGCCTATTTCAAGGTCAACAATATTCTGGGGCTCGTGCGCGCCTGCCAGCAGGGGCTCGGCATCGCCGCGTTGCCCGATTATCTGGTCGAGGAGAACAACCGCCTGGTGCAGCTGTTCGGCGAGTCCGACTCGATCCAGCTCGACACCTATTTCGTCTACCCCGAAGAGCTGAAGACGGTGGCGCGCGTGCAGGTGTTCCGCGACTTCGTGGTGAGCAAGGCGCAGCGCTGGCCATCCTGACGCCGCGACGAGATCGCAAAGCGTTGGCAGCGAATGTCAGGATTCACCCAGTTTTGCGCATGACTGACATGCGACCCGGACGGTTGCTGCAGAGCGCTGGTGCAGACCATAATTGCAACACGCTGAACGGTCGCGTTGCGCATTTGTCCCCCTCCTCCAGTGGCGCGAAAGTTCAGTAATCCCTCTTGGAAGGTGATTGTGTCGGCCTCACGTGGCCATACCTGAGCCGGGCTCTTTTGAGCCCGGCTTTTTTTCTGCCTGTCGCTGCATCTTCCGCATGCGTTGACAGCTCTGCTGCAAACGATCATGATTTTTAAATGATCACGATTTCGTGCGCAGCGATTGCTTCGAAAAAAGGTCCCCGTCCGGGGACTTCAGGTCGGCGCGCGCGATAAGATCATCTTCGCAAGACTTTCCGATCCGAAAACCCCGCCGCCTGCGACGGGGTTTTTTGTCGTCCCGTCTCCGGCGCGTCTCACGACAAAAAAGGAGATGAGACCATGAACGACCTTCGAAACCGGTTGCAAGGACTCTGGCTGCCGCTGGTGAGCCCGTTTCGCGACGGTGCGCTCGACGAGGCATCGCTGCGGCGGCTGGTGCGGCATTACGCCGGCGGCGCCGTCGATGGACTGATCGACGGCCTGATTGACGGACTGATTCTTGGCGCGACATCGGGCGAAGGCCTGTCGCTCTCGATGGAAGAGCTCGAACTCCTCGTCGACACTGTCAACGACGAGCTTGCCAATGCGCGCAGCGCGCTGTCGGTCTGCCTCGGGCTTGCCGGTGCGAGCACCTCTGCGATGCGCGTCATTCTCGCTCAGACCGCGGCCTGGCCGATCGACGGCTATCTGATTTCGAGCCCGTATTATCTGCGGCCATCGCAACGGGGACTGTTGCAGCATTTTACGGCGCTGGCCGATCACGCCTCCTGGCCGATCGTGCTCTACAACATCCCCTACCGCACCTCGGTCAGTCTTTCCAACGACACGTTGCTCAGGCTCGCCGAGCATCCCAACATCGTGGGCTTGAAGGATTGCGGCGCCGATCGCGCGCAATCAAAGGACCTGCTGCGCTGGCGCCCGGCCGGCTTTCGCGTGTTGACCGGCGAGGACGCGCAATATTTCGACGCGCTCGATGACGGCGCTGACGGCGCCATTCTTTTGTCTGCGCATGTCGCGACCGAACGCTTCGCGGCGGTGGCAGCGCAGCTCAAGGCCGGCGATCGCGCCGCCGCACTTGCAAGCTGGCAAGAGGTCCAAGACCTGACGAGGCTCTTGTTCCTCGAACCCAGTCCCGCGCCGGCAAAGTACTGGCTGGCGCAGGCCGGGCTGATCGCCTCCGCCGAGGTCCGCTCGCCGATCGTGGAGGCGAGTGCCGAACTCGCCCGCGAGCTCGATTCCGAGATTGCGCGCCGCACGCCGTCGCCGCGTCCCATTCCGGTTAACGCGCGGTGAACGCAGCCTCGCGAATTTAAGGCAAGCCGCGCCGGCAAGCTTAAGACTTGCCGCCTAGGATTTGTGCACCGACGAGAGACGGGGGAAACAATGACCAAGCAAATCGCCATGCGCGAAACCATGCGCGATCTTCTGGTGGTATCGACCTTCGGCTTCTGGGCCGTGTTGCTCGGCTTCGTGCCGGTCGCCGCGATCCACCTGCTGGCGGCAGCCTGATTGAGCCACGACGAGCGCGCGGCGGATCGGGACGATCTCGTCGCGCTTTCGATTCCGGCGCGTCTGCCCGACCAATGCCGGTGTGGTTAATCCGAGGTAACGCCTGCGGTCAAATGCAAGCCAAAGCCCGACCGGGAATTTAAAGGCTTTCGGCTATCACAATCCCCGCAACATTAAAAAAAACGCGGGGGCGCGTTGTGGATACTCAAGACAAGATCATTGCGATGCCGCAGGCCATGCCTGCGCAGCAGCCGGTGCCTGCTCGGGGCTTTGCCCTTGAGGACGTCCTGTGGGCCGTTGGCATCTGGTCGGCGATCATCAGCCTGTCGCCGGTCATCGTATTCTACATGCTGATGGTGGCGTAAGGCGCCTCCGCATCGAATGGGCGCACGCTTTTCCGAAATCAGACGCAACTAAAAAACGCGCGGAGCCCGCGCGTTCTTTGCCGGTCTTCTTGGTTGGCGGTGTGAGCGATCACGCCGCCTGCTTGTGCATCGCCCCGCTCGCGGACGCAGTGCCGCGAATCGCCCTCACCGAACGCTCGATCGCGGCCCACAGCCGGCCGATCTCCGCCGCCGCACGGCCTTCGGCATAATATTCCCGCGCGCCCTCGCCCTGGCCCAACGCCATCAAAAGGTCGGCGCGGTTGGTGATCTGTCCGCCCCACACAGGTGCGCGGAATTTCGCCAGCGCTTCGCGCGCGATGGTGACGATCGGAGACTCGGCGTCGTCCCTTCGCGCTGGCGCCCCGTTGAGCACCACCGCATAGGGCTTGCGCGCCGCACGGCAGGTCTGGATCGTTTCCTGCACCGCGTTGACGTCAAAGACGCCCGGGCGCGCCGGAATGATCACCATCGTGGCGTTGCGGATTGAATCGTCGACCACGGCCGAAAGATTCGGCGGCGTGTCGACGAGCACCCACTCGATGCCGTCTCGCTTGGCGTTAGCGACGATGCCGCCGATCGAATTGACGGCGGTTTTGATCGGCGGTTCATTGGTACCGCGCAATTTGTGCCACAAGGTCAGCGAACCCTGCGGATCGGCATCGATGAGCAGACACGGTTTTGTCGCCTTGATCTGCGCAGCCAGATGCGCGGCCAAGGTACTCTTTCCCGAGCCTCCTTTACGCGATGCGAAAACAATAACGTTCATACAATCGCCTCCCGATTGACCCCAGAAGGCGAAAATGAATCAGCGCGCTGATTCGCGAAAGAAAAATCTGGCACCAATTGTGACGGAGCCACCGAAAGATGGAAACGGCTGGCTTTTGAGTCACACCTCGCAAACAACGAAGGGTTGAGTCCCGCTGCCAGCCATTTCGCGCCGCCAGCCCGCGGCATTCTCAACGAAACGAGTGCGGCCGAGCGCGATACATTGCACGCGGCAGGCGTCAACGACGAGAGCAGCGGCGCGCCACGCTAGGGAGCCGTCAACTGGCGTCCGCGCTCTGAGGCCGCTTCAGCCTGTGCGACCTGAACTTGTGCAACGAGGCCGGCTTTGCAGGCGCAGTCTCTTCGGCGGGAGCGCTTGCGGTCGGCGGCGGCCCAAAAACCCGCCGGCAGTCGGGCGAGAGCTGCGACTTGTTGCGAATCATGCAGGCGGTGATGCGATCGATGTCCGGGATTTCCGAAGCACAGAGGCGCATCGCGTCGCCGCTGCAGTACTGCTGCTGCTCTGCAGTGTAAGCGTGACCGGCCTCCGGCAACATCGAAAGCGAAAGCGCCGCGGCAATCGCGGCCGCAAGCGGAAGCGTCTCCTTCTTGGACATGAGTCCCCCAAAGATGTACCCCGTTCGAATAGTGAGCGAGCATCGAGGGATTCGCAAGCGGGCGTGAGGGGGTTTTGCGAAAAAACAGCAATTGCGATGTGACTTTCGTGCCGAGCCGCGACCTGCTCAGGCGAGATCTGCTCGTGCAGCCCGCTATCGACCGAGGATGTCGCCCGCGGCGGCGCCCAGCAACGGACCAGGAAAGGCTGGTACAAAGGACTGGTACAGTTGGGTGGATACTGCCGCCGCCTAGCTTTGCCCTTGATAAACCTACGTTATTTGCGCGCCGGTGAGCGGCCTTTGTAGCAGGTTTTTGTATTCGAGAGAAGCTCACCGTTGCCCGGACAGCAGGATTTGCTTGGCGGCGGCGCGCGAGGCAGAGCGCGAGGCAGAAACAGGTGCCGCGTTCAGAGTTCGGCAGCAGGGGACAGTAGGCCATAAGGGATGGCTGTGTTAGCGTCGGATTTCAGCTGAATAGCGCAAACAATGCGGTCGGTATTGTTGTTCCAGATTGTGAAGGGCAGTAGCAGGCGATTGTAGCGAACTGTTACGCCATCCGCTCCGTTGACGAGATTGCTGCTGAAGAGGGGACGCTTCGTCAATGCAACCTTCACATAATCATTTAGCGTACGGGCTCGAATG
>Ga0335076_10007716_pt1 | contig 10843 bp, 8 predicted proteins | sample Lox_Sample_25_FD_206717 | JGI IMG/M metagenome (GOLD analysis project Ga0335076, IMG submission 206717) | Soil microbial communities from Loxahatchee National Wildlife Refuge, Florida, United States - Lox_Sample_2.5 | ecosystem: Environmental > Terrestrial > Soil > Wetlands | place: USA: Florida...
TGACCCGCCTGACAATACTCATAATGAACCCGGTAATCATGATCAACGTACCAATCCATAAGATATTAATCTGGGGAAATTCAAGCACTTTAAGGGAGACGAAGGGAACCAGGCTGGAGGACTCTTTTACCCTGAGTTCAATTCTTTTATTGTCCACTATTTTGCCGAATACCAATGCAAGATCCTGGGCAACTATAGTGTCTGCGACATAATGTGTTTCGTTATTCCTGATATATAATAAAGGCCTGGCGGTATAGCGCATGCTATCCTTACTCACTACTTCAACTGAGGCCATCAGGGCTGTGTCACCTGGGTTGAAATGATATTTGTCATTATTCGGATTTACAACGACCTTATCCAGCACGATATATCCTTTGGAATAATACACAGTGTCATGAACAGCTAATGGATAAGATTTGAAACCAGCCGTATCGGATTCTTCCATATTATCTGCAGCAGCAACATAGGTGAAAATATCGCGATCCCAGTAATGACGTTTGTCAGGATTGGCAGCAATCCCCTGCTGGCCTTTTGTGGCCTTGATCCAGTTGGGATATAAAGTGAACTGGTCGCTTCCGTCTTTTTTTTGAAATAGGATCTCGTAATATGTGATTTTACTTTTCTCGTCAACTGAATCGCTGCTGACAAAAGTTGCCCAATATTTGCCCATATCTGTCTGCACATTCTTTAGCAGGGTCAGATTCTCCAGTGGGTTTTGTTTTGAAGAAGGGTCAAAATTTAAATTGATTCCGGTAGTGTTGTACGACAGGACCTGTTTTTTTGAAGAAGATAATAAAATGCCGACCAGCATCAAACCGAAACCGACATGCGCAACTGAAGCGCCTGCCGCCTTGAATTTACCTTTTAATCCTGCCCATATATAACCTGTATTTGCTACCACAGCATACACTGCGCAAAACAAGCCGAGAAAGATTGCCGCCAGGAATCCCGTACCATATTTATCGTAATGAATTCCTCCAAAAAAAACAATAAGAAGAGAGATGACCAGCGCAATCAGTGTGGGCAGCCAGATCCTTTGCAGAAAAAATGCTTTTGTCGTTTGCTTGTATTTCAAATACTGGGTGACAGCGGTAAGCGCACCCAGGATGATCGCAATAAATATTTCAATCCGGTTATATAAGAATTCCGTATCCTCGCCGGTAGTCCATTTCGTTCCGAAAATTTTATTAATAACAGGAAGCGAGGTAAAAAAGATGACGAATAAGGCCGACAAAAAAACCACGAGTGAACCGATAAACATCCAGAACTCTCTCGAATACACGCTCTCTTCTTTCTTGATATGCGGGATCTCTCTGTATCGGCTGATGTATAAAATCACAGCCGGAAAAAGAAACACCAGAATGAACAATACCAATTGAAGGTTCATTCCCGAATCCACAAATGCATGCACGGAGTTATCGCCCAGGATACCGCTGCGGGTAAGAAATGTGGAATACAATATGAGCATGAAAGACAGAATAAAAAACAAATAAGTAGCCCGTAAAGAATGTCCTGTTGAATTATAAATTACCTGGGTATGCAATCCCGCGACCATTACGAGCCAGGGGACGAGAGATGCATTTTCTACAGGATCCCATGCCCAGTAACCACCGAAGGTCAGCGACTCATAAGCCCAGGCTGCACCCATCATGATACCTGTTCCCAGAACGCAGGCTGAAAACAATGTCCACGGCAACGCGATTTTCGTCCAACTGCCATATTGTTTCTTCCATAACCCGGCCATGGCAAAAGAAAACGGAACTATCGTTGATGCAAAACCGAGAAAGAGGATCGGTGGATGGATGACCATCCAGTAATTCTGCAATAACGCATTGAGGCCCTGCCCGTCCTGCATTTGGGGAATACTTAAATAATCAGGCCGCTGAAAAATGGGAGCATTGGCAAATGCCGGCATTTGTCTGACAAGTAAAAATGGGTTGATCCCGATCTTCACATCAGAGATATAAAGGCCGATAATCATCAGCGCAAGACAGACCTGCGCAAAACTGACCACAGTCATTACCGGGGCTTCCCATTTTTTTGCCTTGAAAATCAAAATGACTCCGAGCACACCGTGCCACATTGTCCATAACAAAAAACTTCCCTCCTGCGCTTCCCAGATACAACTGAGGAGGTATTTGAAATCGAGGGATCGGCTGGAATGTTCCCAGGCAAAATTGTATTCAAATAAATGTGAACGGATGATATAATAAACCGTAGCGAGTATTGCAAAAACAGAAGCTGCATCGATACAAAAAGCAATTCTTCCCAGGCGCTTCCAGTTATTTTCGTCTTCTATGTTTTTTGCATTCGTGGATTTGAAATAAGAAATGGTGGCAACCAGCGAAGCAACAAAAGAAAGGATAACAAAAAAATGTCCCAGCTTACCGGGCAACAGATGTTCGCCTAAATAATCCATTTTCAGTATTGATTTTGACTCAGGTTTTTCTTAGCTGCTTCGGGATCATCTTTATATTTGGAAGGACATTTGATAAGAATTCCATCTTTCTGCGTGATTTCAAAAACATCACCTTTCATTTTACCCTTCAATACTATCCTTTCTGCTTTTTCCATATCATAAGGTTTGCCATAATAGTACACTACTTTGGCCTTGTTTCCCAGTGTATCGGTGATATGAAAACTGAGATAATTGGGATTCTTTACCGGGTCGTACTCAATAGGCTGCGTTTCGTCGAGTTTCGCAATGATCGTTACGCTTTTGCCCTCTTTCTGCCTGGCCGATGCAATGGTTTCGTAGGTGGAAAGATCACCCATAAAACTAACCAGCACACCGATAGCTATGGCAATAAAAACAAGCAGGATAATATGCAGTCTTTTCATATTCCCCGCAAAGTTAAGTGATTTGAATCAGGATTAATGGATTGCCAGCGTGGATTTTGCATCGAAAAATTTCCCTTTTAATGAACTGAAAAAAAAATATTAAAATTTTGAAGACGATCAAAAACTGAATCGGTTATCATCTTATCACTTTACCAAATCCAAATCTTCGGCCGGGTTTTTGCTCATCACACATTCTGTACTAACTTGCCTTGCGTTTCTTTAACACGGAGGCGCGACCACACTTAAAACCATGACAGATTTATCACACTTCAACTCAAACGTTGCGGGTAATCCCAAAAATACTGTTTTCGGGCTTCCCTTCTCTGAAGAAGACGCCCGCGTAATTATTCTGCCGGTTCCCTGGGAAGTCACAGTAAGTTACGGCTCAGGCACATCACGAGCAATTGAATATATCTTTAAGGCAAGCCTCCAGGTCGATTTGTTCGATAAAGAAACAGAGAATGCGTGGAAGGAAGGTATTTATATGCGCCAGCCTGACAAAAAAATATTGATGAAAAGCGACTACCTGCGCAAGGAAGCAGAATTATTAATTGATTATATATCCAGCGGCGAATTGCTCGAAAAGAACAGTTTCATGTGCAAATCATTGAAGGAAATAAATGAAGGCAGCGCGAACCTGAATAAGTGGGTGTACGAGGAGGCCATGGACCTGCTAAAACAGGGAAAGCTTGTAGCCGTGCTGGGCGGAGATCACAGCGTCCCTCTCGGCTATATCAAAGCTATTGGAGAAATGCATGGTGATTTCGGAATCTTACAAATTGATGCTCATTGTGATCTTCGAAAAAACTATGAGAATTTTACTTATAGTCACGCTAGCGTCATGTACAATGCATTAAGTGATGTCCCGCAATTGAAAAAGCTGGTTCAGGTCGGCATTCGTGATTACAGCCAGGAAGAATGGGATTATATCTGCAACAGCAATTATCGCATCATCAGCTATTTCGATAAAGATATCAAGGAACGCCAGTTCCAGGGACAGAACTGGCAGTTCATCTGCGACGAAATTGTAAATCACCTTCCTGAAAAAGTGTATATCAGCTTTGATATCGACGGACTTGATCCGAAGCTCTGTCCCCATACGGGAGCGCCGGTCCATGGCGGGTTTGAAGTAGAGCAGGTATTATATCTCATCAAAAGAATCATTCAGAGCGGACGCCGCTTTATCGGATTCGATCTTGATGAAATAGCCATCGGAGAAAATGATTTTGATGCCAATGTCGGAGCGAGAATACTCTGGAGATTATGTAATTTGCTCTCGGCAGGCAACAATAAAGTTGTACCAGATAAAGTTCAGGAATGCGCTACGAGTATGTAGTCACACTTAAAAGAGACAACGAAAAACGAATTGACGTCATCAGCTTTTGCCTGTGCTTTCTTTCCGTGATCGCTTTTCTTTTTGAACAATTAAGGACGGGGCATTTCAATTTATTTCTCAGCCTGGGGAGTGCGCTACTCCTTGCAGGTATTATCATCAATTTTCTCCACTTTAAAAAACAGGATTCAGTCCGTTATAAAAACTGGCTTCTTATTGCAGGCATATTCTGGATCGGCATGCCCTATCTTCAATGGCTTTGCCTGATTTTTGTGATACTGGCTTTTTTGGAGTATCAGGTTAAATATCCGCTCGAAGTAGGGTTTTCAAATGACCAGGTCGTGATCAATACACTCTTCAAAAGAAAATTCCAATGGTCGGATTTCAATAATGTAATCCTCAAAGATGGATTGCTGACCATTGATTTCAAAAACAACAAGCTTTTTCAGAAAGAAGCATTGGAAGATGAGGAAGATGATGCGGATGAAGATGAATTCAATGATTATTGCAGGAAGCAGTTGAAGAAGGCCGCTGATAGTTGACAGTAGTTGCGACCATTTTAAAGGTCCTACCGTTTTATCGATACGGTATCATCGACTGTTAACTTGCAACTGTCAACTGTCAACTTCATCAGTCCTGAATTAATTTAATCTTCTCTTTGGTTAAATTCATACTGTCAATAGGTACCGATTTCATGAGAATCCTGACATCCCTGTTTTTCCACTTACCCGTCAATAGTAAACTGTCTTTGGAAGGATATGCATAATGAAATACATGCCATGTGGCCGTATCAGGATTGTCGTGCAGCGTGAATATTTTTTTTACGCTGTCGACATCGCACTCGTACCAATCCTTATTATCGTTCATATCGAAAATGATTGCGTAGTTGTCGTAGTCAAACGTAAATCGTTTCCATCGAAGAGTATCCGTTAACAATGGTGGCAACGTATCCTTTGCGATAAATGTGCCTACTTCATAAATCCGGTGACGTCTCGCATTTGCCTGGTCCCTCTCGAACCTTCTGTAATCAACAACCGTTACACAAAAATTGATAAGAATCGGAATAGCGGCTAGCATTAAGCATATGACATATCTTTTCCATCTGGTATGAAATGCAAAATATTGTTGAGTAAGTGACACGGGTTGCTCATAAAAAAAGAATTGGATTAGTTTAAAAGCATATGGAGCGAGTAAGAACAAAGTATAAAGCAATAGCTGGGTTGAAAATAATTTGACAGGAACTCCATAAAAAAAATTAAAAGCAACCACGTTAGATAAAATCGTACAGAGAATAAGGTAACCAAACACCGAGGTACGCCTGGAAAACAACAATAAACTGCCAATAATTTCACAGGCGCCGGTAAACATCATAAAACCTCGGGAAACCCCCATGAACTGCCACAACACATTAAACAGATTATTCTGTCCCATTGGAGTTAGCAGGGCAACGGGCCCGGGATAAGGCATTTGCACGGGGATTAACTTATCAATGCCATATCCAAATATGGTTAATGCGAGAGTGTACCGGAGATACAAACTGAACCAATAAAACAACTTATTATAATTTGTTCTTCTTTTATCATATAGACTCCAGCATATGCTAAGGACAACTGCAAAAAGAAAAATAGTTATGTAAAATACAAGGCCCATATGATTGTCTCCGGGCCATGCATCATGAATTTTGGGATTGTACCCTGTATGAAAAATATGCTTGTCAAACCAGTGCAGCGGTTTTACTATTGGACGGAATACTTCGCCAAATTGATAGGGATTTGAATGGCGAAAAATCGAAAGGGTAAAATAAGTCAGAAGGTCCCAGCAAAGAAGTGTGGTGGGCAGCAGAAACAAAAAGAAAAATCTAAAAAGAATTTTTTGCCAGGGCTTCCAGGGGTTAACGACTGCAGGATTTGGCATATAAATATGAATTGAAGGTTTCCCAATGCAGCAGTATCCGACGTGGCCACTAAATATACTCAAAAAAGTTAGGCCAAAAAGATTCGCTTTCCCGTTAAGAGGCAATTCACGAATTTTGCAGACTGTTTTATACAATACAAATGAATTTATCCCAATCTCCATACCTGCTTTACTCTGACGGGAAAGGAAACATTTTTGAAGACGATTCACTTTATTCCACAGGTCGTACGGGCTGGGATGCAGTCGCAGTTCCGGCCGGAGACTGGATCGAACTACCTGCCGGCGGATCGCTTTATGAACTACCCGGACGCCATGGCATCGGGATCGATACCAAAACCGGCGAGATGCGCCTCTGCAAAAAAGGATGGACCGTAGCTGCATTTATTCCGCCTGCACATACCGGTCTCTATCTCGCCGCCTATGAAACAGAGAAAAATGCCCCGACGCTCCCTTTGTTTTGTTATACCGCCGCAGGATGGTATAATGAAAAATTTTATGTGCCGGCCCTCCGCATAGAACGGGACATTCGGCAGGAATCTAACGGATATGACCATTCGAAAATTAATACCGGCGCACAACAGCTCTTGGAAACTTACCCACATAACCGCCTGGTGAATCATTTAATGCAGAACTGCTGCCTGACTTATCATTGCCCGGCGGCAAGAAATTTTTCATTGGGCAGATGGGAATGCCCTATCCCGGTTTCGCCTGCCTGCAACGCCAATTGTATCGGGTGTATTTCCTTTCAACCACAGGAAGAATCGATTACTTCCACACAGGACAGACTCACTTTTAAACCAACCCCGGAAGAAATCGTTGAGTTCGCCGTGCCTCACCTGCTCACAGCTCCCTATCCCATTGTTAGTTTCGGCCAGGGTTGCGAAGGTGAACCCCTGCTGATGTGGGAGACAATCAGGGAAGCCATCATCGAGATACGCAAGCATACGGATCGCGGGTGCATCAACATCAATACAAATGGCTCTACACCGGATGTTGTCAAAGCCCTTTGCGAAGCCGGACTGAATTCCATTCGTGTGAGTACTAATTCAGCACGCAAGCATATTTATGAAGCCTATTATCGCCCCAACAATTATTCATTTGAAGATATTGTAGAAAGTTTGAAAACAGTACGACGCTACAATGGCTGGACTTCCATCAACTATTTTGTTTTTCCCGGGATGACTGACAGTTTAGAAGAATACAAATTCCTGAGGCAACTCATTCAAGAGACAAAGCTGTCGATGATCCAATGGCGCAATTTCAATATTGATCCGGATTGGTACCTTGGAAAAATCGGCGTGACCGATACCGGTGAATGCATGGGAGTCAGGCGCCTGATGGAATTAATCAGGGAAGAATTTCCAGATCTGAAATTCGGATATTTTAATCCTCCGATAGAAAGGATGAGGGGAAATTTTGAAATGGATTTCGCGCATTGAATTACTGCTATTTTTCCTTCGTGCCTTGGCATCTCTGCGTGATATATTTTCTCACAGAGGCGCGCGAAGTATTGTTTTCGTTTTGCGCCATTGCGTGCAAATTTCGTCAAATAGAATTACAACTGCTGAAGAGTGCGACGCAAGGATGCTCAATAGATATTCCTCTGCCGGGTACAAAATAATTGAATGATATAAATAATGAAAAAGATCATCATCATTGGCGCAACTTCCGGGATCGGCAGGGAAATAGCAAAAATATATGCAGATGCCGGCAATTTAGTTGGCGTCACCGGGAGGAGGCAGCCACTGTTGTACTCCCTGCAGGTGGAATATCCGAATCATATCGTCACACAATGTTTCGATGTTACAGGCGATGACAATATCTCACACCTCGAATCTCTTATCAGCAAACTCGATGGCTTAGACATGCTCATTTACAATGCGGGCTTTGGCGATCCGAATGAAAAAATAATTTGGGAAATAGATAAGATCACAGTGAACACGAATGTGAATGGTTTTATTGAAATCATTGATTATGCCTATAATTATTTTGAGGAACAGGGGCATGGACAATTGGTAACCACTTCTTCCATCGCATCTATTCGCGGGAATAGTCATGCCCCTGCATATAGCGCCAGCAAGGCATTCCAAAGTATTTTTTTTGAAGGCCTGCACATAAAAACAAAAAAATCGGGAAGCAACCTGTATGTTACCGATGTGCAGCCGGGTTTTGTAGATACTAAAATGGCCAGGGGAAATAAAAGATTTTGGACCGCTACTCCCCAGAAAGCAGCCCGGCAGATAGTGGATGCCATCGAAAAGAAAAAATGGAGAATCTATATCACGCATCGCTGGTGGATCATTGCCAAACTGATGAAATGGATGCCTGATTTTGTTTATCACCGGATCGCTTAAACTCAATGCCAACAGGATCATCACTTATCCACTACTGAATTAACATTTTCTGAATCAAAGCCTGCAAAACAATCGTTATATTCGCATAGTGAATCGGTCCTATATCAACGATAATTTCGAATCCCGGAAAAACTGGAAAGCCAGCGGCTATACATTGATGATATGTGTACTGCTGATCATTGCTCTCTTATTCATAACCTGGACCCTCCCCAGCGCCCCCCCTCCTGTTACTGAAGAAGGAATTGAAGTGAACCTGGGAAACAGCGACCAGGGTCTGGGAACAGATCAGCCTTATCTTCCCGGCAAACCCTCGACAAAGGATCAGGAAAAATATACTCCTCCCAAACCGGCTCCGGTAGAAAAAGTTGCGGTGAAAGAAGTCGAAACAAATGATAAGGAGGAAGATGCTCCCGCAATCAAAAAACCTCCTGTTACAAAACCGAATGCAACAAAAATCCCTGACAAGGATATTGCAAAAACAAAGACCGTAAAGACCACACAGCCTGTCATCAATCCAACTCCCGCCCCGCCTAAGCCTAAAGCCGTTTTTCATGGAGTAAATGGCACCGGTAATGGAGGCAACGATGCAGATGATTATAAACCCGGGAAAAACCAGGGAGTTGCAGGTGGCCATGGCGACCAGGGGCAACCCGGCGGCAATCCTAATTCAAATAATTACACCGGAGGAGGAACAGGCAATTCAGGAGTAAAAATTTTAGGCGGATTGCAGGGAAGACGTATAACCGGACTGCCTTCCTTTACTGATGATTTTAATGAAAATGCCAAGGTCGCCGTCGATATTCATGTCGATGCCAATGGCAATGTAATTGATGCAGACTACCAGCCAAAGGGCTCAACAACTTCTGAGGCATCCATGAAAGCTATTGCTCTCCGGAAAGCCCGCCAGGTTAAATTTAATAGTGCGAACGATGAATCGGTGGGAACACTGATCTTCAATTTTCGTGTGAAAAACTGAGCTCAGTAAATTATCCTGCAATCATCTTTCTGACTTCAATTTTATTTAGTTTATAAGTTTCACCCAATCTTTATTTTCAACTAAATTCAGAACCGTCGGAAGGATTTCTTGTTGTAAACTTGTAAAAAATTATGCATGGCAACAGATATTAAATGTCCCCAGTGCGGCCATCTTTTTGCTATTGAGGAGGCAGTTTCTGAACAGTATAAAAGGGATCTGCGGGATCAGATGATCGCTTTCAATAAAAAGAAAGAAGAAGAATATCAGCAGAAATTATCTGAGTTCTCCAGGCAACTCCAGACTCAACAGGAAAATTTTAATAAGAAACTGGTCGAAGAGAAAAAACAACTACAGCTTTCCCTCGAAGAAAACTTACGAAAAACAATAAACGCAGATTTTGAAAACCAGCTTCGCATGCTGGAACAATCTATCAAAGACAATGAGGAGAAATTAAAAACAGCCAGACAGAAAGAACTTGAGTTTTTACAGCGGGAACAGGATTTGAAAAACAAAGAACTGGAATTGGAATTGTCGGTGCAACGGAAACTTCACCAGGAAAGAGAAAAACTGTCGGAGGAGATCAGGAAAATTGAAGAACAGCGGGCGGCAGCCAGGGAAACAGAATACCAGATGCGAACAAAAGAACTGGAAAAACAGCTTGACGACCAGAAAAAACTCGCTGATGAAATGAGAAGAAAGGCCGAACAGGGTTCCATGCAACTGCAAGGTGAAGTGCAGGAACTGGCATTGGAAGAAATGCTGAAAAGCACCTTCCCATTCGATATCATTAGCGAAGTGGGCAAAGGAGTGAAGGGAGCAGATTGCATTCAAACCGTCAGAAATGATTTTGGCCAGGAATGCGGAAAAATAATTTACGAAAGCAAACGCACCACCTCCTTCGTAATGGACTGGATTGAAAAACTGAAAAAGGATATGCGAAGCCAGGGCGCGCATCTTGCCGTGATCGTGACCAAAACAATGCCTAAGGATATGGATTATTTTGGCGAAAAAAATGGTGTTTGGATCTGCAGTTTCACCGAAGTGAAAGCACTTGCCTACGTATTACGTGATGGGATTATCAGGATATTCAACGCATCGAAATCACAGCAAAATAAAGGCGACAAAATGCAATTGCTGTACGATTACATAACCAGCAGCGAATTTAACGAGCAGTGGAAGGCAATCAGGGAGGGATTTCTTTCAATGAAAGGTTCCATTCAACGAGAAAGAGATATGATGGAAAAATTATGGAAGGCAAGAGAAAAACAAATCGAGAAAGTTTTATTAAATGCTTCACATATCAAAGGATCGGTAGAAGGCATCGCAGGCCAGGATTCCATCGATATGAATTTGTTGGAAAAGGGAAATGAAGAACTGCAACTGGATTAAGTGACCACCCAGGCCAGGACCAATCCGTTCAGCATT
>Ga0335076_10007718_pt1 | contig 10842 bp, 9 predicted proteins | sample Lox_Sample_25_FD_206717 | JGI IMG/M metagenome (GOLD analysis project Ga0335076, IMG submission 206717) | Soil microbial communities from Loxahatchee National Wildlife Refuge, Florida, United States - Lox_Sample_2.5 | ecosystem: Environmental > Terrestrial > Soil > Wetlands | place: USA: Florida...
TCTGGTCGCACCTGGCCAACGTCGGCGACACGCGCTCGCTGATCATCCACCCCGCCTCCACGACCCACCGCCAGCTGACCGACGAGCAGCGCGAGGCCGCCGGGGCGGGCAACGACGTCATCCGGCTCTCGGTCGGGATCGAGACCGCGGCCGATCTCATCGCCGACCTGGATAGGGCGCTGGCGGGCTAGTGGCCACGGCGGGCTGACCGGCGCCCGGGTTGAGGGCGGCGCCTCCGGCTCAGCGGCCCCGCCGACGCAGGTAGTCCAGCCAGAGGATCCGGGCCGCGACCGAGCGCCATGGCCGCCAGGACTGCCCGAACGTCTCCACGTCCGCCGCGTTGGGCCGGGCGGCGAGGCCGTGGGCGTCGGCGATCGCGCTGGCCAGGGCGACGTCGGCGGCCGGCCACACGTCGGGGCGGAGGAGGGCCATCAGCAGGTAGGTGTTGGCCGTCCAGTCCCCGATGCCCTTGACCGCCACGAGTGCGGCGCGGACCGAGTCGTCGTCGAGGCGTACGAGGGCATCGATGTCGAGCCGGCCGGCCTCGACCGCTTGGGCCAGGTCGCGAACGTAGCCGGCCTTCTGGCGGCTGAAGCCGATGACCAGCATCTCGGCGTCGCTCAGTCGCAGCACGCCATCGGGCGTGGGCTCGCCGATCCGGGTCACGAGTCGCCGGTAGGCGGCTCCGGCCGATGCCAGCGAAACCTGCTGCTCGAGGATGAGCTGGATGAGAGTGGCGAAGCCGGGCGGCCGATCCCACATCGGCGGCAGGCCGTGACTCTCGACGATCGCGGCGAGATGGATGTCGCGCGAGACCAGATCGCGCGCCGCCGCGGCGAGCGTCGCGTCGGTGAGCGGTTCGGGAGCGAGGGCCGGCATCGAGTCAAGATAAGGGACCGCTCCGGCGGGCGTCTTCCGGAATACGGCGATGCCGCCCGCGGCTACGGCTGGGTCGCGGCCCGCTTGCGCCGCGGCGGCGAGATCTCGTCGAGGCGGGCCTGGGCGCGGCGGGTCAGCGGGTTCTCCTCGCCGACCGTGCGGCGGTAGCTGTCGACGACGGCTCGGGCCTGATTCCGGGCCGCGACCTTCTTGCCCAGCGCCAGCAACGCCATCGCGTCGCGACCGACCAGCTCGAGCGTGTCCGGGTCCTCGGGTCCGGGCTGCTTGCGCAGGACGGCGAGGGCCTCGCCGTAAAGAGCGTGGGCGCCTTCGGGATCGCCGAGCTTGAAGGCGATGTCGCCGAGGTGGCCCCGAATCCCGGCGACGGACCGGCCGCGCTTGCCCTCGGCTCGCGCGAAACCCTCGAGGGTCGTCTGATAGGTGACGCGGGCGGCCTCGAGCTGACCCAATCGTTCGAGCGTCAGGGCGAGCAGAACGCCCAGGTCGAGCGTCCGCGGGTCGTCCGGTCCGAGCGAGTCGGCGCTGGCCGAGTACAGCCGGCCGAGCGGTCCGGCGATCCTCTCGGAGAGCACCCGCGCCTGCTCCTCCTCGCCCAGGTCGTCCAGGGCGCCGGCCAGGCCTACCGTCGCGTCCAGGGTGCGTTCGTCGCGCGATCCGTGGACCTGTTCGTTGACCTCGACGCAGCGGGCCCAGTTGCTCCGGGCGCCCTCGAGCTCCCCGACCTTGCCCATCTCCCGGGCAAGGCCGCGCAGGGCGTCGAGGGTCTCGTCGGATTCGGCGCCCAGGCGGCGGTCCTGCGTCTCGTAGAGGCGAGCGTAGGCGCGCCGGGCGTCGGCATGGGATTCGAGCTTGGTTAGGACTCGCGTCAGGCCCTGGAGAGTCCAGATCGTGTCCGGCTCGTCGGGGCCCAGCGTTCTGATCCGGGCGTCGGCCAGCTCGGCGAAACGGGCTGCGCTGCCGCTCAGGTCCCCCAGCTGCTCGAGGTTCCAGGCGAGGTCGCCGATCGCCCAGAGGGTCGCCGAGTGGTCGGGACCCAGCAGCTTCTGGCGGCGATCGAGGAGCTGGACGTCCAGGTCGTGGGCTCGCTTGTGGTCGCCGCTCCGCCCCACGGCGTCGGCCAGACCGGCCATGGCGTCGAGCGTGGCTACGTCGTCCGGTCCGTTGAGACGGGTCAGCTTGTCGAACAGGCTCCGATACGCGGCGGCCGCGGCCTTCGATTCGCCGAGCCGGAGCAGCAGGCGGCTGTGCTGGCTCATGGCCGCGATCGACTCGGACGAGTCTGGGCCGAGGGTGGCCATGGTCGTGGCCAGGGCCTGCTCGGAGAGCGATCGACCCGAGGCGCGGTCGCCCGTGCCGCACAGGGCCCGAGCCAGGCCGAACATGGCGTCGAGCGTGTCGGGATGGGTCGCGCCGAGGACCCGGCGGCTGCGGTCGACCCGTTCGGCCAGCACCTCGCAGGCCCGCGGATAGTCCTCCATGGCGATCAGGACGTTGCCCAGGTTGGTCATCGTCCGCAGCGTCAGAACGTTCTCGGGCCCGAAGACACGGCGCTGGATGTCGAGAAGCTGCTCGAAAGTGGCCCGGGCCGCGGCGTTGTCGCCAAGGGCGCGATGGGTCAAGCCGAGGTTGTGGAGGGCGCTCAGGGTGGCCGGGTCGTCGGCCCCGAGCGTCAGGCGCCGGCCGTTGTAGACGCGCTCGTAGAGCGGCCGGGCCAGGGCCGGCTCCTCCATGAAGGACAGGGCCACGGCCAGGCCGTGGACGGCGGCCAGCGTATCCAGGTTGCGCGGCCCGAGCACGCGCTCACAGCGTTCCATCAGGACGGTGTAGGCGTCCCGGGCGGCCTGATATTCCTCGAGCTCGATGGCGATGGCGGCGAGGCGGGCCTCGACCTCGATCGTGGTCGGGTGGTCGGGTCCGAGGAGCTTGCGCCTGGCTTCCAGCACCTGCCTGCAGATCGGTCGCTGGGACCTCGAATCTTCGATTCCATCGAGCAGGACGCTGAGGTCCTGAAGTGCGGCCAGGCCGGCTATTGCTCGAGCCGGGCTGCCGGCTGACACGCGTTCCATCGACAGAGCGGTTTCTCCTCTGAGCCCCTATTGCCGCAATGATGCCAGGTTCGGCAGATCCGGTGGGCGGAGGCGTAGCCGGCTGCGCCGGGGCGCGCCTGGGAGGGCTCGAGAGGCCGGCCGGCGGGCAGCCGCTGGCGCCAGGCGAGCGCCAGGGGAAGGGTCAGCGTCAGGCGGCCGATGGGTTGGGCGGCGGCGCGGCCTGGGCGGCCTCGGCGGCCGGGAAAGGTCGGCTACGCAGCGCCGAACTGTGCTCCGCCAGGGTTGGCGACTGTTCGGAGCGAGACGGCCATCTCGCGGTTTATCAGGAGGGTCCTGAACCACTCGCTGACCGGCTCCTCGCAGAACTGGTATTCGAGGACCGCGTCCGTCACCGCGACCATCGCCGGGCGGTGGCTGAAGCCGCGAACCGGGTTGGCCGTGGGCGGGGCGTGCATGAAGCCTTCGGCGCAGTACGGCCCGAGCTTCATCGAGACGCCGTTGGGCTTGGTCGCGAGGCGCCGCTTGGGGTCGCCGCGCGGGCCGCTGGCGACGACGATGTCGAGCTCGTCGCGCCCGATCTCGAGCTGTTCGAACGCCTGCTTGTGGCCGTCGAGCGTGCTCACGACCGTCACGTCGTGGACGACGATCTTGGGGTGGTTGTTGAGCATGTCGGCGAGCCGCGCGTCGTCGAGGTCTACCTTGCCTTCGACGCGGCAATCGTCGGAGAACCCGACGAAATCTATCTGCGTTCCCATGGTCTCCCCAGTTCGCTCTTGGAGCACCTGCGGAATCTCCTATGGGTAGAGTCGGCTGAATAGCCCCGACAAAGATACGCCGAACGGGGTAAGTGACCCGGCGTAATCCGATGTACGCAACGAACGCTAGAGAGCTGGGGATCGCTTTCCGGGGTCGCCGCCGAATGGGCTTCCACTATCCGGCGGCAGGGGCGTGGGGCCACGGATGTGGTGCCGTTTGGAAGTGACGGCGGGAAGTGGCGGCGGGAAGTGGCGGCGGGCTCAGGCGGCCGTGGTTCCGGCGTTGCCACCGGCGCCGTCGGACTTTGCCTTCCTCCCGATCCGCCTCTCCTCGCCCCGCAGCAGGCGGCCGATGTTGTCCAGGTGGAAGGCCCAGATGAGCGCCGGCACTCCGACGCCGTAGACGAAGTAGATCGGGGCCAGGTGGGTGGTGTACAGCGGCGGGAGCGGGGCGATCGCGGCGATGACGACCATGGCGACGCCGCCGGCAAGGCTGCCGCTGAGCGACCCGATCGACGAGATGCGGGTCGCCAGGATGGTCAGGGCGAAGACCGGAAAGACGGCGAGCAGGATTATCGGGGCCAGGATCAACCCGCCTCCGGCGGCCGGCGCGACCCCGCGTCCGCCCTTGAGGCCGATGTACGGCGAGCGGCTGTGGCCCACGATGGCTGCCAGGGCGGCCAGCACCTGCGGCACCGGTCCGCCGCCTATTACGATGATCAGCAGCACCACCGCCGACGCCTTAGCCAGGTCGAGCAGCCCCGAGACGGCCGCCCAGCGGAATCCAACCGCGCGAGAGACGTTGGCGCCGCCTGTCCGGCCGCTGCCGATGGTCCTGGGGTCCACTCCGCCGATGAGCCGGGTGACGATGATCCCGAAGGGAATGCCGCCGATCAGGTAGCCCGCAACGAGTGCGAGGGCGGCCACCACCAGGTCTTGGTATTGCATCGCCGCGAAGTATAGGGCCGCGATCTGGGAGCGAGCGGCCGCGAGCGGGGCTGGGCGAGCCTGGCCGTTGACCGCGCCGGGGCCACGGGACTGCGCAGGTCAGCCTCTCACCTACTCCGCGGTTCGGGCCGTCACTCCGCCGGCGGTCGTGCCTCCCGCCAGCTCCGCCAGCAACCTATCGGGGCGGTTCCGGAACCAGGCCCGCCGCGCCGGGTCCATGGCGACTTCGTCGACGAGGGCAGCCAGACGAGCGTTGATGGGCGTGGCCACTCCGCCCGAGGCTCCGGCGTGGGCAACGGCGCCATTCATCCAGGCGACCTCCGTCGGCTCCGCGCAGGGCTGGTCGGCGGGGGCGGATTGGACGTGGATCAGCAGCGAGGGAGCCTTGCCGGCTCGAGCGCCCCCGACGACGCGAGTCATGATCGGGCGCCCGATCGCTGCCGGCAGCCGGATGCCCCGAACGAGCCACGGCACCGCCGCGCCCGGCAGCGAGACGGGTCGGCTGCCGAGCCGATCCATGACGGCCAGGGTTTCGAGAAGCTGGCGCCGCTCCACGTCATAGAGCCTGCGGTCGCGGTAGATCGCGGCGGCGTCCATGCCAAGGATGGCGCCCGTGGCGTTGGCGATCAGGTTGGCGAGCAGCTTCGACCACTTCATCGCGGGCGCCGGCTCGATCTCCCGGACCCGTAGCCCGGCCCGCGCGAAATCGCCCAGGAGTGGCGCCACGAGCTCCCGCGCCGCCTCGTTCGCGGCGGCGAGACCCAGCCCGCCGCGACCCAGCCACATGACCTCGTCCTCGGAGGCGAGCCGGATCGGCGCGGTCAGCGAGCCGGCCAGCATCGGCGCATCGGGTCGGACCTCGGCAGCGATCGTTTCGGCCCCGATGCCGTTCTCGACCGTCAGCGTTGGCACGGTCGGCCAGGCCAGCGTCGGGCCGAGCGCCTCGCGGAGCATCGGCATCTTGACCGCCACCAGGATCAGGTCCGGCCGGGGAGCGTCCGCAGTGCGGGTGAATCGACGCACCGGGATCGTGGTCCGCGAGCCGTCGGGCCGGACCAGGGTCAGCGGCCGCTCGGAATCGGGCTCGAAGATGCGGACGAGCGTGACGTCGTGGCCGACCGACCCGAGCAGCGCCCCCAGGAACGACCCGACCGCCCCAGCGCCGACGACGAGCATTCGTCCTCGTGGAGATGCTGCCTCGGAAGCGGGAGACATCGACGGTTGACCCTCGAACTGCGGCTCTTGGCGCGCTCCACCGCATCGCGGTGGCGCCTGCCTAGGTTAGTCGGGCATGCCGGGCCTGTCGCGGCGATCCCGGCCGTGGCCGGCGAAAGGCGCCGTGGCCGGACGATCGAGCCAGCGGCGTGGCCCCCCTCAGCCCCCGGCCCTTCGGAACAGCCTCCGAACCCGCTCGGCCGCGATGCGGCGCCTGAGCCCGAACAGCGCTCGGGCCGGATCCACTGCCGCCGGGCAGACGGCGGTGCATTCCATCGCGTCGCGGCAGCGCCAGATCGCATCGGGCTCGACGGCGAGGGCGAGGACGGGGCCGAGCTCGTGACCGCGCGGTTCCTCCACGACCCGCGCCGCGGCCGCGAGCGCCGCCGGGCCGATGAACGAGCCGTCGGTGCGGGCCACCGGGCAGGCCGCCAGGCAGAGCCCGCATTCGATGCAGCTCTCGAGCCGGCTGAACGCGCCGACGCCATCGGGTGGGACGACGTCCGCGGGCTCGCCCGTGCGCACGGGAGGCAGTCCGACGGCGTCCATTCGGGCGTGGAAGTCGGTCATGTCGGTCGCCAGGTCGGCCACGACGGCCCGGCCGTCGAGCGGCTCGACGACGATCGGGCGGGACGAACGTCGATCGAGCCTGGTGTCGCAGGCGAGCACGGGCCGGCCGTCGACGCGGACGCCGCAGCCGCCGCACGAGGCGTGCCTGCAGGAGTGTCTGACGACGAGCGACGGATCGAGGCGGCGGCGGACGTCGAGCAGGGCGTCGAGGACGGTCGAGCCCGGCCCGACATTGGCCTCGAAGTCGTCGAAATGGCGCTTCGAGTCGCCCGCACGGGATCGCGAGACGCGCAACCTGACGGTCATGCCGAGTACCAGGCTGTGTGCGGCAGAAGCACGTAGTCGGCCGTTGAGCAGCGACAATCGAAGCCGAGCCTGGCGCAGACGAGGTCCCCGGCGGCCTCGGCGGCGGCACGCAACCGGGTCGCGTCACCACCAACGACGGTCACCAGACCCTCGACCGGCGTCCTGTCGGTAGCGTGGTCCAGGCAGCGGATCTTGTGTGTCCGTGTCGACGGCGCGCCCTCGACCAAGGCCCCGGTCGCACCCGCCACCCCCGCCTTCGGCCCGGCTTTCGTGGTGCGCCTTCCGGGCCCGGAGGCGAGCAACACCGGCTGTGCGGCCGCCCAGGCGGACCGGAGTTCCGCCCGTCCGATTGACGGCAGCAGCAGCGCGACCTCCCGGACGATCGCCTCCGCGGCCCCCTCTGGAACGCGCAGGTCTTCGGGATCGTCGGCCTCGAACGTACTGGTGCCCGCGACCGTCATCGTTCGCTGGGGCACGACCAGATCGCCGTCGCCGGGGGAGTGGAGCCGGTTGACCACCATGTTGGCGTGGCGGCCGCGCACAGCGACCATCGCCGCCGCCTCGAACCCGACCGCCAGTGAGACCCCCGCCAGGGCCGCGACCCGTCCTGCCCAGGCTCCCGCGGCGTTGATCACGACGTCGGCGCCCACCTCGTATTCGCGGCCCGCCACCTGGTCCCGGACCTTGACCCCGGTGACGGTCGAGCCCGCCGTCGTGACGGCCACGACCTCGCAAAACGGCCTGATCTCGGCCCCGTGGCGCCGGGCCGTGGCGAAGAATCGGAGCGGCAGCCGCATCGCGTCCATGGTCGCGTCGGAAACCTGGAGCGCGAACCGCAGGTCGGGGTTGAGGCCGGGCTCCATCCGCAAGGCCGCCGCACGCTCGACGCGTCGGACCGGCACGGCGCACTGCCAGCACGCTTCGAGGAACTCGCCCTCGTAGGCCTCGTCATCGTCTGTGAGGGCCACGAATAGCCCGTCGTTCTCCTCGAACGAGCCCGGGCAGATCCGGCGCAGGATCTTGTTCTCGGCACTGCTTTCGATCGCCGAGGGGCGGTCGGTGGTCGCGTAGCGAGCGCCGCTGTGGAGCAGCCCGGCATGCAACCCCGTCGAGCCGGAGGTGATCTCGCCCTTCTCGAAGAGCGTGACGTTGAGACCGCGCAGGGCCAGGTCGTGGGCCAGAGCCCCGCCGGTGCCGCCGCCGCCGACGATGACCACCTTCGGGACCCGGCCCGAGGCGAAGGTCCGGCGCGGCTCGACGTCGGCCGCCGGGTCGGGGGCCGCACGACCGGCGAGGCCGCTCACTGGCGTATTTCTCCGAATCTGGACATCGCACTCCCATCGCGGTCGAACCGGCGCTTGGTGGCATCCGTAGACTAGCGGGCCCGAACCCGAGACGCGGCCCGAAGCCGAGCCGCGACCCGAAGCGGGGCCAAGCCTCCCGCAACGCCTAGGGCCATCGCCGGCCTGCAGGGTGGTAGTCGTGTCCGCGTCCGTGGACAGACCGCGAGTTCAGAAGCAGACTCCGCCTATGAGAACCGCCCTGCCCCGGCCGTTGCTGGCTCTGGCCATCTCCGCCATCGTCGCCGGCTGCGGTTCGACCGCCTCGACGGCGTCGATCCCGGTGCCGGCCTCGACCGGATCGGAGGCGTCGACCGGCCCAACCGCGGAGGCGTCGCCTTCGACACCGATGGCCGGCCCGTCGGCCACGCCCTCGGGCTCGAACCCGTCGGCTGCGCCGAGCGCCTCGCCGGGAGGCCCGGCCACCGCAGACTGGCCGGTCTACCACCTCGACCCGGGCCACTCGGGCGACGCCGCGAACTTTCCGGCCTGGAGCGGCACGCTGACAAAGGCCTGGTCGGTCAAGCTCGACGGCGCGGTCTACGCCGAGCCTCTGGTGGTGAACGGCATGGTCATCGTGGCGACCGAGGGCGACAGCCTCTACGCTCTTGCGCCGACCACGGGCAAAGTGCTGTGGAGCCGCAAGCTCGGCACCCCCGTGCCTCTCTCCACCTTGCCCTGCGGCGACATCGACCCGCTCGGAATCACCGGCACGCCGGCCTACGACCCCGCCACGCGAACCGTCTTCGCCGTCGCCGAGGTCAAGGGTCCGGCGCACATCCTCTTCGCCCTCGATCCGGCCAGCGGCGCCATCCGCTGGTCGCGCAACGTCGACCTGGCCGGGCATACGCCCCGGAATCACCAGCAGCGGCCGGCGCTGGCCGTCGGCAACGGCTACGTCTACATCGGCTTCGGCGGCCTGGCCGGCGACTGCGCCCAGTACGAGGGCGAGGTAGTCGGGGTTCCCACCTCCGGCACCGGCAGCACGATCTCCTACACGGTCCCGGTCAAGCGCGAGGGGGCGGTCTGGGCGTCGGGCGGGCCGGTCTTCGACGACGCCGGGAACCTCTACGTCTCGACCGGCAACGGCAGCTCGACCACCACCTACGACGGCAGCGACTCGGTCCTCGAGCTCAGCCCCGACCTGAAGCTCCTCTCCAGGTTCGCCCCCGCTCAATGGGCTTCGGACAACGCCTCGGACAGAGACCTCGGGTCGCTGGCGCCCGTTCTGGTCCCGGGCGGGTGGGTCTTCATCGCCGGCAAGAGCGGCACCGGATACGTCCTGCGCCAGGGCAACCTGGGCGGCATCGGTCATCAGGTCTCGTCGGCGACGGTCTGCCGCGCCTTCGGCGGCGCGGCGCGGGCCGGGACGACCATCTTCGTCCCCTGCCAGACCGAGCTGCGCTCAGTCGCTGTCGGGGCCGACGGCACGCTCCACATCGGCTGGCGGACCGGCGCCGCCGGTGGTCCGCCGGTCATCGGCGGGGGCATCGTCTGGACCGCAAGCGGCGGACGCCTGTACGCTCTCGACCCCGCGACCGGCTCGACGAAGGCGAGCATCTCGGTTGGGACGCTACCCCATTTCGTCAGCCCGACCCTGTGGGACGGCCTGGTCTTCGTCGGGACGATGTCCGGAGTGTTCGCGGTCAAGGCCTGACTCGACGCCGCCGGACGGCCTGTCGGCGGCCAGCATTGGAGGAGACACCCGATGGCTCGAATGACCCCCGAGGAGGCCGAGGAATACCGCCGTTCCGTCCTCGACGCGCTCGGCGACGACGATCCGCTCGTGGTTCAGGACACCGAAGTGGAGCGCTGGCGGCGCCTGATCGACCAGGCCGGGGCCCATCTGCGGACCCGCCCGGGGCCGGGCGAATGGTCAGTCCTGGAGTGCCTCGGCCACCTGACCGACTCCGAGCTGGTCACGTCGGCGCGTTATCGATGGATACTGTCCGAAGCCGAGCCGACGCTCGTCGGTTTCGACCAGACTGCCTGGACCGCACGGCTCGACCACGAGTCAGCCGACCCTGTCGCGCTCCTGGACCTATTAGCGGCGCTGCGACGGGCAAACGTGACCCTGTGGCGCCGGACGCCGGCGGCAGGCCGGGCCCGCATCGGTCTTCACGCCGAGCGCGGCCCCGAGTCTTTCGAGCTGCTCTTCAGGATGCAGGCCGGGCACGGCCGTATCCATCGAGCCCAGGCCGAGCGAGCGCTGGCCGACGCACGCCGCCCGAGACCGGTCGGCTGAGGCGCGCCGCGGTCCGATTGCGCTTGGGCCCTTCCCTCGCGGCCGCGTCTGGCTAACCTTGAGTCAGGACAACAACAGCCGTCATGGAGGCCACGACAGATCAACCCGGCCATCATCGCCGCGGCAGGCATCACGGTCGCGGCCATCTTCATCTTCCTGGCGGAAGGCGACGGCCTGGCCGAGGGCCACGTTCGGGTCAGGACGCAGGTCCTCAACGCGCTTAGATGGGCCGTCGTCATCGGGCTTGCCTGGCTGCTCATCCCGCTGGCGTTCGCCGATCCGGGACCCCAGCGCGTGGCCACGATCGTCGGCCTGGCCGGTCTGATCGGGGCGGTGATCCTGATCCCCGTGCGATGGTTCGTCAGGATCGGCGGCCGCGAACCGACCTGGGAGCTCCGCCGGGCCAGGGTCGAGGTGGCCCAGATGGCCAACCGGGTGAGGCGCAACCCGACCTCGGTGCCGGCTCACCGGCTCAGGGAGGCGATCGTCCATCTCCAGACCATCCGGACACCCGA
>Ga0335076_10007719_pt1 | contig 10841 bp, 9 predicted proteins | sample Lox_Sample_25_FD_206717 | JGI IMG/M metagenome (GOLD analysis project Ga0335076, IMG submission 206717) | Soil microbial communities from Loxahatchee National Wildlife Refuge, Florida, United States - Lox_Sample_2.5 | ecosystem: Environmental > Terrestrial > Soil > Wetlands | place: USA: Florida...
CGACGTGCCGCCGGTGGCCGCGTTCGTCACCGGCGAGCAGGTCGAGCTGCGTTCCCGGCTTGGCCTGCTGACCCGGTCCTACCAGGCCGAGCGGGCTGAGGCGGAGCGGGCCGTGGCCGCCTGGCAGGACGCGCTGGCCGCCGAGGGCCTGCTGACCGCCGGCCGCAGGCCCAGCCCGGCCGAGTTCACCCGGGCCTGCTACGCGTTCCTGGCCCGCACCCCGGCTCTGCTGCTCGGCGTCTCGCTGACCGACGCGGTGGGCGACCGGCGGCCGCAGAACATGCCCGGGACCACGACCGAGTACCCGAACTGGCGTATCCCGCTGTGCGACGGCGAAGGCCGGGCCGTCTCCCTGGACGACCTGGCCGACTCCCGGGACGTGCGCGCCGTGGCCCGGGCCGTCGGCAGCCCGCGCTGAGTCAGCCGGCCCGCCGGTCCACCTGCTGGCAGCGCAGCGCCCGGCGCACGCTGTCCTGGCCCTCGGTGAGCAGGCGGCGCAGCGCGGCCGGCGGCTTGGCCCGGTCGATGTACTCGTCGGTCAGCTGCACGGTCCGCTCGCTGATCTGGGTCACCGGGTAGGCGTTGCTGGCGAAGTACTGCGCCATGTCGCTGCCCCACTTCGCCCACACCTCGCCGACCGCGTCGAAGAACTTCTCCGCATAGGGCGACAGCAGCTCCGGGTGGTCCGGGTCCTGGAACCCGTTGACCGTGGCCCGGAACGTGGCCCCGGGCAGCGTGCCGCTGACGATCGCCTGCCAGGCGGCCTCCTTGGCCGCGGCGTCCGGGATGGCGGCCCGGCAGGTGGCGGCCCGCCGCTCGCCCGCGTCGGTCGGGTCGCGGTCCAGCTCCGCGTCGATCTCGGCCGGGCCCGCGGCGCCCTGGCTGACCAGCCGCTGCAGCAACCGCCAGCGCAGCTCGGTGTCCACCTCCAGGCCGTCCAGGTGGGCCGACCCGTCCAGCAGGCCGGCCAGCATGGCCAGGTCGCCCGGCTCGGTGGCCACGCCCGCGAACGACTGCAGGTAGGCCAGCTGCCGGTCGGAACCGGGCTGGGCCTGCTCGGCCAGGTGGCGCAGCCCGGGGGCCATGAAGCCGCCGATCCCCGCGGGCCGCCAGGCCGGGTCGGTGAACCGGCGGGCCGCCGCGGAGGCCTGCCGGATCGTGGTCTGCAGCACCCCGATCTCGGTGATCGTGTCCGCGGCCTCGATGACCATGCCGATGTACCGGCGGGCGGCCAGTTCGGCGTCCCGGCACATGTCCCAGGCCGCGGCCCAGCACAGCGCGGCGGGCAGCGGCTCGGTGAACTCGCCGACCGAGCTGATCAGCGTGCCCAGCGAGTGCTCGTCCAGCCGGATCTTGGCGTAGGTGAGGTCGTCGTCGTTGACCAGCACCAGGTCGGGCTGGCGCTCCCCGGCCAGCTCGGCCAGCACGGTGCGTTCGCCGGCGATGTCCACCTCCACCCGCCGCCGCCGGATCAGCCCGGCCTCGGTCTGGTCGTACAGGCCGATCGCGATCCGGTGCGAGCGGAGCACCGGGTGCTCCGGCGGCGCGGTCTGCACCACCGCGAACTCGGTCATCCGGCCGGCGCTGTCCAGCACGAAGTCCGGCCGCAGCGTGTTCACCCCGGCGGTTTCCAGCCATTCCTTGGACCAGCCGGCCAGCTCCCGGCCGGAGGTCTCGGCCAGCGCGGCTAGCAGGTCGGTCAGCGTCGCGTTGCCCCAGGCGTGCTGGCCGAAGTACCGCCGCACCCCGGCCAGGAACTGCTCCAGGCCGACGTAGGCGACCAGCTGCTTGAGCACCGACGCGCCCTTGGCGTACGTGATGCCGTCGAAGTTGACCTCGACCGCGGCGATGTCCGGGATGTCGGCCGCGATCGGGTGCGTGGACGGCAGCTGGTCCTGCTGGTAGGCCCAGGACTTCTGCAGCTGGCAGAACGTGGTCCAGGCGTTGACCCACCGGGTGGCGTCGGACTCGGCCAGCACGGACGCCCAGGTGGCGAACGACTCGTTCAGCCACAGGTCGTCCCACCAGCGCATGGTGACCAGGTCGCCGAACCACATGTGCGCCATCTCGTGCAGGATCGTCTCGGCCCGCATCTCCCGGGCGAAATCGGTCACCCGGGAGCGGAACACGTAGTCCTCCAGGAACGTGACGCAGCCCGCGTTCTCCATCGCGCCGGCCTTGAACTCCGGCACGAACACCTGGTCGTACTTGCCGAACGCGTACCGGGTGCCGAACGCGGCGTGGTAGAAGTCGAAGCCCTGCCGGGTCACCTCGAAGATCTCTCCGGGGTCCAGGTACCCGGCCAGCGACTGTCGGCAGTACAGGCCCAGCGGGATGCCGTCGTGCTCGCTGCGGACCTCGTAGTACGGCCCGGCCACGATCGCGGTGATGTAGGTGGACATCAGCGGCGTGGGCGGGAAATGCCAGCGGCGGGCCACACCGTCGGGCTCGGCGGGCACGTCGGGTGCCGTGTTGGACAGCACCAGCCAGTCCGCCGGGGCGAGTACCGAAAACTCGAATGTGGCCTTCAGGTCAGGCTGGTCGAAGCAGGCGTAGATCCGGTGCGCGTCGAACGTCTCCAGGTCCGAGTACAGGTACACGCCGCCGTCGGCCGGGTCGGTGAACCGGTGCAGCCCCTCGCCGCTGCGCGAGTAGGCGCAGTCGGCCACCACCCGCAGCTCGTTCTCCGCGGCCAGCCCATCGAGCTGGATCCGGTCGCCGTCGAACGCGCTGGCCGGCAACGGCGTGCCGTTGAGCACGATCTCCCTGGCCGTGGGCGCGGTCAGCTCGATGAAGCTGGCCGCGCCGGGGGTGGCGCAGCGGAACCGCACCACGGTGGCCGAGCCGAACGTTTCCGCGCCCCCGGTGAGATCGAGCTCCACCTGGTAGGAGATGACTTCCAGCAGCTGCCGCCGGTCCCTGGCTTCGTCACGGGTGAGATTGTTCGCCACCTACCTGGCACCTTCCATGTTTGGGTGTTGCACCGTTTTTGCCGCACCGGGTTCGGCCGGTTATGGCGGTCCGGGGCGCGGACCGCTTCCCGGGGCGGAATGCGGCCGGCCGTGGGCCAGTTGTCAGCAGGGGAGTCCGGCGCACCCTGCTGATACCTGCGCGCGCCCGCTCCCAGCGTGAGGTGAATCAGCCCCCCGACTTCGTGAAGGAGCCTCATGACCGAGCAGGAGCTTACCCCGGTCGATTTCTGGTTTGATCCCCTGTGCCCCTGGGCCTGGATCACATCGCGGTGGATGCTCGAAGTTGAGCAGGTCCGGCCGGTGCAGGTGCGCTGGCACGTGATGAGCCTGGCCGTGCTGAACGAGGGCAAGACCGATATGCCGGAGCGCTACGTCGAGCTGATGAAGCAGGCCTGGGGCCCGGTGCGGGTGGCCATCGCGGCCGAGCAGCGGTTCGGGCCTGAGGTGCTCGGCCCGCTGTACACCGCGCTCGGCACCCGTTTCCACCAGGAGAAGCTGTCCCGGGACCGGGCCACGGTCGAAGCGGCGCTGGAGGAGGCCGGGCTGCCCACCGACCTGGCCGATGCGATGGAGTCCACCGAGTTCGACGAGGCGCTCCGGGCTTCGCACGCCGGGGGCATCGAGCGGGTCGGCTACGAGGTCGGCACGCCGATCCTGTCGATGAACGGCACGTCCATCTTCGGCCCGGTGGTCACGCCGATCCCGCGCGGCGAGGCGGCGGCCAGGCTGTGGGACGGGGTCAACCTGGTCACCCAGACCGACGGTTTCTTCGAGCTCAAGCGGAGCCGCACCCGCGACCCGATCTTCGACTAGCGCGCAGCGTTCCCAGGCTGGGCCGGGCGGCACGGACCAGGGTCTGACACACTGGCGTCGTGCGCGTCTATCTGGGATCCGACCACGCTGGATTCGAACTGAAAGCGGCCCTGGTGGAGTGGCTGGAGTCGGCAGGACACCAGGCGGTGGACTGCGGCCCAGCCGCCTACCGGCCGCAGGACGACTACCCGGTCTACGTCATGCGCGCGGCCAGTTCGGTGGCCGCCGACCCGGACAGCCTGGGCATCGTGATCGGCGGGTCGGGCAACGGGGAGGCGATCGCGGCCAACAAGATCCGCGGCATCCGGGCCGCGATCGCCTGGAGCACGGAGACCGCCCGGCTGGCCCGGCTGCACAACGACGCCAACGTGCTCAGCCTGGGCGCCCGGATGTACCCGGTCCCGGACGCCGTCGGCTTCGCCCAGGTGTTCGTGGAGACCGCGTTCTCCGGCGAGGAGCGGCACGCCCGCCGGCTGGAGATGATCGCCGAGTACGAGAAGACCGGCGAGCTGCCCGCCGGCCCCAGCGACCCCTAACGACCCCGGCGCCGCGACCGGTGCCGGCGGCTGCCTCCGCTCCGCGCCGCGCCCGGCCCGGCATTTTCCTTCTGAACGCCACTGCCCGCGGCCGCCCCGCCCGCCGGTGCGGGGCGGCCAGGTGCCGGCACCGGGGCGGCCGGGCCGGTCCTGGCCGTGGGCCCGGCGGCTGGGCGGCGCTGGTCACCGCCCGCCGCCGCCCGGCTGGCCGGCCCGGTGCTGGAAAGCCCCAGCTCGGTGTCGGCGGCCTGCGCGGCCGTCTCGTGATGCGGCTGCGGCCGGGACACGTCCCTGGCCCGCATCGCCGAGCTGAGCGTGATCTTCATGCCAGCCATCGGGCGCACATCCTTTTTAGAAGATCACCGGGCACCACGGCGCGGGATCCCAGGTCATTGCCGCGCTGAGAGCGTTCAAAGTGCTGGCTCGCTGCTCGGTGACCAGGCCCGCCGCGGCCAGCGAGCCCAGCTTGGTACTGCCCAGATAGGCCGCGCCCAAAGCGGTCACCGGCAGGATGACGTCAGCCGGGTCGGTGGTCCGCTCGCAGCTGGCCGTACCGCCGGGGGAGGCGGCGGTCAGCCGCCAGCGGCCCTGGTTCCACGGGCACCAGTCGTCGATGACCTCGATGACCACGTCCACCGGGCACGGGTAGCGGCGCAGGCTGAGCGCCCCGGGCACGTCCACCACCCGGAACCACAGCCCGTCCGATATCGCGGGGCGGGCCCGCCGCGGGTCGGCCAGCAGGTGCAGCAGCGGGTCGTCTTCCGGGCGCAGCCGCGCGGCCACCTCGGTGATCAGGTCCCGGCTGAGCAGGTCGGCCCACAGCGCCGCGTTGGCCGCCGGGTCGGTCGCGGCCAGCTCGCGGATGTCGAGCCGGGAGTCGGACAGGAACGACTCGTCGTCCCAGCGCCCGGTCCCGTTGTAGAGCGCGTAGCCGCGCGGGCCGGCCTCGTCCTCGGCCAGCAGGCAGCGCAGCGGGCTGGCCCCGTGCCGCTCATCCTCGGGGTCGGCCAGCACCCGCCGCCACCAGGCATCGTTCCGGGCGAACAGCCCGGGCCGGGCGGGCAGCAGCGTGTCGAAGACCTTGGTCAGCTCGGCCAGCACCGCGTCCGGCTCGGCTATCCGCAGCCGCAGCCGCGGGTCGGCCGGGGCGTCGCGGATCAGCGCGCCCTCGCCGCGCCGGATGGTGAACTTGGCCTGCCGGGAGGCCCGGCCGTAGCCGAACCGGCCGTAGATCCCGGCCTCCGACGCCCACAGCGCGGCCAGCGGCTCGCCCCGGTCGTGCATGTCGGCGAACTGGCGGCGCATCATGCCGGTCAGGATGCCGCGGCGGCGGTACGCGGGATGCACCGCGATGAACGTCACCCCGCCCACCGCGGCGAGCGCCCCGGGCACACACATCTGGAAGCTGTAGATGGCCGCGTTGCTCACCGGGGTGGACCCGTCGAACGCGGCCAGGGTGCGGTCCAGCTCGGACCGCCGCAGCATGCCGGTGCGGGCCCGCTCGGACGGGGGGCCCTCGTGGAAGGCCTGCTCGGTCACGTGATGGAAGGCGTCGAACTCGTCCACCGTGATGGGCCGGATGGGGTAGCGCTCTGCCATATGTGCATTCCTACCGCCACCGGCCTGGCCAGCGCGAATTAGTTTCGGCCGTGCCTGGCGGCTGACGGGCGGATACAGTGCCGCCATCATGGTTTCCCGCCTGCTGACCCGCCCCGTACGCCTGGTGCGTACGGCGGCAGCATGGACAGGCGGCCAGCTCCGGCGTCAGTTCATCACCCAGAACCGCCGGATGGCCGCCGTGCTGGCCGTGGCCACGGTGGGCATCGGGGTGGCCACCGTGCATGTGTCCGAGTGGTGGTTCTCGCCCGGCATGCTGATCCTGCCGGTGCTGGCGGGCGGCCTGCTGCTCTGGCCGCGGGCGCTGCGCATCCTGTTCGGCCTGGTCGCGCTCACGCTCCTGTACGACGCGCTGTACCACCGGGCCGGGGCCGGGATCATCGCCACCGTGATAATCACCGGGGTGTTCGCCGACGTGCTGGCCCGGACCCGGTGGAAGCTCGGCGTGCAGGGGCTGCGCGGCGACCGGATGCTGATCGAGCTGCGCGACCGGCTCCGCGCCCAGAGCCGGCTGCCGGCGTTGCCCACCGGGTGGCGGTCCGCCGCGGTGCTCCGGCCGGCCGGCGGCTCGTCGTTCGGCGGCGACTTCCTGGTCTCCACGTGCGATGGGAAAACGCTGGAGATCGCGCTGGTCGACGTGTCCGGCAAGGGCGTGGACGCGGGCACCCGCGCGCTGCTGCTGTCCGGGGCGTTCGGCGGGCTGCTCGGCTCGGTGCCGCAGGGCGAGTTCCTCACCGCCTGCAACGCCTACCTGCGCCGCGGCCCGGTCACCGAGGGCTTCGTCACCGCCGTGCACCTGGCCCTGGACCTGACCACCGGTGACTACGTGCTGACCTCGGCCGGGCACCCGCCGCCCGCCCAGTTCGACGCGGGCAGCGGGACCTGGAAGGTGACCTCGGCCCGCGGCATCGTGCTCGGCGTCGTGTCCGACCTGCGCTGCGTGCCGGCCCATGGCTCGCTCCGGCCCGGGGACGCGCTGATGCTGTACACCGATGGCCTGGTGGAGGCGCCGGGCCGGGACATCGACGCGGGCACCGACCGGCTGCTCGGCGAGGCCACCCGGCTGGTCGCGTCCAGCTTCCAGGACGCGGCGGCGGAACTGGTCCGGGTGGTCAAGGCCGGCGGCGGCGCCGGCACCGACGATTGCGCCCTGGTGATGATCTGGCGGTGTTAGCCCGGGGGACGACCCCCGGACCCCCGATCGCCCTCCGGCCGAGGCCGGCGGAGCCGGCCGGGACCGGCTGAGGACGCTCAACCGTCCCGCTCGGCGCTCTCGCGCCGAAGCGGCGGCAGCCAGCCGCCGCCCTGGACCCCCGGAACGGCTAGGAGGTCAGTGCCGGGTCACCGTCGTTGGCCCGGTCGGTGCGGCTGCGCAGCACCTGCAGCGAGTGCTCGACCAGCGCGATCAGCGCGTCCCGGCAGGACGGGCGCTGCCGCGCGTCGCACATCACCACCGGGATCCGGGGGTCCAGGTCGAGCGCGGACCGCACCGACTCGCCCCGGTAGCGCCGGGCGCCGTCGAAGCAGTTCACCCCGACCACGAACGGGATACCGCGCTGCTCGAAGTAGTCCACCGACGGGAAACAGTCCGCCAGCCGCCTGGTGTCGGCCAGCACGATCGCGCCCAGCGCGCCGCGGGACAGCTCGTCCCACATGAACCAGAACCGCTCCTGGCCGGGCGTGCCGAACAGGTAGATGACCAGGTTCTCGCGGATCGTGATGCGGCCAAAATCCATCGCCACCGTGGTCGTGGTCTTGCGCTCCACGCCATCGAGGCGATCCACCCCGGCGCTCGGCTCGCTCAGCGGCTCCTCGGTGCGCAGCGGCCGGATCTCCGTCAGTGACCCGACGAGGGTGGTCTTGCCCACCCCGAAGCCACCGGCAATGAGGATCTTGATGGTGACTGGCATGCGCCCGGTGCCACCGGCCCGGTCAGAGCCGGCGTAGGCCATCGACTACCTCCTTGAGGATGTCCGCGTCCGGCAGCCGCGCGGGCGGGATGGGGTGATGGATCGAGATGAGGGACAGTTCGCTCAGGTCACCGAGCAGGATCCGGACCACGCCGAGCGGCAGGTCAAGCTCGGACGCGATGTCCGCCACCGAGATCGGCAGCCGGCACATCCGCAGCACCGAGCGGTGCTCCGGGCCCAGGCTGGACGGGTCCGGCCGGACACCGCGCACCGCCGTGATGATCGCGATCAGGTCGAGGGCCTCCCCGGTCGGCCGGGTCCGGCCGCGGGTAAGCGCGTACGGCCGGACTACCGGGCCGGCCTCCTCGTCCAGCCAGTGATCATCAGGCGACGGCATGCTGGATCAGTCCGTGTCCTCCCCGGCCAGCGTCGGCCGGGGGTTCACCGACAGGTGCTGGCCCACCCGTTTCACCAGGACGGCCATTTCGTACGCGACCAGGCCGGCGTCCGCGCTGGCCGGGCTCAGCACGGCCAGGCAGCTGCCCTCGCCAGCCGAGGTCACGAACAGGAACGCGGTGTCCATCTCCACGATGGTCTGCCGTACGTGACCGCCGCCGAAGTGCCGTCCCGCGCCGCGGGCCAGGCTCTGGAAGCCGGAGGCCACCGCGGCCAGGTGCTCCGAGTCTTCCCGGGTCAGCGCGCTCGATGCGGCGATGGCCAGGCCATCCCGGGACAGGATCACCGCCTTGTCCACGTCCGGCACCCGGACCACCAGATCATCCAGCAGCCAGTCCAGGTCATTGGCGGAACTCGTGGTCACGGCCTTCTCCTGCCTGTCGTGCTCATCGGTCGTGGTGTGGCCCGTTCTCACCCAGCACTGGGCCCGGTGCCGTCCTCATCGGTGGGCTCGGCATCGATGTGCTCGGCATCGGTGTAGTCGGCATCGGTGTAGTCGGCATCGGTGTAGTCGGCATCGGTGTGCTCGGCCTCGGCCGGGGCCGCGTCGCTGAGGCCATTCTCGCCGCTGCTGCCGTTGCTTCCGTTGCTGCCATTGCCGGTGGCGGCCGGCACCACGTCTTCCGGTTCGGCCGTGGCTGGCTCGGCCGTGGCTGGCTCGTCGGGGGCTGGCTCGTCGGGGGCTGGCTCGGTCAGCGCGCCCAGCGGGCCGGTGCCGGCCAGCGTCTCTGAGCTCTTGCCCGACGCGTCGAACAGCGACCGGCCGCGCTGCCAGCCTTGCTGGATCGCGGTGATCGTGCTGCGCGCCTCGTCCGGGGACCGCTCCTGGATGTCCTCGGTGTCCGGGTCGGGGCTGCTGTCCGACCCGGGCATCGCGGCGTACCCGGTCTCCCGCAGTTGCGGGGCCAGGCTGGCCTGGCGGACCCGGCGCGGCAGCAAGTTGATCTCGTCCACGTCGGCTTCGCCGTTGTCCTCGTCGTGCCCGGCCATGCCGTTGCCCAGACCACTCAGCGTCAGCCCCTCGGCGCGCACCGCTTCCCGGTGCCGGGTCTCCGCGTACAGCGCCTCCTCCAGCTGCCGGGTGTCGGCCGGCACCCGTTCCGCGGGGGCCCAGGGCTCGCCGCCGCTCCCAGGCGGGAACCCGTTCGGCGGGGTGTTGCCCGCGGCCGTCCACACGTCCGCGCCGGTGTCACCGGCCCATCGCCGGGCCGACTCGCCAGCCGCGGCCGCGGCGGCCGGTGTCTCCGGCCAGTCGAGGAAGCTGCCCGCCTCTTCCCGGGCCGCGTGGCGGCCGGTGAGCTGCGGCTGGCGCTCGCCGCTGGGCGTCTCGCCGCCCAGCTGGCGGAAGCTCTCCTCGGGCACCACCAGGTTCTGCGGGATGAGCACGATCGCGGTAGTGCCGCCGTACGGCGAGGAGCGCAGCGAGATCTTGATGTTGTGCTTCCTGGCCAGCTGGCTAGCCACGAACAGACCGAGCTGATCGCTGCCGGACAGGTCGAACGCGGGCGGGCTGTCCAGCAGTTCGTTGAGCTCGGCCCGCCGCTCGTCGCTCAGCCCCAGCCCGCGGTCCTCGATCTCGACCGCGAAGCCGCGGCCGACCACGTCGCCGGTGAGCTGCACCGGGGTGTTCGGCGGCGAGAACGTGACCGCGTTCTCGGCCAGTTCCGCGATCATGTGGATCACGTCCGCGACGGCTGGCCCGCTGAGCGCGGCACCGGTGTCGGCGTTGACCTTGATCCGGGTGTAGTCCTCCACTTCGGCCACGGCGGCGCGGAGCACGTCCACGAACGGCACCGGGCGGCGCCAGCCGCGGGCCGGGGCGTCCCCGGACAGGATGATCAGGCTCTCCGCGTGCCGCCGCATGCGGGTGGTCAGGTGGTCGATGCGGAACAGGTCTTCCAGCTCGTCCGGGTTGCTGGCCCGGCGTTCCATCCCGTCCAGCAGGGTGAGCTGGCGGTGCAGCAGCGACTGGCTGCGCCGGGCCAGGTTGCGGAAGATGTCGCTGATGCCCTGGCGCAGCCGGGCCTGGCCGACGGCCGCTTCCACCGCGGTCCGCTGCACCGCGGAGAAGGCCTCCTGGACCTGGTTGATCTCGACCGAGCTGCCCGGCAGTTCCGGGGCGTCGGCGGGCACGTCCACGTGCTGCCCGGCGGCCAGCCGGTGCACCACGTCGGGCAGCCGCTTGGTGGCCAGTTCGCGCGCCGAGTCGCGCAGCTGAGCCAGTTCGCGGATCAGGCCGCGGCCGACCCAGAACGAAACGAGGATGGACACGATGACCGCCAGCAGGCCGATGCCGCCCGCCAGCGCCAGGGTCCAGTAGGTGGTCCGTGCGGCGTGCTGCGCCTGCACGGTGATCAGGTCCGAGGTCTGGTCGGTGGCCTTGGTGAGGCCCGCGGTGACCGCGCCGGTCGTCTGCTCCCAGGAGGTCGGGCTGATGGCCGGCGGCCGGTTGGTGGCCGGGTCGGCGATCAGCGTGTTCTCCTGCGCGGCCAGCGCGGCCGTCATCTGCGGGGTGATGTAATGGTTGAACAGCGCGC
>Ga0335076_10007720_pt1 | contig 10841 bp, 8 predicted proteins | sample Lox_Sample_25_FD_206717 | JGI IMG/M metagenome (GOLD analysis project Ga0335076, IMG submission 206717) | Soil microbial communities from Loxahatchee National Wildlife Refuge, Florida, United States - Lox_Sample_2.5 | ecosystem: Environmental > Terrestrial > Soil > Wetlands | place: USA: Florida...
CTTCGCCGACGGCCTCAACGACGCGCTCCTGAAGGCGGACCCGGCGCTGCGCAAGGAGCTGACGGCGCGCCACATTGCCGAGTATGACGAGTACGACAACGTCTATCCGCAGTGGATCGACCGCACAGCCTTCCACTGGGACCAGGTGTTTCCGGCCGGCAAGACGACCTCGGTCGAGCATCGCTACAAGCCGGTCGCGGGCCAGTTCTACGTGTCGAAATATTCGCTCGGGCCGAACGACGACGAGCTCAAGCCGTATTGCGTCGACGATTCTACGCGGCAGGCGTTATGGAAGCGGATCAAGGAGCGCTCCACCAAGGGCGGCGAGGAGCCGGACGACGGGCTGCTGACGGCGACGGCCGTCGACTACATCCTGACCACGGCCAACAACACGCACGGGCCCATCGGCAAGTTCCGCCTGACGATCGACAAGGGCGATCCGCAGAATCTGCTCACCCTCTGCATCGACGGCATCAAGAAGACCGGGCCGACGACCTTCGTCGTCGAGGCCGACAATTATGCGCCGGCGAGCGACCTGCGCTTTCTCATCATCAAATAGCCGCAGCCTGTTTTGATTCCCCTGCGAGAGCGAGGGCCCAGGGCAAGTGACGGTGCCCAGGGCCGTGGACCCCCGCTTTTGCGGGGGATTCATTCCGGAGTGTCGACGCGTGCAAGTCGACTATCTTCAGGGCCGTTGCGGCAGGGCGACGCCGATCATGCTGTCGCGCGTCACCAGCGCGGCCAGCTTTTCCTCGCTCCAGCCTTCGGTGCCGGCGGGACGCGCCGGCAACACGAGATAGCGCATGTCGGCGGTCGAATCGTGCACACGGACAGCGACGGCGTCCGCAATCTCGGTGCCGAACTCGCGCAGCACGGCGCGGGGCTCGCGCACCGCCCGCGCGCGGTAGGCGCGGCTCTTGTACCAGTCCGGCGGCAGCCCGAGCAGCGCGCGGGGGTAGCAGGAGCAGAGCGTGCAGACGATGACGTTGTGCACGGACGCCGTGTTCTCGACCACGACCAGCTTCACGGCACCCATGTCGATGCCGAGCTCCTCGCAGGCGGCGGTCCCGCCCGCGAGCAGGCGCGCCTTATAAGCCGGATCGACCCAGGCATGCGCCACCACGCGGGCGCCCTGCGCCGGGCTGCGGGCGTCCATCTTCTCGACCTCGCGGCGGATCTCGTCGGCCGTGAGGATGCCCTTGTCGACCAGCAGCCCGCGCACCGCAATTTCCATAAGCTGGTAGTCGCTGAGCGGGCCGTCCCGGTCGGGCGGCGCCGGGTGGGCATGCCCGTGATCGTGGTCGTCGTCGTGCATGCGGAACAACCTCCCTCAGACCGGGTCGAGCCAGTGTTCGTAGATCTCGATGTCGACGGTATCGCCGGTGCCGCCGCCATAGCCGGGCCATACCTCGCCCTGCCGGAAGCGGACGCGATAGAGCGGCTGGGCGGGCAGGCCGTTGCGTCCGTACGCCAGCTCCTCCGGGTTCGGGAAGGCGCCGCACAGCCGCTCGATCACGCCGGCCTTGCCGCGGATGTAGTAGGGCGTGCGGAGGTGCCCCGGCGGATAGGCGGCGCGCACCGCGACGCGATCGCCGGGCCGGAAGCGCGCGCTCATGCGGCGTCGCCGCGCACCGCGGCGGCCGCCATGCGGCGGCCCAGCTCGTCGGTGGTGATGACCCCGCGCGCCACCAGCGCCCGGGTTATGGAGGCGATCCAGCGCTCGTAGTAGCTCATGCGCTCATAGGCGTCGGCCCCGAGCGTCTCGATGCCCAGGCGCAGTTCGTCGGTCGTGATCAAGCCTTTCCGGGAGAGCAGCACGAGCATCGCGTCGACGCGCTTTTCCCAGAAGGCGTAGTCGTGCTCGCTGCGCTCGACCGTGCCGAGGGACAGGCCGCCGATGTCGTGATAGCCGCGCATGCTGCCTCGCTGCCGGTGGTTGCGCCCGCAGCTTAGGGCGGCAGGCCGGCGGCAGAACAGGGGAATTTCCCGCTGGCCTATTCCGGGCCGGATGCGGCGCCGGATTCCGGACGGACCGCGGCGACGAGGAGGCTCCTGCCTGTGCAAAATATTGGCGATAAAATACCGGCTTGGGCGACGTACTTTCAGTGATGGATTAACTGAATCTCCCGATTGCGGGCCCGGTTCAGGCGAAGAGGCCTGCTATCCATCGGCGCAATCCTTTCGATTTCGCTGTGGATATAGCGTTAGGCGCGGTCGCGGCGCGATCGCGGCATCGGCCGCTAGGACATTGATCCGCCGACAATTTCGTCGCCGCCCCAAGGTCGGCCTCCACGGTCGCATTTACCGTGGATTTCAAGAAAAATTAACCACTACCGGACGATTATTACCGACAGGGTTACCAAAGGCAGATGTCGGACCGCATGTGTACACGGGCCCCACTGCGCGGAAGGGGGCGCGCGGGGCTCAGGCCCGGCGTGCGTTGCAAGCTTTCGCGCGCCGGGCTCGCTGCGGTCCTGCTTCTGCCGTTTTGCATGAACGTGGCGCAAGCGGCCTTACCGCCAGTGGATCTGACCAGCCTTAGCCTCGAAGACCTGATGAACGTCAAGGTCACCTCGGTCTCCCGCCGGCCACAGTCGTTGGCGGATACGGCGGCGGCTGTCTTCGTCATCACCCAGGACGACATCCGCCGCTCCGGCGTGACCAGCATCCCGGAGGCGCTGCGCATGGTTCCCGGCGTCGAGGTGGCGCGCATCGACGGCAACAAGTGGGCGGTCACGGCGCGCGGCTTCAACGGCCGCTTCGCCGACAAGCTGCTGGTCATGATCGACGGCCGCTCGGTCTACACGCCGCTCTTCTCGGGCGTGTTCTGGGATGCGCAGGACACGATGCTGGAGGACATCGACCGCATCGAGGTCGTGCGCGGCCCCGGCGCCAGCCTGTGGGGCGCCAACGCCGTCAACGGCGTGATCAATATCGTGACCAAGCAGGCCCGCGACACGCAAGGCGCGCTCGTCGTCGCCGGCGGCGGCAGCGAGGAGCGCGGCTTCACGTCGCTGCGCTATGGCGGCCAGGCCAACGACGACACCTACTACCGCGGCTACCTGAAATACTTCAACCAGGGCAGCCAGGAGTTCATCGGCGGCGGCGAGGCGGCCGACGACTGGCAGGTCGGCAGGGCCGGCTTCCGAGTCGACTGGGAGCCCGCGACGCGGCCGGACGCGGTGACCGTGCAGGGCGATATCTACCGCGGCGTCGTCGGCACGACCGGCGCCGTGCATTCGCTGACGCCGCCGTTCGCCGAGACGGTCAATCGCGACGACGACATATTCGGCGCCAATCTCCTCACCCGGTGGACGCGTAGCTTCGCCGACGGCTCGGACATGGCGCTGCAGGTCTACTACGACCTCACCTCCACCGCGGAACTCGGCACATCCACGACCGAACACACGTTCGACGTCGACTTCCAGCACCACTTCCAGCCGGACGACCGCAACGACATCGTCTGGGGCGCGGGCTATCGGCTGTATGCGGCGCAGTTCGACGGGAGCTTCGACGTATCGTTCAGCGACAACCACCGCACGGACTATCTGGCGAACGCCTTCCTCCAGGACGACGTCACGCTCCTGCCGGACGAGCTGCACCTGACCCTCGGCTCGAAGCTGGAGTACAACAGCTTCACCGGCTTCGAGATCGAGCCGACGGCGCGCATGATCTGGACGCCCGACGACCGCCAGTCGGTGTGGGCCGCCGCATCGCGGGCGACGCGCACGCCCTCGCAGACGACCGACAGCATCAGCCTCAATTCCGTCGTACCGCCGGGCGATCCGGGCAATCCGTTCCCGCTGCCGGTGCTCGTCACCATTGCCGGCAATTCGAACGAGGTTTCCGAGGACGTGGTCTCGTTCGAGCTGGGCTACCGCGTCCGTCCGACGGACGACCTCTCGCTCGACATCGCCAGCTTCTACAACCTCTACCACAACCTCGTCACCGTCGAGACGGTCGGCGCCAGCCTCCAGCCCGGCTTCGTCCTCGTCAACGAGCGCTTCGACAACCTGGGCAGCGCGCGCACCTACGGCGTAGAGATGGCGGCGGACTGGCGCGTCGCGCCGTGGTGGCGCCTGCAGGGTGCCTACACCTACCTTCACCTCGACATCGACCGCGACCCCGGCAGCAACGATCCGCTGATCGAACAGACCAGCGGCCGCGACCCCGCGCACCAGGTTTCGCTCCGCTCGTCGTTCGACATCGCCGACGACTGGGAGTTCGACCTGTGGGGGCGCTTCGTGTCGGACCTGCCCGAGCGCGGCGTCGACGGCTATTTCACCTTCGATGCGCGGCTCGGCTGGCGGCCGACCGACGGCGTCGAGCTGGCACTCGTCGGGCAGAACCTGTTTGACGCTCGCCACCTCGAATTCACGCCGGAGCTGATCAACACCACGCCGACCGAAGTGCCGCGTTCGGTCTATGGCAAAGTCACCGTGAACTTCTGAGGTCGCGACGGTGAAACTCTTGCCAGCCATCTTCGCCCGTTCGACCGCCGCCAGGCCGCTGCGCCGGAGCTGCGCCGCCGCGGTCGCCGCCGTCGCCCTGCTGGCGGCGCCGTCGCTGGCGGCGCCGGCGCAGGAAGCGAACGAGCAGCTGGTGAAGGTCGCCTTCATCTACAACTTCGCGAAGTTCACGACCTGGCCGGATTCGGTGTTCGCCGACGCGGAGGCGCCGGTCACGCTGTGCGTGGTCGGCAAGCATGATTTCGGCGACGCCTTCGAGAGCGTGCAGGGCAAGTCGGTCGGCGGCCGCACGGTGATCGTGAAGTACCTGGCGGCCTACCGCGACAAGGACGCCTGCCAGATCGTCTATGTGGCGCCCTCGGAGAAGGCCCGGCTGGCGCGCATCGTCTCGACCGGCAAGGAGGAGCACGCGCTCACGGTGAGCGACATGGACGGCTTCGCCGAAGGCGGCGGCATCATCCGCATGATGCGCGGGGCCGACGACCGGATCGGGTTCGAGATCAACGCCAAGGCGGCCGAAGAGTCGGGCATCAAGCTCAGCTCCCGGCTGCTGACTCTTGCCAAGAAGCTTTTCAACTAGCGCGGGACGACGACGGCCATGATGAAACTCCTGCGCAACCTCTCGATCCGGACCAAGGTCACGGCAATGATCGTGCTGGCGAGCACGGGCGTGCTGGTGCTGGCGCTCGCCGCATTGATGACCAAGGACTACCTCATCCTGCGCGCCGACCAGCTCGACCAGCTGACGGCGATCGCCCGCGTCGTCGGCGGCAACAGCAGCGCCGCCGTGGCGTTCGACGACCACGACGCGGCCAACGAGAGCCTGCGCACACTGGGGACGACGCCGAACGTGAAGCTGGCGTTCATCTGGTCGCACGACAAGGTGATGGCGTCCTTCGTGCGCGGCAACGGCCCGATCGACCAGGCCCTCGTCGACGACCTGGTGCAGAACGCAGGCGCTGCGCAGCGACAAGCAGGACATGTATGTGCGCGTGCCCATCCGGCTCGACAACGAAACGATCGGCACGCTCTACGTCGTGTCCGACCTGAGCCGGCTCTACGGCCGCATCCAGGAGTATGTGTGGATCGGCCTGGGCGTGTTGGGTTCCGCCATCCTGGTGGCGCTGCTCGTGTCGGTGCTGCTCGGCATCGCCATCTCGCAGCCGCTCTCGAACCTGACCGTGGCCATGCGGGGGATCGAGAAGGAACGCCAGTATGCGCAGCGGGTGGCCAAGCTCGGCAACGACGAGGTCGGCCAGCTCATCGACAGCTTCAACGCGATGCTCGACCAGATCGAGTTGCGCGACAAGAAGCTGCGCACGCACCGCAACGAGCTGGAGCAACAGGTTCAGGCGCGCACCCAGGAGTTGGTGCAGACGAACGCCAGCCTGTGGCAGGCCGTGAGCGAGCTGGAAGAGGCAAAGTCGAGAGCCGAGGCCGCCAACAAGGCGAAGTCGGAGTTCCTCGCCACCGTCAGCCACGAGATCCGGACGCCCCTCAACGGCGTCCTCGGCACCACCGAGGTGCTGCTCAACACCGACCTCAGCGAGCGGCAGCGCCGCTTCGGGCAGATCATCCACGGCTCGGCCAAGTCGCTGCTCTCCATCATCAACAACATCCTGGACTTCTCCAAGATCGAGGCCGGCAAGATCGAGCTGGAGATGGTCGCCTTCGATCCCCGCAGCATCGTCGAGGAGGTGCAGGACCTCTTCAACGAGATGGCGGAAAAGAAGGGGCTGCGGTTCGGCTCGCACGTGGCGCCGCACCTGCCGCGCAGCATGATCGGCGATTCCGGCCGCCTGCGGCAGGTGCTGACCAACCTCGTCGGCAACGCCGTCAAGTTCACCGAGCGCGGCGAAGTGATGATCCATGTCCGCCCGGAGGAGATCGGCACCGATACGATCCGGCTGCGTTTCGAGGTGCGGGACACCGGCATCGGTGTGCCCGAGGAGGCGCGGGCGCGCATCTTCGAGTCCTTCGCCCAGGCCGACCAGTCGACCACCCGCCGCTACGGCGGCACCGGCCTCGGCCTCGCCATCGCCAAGCAGCTGGTCAGCATGATGGGCGGTCAGATCGGCGTCGACAGCCGGCCGGGCGAGGGCTCGACGTTCTGGTTCACGGTCCAGCTCGCCAACACGACCGAAGAGGCGGACGATCCCAAGCGCAAGCTCTTGAGCGGCATCCGCGCCCTCGTCGTCGACGGCAGCCAGAGCAGCCGCGACGCCTTCAGCGCCCAGCTCGCGGCCCTCGGCATCGCCAGCAAGGGCATCGACGGCGAGGACGAGGCGCTGACGCTGCTGCGCATGGCCTGTCGCGTCGGCCATCGCTTCGACGTCGCCTTCATCGATCCGAGCAGCCTGGCCGACGCGTCCTGGCTGATCAAGGAGATCCGCGGCGACGGCGCGATCGCACAGACCCGCATCATCCTGCTCCTGTCGCTGCGCGACGACGATCACGACGAAGCGGCGGGCATGCCCGACGAAATCGAGCGTCTGCTGAAGCCGGTGCGGCAGTCGACCCTCTATGACTGCCTGTCGGCGACGATCCACGCCAAGTCGCCGACCCCGCCGCCGGCTCCGGTGCCGGACTCGGCGTCGCCGATCAGCGCGCGCATTCTGCTGGCCGAGGACAATCCGGTGAACCGCGAGGTGGCCGGCGAGGCGCTGCGCCAGCTCGGCTGCCATGTCGACGCCGCCAACGACGGCCGCGAGGCCGTCGAGAAGTGGCGGCAGACCACCTACGACGTCATCCTCATGGATTGCCACATGCCGAACATGGACGGCATCGAGGCGGCGCAGATCATCCGCGAGCGCGAGCGCGAGGGCGTCGCCGCCCGCACGCCGATCATCGCGCTCACCGCCAACGCGCGCGGCGAGGACTACGAGCGCTGCATCGCCGTCGGCATGGACGACTACCTGACCAAGCCGCTTACCCTCCACGAACTGCGCGCCACGCTCGAACGGTGGATCCGGCAGCCGGCCGCCGCCCCGGCCGAGGGTACGGCATCGACATTGGGCGACGCCCCCTTCGCGGAAGCGGCAGCGGCGGTCGTACCAGCGGAGACCGTACCGGCGGTTGTCGCCGTCGAAGCGACCATGGCGGATGTCGTCGTCATCGAGCCGCCGGCTGTCGACTCGATACCGACGGGGCCGGCCGCGGCGCCGGTCGAAATCGAGGCCGCGCCAGCGGCGCCGGTCGCGGAAGCGCCGCCGCCGGAAACACCGGATTCATCGGCGCCCGTCACGATGCCGCCGGCGGCAACGGGGGCAGAGCCTGCGCCGCCGGAAACGGCGCCGGCGGCCGTCGCGCCCGCCGAAGGAGCCGCCGTGAAACAGGAAGCCGCGCCGGAGCCGGCGGTCGAGAGCGTCGCCGTCGGCGATGCCCTCGACAAGACGACGATCGACTATCTGCGCACGCTGCGCCGCGGCGACGGCCCGTCGGTGCTCGAGCGCGCCATCGACATGTACCTCGAGAACGCCCCGGCGGCGCTCGAGGAGTTGCGCCGCTCGGTCGCCAGCGGCGACGCCTCGGCGGTGTGGAAGATCGCCCATGGATTGAAGTCGAGCAGCGCCAGCCTGGGAGCCAAGCAGCTGGCGCAGCACATCGCGGAGATGGAGGGCAGGGCCCGGCAGAGCGATCTCGCCGAGGCCGACAGCCGCCTGGTCCGCATCGAGTCCGAGTATCACAAGGTGAGTACGGCGCTGCGTGAAACGCTGCGCGAGGAGAGAGAGAAATGTCGACAGACCGCATGAACCCTACTGCCGCCGGGGCCGGCGATTCCGCCCTCGTCCTCGTCGCCGACGACGACGTCGTGCATCGCCTGCTGATGCGCGAGTCGCTCGAAGCGGCCGGATTCAAGGTGCACGAGGCCGGCGACGGGCTCGAAGCCCTCGACCTCGTCGACAAGCTGCAGCCGGAACTCATGTTTCTCGACGCCATGATGCCGCGCGTCGACGGCTTTGCCTGCTGCGTCGAGACGCGCAAGCGGCCGCACGGCGCCCACATCCCCGTGCTCATGGTGACCGGCCTCGACGACGTGTCGTCGATCGACCGCGCCTACCAGGCCGGCGCCACCGACTTCATCACCAAGCCGATCAACTGGCCGCTCTTCAACCACCGCGCCCGCTTCCTCCTGCGGTTCGGTCGCATCCAGCGGGCGCTGCACGAGGCGATGGAGAAGGCGGAGACGGCGAGCCGCGCCAAGACCGAATTCCTCGCCACCATGAGCCACGAGCTGCGCACGCCCTTGAACGCCATCATCGGCTTCTCCGAGGTGCTGAAGCGCGAGCTGCTGGGGCCGCTCGGCCAGGAGCGCTATCGTGAATACGCCAAGGACATCAACGAGAGCGGCGCCCACCTGCTCAACCTCATCAGCGACATCCTCGAATACTCGAAGTCGGAAAGCGGCAAGCTGCGGCTGGTGGAGGCCGAGGTCGATCTCAACCAGATGATCGCGATGATCGTGCGCCAGCAGGGCCCGCGCGCCGAGGCGGCCGGCGTCAGCATCACGCGCGACGGCCAGGAGCAGACGCTGCGCATTCATGCCGACGAGCGCAAGCTCAGGCAGGTGCTGATGAACCTGCTCTCGAACGCCATCAAGTTCACGCCCATGGGCGGCGAGGTGCATGTCGGCCTGCAGCGCGACGACGATGGCAACGTCCACATCCGCATCAGCGACACCGGCATCGGCATCGCGCCCGAGGACATGCCGAAGGTGTTCTCCGCCTTTGGCCAGGTCGACAATGCCTGGACCCGCCGCCACGAGGGCAGCGGCCTCGGCATACCCCTCGCCAAGGCGATGATCGAGCTGCATGGCGGCGAGCTGCAGATCGCGAGCAAGGTCGGCAGCGGCACCAGCGTCACGGTCAAGCTGCCGCGCGAACGGGTGCTGCGCGGCAACCTGAGGCTGGCGGCGATCGGACGCTAGGGACTCTGCAAAACAACCCCATGCATTGAAAAATAGCCCTTTGATTTCAATGGGGTGACTTTGCCGCTTTGTGTCCGTCCGCCACCCCGGACGGCGCGCCGGCATCGCGGCCGGCGGTGCTCGACGCCGATATCTGCAGGATCTGCGTGGCCGGGCCGGACGCCTCCCAGCCCTGGAGGACAAGGCAGCCGCGACCGGGGTCGAGGACCGCGGCGAGGCGCGTGTAGGGATTGACGATCGGGGGCTGCACCCACTCTAGGCCGTCGCATCCCCCGGCTTGCCAAGCGGCCATCAGGCACTGGCGGGTCGGGCTGTCGAAGCCGCGGGCGCGCCCCGGCTCGAAGACCGGGGTGATCCAATCATTGGCGATGGCCGCGGGCGCGCCGACGCTCGCCGCGCGGTCTTCCGTGCGCTCGATGACGCAACCCTCGCCGGGCCGGCTGCCGCAGAGGCTGAAGAGAGCGGGCAGGCAGAGGGGCGTGCGGATCAGCCGGTCGCGCGCCTCGCTGTAGTCGCGGCAGGTCTCGAACAGGTCGCGCAGCAGGTGGGCCGGCGGCAGGGCGGTGCTGCGGCCCACCGTGACGCGGTCGACGAGCCAGTCGGCCGCCATCAGGCGGGTGTGGCGGCGGAGCGGCGCCTGGTTGATGGCGGCGGCGAAACGGCCGGGCGCCACGGCGGTGAACACGCCGACGAAGCCGGGCCAGGTGATGTCGAGCCAGGGCCCGGCCGGGCCGTGGCGGCGGGCCACGACGAGGTTGCGGCCGAGGCCGTCGAACGGCCAGTCGAGGGTGCGGCGCAGCACCATGCCGCCGTCGCGGTCGGCGGCCACGCCTGACGTGCAGGCCCATTCATGGCTGAGGTTGAGGGCGTGGACGCCGGCGCGGCCGAGCGCGCGGGCGATGGCGTCCATTTCCGGCAGATAGGGATTGGCGGCCCGCGCCAGCCAGCGGCGGCCGCGCCAGTCGGCGAGGCGCACGAGCGCCGGCGTGAAATGCCGGTTGCCGGCGGCCAGCAGCGCCTCGGCCTGCGGCCGCGCGCGCCGCACCAGCGCCAGCGGCCCGCCGGCGCCGACGTCGAACACGGGGATTTCGGGGAGGGCGCGCGACATGGACCGGCCTCGGGAAGATGGCGTTGCTGAGGAGATGATGCGTGCCTGTGCCAATGTCACCCCCGTCGGCTATCTGAGAAAGGAAACGCGCCGCAGGCGTAGACAGGCAGTAACGGCGAGGTGTATTCGAACACGATAGGCAAGGCGGTGTTCACGACGATATACCGGGAGAGAGTATTTAAGACTCGCGTGTAACAATCCTTTCTACCGCGATATTGCGTCACTGACCCTATTTCGCAGAGTGACTCAGGAGCTAAATAAGCTGTCGCCGCCGCAGCGCTCCAAGCGGTGATGGATGCTCGCGACGTCGTCTTGAGGGCGTGCGTCGGATAAGAAC
>Ga0335076_10007721_pt1 | contig 10839 bp, 16 predicted proteins | sample Lox_Sample_25_FD_206717 | JGI IMG/M metagenome (GOLD analysis project Ga0335076, IMG submission 206717) | Soil microbial communities from Loxahatchee National Wildlife Refuge, Florida, United States - Lox_Sample_2.5 | ecosystem: Environmental > Terrestrial > Soil > Wetlands | place: USA...
GAAGGTTGACAAGGAACCGTTGTTGGTGTTGTTGCTGGGGGGAGTGGCTGATTTAAGGATTGCATTCTGACAACGAGATCTTGCATGGTTCTGATGCTATGGCTCATCTGACTTAATATGGCAAATCGTTCGTCCGTGTTGCCACTTTCGTTTGACGAATTCGTAGTTCCGTTCACCCCCGGTGGCGGTTGATTCGGTGTTTCAGTCACCCCATCTGTCCGAGGAGTAGCTGAGGAACGTTGATACGCCGCGCCTGAAGGGACCAAAGGAATAGCGATGGGGAAGGCAGGATGTGGAGATTGAGGAAGGATCATTCTATGCCCCGCTGTCCGCTGTTGCGTCAAATTCTGTAAATTTAGATTTTGTGAGTTCGTCGGGGTCGATGGGGTGTTATTTATATTTGCAGGAGATCGAGGTGGTGTGGCGCCGGCGGTTTGACCCGAGCTTTGTGGCAGGTGATCATTATTTGATATTGTCACATCACCTGTCGCAGAAGTTGCCGATCCTGGCGAAGGTGGTGGTCCCTGCTGAGGTGCAACAATCCCAGCTGGTAATCCTTGCAGCACGACGGTTTGCATCGTCGAGGACCCCGTTCCAACGACGGTTTGCGTCGCGGGAGGGATGATTTGAACATTGTGAGCCGGGATTACGGCCCAGCCAGGGGGAAGGGTGTATCCAGCCGGTAAATTTATTGGCGCACCAGCCGCTATTCTGGCTATGGTGGTCCGTTGTATTGGAGTTGGTGGTGGACCTGGGGCGGCTGGAGTCGGGGCTGCCCCTGGTTGGGCAGCCATAGGAAGTGGGCCGGGTGCTGGAGGCCGGTTCGCCGGAGCCGGGCGCGGAGGGGCTTCCCCTAGGACAGGTCGTCGACTGCAAGATTAGACATGTATAAGGTTAAAATAGTACCAAGTTGGACAATTTTGCTGTCTTTCCAACCAACTTCGAAGACAGTGGAAGTGGAGGATATGTCCGCATCGTAACTTTTTCGGACGGGTACGTTCTCTTCCAGGTTCACCACCATGAACCATCTGCTCTCTGCAGATTATACAAGTTCTATCGCCAGTGGCCTCTAATTCCTCTGCCGTAGCGTCTGGGTATCGTTCGTTCATGTGGGCTGTCGCTTGTCGATAACGGACGAACGACATGAGTTTGTTCCCAAACGAACGAAGGGTCATATAGACATCTCGAATGATGTGCAGCGGCAATCCATAATACGTAAGAATGATAGAGAAAAACGCAAGATAGGTGATCAACTTGAAAAGATCTAGGGGTCAGAGTCATTCGCGGTGTCAGGCTCACCCGTTGCAAGTTCGAGATAAAACATGTACACTGAGCGATTCTCCCATGCTTCTGTATGTCGTGAATCAATGACATTGAGAATATATTTGACAATGATTGCAGTCATTGTTGCGGCGAGCAGGATAAACTACTGTTAATGGAAAGTTCGCGTGACGCATTGCTACCTCAAAGCCAAACATAATCATCATATTAGCTCCATGCCGGATGGTCACGTCAATGGCATGACTAATAAATGCTACATCCGCACCCAAAAACAGCAGCATTGCAGAGATCATTCGTAAGTGGAATGCCCACGGTATCGTAGGGAATTGCTCCATCTGCAACCATCAGCATACGCCGACCAAAATGTGCAATACGTAATCGATTCTGTCTTGGCAAATCCAATGGAAGCATTTGACAAACAACAAGGATACAAACATAACGACAAATCTTGTGTTGAATTCATCTCGAAAGACCGTCATAGCAAGGAACGTCTCCGTCACGGCAAACCACGTCCTCTCCCGCAAATGAGCCTCCTCAATGGCCCGAAGGTGGCCAAAAAATATCCTCTGGACCGTGAATCCGAGTAAGATGGTAAGAAAGACGCCCATGTTTGTGAGCACCATGAGACAGGCATTGCTCTGCGAGAGATAGACACATGCCGAGTAGAAATTTGGCCGTTGTTGGAAGGCCGCGAGGACAACAGCTGTTGCGAGAGAGGTGCTGAGGGCCCCGTATGCCGCAAGACGCATCTTCCTAGCCAGAATGGGCTCTGCGTTGGTCTCGTCTCCCGCGAGTCCCTAGCACGCTCGTTCCCTGTCGCTTTTTGCTTCGATCCGTCCGTTCCCTGCTGGCCTCCTCTCTCGCGCCGCGTGCTGGGTTTTGAGGAGGTTTGTCCCTTTAGCTGACAGGTCAAAACGTAGCGGCTGCCACCACTGGATCCCGGACCTTTACGTAAGCGAGAGATCGAATTAAGCTCGCCATTTCCGGTGTCCTCGAAGCATAGTCAATGATGAGCGCAGTCCTACCAGAAGTCCGAAATCTGGCCCTCAGGACGTCCAAAAATATCAAGTGGCACGTCATAGCTAGCATTGCCTTTGCAGGGTCGAATTACCCCGAAGAAGTCCCGAAAGTTTTCCGATATGCACTCCAACACGACGCGAACGGGGATGTCCGAGGCGAAGTAGCCAGACGCATAGCCCGAGAAACACGAGAGGGACTGGTAAAAGCACTTCAATTGATGTACGTCTATTCTAGGGCATAGTGTAATCTGTCATAGAGGAGCCCCAAAAGTAAGTGCCACTAAATCCAATCTTGTCTAATTGATCAAGACGCTCGATGCCCTAGCCGATTTGTCGACGATCCCACCCCTCGCAGAAGACGACCCTTCTCCAAGGACAAGGTAAATTCAATACGTTCCTTATCAACGCCTTTTAATTTCAGAGAGTCCGACGCCAAAGTTATGACCCCGGACCAGATTCGCGCTCGAGGATGGGCATACTGGCAAAGGATTTACACTGGGGGATCTCAAAATCTGCTTGACAGCATGTATCGCGCATATCCAGATATGGGTTTGTGCAACAAGTCCCTATTGTTAGCTAATTCGAAGCGTATTATGCCGTATCCCATGTATATGGCCCCTTAATGTCGTTCTTTGAAGTCCTCGATGAACTGCAGACGAGTTTCATCATGATCGCGGCTCTGATTCCAGGGGGACACAATAAACAGCTTCGTGGACACTTGCAAGGTCCTGTCATTCTCCATGCATACCGACTCTGACGAATAGGTGCTCTGAACAATGGTGCCACAAGAGAAGAAGTCAGAGCAGTTCGGGAGATTGCAGTTCGCATTTGCCAGGAGCTCGGAATCAAGTGGAAGACACCGATCATAGACTTGGACTAGACTGTCAGAAAGGATAGATTTACGCAAAGGGGGACAACCATCGTTAGACCCCATGGAGTTTCACTGCGGAATCGTCTGTCCTATTTCTTTCTCAGACGGCCGTCGTAATCGGGACAATGAAACGGCCACAGATTTCGACGTTGGCGGCTGGAGCGCGTTGGGGAAAGTCCGATCAGCAACGGTGAGATGTTGCGAATGTTCTCAACTGTCATGATCCGCTTATCACAAGAGCTGTTTAGATCCACGGGCCCCAAAACTCGACGTTTCAGCGTTGCCGCCAGAGGCGTTCGAAAGAAAACGTGAAAGGTATTTCCGTTCCAAGTTCGAGACTGGACCTTTGCTATGTCTTGTCTTGCTCACATACCTAATGCCACCGTGACGAATGAGATGGTCATTACGTGCTGTGGTTTCTGATAGCATTCGGTTATCTTGATGCTTTAGACAGACAAGGTAAAAAACCCGACCGGTCTGTCACGACATAGTCAGCGGACCAAGTCGAAGAAAATAATGCGTCAGTTGCAACTGCAGCTGCAGTTCCGGAACGTGGGGGTCACCGAAGCACGTGGATAAGACTTTGACAAACTCGAAGCAATTTCGAACGCATTTAGTTGAGATGAGCCAAAGGGGGCCATAAGTGGGTTGAAACAATTGAATGGTGAAAGTGACGACAAAATGAACGTTTACCATTCACAATTTATCAAGCCTCAGTTGTAGTGAAAGTATTCCAATCCTCAACCTTGGAAGCGAATTCGTGATAAATTTCCACAAAAAGCTGTTCCGTTCGTCCAGTTTCGCAGTTGAAAGAGTTTCCCCCACTTGAGTGTACTCCCAAAAAGCAATAGATGATGAGGCAAATTCGGTCCTAATTATGGCCGTGGGTTTCTCGCCCCCAACATCGAAAGATCCACGGTGAGACTTGTGAACTGCCATTTTTGAACCGTTGTAAAGTCAAATTGTGGAAGAGGTTAGCTGCTGATAATACGACATGGTGTAACCATTCCCAAAATAAACGTTTACCCCACCCCCATGATTCGCAATAAGGACGATGCATGATCACCGATTTCGACCGTTCTCAGATTTGCCGTTCGCCCGATCCCGCGACGCCATCTAAAATTAATGCCAACCCCACGTTGAAAGAATCATAAGGGGCAACTTCCAATCGCAGTTGAATCTCCGCGTCAAACTTACGTATTGGTAAGGACGTAAAGCCCCTGTTAGAGGTTATGCAAGGTGCAATCCACATTCCACATTCCAGTGGACGTGTTGCGTCCCCTTGTCCCGACCCCCTGGGTGCTCACGCGAACGAGACACCGGGACAAGGCCGCCACTTTCGCAATACGAAAGGGGCCGACTGGATTTCGGAACCTCGGGTCAGCCCCCACCAAACCCCCCTAAGTTCCTAACCTCCGGGTCGATGCCCCGGCTGTGGCTAATTTACAGTGTACATGCACGTGCATTCCCGCAAATACCACCTCTTAAACGCAGGCAAGAAAACACAGCAATTTCAGAGAAACTGAACTTATATTGGAACTCCGAAAACGGAAAATTTGGTGGAAAATTATTTTTGTTGCATGGGATAAAAGTATGGTCCGTGAGCTCGGTGGACCGGTACGCCCGGTCCGATTTTCTACCTCGTGAAAGATTAACCGAACGGTGACTCGTCCGACTGCTAACCCCGTATGCGAGGGCGCTTTGATCGCTTTTGCGTAAGATTGCATGGTCATACCTCGACCACAACGGTCGTTGACGCTCGGATCCCGCGTAGGGGATTCCGTCACCGCCACGTTGCGAGTGCAGATCCCTAATCCGTCCCTCTGAGGGCAATTTCCGGTCCGTTTTGGTTTTTTAGCTTCTGACAGCATGCAATGTATGACGACTTGAGCACCAACCAAGGGTTGGTCACAACATTGATTTCAACTTAATTTTCATTAATTGATAATCTATGCGAGCTGTTGCGGTAGGCATCGGCCCCTATTGCAAAATTAGGCCGTCACTTCTCCTGTTTCGATTCAATTTCTTGCCGGCCGGAGCGGCCTTGTAAAACACTGACCAACGCGTATGTCATCTTTTGATAAGCACAACTGAAACAGCCAAGAACGACGATCGAGATGGGGAACCGGTCTTGGATATCGTTTCCAGTTCATGTTTGTCTGGCCCCTGGATTTTTTTGTCCCCTCCGGAGAAAGGGGGTGCGTGTCTTGCAACCTGGGGCAGTCGTTGCATGTGGTGGTGTTACCATGCATGAGCGGCCTACCTTTCTTTCCGCATGGACCACTTTTTGATGGAGACGAAAAGCCAGGGCCGGTTTTGGGGCGCGTGTTGAATGAACCGGACCACTATAATTTCAAACCTTAACCGTGTCAGATGCATGAACTTTAACCCGGCAGGGAACCGCTTGAGTAAAATGAAAGTACTGTCACCCCGTTTTACGGGTTTTAGTCTTGTGTAAAGTCCACTTGATTGGTGTGGCCCCCCAACGGATACGCGCTTTGACCACCCCATCCGCCTCCTTGCCGAGCTACTAATAGCTCTCTCTTTGCGAAAGGCGGATGCTTGTGCTGCAGTAGGAGAGGGGAGGAGGGGGGAGGGTGCATTACATTCGGCCAAATATAGTTCACGGCGTTCTGAGCCCTGTGTCAAAGTCAATTTATTTACTTGGTCTTTGCAGAACTCTAGCCCGTTTCAGAGTGCGTGCATCGTGTTGATGGGAACGATGCATGTGCCGACCAATTGTGGGACCATTGGCCCCTCGCTCATCAAAATAAAACGTCCCGTAAAAAAGATAAATATTACTCTTTCAGAAGCCCGGCGCTATATTAGCTTCCCGATAGAGATTGAATTAAATGGAGTGTGCCAATTTTACCCGCGCATCCCACCTCTGCCCCGGAGGGGAACGAATGGGGGGTGTCCGTGCTTAGGCACCTCGGATCGTCAGTTTGCTTCTGCTTAACCGGCCGTCGCGCTTTTAAAGCCTCGCTTGGCCGCACCATTTAAAGACATATCACTTTGGCAAGGAGCGCCCGCTTTCAAACGCTGCGAATCAGCTCCCACTCCACTTCCACCACAACTCACCCCCCTTTAGACAGTTCGATCGCACCATCAACCCTCAGGGGCGATTATTCGACCGCAGATCCCCCATTTGCTACTTGTCTCGGCTCTTCAACCTCCCCACGCCGTATCATCAGATCATACACAGGGGTCGGCAGCAATACAAGTAAGGGGTTGTCTCGCGAACTCGTCCAACCCAAAATCACGGCCCGCCGTTTAATGCGAACCAACCTCTGAAACTCGTTAATTGCGACTATATATATCCGTTGCCATTGGAGGCAGTCACCAGCATCCGTTCCTGCGTGGTGGCCCAGCAGAAAGCATAAATACCTATCTGCCCATCACCACACATCGACGCATCTCTTCCTCCTTCGTTTAAGCAAGAGACTTGGTTGTTCATTCACTCGCAAATAGCCGTTATCCTACTACCTTTCATTAAATTCTGTTCGTTATTACTTTTTCGGTCGACCAATTAAGATGACAACGCTCCTTAGTCCACCGAGATCCAGCTCTGCGGCTTCTTCTTACAACCACTACGCACCGCCCCATTACTCGGCTCTCGAGTCTGTACGAAGGCCCTACTACCCAACCTCACCCTCAGCCTCCGAACCGCGGCGACATGATCGCCAGGCATCCTCCGGAATAATATCCCCTATCACACCCGCCCAGAGAGTAAGTCGAACTCCCGCCGAGGCTGTGGGAACGCAAGCCCTGTCCAGCGCCTCGGCCTCCGCGCGCGCAGCAGCAGCAGCTTTTCATGTTCTCGCGTCATCGCCATCAACTCAGACTGCCAAGCCCATCAAGGGACCCTGGACGCCGTCGGAAGATCGTCGCCTGCTTGCCCTGGTGAACGAACTCGGCGCCGAGAAATGGGTCGTCATCGCATCTCGCCTCGGAAGCCGTACCGGCAAGCAATGTCGTGAGCGATGGCACAATCATGTCAATCCCGTTCTCAACAAGGCGCCTTTCTCTCCCGAGGAGGAGGAAGCCATTGAGCGTTATTACGCCGAGATCGGGCCGAAATGGGCCGAAATTGCCAAGAAACTCCCTGGTCGCAGTATGTCTCCTGCTGATCCTCAGTTCGTGCAAACTAACGCTGCAGGCGACAACGCCGTGAAGAATTATTGGAACACGACGATGCAGCGCAAATATCGCCGCAGCCTTTCCGCGCAATCGACTCTGGCACATGCGACTCCTCGACGATATTCCCAACACGACAATTGGCAATGCAGCACCCCTCAGGGACCCGCCCGCAATTCAAGCCCAGTTCGGGCACTCTATCACCCATACGCACACCATCCTCGCACGCCCCCCGCAACACCTGATCGCGCAAAGACCCATCCTTCTCCACAAACGCTTCCACCCCTCCTTATCCCACATTATCCCGCGCAATCATCACGATCCCCATACTCGGTTCAACATGCCCCTTATTCAGCTGAAACCAGCCCCTCATCCTATGGGTCACACAAAATTCTCCCGGATATCCATACCGTCTTTGCCTCCCCATCCCCGTCGCCGAATAATCTTCAACTCCCTCCGCTTCAACATCGCAGTCTAAGTGAACCCACTTATGCTGGCTCTGATCCCGTCTCTGTTCCCGCGAGTCCCGCTCCAACCCTCTCCCACGAAATTCAAGATCACGTCAAAAGTCGTATGTGTCTCGATACCCTGCTCAGTTGAGTTGCGCGCTATATTTACGCCGATTTCTTTGTGATTTGTTCGTTGCGCCCGCCCTCGATTTCAGTTTGAATCATCGGAGGACGTCGTATTTTGTCTAGAGCAGGCGAGGACTAGTGGCTGGACCACAAACGACACGTACAGGACCTTTTGTTTGAGTCTTGCTTCGAAATCACTGGAGTTTTGGGACATGTTTTCACGATAAGGGAACCGCTGGACAACGGGAGACGTCAGGGACTGTTTGGAACATTTTTGAAAAATGAGACATTCTTATACATATACCACAGTTGGAGGAGTGGCATGGGACCTTGAAGTGAAGGGAGTTGAACTTGGGACGAAATGTTTCTCTTGCATATAGTCTCTAAAGTATTGTCTATCTCGATAGGGTGCATGTATTAGATAGATCCATTGCGAGCAATGTACAGAAAGGATATTATCGTATCCCCTCCTTTTAAAGATCAGATGGTCGTCAAAGACACGTCATATACACATTAAAAAGGAACACCATCCGACGTGGCTCCAATTTTTTTGTAGTCAGAAGATCGTTTGGGTCGTCGGTGATCGTTTACGGGCCCTTGTTCGGATTGTTTGTTGCGGTGGAGGATTTTCGTCCACCGCGATCGTTCACTTGAGTATATTGTTTTGCTCGTTGAGAGTCGTTGTTCATTGGGGCCTGTTTAATGGGCCCGACCACTGCACCGTCTTGCAGGGTCAATCGAAAAAGGCCGAAATGTCGCGATGCACCCAGGATTTGAAGCGATCGCGACGCGAGGCTCGAAACTTATGAAATGTCGTCCATGAGCATCAGAGCTAGGAGACGTACAAGCAACGACTGAGAACGATATTGTCATTATCATACATTGACGGAAAGCTAATCAACGTAGACTACGAGATCGCCCACGATACCTCCGTCCTGGACCTCGCTGGCTTCGTTGAGGCACAGCATCCAAACCCTCTGCATCATGCTGTTCCTCCCGATACACCGTCAACTCCTTCTGCAACAAATCCATCTCATCATCTGCAATTGTCGACAAAGGAGACATTTCCCTGACTTTATGGCCGGGCCAGAGATCAACACTATACTCCCATCCCTCAATAGGTTCGAGTTCTTTCATATCTAAGGTCTTCCCAAGGCGCGACGTATTAAACACGAGCGAAGCTTCGACCTTCTTTGCGTCGTCAATCAATGGCGCTGCAGTACGTTTCAATCGGACTGCCGTGCGATGATACATGGTATCAGGAGTATTATACAACACAGAATTGTCGAAAATTAAATTGAGGTCGATCTTAAAGGTCAGAAATGGCTATTGTTGGATGGGCGAACCTCGAATTCACTGACAGTTTCATATGTTCGATTCTGCATTTTTTCCCGCATGACGGTCCAGGACATGGGTTCCTTGATGACATCGTAGTAATCCGGTGCATCCTCCCTGGAGACAAGATGTAGGAATAAATCATCCTTATCCAGATTCTCCATCTTGTCCAGAATCGGTTCAACTGTTGGGATAATGGGGAAATAAATCGTTTCCGCAAATTGTCTTTGTAACTGTGCGATTCGGAGTTTTTCCCGTTCCCGTTTCTTAACGTCGTCAATCAACATTCTCACCCGTTCAAGATCTTTCCGAAGATCAACGGCAAACTAGACACAAGTCAACCACCCAGCAAACGCAAAGGGGTGTTACTTGCAGCCGTCGCTCGGCTTGACCGCGTGTGTATTTCTTGGCAGACTCACCTTCAAGCGCTAATTGTAATCGCTTGAGGAGACTTGCGCCCCGTCGCGCTTCCCGTTTGAGGGACCAGTATTTACACATTTCCGCGGCAAAGACAGTTTTCCGACGGAGGGTGAATCGCTGGATTGCGGCAAGCACACGTTTATAGACGATTTCGGGGATGACGACGCCAGTGTGTCTTGAGGGTTGCGAGGAAATTGTCGAACGTTTAAGGTTGATGGTGATTCTTCCTGAGCGGGAAATGGAGGGTCGACGACCGGAGGAATCGCTGGATTCGAAGGAGGATGTTATTGGGTTATATCGAGCGCGGGAATAATATGCTTGCGCCGATCGAAGACCTTCGGCGACATCATAGATAGCCATATGTTCCGGCTGAACGGTGAGCCACGAGAAGTGGGATGGGGCACAGTACAGGACAATGTTTATCGCAATAACCCTTCATTTGACTTCTCTCCAAATTTGACATTGGTCCAATAAATTTAATAGACAACTTTGCGCGTCGGGCGCAGGAGACATGGAATGCCAAGTAACACGATTTATTGGCACATTGAATGCAAGCACCTGGTTTCCCACAGATATAACAGACCAATTTCCAACGAGATTTGGGGATTCGATCGACACCCTCAATGGGTTCCATGAAGATGTGATTTGCGACGTCCGTTTCTGGGATCCAGAGCGCGCAGAGAAGATGGCCCCAATTACCGTCGACAGTCTGCTTTAATGCACCGCCTTCGTTCGGACAGAAAATGCACCGAGGAGGATCCCGAGGGGCAACGTGACATACTCTACACAGCCACTGTCCTTCAGGGATATACGGCACTCCGTAGCATTCTACAATTATAACCTGGTTTACTGGGTAGGGCGTGCTTCGAGGGAATTACCCTGATGAACGGCAAGATTACATCCGTCGCAGAACACAATGGCATTTGTGTTCTCGCAATCGCCCTCGTCACAAATGGCACAGGTTGAATCTTCGCTGACGACGTGTTCCTTGCCCTCATTCTTTGGGATCCGTTTCTCGAGTTCGAACCATTCTTTTTCGATTTTGGTCATTGTCACCTCGAATATATCACGGGAAATCTCATCGCCTTCCAGGTGATCTTTCTTCCGCCGTTCATTGTACTCTTGTAACCAAGCGTCGTCTACTATTAGAAACTGATCAAAAGTCAGGCGGATACCCTGTTCATCCATGTCATACTCCACT
>Ga0335076_10007722_pt1 | contig 10839 bp, 6 predicted proteins | sample Lox_Sample_25_FD_206717 | JGI IMG/M metagenome (GOLD analysis project Ga0335076, IMG submission 206717) | Soil microbial communities from Loxahatchee National Wildlife Refuge, Florida, United States - Lox_Sample_2.5 | ecosystem: Environmental > Terrestrial > Soil > Wetlands | place: USA: Florida...
CCCCAGGCGCAAAAGCTTTCCACCTTCCCGATGGAGATCGGCAGCTGGAGCGGGCACGATCTCGGGCTCGACTCCCAGGTGCTCGACGTGCTGAAGCCCACTGACTACGTCAGCCGCGGCTATGTCAAGCCAAGCGAGCCCTACATTGACTTCTTCATCGCCTACTTCGCCAGCCAGCGCGCCGGCGACGCCATCCACTCGCCCAAGAATTGTTTGCCGGGCTCGGGCTGGACCCCCATGGAATCCGGCACCATCACCCTCAACGTTCCTGGGCGCAGGCCTATCGTCGCCAATCGCTACATCATCTCCAAGGGACAAGATCGCCAGTACGTCATCTATTGGTACCAATCGCATGGCCGCGCCATCGCCAGTGAGTATTGGGCGAAGTTCTACCAGGTCGTCGATTCCATGCGTCTGAACCGCACCGACGCGGCGCTGGTACGCGTGATCACTCCCATGGGCAGGAACGAAGATTTGGATTCCGCCGGTCGCCGGGCTGCCGATTTCGCCCAGCAGGCCGCGGTCGGCTTAAACCGCTACATCCCGGATTAACCCTGATCCGGTCCTAGCTTCTTATCTCGCTCGCAAGGAGCGGAGTGTTATGAAGAACGTGACAGCAATCAACCTGCGGAAGCTGCCGCTGCTCCTGCTGCTGCTCTCCCTCGCTCTGGCCTTCACTACCGGCTGTACCAAGGCCGCCAAAAAGAAGAAGTACATGGAGAGCGGCAAGCAGTACATGAACGACGATAAGTACCGCGAGGCCATCATCCAGTTCTCCAATGCGCTGCAGATGGATCCCAAGGATCCCGCGGCCCACTATGAATTGGCCCAGGCTTACATGAAGGCCGGACAGTGGTCGGGTGGCTATCAGGAGCTGCAGCGTACTTTGTCGCTGAACCCCGAGAACATCGATGCCCAGCTCGACGTGGGCAACCTGCTGCTCGCCGGACGCAAGCTCGCCGACGCCGAAGAGAAGGCCAAGCTGGTGCAGACCAAGGCCCCCGCCAATGCCGACGGCTACGTCCTCATGGCCAACATCCGCGCTGCCCAACGCAAGCCCGACGAAGCCCTCGAGCTGATGAACCACGCCATCCAGCTCGCTCCCACCAAGGCTTCTTACTACGTCAACCTGGCGTATATCCAGATCAACGCCAAGCAGATTCCCGAAGCCGAGGCCAGCCTCAAGAAGTCTTTTGAACTCGATCCCAAGAACCCCGCGCCGCTGGTCATTCTGGGCAACTTCTACGCTCAGCAGCAGAAGTTCCCCGACGCAGAAGCCGAATACAAGAAAGCCATTGACGTCGACAAGACCAAGTACGGCGCCCGCGTCGCGTTGGCGCGCTTCTACATCGCCACCGGACGCAAGGATCAGGCGGAACAGGTCGTCATCGACGCCAAGAAAGATCTTCCCAACAATCCCAAGGCTGTCCGCGCCCTCGGCGACTTCTATCTGGGCGTCGGCGAAGGCGATAAAGCCATCACCGAGTTCGCCGAACTCTACCAGCAGCACCCCAAGGATGTTCAGCTCAAGAAGACCTACATCGAGCTGTTGATGGCGCGCGGCAAGCGCGACGAGGCCGAGAAGCTGGCCAATGAAATCCTCAAGAGCAGTCCCAAGGATTTCGAGGCTCAACTGGTTAAGGGAAGGCTGCTGCTCATCGACCGCAAGCCCAAGGACGCCATTACCGCGCTGCAGACCGCTCTCAAGAGCGAGCCGGAAAACGGGATCGCTCACTACTATCTTGGCGTCGCCTTTAACGCCTCGGGCGATGGTGGACGCGCCGAGGCCGAGTGGCGCGAGGCAGCTCGCCTGCGCCCCGATTACCTGGAAGCTCATCGCGCTCTCGCGGTTGTGGCGGCGAAAAAGAATGACACCGATCTGCTCGACCAGAGCGCGGCCCAGATTATTCGCCTCGCACCGATCGAGCCCCAGGGCTACATCTATCGCGCCGCCGTCGAACTCACTCGCAAAGAAAACGAGCAGGCGGAAGGCGATCTGAAGAAGGCCATCGACGTGGCTCCCAAGAATCCTTTGGGCTACATAAAAATGGGCGACCTGCGCCTGGCGCAACGCAAGCTTCCCGAGGCCGAGAAGCTCTTCCAGCAGGCCCTGACCATCGATCCCACTCAGTATGAAGCAGTGCAGGGACTGGCTAATCTGTATAGCGCCGAAAAACAGCTGCCCAAATCGATGGCAGTGGTGAAGGCGGCCGTGGCGAACTCGCCCAACAACCCTCTGCTCTACATTCTCCTGGCCGAAGTGCAGGGCGCTACCAAGGACCTTCCCGGAGCCGAGGCGTCGCTGCAGAAGGCCATCGATCTGCGCCCCGACGCAGCCAACGCCTATCCGCTGCTGGTGCAGTTGCAGGCCGCCCGCAAGGAAAACGACCTGGCCCTGCAGACCGCGGAGAAGTGGACCAAGAATGTGCCGGCTGATCCCAACTCCTACGTGACCTTGGGTACGCTCAAGCAAGTCAGCGGCGATTTGCAGTCCGCCAAGGCGCTTTACAAGAAGTCACTGGAAATCAAGCCGGATTATCCGCCTGCGGCCAATAACCTCGCCTACGTCATGCTCCAGACCAACGACAATCCCGACGTTGCGCTCACCTTGGCTGAAACCGCGCGGCGCGGTATGCCCAATTCGCCCAATGCGGCCGATACTCTCGGCTGGGCCTACTACCAGAAGGGTGTCTATCGCAATGCCATCGACCTGTTCGAAGAGGCGGCGCACAAGAACCCGAACAATCCCGAGTACTACTACCACCTCGGCCTGGCTTATCAAAAGAACCATGATCGCGACCGGGCCAAGGAAGCATTGGAAAAGGTGCTGAAACTCAATCCCAACTTCCCCCAGGCCAAGGAAGTGAAGCAGGCTTTGGAATTGGTGAAGCAGGGCTGATCGAGATATTTCGGCGCGGCTCACTTTCCCGCGCCTGGCATCACCCGTCGCTCCGGCCGGCCCGGCCTGGGCGCCGGTGCTCGTTTCCGAAATCATGTCCTATTACGGTGTGCCGATGAATAGCAAGTCGCGTGCAATTGCCCTCGGACTGACGGCCTTTTCCCTTCTCTGCTGCTTGCTCGCCTGCTCGCGCGATCCCAATGTCAGGAAGCGCAAGTATGTGGAGAGCGGCGACTCTTACTTCCAGAAGGAGCATTACCCCGAGGCCGCCATTCAGTACTACAACGCGGTGCAGGTAGACCGCAATTTCGCCGAGGCGCACTACAAGCTCGCCCAGACCTACATAAAGCTGCACGCCTGGACGGGCGCCTATGGCGAGCTGCGCCGCACCGTCGAGTTGCAGTCTGACAACCTGAAAGCCCGCATCGATCTGGGCAATCTCCTCCTGGTCGGCCACTCCCTCAGCGAAGCCGAGGAGCAGGCGCAGTTCGTGCTCGACAAAAATCCTAACGACGCCGATGCGCGCATGTTGCTCGCCAACATCCGCGTCACTCAAGGCAAGACCGATCAGGGCCTCTCGGAGATTCAGAAAGCTATCCAGGCTGCGCCCAAAGATCCTCAGTACTACATTGCCCTGGCGGGCATTCAACGCCACATCAACAAGTTCGCCGAAGCGGAAGCGACACTCAAGACCGCCCAGCAGATCGACCCCAACTCTGTCTCCGTTCTTATGGAGCTGGCTGCGCTCTATCAGGAACAGCAAAAGCTTCCCGATGCTGAGCAGCAGATCCAAAAGGCGATCTCGCTGCAGACCAAGGATCCCAGCCTTCGCGTTGCCCTCGCCCGTCTCTATCTAACCGAAGGGCAGCCCGATAAGGCCGAACAGGTGGTGGTTAACGCCCAGAAGGAACTGGCCGACATTCCCCAGTCCTTCCGCATGCTCGCCGACTTCCATGCCAGCATCGGACGCTCCGATGCAGCCTTACAGGAATATGCTGAACTCGCCAAGCAGCATCCCAAAGACATTTCTTTGCAGAAGACCTACGCGCAGATGCTCATCTCGTTCCACAAGCTTACCGACGCGCAGCAGATCATCGACCAGGTGCTCAAAAAGAACTCCAAGGACAGCGAAGCCAAGGTCCTTTCCGCCGAAATCCTGGTCAAGCAGGGCAAACTCGACGACGGTATCCATGCCCTCGAGAACATCCTCAAGACTGAGCCTGACAACGGCGAGGCCCACTACTATCTCGGCCTTGCTTACACCGAGTCCGGCAATCCCTCGCGCGCCGAAGGCGAATATCGCGAAGCTGTGAAGCGGCGCCCTGACATGGCCGATGCCCAACGCGCCCTCGCCGCCATCGCCTTGCAGCACCATGAGCAGGACCAACTCCTCAAGTCCGGCGAAGCTCTGGTTCAGCTCATGCCGCAATCTCCAGATGGTTACATCTATCGCGCCGAGGCCTATGCCATGGCCGGCAAGCCTGCCAATGTTGACCCCGATCTACAGCGCGCCATCGCAGTTGCGCCCAACCGTGCCGAACCCTATATCCAGCTCGGCGAATGGCGCCTCGCCGAGAAGAGGTACGCTGATGCTGAGAAGATGTATGAGCAGGCGCTCGACAAGGTACCGGCATCCTATGATGCCTTGCAGGCGCTGGTTCGTCTTTACCTCGATCAAAATCAAGCGGCTAAGGCGCTCGCCCGCGTCAACGCTCAGCTCGCCAAGATTCAACCCACCAGTATGCATCTTCGCCTTCTCGGTGGGCTGCAGCTGACCAGCAAGGACGTAGCCGGCGCCGAAGCCACCCTCCAGAAGGCCGTGGCAGCCAATCCCAACAACCAGGATGCCATCCTGCTTCTTGCCAAGGTCCAGACTGTCCGCGGCGAGCGCGACCAGGCCCGCCAGACCTACGAGAATGCCATCAAGCAAAACCCTCGCGACACCATGAGCTATCTCATGCTCGGTCTGCTCTGCGAAGAGCAGCAGGACTGGCAATGCGCGCAGCAGCGTTATCAGAAGGCACTGGAAATCAAGCCTGACTTCGCCGCCGCCGCCAATAACCTCGCCTCGGTGATGCTCGACCACGGCGGCAACCTCGACCTGGCGCTCACCTATGCTCAAACCGCGCGCCGCGCTCTGCCCGATTCACCCGGCTCCGCCGACACTCTCGGCTACGCCTACTACAAAAAGGGCGTGTATCGCAGTGCCATCGACCTCTTCCAGGAGGGCATCAAGAAGGCTCCGGAAGACGCGGTGCTGCACTATCACTTGGCCCTGGCCTATGTGGGGGCGGAAAAGTTCAGCCTGGCGAAGTCGGAGTTTCTCAAGACCCGCCAGTTGAACCCCAAGTACGAGCAGGCCGACGTCGCCAAGAACCTCTCCACCCTCGGCCAATAGGTAACTCGGCGAGCAATTAGCAAGTTGCCGACAAACTCCCTCGGGGTGCGACGCGCGTCAGGGCACGACTTTCAGCCGTGCCGAAAGGCTTCCCTCTCTTAAGAACGCCACGGCGAAGGAGCGAATGCGACTGAGCCCCGTAATTACAACCGCATCTGCAAGCCCTCCTGTCTCGCGCTTCTGAGATGGGCGAGTGCAGAAAAGATCCGGATTTGCCCGCTCCCTCTCCGGCCGCTGGAGCGCGTCAACATCACCGCCGATAGCCTCTCCCGTTTCGGGAAAACTCTGTCAATCCCCCAAAACCTAGATTCCGCGCCTAACCTACTGCTGCGCAGAGAAATAAAAACCTGCAGGATGTGGGACTTTGCCCCCCTCAAATTTGCGATCCTATAACTAGAGAGTGCGAACACAATCCTCGCGCCCCTGCTGACATGCCCTAAGCCGCCTGTTTCTAAGATTTTGCGCTAAACCCTTTTGCTTTCAAGATTTTGCCGACAAAAATTCGTAGCCCTCACTGCTTCAGCTACTTAGCCTTGTAAGTCCCCCGGGGGGGGTAGGAGACCAACGTCATGAGCCCATGCTTTCACGTCCACCTCAACGGAAAGCAGTGCCAATCTCCCGCCATGGAAGGCGAGCAGTTCTGCTACTTCCATCGCCGCTGGCGACGCCTGTATCGCTCCCGCCGTTCCTCCGCCGCTGCGCCGGCCACCACTCCACCGGCCAGCCCAGTTGACTTAAACCTGCCCTTTCCCGAGGACGCTGAAAGTATCCAAGCCTCAATTTTCGAAGTGATGGGCGCTGTGGCTCAGGTTCGTATCAAGGAAAGCTCGGGTAGGCTGCTTCTCTACGCTCTCGCTATCGCCTCGTCCAATCTGAAAGGTATGAGTTTGGGTAGACACAACACCGTCGTCCGCGAATCCACACCGGAACCCAAGGAGATAGAGTGGAGTCCCATTGGCGATCCCTGCGACACCAGCTCGAATCCCCCGCCCCGCCGTCATCGCCTTCCAAGACGCCCGGCTCTGCTAAGCACGCGCTCCCCGATGAAGAACCGATTGCGGGCTAGTCGGAAAGCCGAAGACCCCGCCAGCGGGCCACAAATAAAATCGGGCCGATGGCTGAAGCCCATCGGCCCAATCATGTACCTCAAGTCGGGAGATCCTCGAATGACTCCCTGCTTTCACCCTTACTACTTCGCGATCCGCTTGCGCAGAGTGCCGGCCAGAGCAGCCAGACCGCTGCCGAACAAGAAGATGCTGGTCGGTTCCGGCAGAGGCACAAGCACCGAACCGGTGTTGTCGGCGAATACATAGGCGTTTGAGAACGGATCGAACTCGAACGTAGCGCCCGTGTAGTTGCCGCGCGTGGTGCCGTTGTAGATGCTGTCCGCCGAGAAGAAGCCCAGAATCGTGTTGCCGAAGGTGTCATAGTTCGGGCCAGCGGTTCCGGAAATGCCCGACCCGATGTATTCCCAGCTCAGGTTGCCGATCGACGCGCTGTCCGGCGTGCCGGGGATCAGGTTGCTGGCGATGCCAGCTCCATCCGTCGTCAAACCAGTCGCCAGATTGGAGAACGTCCAATCCGAAGCGCTCGTGGAACCGGCCGAAGTAAAGCTCGCCGAGCCCGCCACGTAGCCACCGAAGTCGTAAATCGTGAAATACTGGAGCGTGTCCGCACCAGGGTTCGAGGTTTCCAGAATATCGTTAGTGGTCAGAACCACTTCGTAGGTCCAAGTGTACTGGCCGGGACCATCCGGGGTGATTGATTTCAACGTCGGCACGATACTGTGGGCAAGCGCCAGGTTGCTTACCAGCATCAGACCGGCCAAGATCGCCAATAGACTAATCTTTTTCATTTGTGTCCTTTTCCTCCCGACTATCTAAGTACAAGGGTTTCTCTTAACCCCACCCAGTCATAAGCAGGCTGCGTGCCAAATAAGCACCTAATAAGTTGTTATATTTTCAATAACTTGAACTGGCATGTGCTAGGAGGCCCCTCCTATGCGCAAACTCTTGCACATGCCTGGGAAGTTACATCGAGAAAAGTAACGTTACCCACCAGTTACCAAGGTAAGGAGAGTCAACCGAGGCCATCGGGCGCAACTTCAACGAGCCGATGATGGCGCACCATGCGAGAGTAGGCGCGTTAGAAATGGAAGGCGGCGCATGCCATGCGCGTCACACACACGGAAAGCCGCGTTGCGAGACCGGCCCTTATCACCTGAGCCAGTGGAAACCAAGGGCCGGAAGGGGGTTGAAAGGCTAAGACCTGAAAGGCCAAACGCAAAACGGGCCGGACTCTTCAGTCCGGCCCTCAATTTGTTAAAGCGGGAGGGTCAACGTACTCCCCGTGGTCTCTTCTACGACTCGGTCACCTACGCCAAGCGCTTGCGGATCAAGCCAGCCAGGCCAGCCAGACCGCTGCCCAACAGCAGAATGCTGGAAGGCTCTGGCAGAGGAACAAGCACTGAACCGGTGTTGTCCGAGAAGATATAGGAGTTCGAGAACGAATCGAACTCGAACGTTGCGCCCGTGTAGTTGCCGCGGGTGGTGCCGTTGTAGATGCTGTCGGCCGAGAAGAAGCCGAGGATCGTGTTTCCAAAAGCGTCGTAGTTCGGACCAGCGGTGCCCGCAATCCCCGCGCCCACATAGGACCAACTGAGGTTCGGGATGCCAGCGGCGTCCGGGGTGCCCGGGATCAGGTTGCTGGCGATGCCGCCATCACCGTCGGTTGTCAGACCGGTGCCCAGCGATACGAAGCTCCAGTCCGCCGCACTGGTCGAACCAGCCGAGGTGAAGCTCGCCGAGCCAGCCACGTACCCGGAGAAATCGTAAATCGTGAAGTACTGGAGCGCATCCGCGCCGGGGTTCGAAGCTTTCAGAATGTCGTTGGTCGTCAGAACCACCTCATAGGTCCACGTGTACATCCCAGGACCATCAGGGGTAATGGACTTCAGCGAGGGCACAATGCTCTCCGCTGAGGCAAAGGCGGAAATCATCAGAACCGCAATGGCGATCAAAGCTAGCTTCTTCATCTCGAACGTCCTCCCACTCAGAACCACAGAGTTGAAACTCCACAACTTCTGCTCCTTCCTTTGCAGTCGAACTGCCAAAGTCTGTGGATGTAATTCTTTTTGTAATCAGCGACTTACACCTGCAAACTCTTTCGCGTCCGGCGAAGTTGCAAGCTTCTGCACATCGAGGGATAGCACTATTCCCTGTTGGTGGCCGCGAAACGCATCCCGTTTCCTCTGAAACCCGGGCGCCATGGAACCCGTGGCAGCCTGCTTTCTTATTTCCATAAGGTTAGCTAAGTTATTTAAAAAACAATAATTTAATGCGATTGCAACGGTGGGATTCAACCTGAGACGCAACGGTAATAATCGAGGTTACCGGTCGCCCGATTAGTGGAGACTCTGTCGGGTCCAAACTGCCGCGCGCCTCGAAACGACCGAGCTACTCGATCTCCGCTCTCTTGCTTCTCGCGGCCGGCAAGCCTACTTCGCGAATCTTGTACAGCAGCGCCCGGTAGCTGATGTTTAGCGCGCGCGCCGCCCGTTTGCGGTTCCAGTGATTGGCTTGCAGAACCTTCAGGATGACTTTGCGCTCAATCTCCTGTACCGCTTGCCGCGTGATTTTCTTCAACGATACCGGACCATCCAACTGCAGCTCGGTGTCGAACAGGTCCGGCTTCTTGGGGTTCAGTTCAGAGGTAATCGCTTCTTCCGAGCCTAGAATCACGAAGCGCCGGACGAGGTTTTCCAGCTCGCGGATGTTGCCCGGCCAATGGTAGCCCTGCAACTGGCTCATCAGGCCTGGCGAAATCTGTTTGGCGCGGCAGTTGTATTTCTCGTTGTAAACATCGATGAAGTACTGCGCCAGAGCCGGCAAGTCCGCCGCCCGGTCGCGTAGCGACGGCATTTGCAGGTTCACCACATTAATGCGGTAAAACAAGTCCTGCCGGAACCGGCCGCTTTCGATCTCTCGCTCCAGCAACCGGTTGGTGGCGCACACCACCCGCACCTCGACCTTCTTATCTTCCTGCGCGCCGATGCGGCAGAACTGGCCATCCTGCAGGAGCTGGAGCAGCTTCGATTGCAGAGCGGGATCAAGCTCCGAGATCTCGTCGAGGAAGAGCGTCCCGCGGTGCGCTAGTTCCACCCGGCCTGGCTTGGCTCCGTAGGCGCCGGTAAACGAGCCCTTTTCGTAGCCGAAAAGCTCGCTCTCCAGCAATGTTCCGGGAATGGCCGGACAATTCACCTTCACGTAGGGACCGCTCTCCCACGGCGAAAGCGCGTGGATCAGGCGGGCGATGAGGTCTTTGCCCGTCCCACTCTCCCCCAGAATCAGGACAGGGACATTAGCGGGCGCGATCTTCCGCACGCGATCCCGAATGGCCGCCATCCCAGCGGTTGAGCCGAAAATTACGTTGTCGGGAGGAAGAGGTGCCAGCGAACGCGTCGAGAATGAGCCTGCCGCCGGAGATGCCATAGAGAGCCGCCTAGAGTGAGACTCGGGAATGATGTAAGTTGCACTTCAAGCGCCAAACTTTGCAGCTACTCGGCGTGGCCCAAGGACTTGCGCCCTGCCGGACGGCATGCTTCTGGATATTCAGCAACTTACGCTGGGTTTGATCGAAAGGGGCTCACGCTTGCGAAGCAACGGACGGTGTCACAAATGTGAAAACATTTTCTCTATGCGGAAGTCACTTTCCCTCGCGCCGGGCGGTGCAAGGGTTTGGTGAATTTCAGCCCGAGGAGGTGGCAGCGCTCGCCATGAGTGATCCTCACCAGGCGGGCTTTGAGGCTTCGAACCGACTGGGGAGACACCGAAGATGGCGGCAAGGGCGCAACCGGTATCTCTAAGGAAAGACTGGCAGATTTCGGTAAACTGCGGCGGGTCGCCAGCAGGATGCCCCCGGCGCTGATATTGAGTGCGGTAGCGAACTCCAGGAACTCCTTGCCCTCTTGGTCGGTCCCCCGGACAAAGACCGGAATGGACAGCGGTAGCCTCTGATGCCTCCGTCTTTCCGCACCCGTCTTAGCCATTGAAGTCCAGCTTCCCTTGCCCTCTAGCGCACACCAGGGGCCAAACAGCGTCAGCTAACCGCCAAGTCGTGGAAAAGACCGCTAACTCAATACGGTACTTAGATTTAAGGCAATCCTGCCCGCCTGTCAGCTGCTAAAAACGCTTTGCACCAAGGGAGTAAATGCGGAAACGTTTTGCGGCTCCGAGGGAAATTTATTGCATTTTCACGCACTCTGTATTCTTGACACTGGTATATGTGTCGAGTAGCATTTCCCAAGTTGCTTAACTGTCCATTGAGCCTGTAAGCGCACCCAGCCCTTCCCCCTTGAAATATACCGAGTCGTTTTTTCGATGTCAGAGTTATCTCAAAGCACCGTGAAGGGCAAAAGCGTCGAACCACCTCCGCCGCCCATTTGTCCCGCCCCGGCTCCGACTGATCAACTTGGCCGGCCGGAAGATTTGTTGCGTGCGTTTCAGCAACTTCAGGAACAGTATCAGCGCTGTGCGCAGGCCTT
>Ga0335076_10007724_pt1 | contig 10838 bp, 9 predicted proteins | sample Lox_Sample_25_FD_206717 | JGI IMG/M metagenome (GOLD analysis project Ga0335076, IMG submission 206717) | Soil microbial communities from Loxahatchee National Wildlife Refuge, Florida, United States - Lox_Sample_2.5 | ecosystem: Environmental > Terrestrial > Soil > Wetlands | place: USA: Florida...
CAACCAATTTCCCGTTTTCTTTTTCTGTGAAAGGCCACATAAGTCTCTGGAGTCCTTTCGTTTTCTCGTGTTTGACTCGGTCTCGCATGTGCAGCAAGAGGTTTTCGAGCTCTTTTGCGGGTGTGCCAAGAAAGTTGGCTCGGGGAGGACTTGGTGGACTGACCTCCAGGTTCTTCTTCAGCGAATCCAGGAGAACAGACAGGTTCTGCAGTTCATTGCGGAGGCCCTGTGCTTGTGCTGGTGCTCCTTTTACGTTTCTGCAGTACTGGAAAACGCCGATGAACACCTCAGCAGCCAACTCAGCGAGTTGAAAGGCGTTGGCTGCCACTCCCAATGCAGTAACGGGGTCCATGAGAAATGGTTGTAACTCTGTCGACTACCCCGCAGGAATCGAACTGTGCTATCGATGACGGAGCAGCTCCACAGCACACTATTGTTGACGTGTATACAAATGTACGGTCGTCTGGATTCTTTCTGCGACACCTGTCGACTCGAAGAAATGGAGCGTGTGTGGGTGTTGAGTGTGTGCGATTTGTCTTGCACGTGCGTGCGTGTGGTGCCTGTTGTGTCTGTGTGACGGCTGGAATAATAAGGGTGGAGCTCCTCTGTGTCTGTACAATCGACAGACATTGCGGATTCGGGTGGGAGTATATTCCCCGAGGGGCGGCGCCGGAAGAGGCTGTGCAGTGGGGAATGCCGAATTTCATTGAACAGTCAACGGAAGCTCATGGAGGAGGCGGTGCAAGTCTATTAAAATAACTGTCCAACCCTCAGTGTTTGTTTGGGTCGTGGTCCCGGATTCCCAGCTGTAACGGACTTCAATGGACATGGATTCGAACGAAACAATAATCAACCAACGGCCGATGACAGTCTTGCCCTCCACCCACTCCGAACTCTCTACAGCAACATTCTCCATTACGATTGAGATATTTCCTTACTGCGATTCGCTTGTGGATGGATCCAAGTACTACAACACAAGGCGTTTAATAACCCTAGATCGAAGCAAGTTTGTATTGACGTCAGGAGTCACGACCGCATCGGTCCCATTGTGGCCTTGATCGCGAGTCAAGAAAACATCTCCAGTCAATTCGTCGAAGTGGTATACGCAAAAGAATCATTAGATCGAGGGAAAACATTTGAGTATTACAACATCAAGGCGGGCTGCGTTGTTCAATTCATAATGCAGCCCCAAATCGGTCCCATTCCCATATTCATCAAGAAATTGACGGGGTAAATCGCTGCTGCATAAGGGCTTACCTAAATAGGGAAACATTGAAATTGATCATCTCCACTGACTATTCTGTGGAGGATCTGAAATACGCAATCGAGGACTGGGATGGAATGCCAATAGATGCGCAAAGACTGGTTGCACGGGGGAAGCAGCTCGAGGATGGCTACACATTGGCTACCTACGATATTATAGCCGGAGAGACCTTGCATCTCGTTAGAAGATTGCGAGGCGGCGGATGGGGTGCTGCACCCACTGTCGACGTGATAATTTCATCGTTCGTGCCTAGTTTCGCATCCATTAATGTTAGCGACGTCCAACTACAACTTGAGTGGCCCCCCGGTTCGGGTTATTGGATCGACCTAGTAAGGACGGTTATACAATCTCTTGTCGGTTGTCCGCGTGAAGAAATCCTTCTCAGTCTCGATGGTCGGCTTCTGTGTGACTTCACACAACCATTCTCTACCGTAGCAGGTCGAAGAATACTTTGTACATTCGCCGTCGGGGATAACGGACCCCAGCTCCTCGAATTTGGACCTTATCGAGAGGGAGTCGAAGCACTTCGTGCCATCATTAATCAATCGGCATGGGCAGCTAATTTTGCGATCCGGTACATTGTCAAAGAGACTACACCGGATCTCGATGTCGATTTCCTTGTTGCAGAACTTTACATAAACCGTCAACGAGCCAAGGGTATGACAATTCATGAAGCTGCAGTGGCGGGACGCACCAATGTGATCAATGAACTGAAAGGAAAGGGAGTAAGTCTTTCGGCAATAAACCGATCCGGACAAATGCCAATCCACATTGCCGCACAAAGAGGACATGTCCCGTTTATCTGCGCACTGAACGATAACGGTATAGAGGTTTCCAAACCGAATGAGTTCGGAGTCACGCCGCTCCATTTTGCCTCAGAGGGTGGAGATGTTCGTGTTATCGAAGCATTACACAAAAGAGGGGCAGATTTGGATGCACTTGACCGTGACGGAATGACTCCGTTGCATTGGGCTGTCAAACACAATCACGACTCCGCAGCCCGCTATCTGCTCGAGGCCGGCGCGAAAGTGGACGTGGGGGCAAGCACTGCATTACATCTCGCATCGTCATACGGATATGTCGCTATTGCGGAGCTACTGCTTCAACACGTTGCTCGAACGTCTCGAGTAGACAGCATGGGGCAGACACCGCTTCACATGGCCGCGGGTGCAGGGCACGACAAAATGGTCGAATCCTTATTAAAATGGGGTGCAGATGTAGGTGCCAAGAATCGTTACGGGGCCACGGCAATCCATCTGGCGGCACGAAATGGACATGTTTTAGTGCTTAAAGAGTTGCTGCGGGCCGACGGAGACATTTGTGGGAAGACGCGGTACGGCATGACACCGTTAGAATGTGCGGCTATTGGGGGACACGTAGATATGATACGATTTTTGAGTGAGAAGGGTTGTAGAGGTATTTCCGGTTCACTTTGCGTTCAATTTGGAATAAAAGGGCTAACCGAGTATTTCTGAAAATGGAGGGTTAACCGGGAGGGGCAGCCCTGGACCATATGTAAGCTATAATAATTGATTGATTGATTATGCCCAAACTGAACAAAATGAGGCAAGGGTTATTCGCCAGCAAAAAACGTCCAGTATCATAGGGTCCAGGAACTTGACGGTGCCGTCGAAAGTGTTGTACAGTCCAGAAACTTGAGAATGTCGTTGAAATGTACGGTATGCATCATCCTCATTTTACGGTTTAAAAGTCAATTTTTGAAACCTGATAAATTGCTTAATATAATGTTGAATCATATAATTAAAATATCAATAGAAAGCTGATAATTTTCACTTAAAAACCATTTATACAAGTTATTTCACAACATATAAAATGGGCAAGAGCCTATGGTTCAATGAGTTCGGATGTCTTCAAATGCAATGGCAGTATACTCTTCTTGAATGACCTTATCTGACTTCCAGACTGCATAAAAACTCTTCAGGAAGATTCAATACAACCCTCATCTCAGGCTAATCTCAAGCTACGGGACAATTCAAGTTGTGCGTTCAAAATTCTTCTCGACTCGCCAATATCGGACAAACTGTCTTGCCTCCCCAACCACAGAAGGCGCTGGTTTGCACCGATGGTCGATTTGTTTAGTAGATATTCAAGGGGAGGTATTTTAGCTCGTTATTGGAAGTAGATCAAAATGAAATAATTCAGCAAAAGTATTAGCAAAAACCCGCTGTATCCCCTCAACAATGCAGATATAGAAGCTATGATATACAAACTAAATGCTACCCCTCACCCTTATCCCCTCACATTTCAAATACTCAAATAATTCCATTATTTCAAGGAGACTAAACAACGGTAAGACGCAGAAAAGAAGGAAAGGGGTGCTATTCAGAGCAAGACTTAGATATCTAAGCTAGCCCCATCAAGGATTGCGTCGCGTAAATCCTCAAACAACAAACTGAAATGGACGGAGACGTTTGGTGGAACCAGAAGGTGGTTAAAAATCAAGGTTGAGGGAATTTGGAACCCCCCTTGAAGAGTGTTATCTGTCGAGAAGTAGGTTGCAAGATTGTTTTCGTCTTCAGTTTGATCCATTAGGGATAATCCATATCCAATTTCTTTTCTACGTCCCCAGCGCGCCCAGAAAGATGTTCCAGCAGCAGTGCGTTTGATTTTGACGCCACACCAAACACCCACATCAGTCGTAGCAGCAAAGTATTTCTCTTCGGCATCCGCTAAGAGCCGTTCACAATCTTCGTTTGAGACAGCGACTTCAAAGACGAAGGTGGGGTAGCCGGTGAGTTTACCTGGGCGGCTGATAAGGTGATTACCTTGACCAGGACGAGGTAGATGCTTTGGTGCAAAACATGCTTGACTTTGCCTGGTGCGTATCCGAGGTCTTGAAGATTAGACAATTCAAAAGAAGATAGAAGTCGCAAATCCAGATGTAGATCTTATGTGGCCCAAACCATATGTCTCTGCAACACGAATAGTGATACGATCAGCTACCGACGAATGTATTCCGGTTGTAGCCTCGCGAAACTTCACTTTATAGTTTTCGAGTTCCATTCCTCTTCGGAGTCCGAAGGTGGAACAGAGAACTGCGAAATCGTCTTTGTTGAAGGAGCATTCGTTGAGGTTTGCTCTTTGCTTATCTTCAATCTTTCCAGCGCGCCACTCGTCCAAAATTTCTTGGAAAAATGCTGCGAACTGTTGCCGCCTCAAGCGGGCACCCGCTGCCGGCATGCTTGAGTCAGGGGAGTGACGCTGGGTTGTACTACCCAACCTCCTTTCGGCGTCGAGGAGCGTCTTCATCAACATCGTCTTCTCGAAGTCCTAACCCTACATTTTAGCAGACGAATCCCTGTACGCAGCGGCCCAGGTACACCAAACTTCCCTTCATTCTGATCCTCACAAAGCCTTTCATTGGTTTCGGAATCCATCGTTGCCGAGGCATCTTTTTCGATTTCAAACTTGGGGAGAAGGGGCGTTCCGCTTCGTCGAAGAGGAAGAGGGGGAGGCTTGTTCGGGGGGCATGGATGTCTCCCTCTTCATCGACAAAAATATTTTGATTCATGAAGTACGGGACAGGCGAGGAAAATTTTTGGCGGGGTGTCTTTGATGTATATTAAGAGGGAAGAGAAATAGAGATGCTTGAACTCTGTATCGATCTCGCAGATTCTCAGGATCTTTAACTTCGTATTCCTGGGCCGTCGAATCTGACCAATTATTGTGAACAGTTGCTGTCGTAATGCGCACTCCTTTGGTAACGAATTGACCGCGAGGCTTTCGAGTGGGATCAATATCTTGTCTGGGTTAATCGAACAAATTGCGACGTTTCTTGCTTGTCCAACTTGGTTCCACAGTAAGAAAAGTGAGAAAATCCGGAGGCGTCATTTCCATTAATGGGCTTGCCTGATCGGCAATTCGCCACACTTTCGTGCAAGTTTCAAACGAAAAAGGTCTGCAATGGCGAATAGGAAGCTCGGTTCCTCGCAGACGTTAGAACCACGCATTAAGAAGTCTCGGGTCCCGGGGAGGGACTGAGGGGGCTCTGCATTTATATTAGGCGCCCTTTATTTACTCGGTAGAAATGGCATGGTAAATTTGGCTGCATGCTTACCTCAAGTGCCACTCGAAAATCAATTGCAGAGGGGCGAATAGAAGGGTGTGACACAGGCGCAAAGCGCAAAGCGTAAATTTTGGCTCCGGGCTCAGGCCCCTTTTTCCGTTCCAATTTTTCTCCTCAGCTCTATTTCAATGTGGCCCCCTTAATCCACATTCACCCCCCCTTATAAAAATATAACCCGTCGATTCCTCACCCTCTCAAACCCCCACACACCGCCGAAAAAGGCAAGCAAGGCCCGGAGCTTGGAAGAGGTATCTCGCCGTTTCTCTCGGCTCGACTCCAGAGATCACTGCTCATTCTTCTGTCGCTTAGACTTGATCTCGCCATATCCTCCCCTTCGTGTCGCTTACATTCGCCGCCCCTTTTCTTGTCGCATTCGTTTTGTGCGTTCTCCGTTCCTGTGGCCATTCTCTCTTGCTTGGGCTGGTTGGGCATCCTTTTGAGGACAGCGAGCTGGACTACGAACTTTGCTGCAAGGACTCCCTTCGCTCCATTTCCCCTAGAAGTCCAGGTGAAGCCGCCCTCCTCTTGATTCTCTGCCTTATCTTCGTACTGAACTGGATGATAGCACTAAACCGGTCCTCGGAGGACTTGCTTTCCGCATTACATTGTTACTTACGACAACTTCCCCGCGAATTAGCATCGCTCTAATCATTTCGGTCTTCACGCGCAAAAAGCGGAACACGATACTTTTTTTTCTTTTTTTTTTATTTAAAAACTTTTCTGTGTAAAAGCACTGCAGCAGCATCATGGAATCATCCCCTCCAGAGCACATGTCAACCCCCACCCTTCGGACAACGATACCCCGCCATCACGGCCATCACCTCCGCGCAAGCGCTGACCTCTCGGCCTTCCACTCTCCTCTCGCTGGCCGAGGAAATTCCCGTCCAAACTCCGAAGTATACCTCTCCCAAATCGCAAAAAAGAATCAGTCCAATAATGGCGGCGGCCCTTCGGGCTCCGCGCCCGACGGCAGTCCCGCCAAACGCGGGACATTGATTGTCCTGGGCGAGCAGCTGGATGAATGGGAGCGAGAGTTGCAGAATTATGAGGCTACCTTGGAGGAAATGGCCAATGCTTCACTGGATATGAAGGAGGAATTGGGCGCTGTGGAGCAGTGGTTTAGAGTGCTGACTGAGGCCGAACGGACGGCTGCGTTGTATAGTCTATTGCAACAGGCTACTCAGGTTCAGATTCGCTTCTTTTTGACGGTCTTGCAACAAATGGCTTCCAAGACCCCGGTCAATCAACTCTTATCTCCCGCGTCCTTTGAAAAGGGTATATATTTCCTCTCAATCCTCTTTATGCATGTTAACAGGAAGACACAATGCAAAAGCAGCTGAGTTCTGCTATGTCACAGCTATCCTTTGATAATACGCCGAAACGAATGAGTAGTAATGCCCCTGTCAGTCCGTCCCCGAGAAACTCCCGTCACCTCGATGCCTCGACTATCCAAGCCATGTTTCCCGATGCCGCCGCAGCCCTAGCTCACCAACGCACCCTCCTGAACTCGAATCGTAATTCCATGAACGGACTGCCGGCCTCTGTGGCCAACGCCCCGCGTAGCCCTGGCTTACAAGCTGCCAAAGACGCGTGGCCAACTTCATCGACCGAAACACCGATCTCGAGCAAAATCCGTCCTCGTAGCGCCGAGGTGGCCTGGCAAACCGGAAATCCCACAACTGCGACCCCCACTTCAGTTCCTCAAGCCGTTAAATCCCCACCCATGCAACCGCAACACACCCCGAGCATAACAGAAGATCTCACGAGTCCGTTTGGTATTCCCGGCGGCGCAAGTTGGGCTAGTATGGTCAATACCCCCGTCGTCCCCATGTTTCAGAACCCTCATACCGCGGCGCAAAGGGGCGATGATCTCACAAATGCAGCAGCGATGAAACTTGCTGCTTGGAACGCGAATAAATCCAGCGTCTCCGGCGGAGTCATCAACCTCGATGCCGATGTCCGTAAATTTCGTCGAGGAAGAACCCAACAGCACGGAAACCAGCAACCTGATTCGTTGCCAGCCACACTGGGCGTACGAGACGCTAGTCCAACGAATATCTTAATGTACGATGAACACGGTCAATTGTTGCAATTTGCACCTCATCAATTAGCCGCGATGCGAGGAACAATTCAATCCCCTCTTACTGCCCAACAGTCCCGATCTCGTCCCACCTCGCCCTATGCACCCGCCTTCGCTCAATTCCAGACCCTCGGCGTAGGGTCTCCGGTCGGAATTGGTGTCGGTCAGCAATACTTGCAACCATACGACTCGTCCCCCGTCCTTTCCTCCTCCGAATTCGCGCAAGGGTACCTATCTGACCACACGTCCGATCGTCGCGGCGCCCCATCCCCGTCCTTCCCGCGCGGGAAATACGCGCAGAACAACGTTGCGCAGAAACGTTCCATGTCCACTGTGAAACACTCTGAGGATCCTGCTGATCCATCGCTGTTGAACGATATCCCTGGGTGGCTGAGGAGTCTAAGGCTACACAAGTACACGGACAATCTAGCGGATATCAAAGGCGGTGTGCCTGCAATGGCACAATTGACGGACGAGGATTTGGAGAGAAGAGGCGTTAGTGCGGTCGGTGCAAGGAGAAAGCTTTTGAAGTGCTTTGAACAAGTCAAAGGTGCAACGGGGACTGCTTCTATAAATGACGAGTAATCTGTGATTGCGGTGATTTGAATTCTTTTTGGTTTGACTCTTTCTTATTCCTCGGTTTCTTTCATTGCCGGTCGGGATTGCATTTTTAGCACGTGCGGAGATCGGAGTGGCGGGGACAGGACACCTGCTTCTCTCTACCTCGACATTCATCTTGTCCCTTTCCCCCTAATTCTCTCCACCATCCCCCCCCTTTTTTTTCCCTTGATTTCACAATTTTGTTTTCCGATGAGAGTCGGGGATTTTGGAGGTGGGACCTTTTATTTACTTCGATTTATTATTATGGCATGGAGTGGAGTCAAAAGATCCTGGATTTGCCCCCCCAAAAAAGCACGTAGTAATTTACTTTACACCGGCCAGATCTGCCAGAAATCCGTTCCATCCGCTCTTCTTACAGGGGGCGGAACCGTGTTTCACGACTCGCAGAGCAATGTGACACGGATCTTGAGCAAACTGGACCGTTCCGATTGTTCATACTCAAACTTAATGCCGGCAAGTTAATAGGAATTTTGGCCAATGACGTGAGATCTGGACGCGGATCAGTAAACGGTTGGAGGTTACGAGGAAACGAACATCTCTTCTGTTGACGATAAACACGAGTAGACACATAAATCAACGAAGAAATATAAAAAAAGTAAAAATAGAAAAAGAAAAGAACATATATCCTGGAAAGCCTGGCCATGGTTGGTTTTTTTTCAACACATCATCCGTACACACAGAACACACAATCCTCCTGTGCACTCAGCCATTTCTCCCCTATCTCGTCCCCCATCTCCCATGTTCTCCCAGGCACGACACGCTCAAGATAAAACCCGCAGAAAACGCAAACAAAAGGACAAAAGGACAAACCAGAAACGAAACAATAGAGAGAGGAGGACAATGAGGGAGACATGCCAGAGAGCAAAACAAAGGACATCACACCTCGACGAAGAATGACAAAATAGACGCAAACATAAATGATGATACAAGTTTCCCCGATTATACGTTTTGTATCCAGAGTGGTACATGAACTCGTTTCTCTCTCCCCATATACGTGTTCCCTCCAATCCCCTCTTCCTGGGCGGCCGATCGTCTCCTCGAGAAGAGAGGGATAGCGGAGAAGGGGTCGAAAAGTGATGATGGATGGGCATATTGTTGACGTGATTAAGTATGATAAGCGTTGCGGGTTAAAAAGAGGGCGGATCTGAAGAGCGACGGATCGAGGGTCGATGGGATGGGGGTCAAATGGGGTGGTCGTTGTGTATCTAAGATTTACTGGCATCTTTGCCTCCCTTTTTCACTTTTCGCGGTGGTGTTACGGGCCGCCCAGCTCCCATGCCGCCGTAAACATACTTTTGTTTCTTCTCGGCAGGTTTCAGAATCTAGCAGCAAAGTCAGTATTATTGAAAAGAACAGTCCAATAACGAGGGGAAAGATATTGGAACGGAAGGAATGGAGACCTGGAAAGAACAGAGTAAACTTTCGTCGACAGACATCATGGCTCCAGCATTATCGAATTCGCCACAGTAATTGGGGGCGGAGAATAATGTTACCAGCTGCCGTTTGGAGAAGAATTCATAACCATCTTCGACGACTTGATGCGCTCGACAGATTAGGTCCATGTCGTGTTTCTGAAGGAAGCGGGATACGACGTCGGGGCCGAATGTGAAGGATACGCCTCGATCGTTCTCGGACCAGCCAGTGATGTCTTTATCCGGGTCGGACCACAATAAGTCGCATAGCAGGCCTATAAACATATAATGAGCAAAAAGTGGGAAGTCAGGGAGCAGAATGCGTGGGACATACCGGTATCTGGGACGTCGGTGGGACGCATGACGCGTCGGATTTGTTCCATGGAGGAGAGGTCGGGTGACAGACCGCCGTGCATGGTGAATATTTTCTCGTCGATGATGGCGGCGATAGGGAGACAGTTAAAACAATCCGTAAACGTTTTCCATAACTTAATATTGTACCTTCGTTTGCCTGAATGATGTTAGGAAACCCGTATGCAGAAACACAACAGTTGCTAAATATAGAAAACGAATGGAAAAGAGGCGGAAGCAAAAGGGAACACCATACATTCATCATAGAATCCGTAGATTCGATTGATACTTGCACATTCATGGTTGCCACGAAGAATGAAAAAGTTCTCCGGGTATTTAATCTTGTAAGCGAGGAGAAGACATATCGTTTCAAGCGACTGTTTGCCCCGATCCACATAATCGCCCAGGAACAGATAATTTGCCTCGGGAGGGAAGCCGCCGTACTCAAATAAACGTAACAAGTCGTAATACTGGCCATGAATGTCGCCGCATATTTTCAGAGGAGCCTCGAGTTCGAGGAGGATGGGCTGGTTGATGAATATTTCTCGGGCTTTCGTGCAAAGGTATCGGATTTCGTATTCTGCTAGCTGGACCTGCTTTCCCGGCCGGCTTCCTCGGACTGGAGGACGTGTCAGTATTCGGTGGTCCAAGCAGAGCAATGAAGGGAGAGAGGAAGGAGCAACGTGAGGGGAGATTCTGTGATTGGGGGGGTTCACCTTCTAATAGTCTTTCTATTATCGAGTCGAGATCTGGTTCTGTCTGTTCTGACATTGTTTAGATGTGGATGAGGTGGATGGGAATCAGAGCGTGGGGTATATCGTTACAAAGGACTAGAATTCTAGTACGCGTCAGCTAATTTCTCCCTTGACCACGAATGCGACTAATGCAAGAGAGAAAACGGGTGATCGGAATGGAGGATCAAATGCAGAGAATGGAAGCAAGGGCGCTTCCCGGGTGTGGATGAACAGAGAATGCAATCATCCGCGAAAGGAAGGTCAGGGAATGAGGATGAAGGATGAATAA
>Ga0335076_10007725_pt1 | contig 10838 bp, 8 predicted proteins | sample Lox_Sample_25_FD_206717 | JGI IMG/M metagenome (GOLD analysis project Ga0335076, IMG submission 206717) | Soil microbial communities from Loxahatchee National Wildlife Refuge, Florida, United States - Lox_Sample_2.5 | ecosystem: Environmental > Terrestrial > Soil > Wetlands | place: USA: Florida...
CGGATGCTGCTGACCGCGCCGCCGCTGGCCGCCGCCGCGCTGGCGGCGGCGGACCGGTCCTGGGTGCGACAGGTGATCTCGTTCGGCGAGGCGCCCGGGGCGACGCTGTTCAGCAGCCTGCTCGGGATGGGTACGGTGCGGCCGGCTACGGGGCGGCCGCACGACCCAGCCCTGCTGCCGTACACCCGGCAACCCGGGGGCGGGCTCGGCCCTGAGCCGCTCAGCCATGATGACCTCTCCGGCCTGCTGCGCAAGCTGGAGACCGAGGCCGAGATCGGCGAGAAGGACGTGGTCCTGGCCGCGCCGCCGGCCGGCGACGGCCGGTCCTACACCGCCCTGGTCGACCATGCGCTGCTGTGCGGCGCGACCGTGGTATCCGCCCCCGCCGACGAGCTGGCGGCGGCCGCCGATCTGCACCAGGGCACCGCGATCATCGTCGCGGGCAGCGTCGCCGTCGGCGCCCGCGAGCGCCTGCGGGTACTCGCGGTCGCCTCATAGCGGCTCCGGGCCGGGCTCCGGATCGGCTTCTTCCGGAGCCAGGTTCGGCGGGCGGTTCTCGTACGGCGTGCTCAGCACGATGGTGGTGCGCGTGGACACGCTGGCCGCCGAGCGGATCTCCTGCAGCAGGTTCTCCAGCTCGGCCGGCGAGGCCACCCGGACCTTGAGTATGTAGTTCTCCTCGCCCGCCACGCTGTGGCAGGCCTCGATCGCGGACAGGTGCGCGAGGCGCTCCGGCGCGTCGTCGGGCGCGGCCGGGTCGAACGGCTTTATGGAGACGAACGCGGTCAGCGGCAGCCCGGCGTCGTCGGGGTTTATAACGGCCGCGTAACCCTTGATCACGCCCCGGCGCTCCAGGCGGCGGACCCGCTGCTGCGCCGCCGAGACCGACAGCCCGGTGCGCTTGGCCAGCTCAGTGAAGCTCATCCGGCCGTCGCGGGCGAGCAGCGCGATGATCGTTCGGTTGGTGTCCTCCACCCGGATAAGGTAGCCGAGCCGGGACGATAACAGCCTGATATCGGCCTTTACGCCTTCGTAACGCACCGGTCGCCGACCTTAACACCGGGGCCGGCGGCAAGATACGCTCCCGCCAGGCGGGGGGCACGTGCGAGGCTGGAGGGCTGGATGGCGCAGATCGTCCTGGACCAGGTGGACAAGGTCTTCCCGGGCGGCGTGAAGGCGGTGGACGGGCTCAGCCTGGAGATCGCCGACGGCGAGTTCATGGTGCTCGTCGGGCCGTCGGGCTGCGGCAAGTCGACCGCGCTGCGGTCGATCGCCGGGCTGGACGAGATCACCGCCGGGACCATCTCGATCGGCGGCCGGGTGGTCAACGACCTGCCGCCCAAGGACCGGGACATCGCGATGGTGTTCCAGAACTACGCCCTCTACCCGCACATGACCGTCGAGCAGAACCTGGCCTTCGGGCTGCAGCAGCGCAAGACGCCGAAGGACGAGATCAAGCGCCGGGTCACCGAGGTGGCCACGATGCTCGGCCTCGAGGACTACCTCAAGCGCAAGCCGGCCGCGCTGTCCGGCGGGCAGCGCCAGCGGGTCGCCATGGGCCGGGCCATCGTCCGCGAGCCGCAGGCGTTCCTGATGGACGAGCCGCTGTCCAACCTGGACGCGAAGCTGCGGGTGTCGATGCGCGCCTCGCTGTCCCAGCTGCACGAGCGGCTCGGGGTGACCACCGTGTACGTGACCCACGACCAGGTCGAGGCGATGACCCTCGGGCAGCGGGTCTGCGTGCTGCGGGAGGGCAGGCTGCAGCAGGCCGACACGCCGCAGACGCTGTTCAATGCCCCGGTGAACCTCTTCGTGGCCGGCTTCATCGGCTCGCCCGCGATGAACTTCGTCACCGCACGCCTGGTCCGCGACGACGGGGCCTGCGTCACCTTCGCCGACCACCGGCTGCCGGTGCCGCAGTCGCTGCTCGCCGCGCGTCCCGGCCTGGACGGCTACTTCGACCGGGAGCTGATCCTTGGCGTCAGGCCGTCGGACTTCGAGGACGCCACCCTGGCCGACCCCGGCTGGGCGCGGATGCCGGTGACAGCGGGCGTGACCGAGGATCTCGGCAGCGAGATCCATGTGCTGTTCAGCATCGACGCCCCCCAGGTTCAGCACGCCAGCATCACCCAGGCGGCGGCCGAAGACGACGACGCGGCGATTCCGCTGGTCGGCGGCAAGTCGCTGTGGACGGCCCGGGTAGCCGCCCGCAGCTCGGTCCGGTCCGGTCAGCCGGTCGAGCTCGCAGTCGACACCTCCAACCTGCAGTTCTTCGACGCCGACAGCGCGCTGGCGATCGGCCGGGCGACCGCGGACGCCTGACGGCGGCCGCCGCGCTCAGTCCGCCGGCCTGGTCAGCGATCTGCCGATCACCATCCGCTGGATCTGGTTGGTGCCCTCGACGATCTGCAGCACCTTGGCCTCGCGCATCAGCCGCGCGGCCGGGTAGTCCTCGACGTAGCCGTAGCCCCCCAGCACCTGCACCGCGTCGGTGGTGACCCGCATCGCCGCGTCGCTGGCGAACAGCTTGGCCATAGCGGCCTGCGGTCCGTACGGCAGCCCCGCGTCCTTGCGGCGGGCGGCCGACAGGTACAGCGCCCGGGCCGCTGCCACGGCCGTGGCCATGTCCGCGAGCAGGAACGACAGGCCCTGGAAGTCGGCGACCGGCCGGCCGAACTGGCGCCGCTGCGTGGCCCAGTCGACCGCGACGTCAAGCGCCGCCTGGGCCACGCCGGTGGCGCAGGCGGCGATGCCGAGCCGGCCCGCGTCCAGCGCGGCCAGGGCGAGGCCGAACCCCTTGCTCTCCTCGCCGACCAGGTACCCGGCGGGCACCCGGGCGTCGTCAAAGATCATCTGGGCGGTGACCGATGAGCGCATGCCCATCTTGTGCTCCGGCGCCGCGGCCGACACTCCTGGAGTCTGCGCCGGAACGTGCAGGCAGCTGATCCCGCGCGCCCGCTCGGCGCCCTCGGGATCGCCGGATGTGCGGGCGAACAGGGTATAGAAGTCGGCCCGGCCGGCGTGCGAGATCCACGCCTTGACCCCGTTCACGACGTAACCGGCTCCGGCCCGCTCTGCGGTGGTCCGCACCGCCGCGGCGTCCGAGCCGCTGGCCGGCTCGGACAGGCAGTACGCACCGAGCTGCTCGCCGCCGAGCATCTCCGGCAGCCAGCGCTGCTGCTGCTCGGGCGTGCCCGCCGTGGCCAGCGGGAAGCAGGTCAGCGTGTGCACGCTGATGCCGAGCCCGACGGTCAGCCAGGCCGCGGCCAGCTCCTCGATCACCTGAAGGTAGGTCTGGTACGGCTGGCCGCCGCCCCCGAGTCGCTCCGGGTAGGGCAGCGACAGCAGGCCCGACCGGCCGAGAATCCGGAACACCTCGCGCGGGAACTGCCCGTCCCGCTCGGCCGCCTCGACCCTGGGCCGCAGCTCGGCGTCGGCCAGCTCCCGGGTCAGCCCGAACACCGCCCGCGCGTCGTCGTCCAGGCATTCGCGCTCGACGCCCCGGCTCAGCCCCGCGACCGTCACGAACAGCCCTCCCTTGCCGTCTCGATGTTCAGCGGATGTCCACGCAGACCAGCTCGCGGCCGGCGTTGTTCAGCCGCTCGTAGCCCCGCTCGGTGCAGACCACGATGTCCTCGATCCGGGCGCCGTGCGGCCCCGGGTAGATGCCGGGCTCGATCGAGAACGCCATGCCGGGCCGGAGCGGCTCGGCGTTCCCGGACACGATGTAGGGGTCTTCGTGGCATTCCAGGCCGATCCCGTGACCGGTCCGGTGCACGAAGTACTCGCCGAAGCCGGCCGCGGCGATCGGCTCGCGGGCCGCGGCGTCGACAGTCTCCGCGCTCACCCCGGGCCGCACCGCGGCGCACGCCGCCTGCTGCGCGTCCTGGAGCACCCGGTAGTAGGCGGCGAACTCCGGCGGGGGCGTGCCGATCACGTAGGTCCTGGTGCAGTCGGAGCAGTACCCGCTGGGCATGGTCCCGCCGATGTCCACCACCACCGCGTCGCCCTGGCGCAGCACCCGGTCCGAGACCTCGTGGTGCGGACTGGCCGCGTTGGGCCCGGACCCGACGATCGTGAAGTCGACGGTGGCGTGACCCTCTTCGATGATCGCATCGGCGATGTCGGCGGCGATCTGCCGCTCGGTCCGGCCGGCCCGCAGCCAGCCCGGCACCCGAGCATGCACCCGGTCGATCGCCTCCCCCGCCGCGCGCAGCGCGGCCACCTCAGCCGCGCTCTTGCGGATGCGAAGCTGGCGCAGTGCCGCGCTGGCCAGGTCCTGGCTCACCCCCGGCAGGGCGTCGCGCAGCCGGAGCACCATCAGCGCCCACATCCGGTCCGACAGGCCGACCCGGCCGCCGGTCAACCCGAGGCGGGCGGCGACCAGCGCGTAGGGATCGTCGGTCTCGTCCCACGCAATGAGCTCCAGGCCCAGGCCACCCGCGGGTGACGCCTGCGCGGCGGGCCGCTCCAGCCGGGGCACGACCATGAACGGCCCGGGCCCGGCGGCCGGGGCGGCCGCGTCCGGTGCGGCCGGAACTACCAGGCAGGTGAGCCGTTCGAGCTGGTGCGCGTCGTAGCCGGTCAGGTAGCGCAGGTCCGGGCCCGGGGTGAGCAGCAGCGCGGCCAGGCCCGCGTCCCGGGCCGCCGCGGCGGCCAGCTCGAGCCGGCCCGGCGGGTACAGGCCAGGATCAAGACGCTCGCCGCCCATCGTGCCTCCGGTCCTCGGTGACATGCTTCGCGCATTTCCCTTGCCTGAGCATCATCTCACCCGTGAGAATTGTGCCCGCATCTAGACAGCGAGGCACCAGATGCCTCACGCTAGGTGCACGAAAGCTGACCAGATGCGACCTGCGATGACTTCTGAGGCTATTAAATTCCAGCTCGCGCCGGGAAATGGCGCCGAATCGGGGCTCGCGGCCGAGGCCAGGCTGGCCGCCGAGCTGGCCGAGGAACGGCACGTGGCCCTGGAATTGCAGCGAGCCATTTTGCCGCTGCACGATGAGCCATTCGACCTTCCCGGCCTGCGCACCATGGTGCGGTACCTTCCGGCGTCCCGGGCCGGGCGGGTCGGCGGGGACTGGTATATCACCGCGGAAATGCCAGGCGGCCACGTGCTGATCGCGATCGGGGACGTCGCGGGCCACGGCCTGGCCGCCGCCGCGGGCATGGCCCGGCTGCGCGGGGCCCTGGCCGGCCTGGCGATCACCGGCTCGCCGCCGGAGCGGCTGGTCGGCTGGCTCAACGACCTGGTGCATCACGTCGCGCCCGAGCACACCGCCTCGGTGATCGCGGGTTACTTCGATCCGGCCAGCCGCACGCTGACCTGGGCCCAGGCGGGCCATCCGCCGCCGGTGCTGGTCCGGGGCAGCTGGGCCAGGCCGCTGAGCTCGCCGCCGGGCATCCTGCTGGGCGCGGGCCGCGAGGAGTACGCGGCCGCCACCCTGGCCCTCGCCGCCGGGGACCTGTTGCTGCTCTACAGCGATGGGCTGATCGAGCGCCGGGACCGGTCCGTCGAGGTCGGCGTGGCGGAGCTGTCCGCCGCTGTGCGCGGCATCGCCGACCCGGAGCGCGCGATCGCGGCCGCGCTGCGCGCGCTCGGCTCCACCGACCCCGAAGACGACACCTGCCTGGTCGCCCTCCGCGTGCTGTGACATTCGGGGGACGGCCCCCCAGACCTCCCGCGTGCCGCACGCTCGGGGCAGCCTTCGGCCGGCCGTCGCGTCCGGCTCCGGCTTCGCCGCGTCACCAGTTGCGGCCCGAGCCTCGCCGCCTCATCCCGCCATCGCCGCCTCGGCCCGGGTATCGCCGCCTCGGCCCGGGTATCGCCGCCTCGGCTCGCACCGGCGCGTCTCTCGGACGCCCAGTGTCACCTACCTCCCCCGGCGTCCCCGGCCTCCGGTGCCGGCGGCTCACCTGCCTCCTCGCGCCGATCTTCCTGGCCCCCCGCATGTCCCCCGGCCGCTTGGCCCCCGTTGCGCGAGGCTGCTATCTGGCCGATCGCGGCCGACAGTCGGTGAGGCGGAGGCGGCCGACGGCTTAGCCGGCGGGGGGCTCGGCCAGGGCGGCGACCATTCGGCTGAGCGACGAGCCCAGGCCCCACCGCTGGCCGAGCTCTTCCAGACGGCCCGGATCGGCCGGGGGCTGGCCCAGGTGACCGTCCAGCGCGGGGAGCGGGGCGTCGTCGGCCACGCGGACCACGGGGATGGCGGCCCGGAGGTAGTCGCGGGCCTGAACCAGCTTGGGCCGGGTGCCCATCGGAAACCCGCCGTGGCCGGCGTCCAGGGCCTCGAGCATGGCCTCGATCGATACGAACACCCGCACCAGCGCGGCCGCGGTCTTGTCCCCGACCCCGGAGACGCCGGGCAGCCCGTCGCTCGGGTCGCCGCGCAGCGTGGCGAAGGCGGCGTAGGCCCGGCCCGGGATCTGGTACCGGGCGCTCACCGCGGCCTCGTCGATGACCTCGAACCTGGCCACACCGCGGGCGATGTAGATGATCCGGACTGGCTTAGAGTCGTCGACCAGCTGGAACAGGTCCCGGTCGCCGGTCACGACCTCGACCGGTCCGCCGACCCGCGCGGCGAGCGAGGCGATCATGTCGTCGGCCTCGTAGCCCTTCGCCCCGGCCATGGCCACCCCGGCGGCGGCGAGCACCTCCTCGATCACCGGAATCTGGGCGTTCAGGGCGTCGGGCACCTGCTCACTGCCGTCCGGCTTGGCTCGGTGCGCCTTGTAGGACGGGATCGCCGCCACCCGGAACGCCGGGCGCCAGTCCGGCTCCATGCAAGCGATCAGCCGGTCCGGCCTGCGCGCCCGGACCAGGCGGGTGATCATGTCGAGCAGGCCGCGGACGGCGTTCACCGGCGTGCCGTCGGGCGCGGTGACCGTGTCCGGGACGCCGTAGAAGGCGCGGAAGTACATCGACGCGGAATCAAGCAACATCAGCGTGCCCACCCGGCCATCCTGCCAGCCCGGGCCGACAGCCGAGGGCGGCCCCGCTCATAACGCGGCACCGCCAGGTCCAGCGGTATTCATCCACGTCCTCTATGGGTCGGTGAAGGCTTTGGCATTGGAGCCGGGCGGCCGGGTGTCTCTAGGCTTGGCCCGTCCGGACCAGGCTCATCCGGGGGAGGCACAATGACGCACACCGGCGCCGTCAGTGCCCGCTGCCCGGACGATCTGGCCGCCGCGATCCGCGGTGCCACCGCGCGCCACGCCGACTGGCAGCAGACGGCCGCCCTGGTGGCCGACCAGTTGCGGCTGCACCTGCCGGGCCCGTGGATCCTGACGGAGCAGGAGCGCGGGGGCAGCCCGGACGGGTACGTCTGTCACACCCTGCACACCGAGCCCGACGGCTCGTTCTCGGTCTGCGCCCTGGTCTGGCGGCCCGGCCAGGAGACCCCGATCCACGACCACGTCACCTGGTGCGTCGTGGGCGTGGTGCAGGGGGCCGAGTACGAGGAGCTGTTCGCGTTGCGCGACGGCGAGCGCGCCCTGGAGAGCGTGGGCCACGCCGTCAACGCGCCGGGCCAGGTGAGCAGCTTCGCCCCGCCTGGCGACATCCACCGGGTCCGCAACCACGGCAGCGAGGTGGCGATCTCGCTGCACGTCTACGGCGCCGACATCACGCGGCTGGGCAGCAGCGTGCGCCGTACCTACGACCTTCCGGTGCTGGCCCCGGCGCGGTAGCGCTCTGCGCGGCCTTAGCCCACCGACGAGTAGGCGACGACGCCGCGGCGCAGGGCGCCGATCGCGCGCCCGGCGACGGTCGCGACCGGCGCCGACCCAGACGCGGCGGCGATCTGGTCCAGCAGGTCGATGAGCTGCTTGGCGGCCCGGACGAAGTCGCCCGGCGTCAGGTCATCGGTCAGCACCTGCTCCAGCGGGCGGCCGCGGGCCCAGGCGTGCGCGGTCCAGGCGAAGCCCGGGTCCAGCTCGCGCAGGAACGACAGCTGATGCTCCTGCTCCACCTTCCGCAGGTCCTCCCAGACCCGGCCCATCTCGGCCAGCACCCCGCGGACCTGTCCCTGCGGCAGCCGGGGCGGGCTCACGTCGTCGGGCCGGCGCGACTCGAACGTGACCGCGGACACGCAGGAGGCCAGGTCCGGCGGTCCCAGCCCGTCCCACAGACCGCGCCGCAGGCACTCCGCGACCAGCAGGTCGAGCTCGGTGTACAGGCCCGCCAGCCGCCTGCCCTCCCCGGTGACCGTGTCGCCATTGGTGTAGCCGAGCTCATCGAGCACCGCGCAGACCCGGTCGAAGGTGCGGGCGATCACGTGCGTGCGGCCGGCGATCCTGCGCTCCAGGGCCTCGGCCTCCCGCTCCAGCCGGTGCCGCCGCTCGGCGTCCCGGGCATGCTCTTCCCGGTCGGGGCAGCCGTGGCACGGGTGCTGGCGCAGCCGGCGCCGCAGGCTATCGATCTCCCGGTCGGTGCCGCCCGGACGGCCGTCCCCGCGGGACGCGGAGGATTCGCGGGCCGCCCGCCGCGACGCGCCCAGGTCGTGGCCGGCCAGCTTGTTGCGCACGGTCGAGGCCAGGTCACGGCGGTGCTTTGCCGACCGCGCGCTGAACCAGTTGGGTATCCGCACCCGGTCGATGGGCGTGACTGGCACCGGGAAGTCGGCCAGGGTCAGCCGCTTGACCTGGCGGCCCGCGGTGAGCACGAGCAGGCCGGGCGGGTCGGCCGCGGCTCCGGGAGACTCCAGCACCAGCGCGATCCCGGCCCGGCGTCCGCCCGGCACCTGGACGATGTCGCCGCGGCGCAACTGCTCGAGCGAGGCCACCGCCTCGGCCTGCCGCGCCGCCGACCGCCGCCGGGACTGGTCGCCCTCGCGCTGCGACAACTCGCGCCGCAGCGACTGGTATTCGGCGAAGTCGCCCTGGTCGCAGGAGCTCTCGAGCTGCTCCATGGACTTCCGGATCCGGCGCACCTGGCGGGACAGGCCGAGCACCGCCCGGTCCGCCTGGAACTGGGCGAACGACGACTCGAGCAGCGCCTCGGCCCGGCGCCGGCCGACCTGCCCGACCAGGTTGACCGCCATGTTGTAGGAGGGCCGGAAGCTCGAGGTGAGCGGGTAGGTCCGGGTGCCCGCCAGGCCGCCCACCGCGACCGGGTCCACCCCCGGGTGCCAGAGCACGACCGCGTGCCCCTCGACGTCGATGCCGCGCCGCCCGGCGCGCCCGGTGAGCTGGGTGTACTCCCCCGGCGTCAGGTCCGCGTGGTTCTCGCCGTTCCACTTGTCCAGCCGCTCGATGACGACCGTCCTGGCCGGCATGTTGATGCCCAATGCGAGGGTCTCGGTGGCGAACACCGCCCGGATCAGCCCGGCCGCGAACAGCTCCTCGACCACCTCCTTGAACGTCGGCAGCATGCCGGCATGGTGGGCGGCGATCCCGCGCTGCAGGCCGGCCAGCCAGTCCGGGTAGCCGAGCACCGGCAGGTCCTCGTCCGGAATGTCGGCGGTCCGCTGCCGCACCAGCTCTGTGATCTCGGTCGCCTCCTGCTGCGTGGTCAGTCGCAGCCCCGCGTTCAGGCACTGCAGCACCGCCGCGTCGCACCCGGCGCGGCTGAAGATGAAGGTGATGGCCGGCAGCAGGCCGGCGGCGTCGAGCCGCTCGATCACCTCCGGCCGGCTGGGCCCGCGGAACCGGGCCGGCCGGCGCGCGCCGCGGGCGGGCCGGCCAGGTGCCCGGCGGTCGGCGAACTGGTCACGCTGGGCCAGCCGCCGCAGCTCCGGGTTGACCTTGGGCGGGCCGCCTGAGCCGGACGGCCCGGCGGCCCGGGCTGCGTCGGGCCCGGTGAACAGGTCATACAGCCGCGAGCCGACGAGCATGTGCTGGAACAGCGGCACCGGCCGGTGCTCGTCAACGATGACCGTGGTGCCCCCGCGAACCTCGGACAGCCAGTCGCCGAACTCCTCGGCGTTGCTGACCGTGGCCGAGAGCGCGACCAGCCGCACCGACTCAGGCAGGTGGATGATCACCTCTTCCCAGACCGCGCCGCGGAACACGTCGGCCAGGTAGTGCACCTCGTCGAGGACCACGTAGCCGAGGCCCGCCAGTGTCGGCGACCCGGCGTACAGCATGTTCCGCAGCACCTCGGTGGTCATCACCACCACCGGGGCCTCGCCGTTGATGCTGTTGTCCCCGGTGAGCAGGCCGACCGTGGCGGCCGAGTAGCGGCGGACCAGGTCGGCGTACTTCTGGTTGGACAGCGCCTTGATCGGGGTGGTGTAGAAGCACTTGCGCCCGGCGGCCAGGGCCAGGTGCACGGCGAACTCGCCGACCACGGTCTTGCCCGATCCGGTGGGCGCGGCCAGCAGCACCCCGTGCCCGGCGGCCAGCGCCCGGCACGCGTCTAGCTGGAAGTCATCGAAGCCGAAGTCGTAGAGCGCCCGGAAGGCGGCGAGTTCCGGCTCGTCCTCGGTCAAGCGTCCGTGCCGGGTGATCGCCGGTCGTCGGCGCCGTCACCGGGCGTCAGGTCGAGGTCGATGGGCGACAGCTCATCGTCGCCGATCCCCTCGTACACCGACGGCCGGTTGGCCCGCCGCCGGTCGTTGGCCCAGATGAACACCTCGGCCGCCTCGATCAGCACGATGCACGGCACCGCCAGCAACAGCATGGTCAGCGGGTCCGGGCTCGGCGAGGCGATGCCGGCGAAGACGAACACGAGGAAGATCATGATCCGCCGCCACTTGCGGATCCGCTCGTGCGTCATGATGCCGACCACGTTCAGCAGGACCAGGGCCAGCGGCAGCTCGAACGCCAGTCCGAAGCCGAGGATCATGGCCTCGAAGTAGCTGAGGTAGTTCGACACGGTCGCCAGCACCGAAACGCCG
>Ga0335076_10007730_pt1 | contig 10833 bp, 11 predicted proteins | sample Lox_Sample_25_FD_206717 | JGI IMG/M metagenome (GOLD analysis project Ga0335076, IMG submission 206717) | Soil microbial communities from Loxahatchee National Wildlife Refuge, Florida, United States - Lox_Sample_2.5 | ecosystem: Environmental > Terrestrial > Soil > Wetlands | place: USA...
CACTACGAAGAACCCTGATTCTGAGCGCCGCATCTGGGCTTATCCCGAACCGTATTCCTCCATTCTTCGCTCCAGCTTCCAGTTGCGCTACGCGCTGCAGCCCTACATTTACACTGAGGCCCGCCGTACCTACGACACCGGCGTCGCCTTTCTCAGGCCGCTCTATTACGACTGGCCCGAGGCCAGCGAAGCGTACACCAGCAAAGATGAATACCTCTTCGGCGAGCAGATGCTGGCTGCTCCCGTCGTTGCGCCCTCCGACAAAGTCTCCGGCCTTGCCATGCAAGAGGTCTGGTTGCCTCCGGGAGAGTGGATCGAATGGCCCACGGGCAAACACCTTAACGGCCCCGCAACGCTCGAACGCAGCTTCTCGATCGAACAGATCCCGGTGTACCTTAAAGCCGGCGCCATTGTTCCGATACAGGCGCCCATGCGCTACACAGGCGAAAAGCCCGTCGACCCACTCATCGTCAACATATGGCCGCTTGTGCCCGGTTCGAGCAACAGCTATGCGCTTTACGAAGACTCCGGCGCGGCAACGGAATATCAGCGCGGCGTGTTTGCGCGCACACCGATCAAAGCAACGCAAACCGGCGACACACTGCGTGTCGAGATCGGCCCCGTCGAAGGCAGCTATCCGGGAATGCTGAAGTCGCGCGGCTATCGGCTCCAGCTTCCCGCAGACTGGCCGCCGGTTTCCGTCACGGTCAACGGTGTGCCGGTCATGCAGAAAGGCTCGGCAGGCGAGCCCGGATGGAGCTTCGAAGGCAACACGCTTACGACGGTGATTCCGATTCCCCGCCAGAGCGTCGCCGCAAAGACTGTCATCGAGATCCGTCGCGCCGCGGGCCTCGCTGCACAGCGCAATGAATTGGATGGCTTCGCCGGCTCAATGACCCGCTTGCGCGCGGCCTACGACGCATTGAACGGCATGTGGCCCGTAGCAGCGCCTCCCGATGCTTTGATCGACGCGATGCAGACGGGAGATCGCGTTGGCTATCACCCCGAGCGGGCACAGGAAGAAGTCGCGCACTTTCACAGGATTCTTCCTCAGGCCCAGGCTGCCGTGGGACAGATCAACTCGAGCGTCAAACCTCGCCTCGAAGACTTTGCCAACCGCATGAGCAGAGACAACGCTCGCCAAGCCGACATTGCCGCACAGCTGCAGCGCCGTCTCAACGCTCTCGACCGAGCGCAAAAGCTCGTCTCCGAAGCTGGGAGGTAGAAACAGGAACAGCGGACCCCACGCTATTTCAGGGTCCGCTGTTTGAATCAAAAGGACGATTGCGCGTCGCGGTTCGGCTGATCGACCATCCCGATCTACGCGTGGTGCTCTTCGCCACAGCACGAGTGCTCTGCGCTCTTTGGTTGCTCATACTCTTGATTCGGATCGACGAAATACCCGCCATCGTACTTGTCGTGATGGCGAACCCATGCCATCGTGTGCGCCAGCCCATCTTCATCGCGGCCTTTCGGCGCGAGATCAAGGAAGTTATAGGTCCCGACCAGAATGTCGAGCCCGCGCGCATACGTTGAATACGTGTGAAAGATCTCGCCCCCCGCATCCTTGAAAAAGACGCTGGCGCCCGGACCTTCTTCGCTCGGAAACTCCATCTTGCCGAAGTTGTACTCGACCTTTCCGCCTGCACGCTCCTCTTTGGTGAAGGAGACGTGATAGTCGTAGTTGAAGTCCGATCCAAACGAAGATACCCAATGGAAGCGCCATCCCATACGCTTCTTGAATGCCTCGATCTGCTCGATCGGCGCGCGTGACACCACCGCAAACGTCACATCGCGATGCGCCAGGTGAATTGTCATGCCGTCGAAATGGTCCGCAAGATAGGAGCAACTGGGGCAGCCCTCCTTCCATCCCGGCCCGAACATGAAGTGATAGATGATCAGCTGGCTTCGGCCGTCGAAGAGGTCTGCGAGCGTCTCTTTGCCCTTCGCACCCTCAAAGACATACTGTTTCTCGACGCGTTCTCGCGGCAATTCGCGCCGTCTCCTGCTCAGTTCATCTCGCTGCCGGGTAAACTCCTTCTCTCTCGCGAGCAACTGCTTGCGCGCCGCAATCCACTCATCGTGCGAGACCACTCTCGGTTGCTTCGCTTCTGTCGCTGCCATTGCCATCTTTAACCTCCGCTTCTCTGCTTTGTTCGGGAAACTTCCCGCGCCGTGCCTTCTTGAAAATCGTGCCCGCGACGATCGCTGTCAGGCCGCCGGTTCCGGTGGCACTGCCGGCGATCAGGGCTGCGGTTGCCAGGCAGAATGGACACATCTGACCCTCCTGATTCAAGCCGCCGAGAGCACTCTCTGCATGAAGAGCGGCGGCTCGTCGGCGCTCGGCCCAAAGCTCGCGGGCACCGCGATGTTGAGCAGGCGCAGGTAGACGCTGAACTGGCCGCGATGCTGATACCAGTGACTCAGCATCACGTCTCTCAGAAAGAGTCCTCGCGGCACGGCAAGAACCTCTTGTCCGCCGGCGACGAGGCGCCATTTCTCCTGCATCGCCGCATCGTCGAACTTCGGTAAGAATTCCCGCACCGCGGCGATACTTTCGTCGAAAGTCCTGAGAATCTCTTCCCGGCTTGCGGGTTGCTCAAAGTTGGCAAAGTCCGGCGCCGGCACAGGATTGCTCCGCACCGCGCGAATCACCCCGCCGGGCACCGAAGCCAGATGGTAGGCCAACTGGCCGGCAGACATTGATTTCTCGTGAGGCTTCCAGGTCAGCTTGTCTTGCGGCAGCCGCTCCAGAAATCTCCGCGTGATCGGCGCCTGCGCTTCAAATTCTGCTAACAATGATTGTGCGATCGACATGATAAACAAACCTCCTTGGGGAATTCGGCATTTGTCAGATGAAAGGGGAACCTACGATCGAGAACTCTCGGCGCGCTTGCGCACCTTTTCGTGAATGTGGCCCCATCCCGTGGTTACGCCTTTCCTGTGATCGTCCTGGATTGTTCCAAAGCCGGAGTGACGAAACTTGATGAGCGTTCCGCCTTCCACTTCGCTGAGCCTGTACTGGACGTTGTTGGCAACCGGATACGACATGAAAAGCGGACCCGAGAGTTCGAGCAGCGTAGGCCGCTTGATGGCCTGCACATGACCCCAGAAGTGGCCATTATCGCCGCCGAGTTCGCGAAACCAGCGGCCGCCCGGCCACGCTTCAAGCTTCATCGGCATCGGATTGCCTTCGCCAGCCTCGTTCCCCGGCCCCAGTTGTTCCAGCAGCGCGGCGAACGTATCCTCAAGTGACGCGCGAACGTGAATCTCCTGCTCGATATTCAACATGAGGTCTTCAACACTTACCGTATTCACAATCATGCTTCCTCCCTGGAAATTGAATTTCGACCCGCATCCTTGGATGGCCCCGCTGCCCTCTTCTCGGCTCGCTCCTTGACGCGGTTCAACTGATGGCTCCAGTAGCGCTCAAAGAACCCCGCCCACTCGTGCAATGGCCGAATGCCTTCCGCGTTTGTCTGATACAGCTTCTGGCGTCCGTTACACCGCATGCGAACCAGCCCCACATCGCGCAGCACGCGAAGATGTTTTGAAACCGATGGCTGATCGATCTGAAGAACCGCAACAATTTCACCAACGGAATGCTCGCGGGCGGCAAGCAGCAGCAAAATCTCCCTCCGCCTTGGCTCCGCGATGGCATTGAATGCATCCGATGTAGTCGCCGCTCTCGCCATGTACGACAAATATATTCCTATATAGGAATATGTCAAGCGCGTTGTGACGAAATCCTCAATAGGCTGGTGAAAGCGTTTGCAGCCGTTGCTCCTGTCAATTACGATTCCGCCGTATGAAAAACCTCGTTCGTGGCCTTTCTGCATTTCTCTTTCTCGTTTCCTCGCCGCTCATCATCGCCCAAAATCCAGCGTCAACTGCCGATCCGTTGGCGCCGACACTCGGCGTCAAGTCTGCCGCAGAGATCGATCGTGAGTGGCAGCAGTCCGTCGCCAAGTACGACGCCGAGCGGAACCGCCTTTTGGCTGAAGCGGATCGCCAGGCAAACGACGGTCCCTATCGTCCCGACTGGGCCTCGTTGATGAAGTACCAACAGCCGCAGTGGTACAAGGACGCAAAGTTCGGCATCTTCATTCACTGGGGCGTCTACTCTGTGCCCGCATCGCAGAACGAATGGTACCCGCGCAACATGTATCACCCCGGCGATGGCGCCTATAAGAACTTCCAGGAGAACTACGCCTCAAAGGACCCGGCGGCAAAGGACAGCAAGGGCTACAAGGACCTCATTCCGCTCTTCCGCGCTGAGCATTTTGACGCTGCAGAGTGGGCGAAGCTCTTCAAGGATGCGGGCGCGCAATATGTGGTCCCGGTTGCCGAGCACCACGATGGGTTTTCCATGTACGATTCCGGGCTCTCCGATTGGACGGTCGTGAAGATGGGGCCCAAGCGCGATACTCTGGCTGAATTGGCAGCAGCCGTCCGCGCCCAGGGACTCCATTTCGGATTAAGCTCGCATCGCGCTGAGCACAACTTCTTCTTCGACGGCGGTCGTGCAATCCGTTCCGACGTGAACGACCCGAAATACGCCTCGCTTTACGGCCCGGCGCACCAATGGTTCGCGGCGGGAGGCGATGCTCATGGTCTTGAAAATGACTGGACCTGGGTCAGTGAGGCCTGGACACGCGACTGGCTTGCCCGCGACACCGAACTCGTCGAGAAGTACAAGCCGGAGATTGTCTACTTCGACTGGTGGATCGGCCAGCCCAACTTCCGCCGCGCGGTTACTGAATTCGCCGCGTTTTACTACAACTATGCTGTGGCCCATGGCTACACTGGCGTCATCGACTTCAAAGACTACGCACTCAACTGGAAGTCGGGCACGCGTGACTTTGAGCGCGGGCAGCAGGACCAGATCATCGCCGACCATTGGCAGACTGACACTTCGATCAGCAACGCTTCGTGGGGATATATCGATAACGACACCTTTAAGACGCCGGAGTTCCTCGTTCACCAGCTCGTCGATATCGTCAGCAAGAACGGCAACCTCCTTTTGAACTTCGGGCCACGCTCCGACGGCACCGTCCCTGATGAAGTCCGCTCGACGCTACTTGACATGGGAGCATGGCTCAAGGTCAATGGTGAGGCCATCTATGCCACCGAACCTTGGAAAACCTTCGGCGAAGGACCGACCCAAGTAAAGGCAGGGGCATTTCATGACACCGACACCAAGCCATATACCGCCCAGGATTTCCGCTTCACCGCAAAAGGAGCCAATCTGTACGTGATCGGGATGGCCTGCCCGGCCGATGGCAAGGCAACCATCAACTCGCTCGGATGGGCGCACGAGGGCGCTGCATTTCCGGTTGCGAAAGTCGACTTGCTCGGATCGGCGGAGAAGGTCACATGGACTCAGGGCGCGAACGCTCTCGATGTCACGCTGCCTTCCGGGGCTGCTTGCAAATACGCGTACGCCCTCAGACTGACCTCAGCCAGCAAGTGACGCCAACCAACCGCGCATGGATGACTCAATGGCGAGATCTGAGATTCAATTAGAGTGACCACGATGCCTTTCCACCGTAGACGCTTCCTCGCACATATCGGATCGAGTGCCGTCATGGCTGCTGCCACCCGGTTTGCGCGCGGATTCACTTCGGGCGGCGGCCAACTCGATCCCGCCCACGACCCCCTCCGTCCTGAATATCACTTCCTGCCGCCGCACAACTGGATGAATGACCCCAACGGGCCGATATGGTGGAAAGGAAAGTACCACCTCTTCTATCAACTCAATCCAAATGCCTCGGTGTGGGGCGATATGCATTGGGGGCACGCGGTCAGCACAGACATGACGCATTGGCACCATCAGCCCATCGCCCTTTCTCCCACACCCGGCGGACCCGACAGCGATGGTTGTTTCAGTGGATCAGCGGTCGTCTTCGATGGCGTTCCCACGTTGATTTACACCGGAGTGCAGAACGCGCCGCCGTCATTGGTCACATTGCACGACGGCAACGACAAACTGCGCGAGTTACAGTTGCTCGCAACCGCTGAAGATGACGACCTGCTCCGATGGAAAAAGCTCGATAACCCCGTCGTTCCTTTCCCACCTCCCAATATGACGGTGACTGGCTTCCGCGACCCGTGTCTGTGGCGCGAAGGCGACACATCGTACATGGGAGTTGGCTCAGGAGAACGCGGAAAGGGTGGATGCGTGCTGCTCTATCGCTCGCAGGACCTGCGCCGATGGGACTACCTGCACAAGCTGGTCGAGGGAGTTCCCAACGGCAAGCAGGCTGCAAATCCATGCGACAGTGGAGAGATGTGGGAATGCCCGGACTTCTTTGAGATCAACAACCGGCACTGCCTGCTGTACTCCACGGAGAACAAGGTGATCTGGACGATGGGAGATTACGACCCCGCCACGCACATCTACACTCCCACCCGGCGAGGTGTCCTTGATCATGGCGCCTACTACGCGCCCAAGAGCTTTCTTGCTCCCGACCAACGGAGAATCCTGTGGGGATGGATTCGCGAGACGCGCCCTGAAGCTGAATTTGCATCCGCTGGCTGGGCCGGCGCAATGTCGCTTCCTCGCGTGCTGACAGTGGGCGAACAGGGCCAGCTTGAGATTCGGCCCGCGGCGGAAGTAGCGAAGCTTCGAGGCACCGCAGAAAAGGCAACGGTGCAGTCAGACACGCCATTCCGCCGGAAACTGCCTCATCTGCGCCAGGAGTTGCGCGTCCCGATCGACTTCTCGATGGGTGCAATTACCGTGCGCTTGCTCACCAATGGGAACGAAGTCTGGCACCTCGTGGTCAACGTCAAGGCTGATTCCATTCGAACCGGCGATCTCAGTTTCCCGCTTCCTTCTTTTCCGTACCCGATGCCGGCGTTACGCATCTTCATCGACAACTCGGTCATCGAGTCGTTCATCGGTGGCCGGGAAGCCATCACAAGCCGCAGTTACTCCCTGGCGTCCGGCGAAACAGAAGTTGAGGTATCAATCGCCGGCAAAGGCCGCTTCGAGGTCGATCTCTGTCCTCTGCAGCAGATCTCAAAAGACCGTCTGGCCACCTAGGACCTGCTCCTGTGCATGTACCATTTGCCTATGGCGCTCGTTAAGGTCGACGCGGTTTCGAAGAGCTATGTCCGTCGCGCCGGACTGCGCACCGAGTTCCGCACGGTTGTCGACAACGTCTCGTTCTCCATCGCTTCCGGTGAGACGTTAGGGCTCGTCGGTGAATCGGGCTCCGGCAAGACAACCGTTGCGCGCATGATTCTCGGGCTCGTCCGTCCAACGAAGGGCTTCGTGCGCGTCGATGGAGTGGATCTGGCAAGAGCCTCGCGTATCGAGATGCAGCGCATCCGACGGCAGATGCAGCCCGTATTTCAGGACCCCTTCGCCGCACTCAATCCGCGCATGAAAGTGCTCGACATCGTAAGCGAGCCATGGGTGATTCACGCCAGCGATTCCGAATCTGAAATCCCCAAAGGCCGCGCAGAAATGCGTAGCCGTGCGCTGGCATTGCTACGCGAGGTCGGGCTTGACGAATCGGCTCTCGGACGCCATCCGCACGAGTTCTCGGGCGGACAGCGTCAGCGTATCAATATCGCTCGCGCACTCGCCCTTCGGCCCCGGCTCCTGATCCTCGACGAGCCGGTCTCTGCACTTGACGTCAGTGTAGGAGCGCAGATCGTCAACCTTCTTCGCACGTTGCAGCGCGAGCACGGGCTTACCTTTCTGTTTATCTCCCATTCCATGCCACTCGTGCGCTATCTCAGCACCCGCATAGCGGTCATGGAACGCGGCCGAATTGTTGAGACGGGCGAAGCGCTGGCACTCTGCGCATCGCCCCGTGAACCCTACACGCAGCAACTCCTGGCAGCAACCCCGGAGTTGCCCTCTGCGCTTGATCGGCCTTCAGCGCCGGCCTGAGCCTTCACTGCATCCGCTTCTTCACTTCAACTGCGGCTTGTCAGCCGGCGGTGCCGCAGGAGCAGGCGAAGCGGCTGGCGCGGGCGTCGCGGACGGCGTTCCCGGAGTGCCCGGAGCAGGCGCGCCAGCAGGGGCGCCCGGCACCACAGGATGGATTGGGATTGGATGTCCTCCCGGCATTCCGCCCATTCCAGGATGGTTTGGCGGCAATTGCAGGTCACTCACATCCAGTAGCTCAACATCGAAGATCAGATCCGCTTTGGGAGGAATCCCGGGGTGAGCTGCGTCCGGTCCAGGACGGCCGCGGGCGCCATAGGCAAGTTGCCAGGGAATAAAGAGTCGGCGCTTACCCCCCACTTTCATTCCTGCAAAGCCCTGGTCGAAGCCGGGAATCACGCGGCCAAATCCCTGGGGAACATTGATCGGCTGCGGGTCACCAAGCTTCGGTTTCCCCTCTGCATCGAGTTCGGGCTTGCCGTCTGCGCCAATCGCCGGAGCGCGATGGTGGTACGACGAATCGAACTTCTCTCCATCGGACGCAAGCCAGCCGGTGTAGTGCACCTTGTAGAGCTTGTTCGGTTCCGCTTCCTGGCCGGTTCCAATCTTGATCTCCTGATACCTCAACGAGAATGCGGTCTTGACAACGCCGCGGACAGGGGGAACTCCCGGGGGCAATTGCACCATGGACGTGGAGCCTGCTGGCTTGGCAGCAACCGCCGGCTTGGACGAAGTTGTGGGCTTCGCGGGCGATTGAGCCATCGACAGGACAGGGCTCGCCGCAGCGAGCAGCATCAGGAAAAATCGCTTCATTGCGTATGAAATCTCCGTTCTCTCATTCGCGAGTCTATCAGGAGGTGCCAGATCAACTATCCAACCCTATTGTCCCAATTCGCTTTCCTTTACGGGTCTTTATGCGTTACAGGCTAGAGTTGGAAAATGACGCCTTCTTCCCTGCATGATTTCATTCGGATCATCTGGCTTCCGCTTGCATCCGTTTTCGCAGGCATTCTCAACACCATCGCGGGTGGAGGCTCGTTTCTCTCTCTGCCTGCGCTCTTCGCCAACGCCACAGCGCTCGGCGTTGGTGCCGTTTCCATCCAGGCAACGAACACCGTCGCGCTCTGGCCGGGTCAGCTCACTTCGCTCGTTCCGTTCCGGCGCCACTTGCTTGGTCACGGTTGGAAGCTCTTGCCTCTGGCACTGTCCTCGGGCATAGGCGCCGAGATTGGCGCTCTGCTCCTCCTCAGAACGAAGAATCATGTCTTCCGCGAAATCCTCCCCTGGTTGCTCCTCTTTGCGGCGTTCATGTTTGTCCTCAGCTTTCCATTGGGCCGCTGGCTCCAGACCCTCAACGGCGGACGCCGCTACAACACCCTGCTCCTGATCGGCATGCTCGTTGTCAGTGTTTACGTGGGCTACTTTGCCGCAGGTGGCGGATTTCTTGTGATGGCACTTCTCGGCGTCTGCGGCGTACACGATATCCACGAGATGAACGCGCTGAAGATCCTCACCGCGGCCGTTTCCATCGGCATTCCTGCAATCACCTTCATCGCGGCACAGCGCGTTGAATGGCGTTTCTGTCTCGAAATGGCAATCCTCGCCGCCGTGGGAGGTTACTTCGCCGCGCACTACAGCCGCAAAGTCAACCAGCGCCTGATGCGCTGGACAGTAGCAGTGATCGGCTTTGTCACCGCCGGGTATTTCTTCGCGCAGAACTATATCGGGCACTCGTAGTGTTGTGTCCCCAAAGTCCGGGACGCAAATACAATTTCAACCTGAGCGCAGTTGGCCGCCTCTGGACCAGACGGACTCCGTGCGACGGTATTGCCAACATCCTCTATTCCGCGCTGATCTTCTTCTCGGTGCCCTTCGCCATGATGGTCCAGTGTTCCTTGTCCGCGGAGTACTCTTCCCGGTATTCGATCAGATTGGGATTCGCAAACACGTTCACTACGCGAAAGTAGGTGATTCGATCAGGTCCCGTCACTCGCCACGGAAACTCAAATGTATTTCCCTCAATGAAGAGCTTCCCTGATCCGGGCTCGCCGCCCCCCTGCGGCACCTGGTAGGTCGAATACGAGCTCTGCTTTTCGACATAGGTGAAGATCAGCAGGACCTTCGATTCTCCATTCACCATCTGATTGCAGACCACGTATCCACCACTCTTCCAGCACACGTTCTTCAGAGTGCTGCTCTCGTGGCTCATCTTGCTAAACTCAGTGTCATAGTGATCCGTCTCGATCTTCCAGACGCCCGCATACGCCATGATCGGATCGATTCCGAGCGCAGCCGTCGCCTGCTGAGCCCCGGTTGCCGCGGGTTGAGAAGCCGCTGGAGCTGCCTGTTGCGCCCCCGCTGCGCCCCACCAGCAGCCGGGCAGGAATGCAACAAGGGCAATTGCACGAACTAAACCACATCTCAAATCCATCTACAAGCTCCTTCAAGCGGCTCTTGTTGGCGTTGAAAGCTGCCTCTCGGCCACACAAACGTAGATCAGTCTAATTCAGCGATCATTCCCGCAAGCAGTGCGGTCCGCGGCGCCAGATGCTCGATCAGAACTGACTCATGACGAGCGTGTGCGCCTTCGCCCACCGCTCCCATGCCATCCAGTGTCGGCAGGCCCAGTGCCGATGTGAAGTTGCCGTCGGACGCGCCGCCGGTCGAAGCTTCCTCGAGCTCGATTCCGATCTCCGCGGCGAGCGAACGAGCTTTCTGAAACAGCCGGACAGTTCCTCGCGTTCGCTGCATCGGCGGTCGATTGATCCCGCCAGTAACGGTAAGCGTACAGCGCTTGTCGGCCGGCCGAAGTCCGCTGAACTTGCGTTCGATGCGAGGTCCGTCGGATGCCCGCGCAATTCTTACGTCCACTTCTGCCCAGGCCTCCGCGGGCACAACGTTGGTCTTTGTTCCGCCTCCGGCCACCCCAA
>Ga0335076_10007731_pt1 | contig 10832 bp, 8 predicted proteins | sample Lox_Sample_25_FD_206717 | JGI IMG/M metagenome (GOLD analysis project Ga0335076, IMG submission 206717) | Soil microbial communities from Loxahatchee National Wildlife Refuge, Florida, United States - Lox_Sample_2.5 | ecosystem: Environmental > Terrestrial > Soil > Wetlands | place: USA: Florida...
GTCGAAGTGCGTACAGCGGAACACGAACGTGCGCTCGGGGCTGCGGGCCTCGACCAGCACGAAGCCGTTCACCCGCTCCTGCCACCAGAGGAACGCGCGCCGCAGCCTCGGCGCGAGCCACACGAGTGCGTGGACGCGGATCGCGGGAGCCTCGCAGCAGGCGGCGCAGCGCTGGCAGGCGCCGCCGAGCCGGTACGGGCGGTCGCCACGGATGTGCCGGCGCGCGCGGTCGGCCCACAGCTCCAGGAAGAAGGCGCAGCGCGCCGCCGCCTTCACGGTCCGCCGCAGCGCGCCGTCTCGCATGGGTCTCGGGCCATTGTGCACGGCAGGGGGGAGCGGCCAAAGCCGGCGGGCCCGCCGGCCGGGCCCGCCGAAGATCTCGAACGCCGCCGGCTAGCTCGTGGTGGGAGGCGTCGCGGTCGCCTTCTTGGGCTCGACGATGCGCTCGCTGTCGAGCTTCACCTCGTTGTCGACGGCGAACGCCAGCGTCCCGCGCGCGATGTGGCCGACGAGCTGCTGCTCGACGGCGCTGCCCACGAACCCGGTGAGCGTGACGCGGCCGTCGTCTACGATGATCCGGATCGGCGGGTCCGCCCAGCTCGCGTACTGGACGAAGCGCTCGTCGCCGTAGATGCGGCGCACCAGCTCGCGCCGCAGGCGATCGTCGAAGCTCGAAAGCGGCTGGACCGCGATCTCGCTCTTCAGCCCCTTGAGGCCCGCGATGCTCGCGACGCGGGACTCGATGTCCGTCTTGCGGTTGGGCTGGTTGACCGAGCCCTTCAGCGTGACGACGCCGTTCTCGACGCCGGCCTCGATGCTGTCGTAGACGGTGTACCACGGGTACGTGAGCACGGCTCTCACGACGTCCTTGCGGATCTCCGAGTCCTTGCGCTCGACGTCGGGGACGACGCGGATCCGGTTCACCACCTGCTTCGACTCCTTGCGCGCCGCGCGCTCGGCGGCGAGCGACGCGTCGACTCGCGCCGAGAGCCCGTCGAGCGTCACCTGCCCGTGGTCGACCGTCACGCGCACGTCCGCCGCGGCGTACACCTTCGCGTGCGCCAGCCGCTCTTCGATCTTGCGCTTGGTCGTCGCGTCGTCTGCCCGAGCGGCCGCGGCGCCGAGGATCAGGCTCGCAGCGGCGAGCGCCGCGACCCAGCGCCGGGGCAGCTTCCGTCCCCTGCCGTCAAAGCTTGTCATCTCGAACGCTCCTTTGTTCAAGGGCCGCTCGGCATCGAGCGGGCCCGCTGACCATGAGGAGCAAGCGCACTGCCAACGCACGCGTGCCGCAAGTGCGCGTGGCGCCTCGACCGCGATCCGGCGCAGACTCGAAGGGCGTCGTCCAGAGCGGACGCCGGCGCGGCCTCGCTGTCGCTCGGCGAGGACGGCGGCACGAGCGGCCTCGGCGCCGCGCCTCACGTCACAGGACGTCAACGCGCGCGGTTAAGGGCGCTTCTCGAGGCGATAGAGGTGCGTGTCGGTGCGCACGAAGAGCGAGCGGCCGGCGATCGCCGGCGTCGCCATGACTCCGCCCTCGTCGAGCGCGGCACGGCCGAGCTCGCGGTACTCGCGCCCCGGCTCGAGCAGCAGCGCCGTGCCGTCCTCCGCGAAGAAGTACAGGGCGCCGTCGGCGTAGAGCGGCGACGCGGTGTTGTCGTGAGGCCCGGTCCGGTGCTGCCACACCTCCGCGCCGGTCTTCGCGTCGATGCAGGTCACGATGCCGCCCTTGTCGGCGACGGCGAAGATCAGGTCGTTCACGAGGATCGGCGACGGGCTCGAGCCGATGCCGCGGGCGGCCTTCCAGGCGACGTGGGTGGCCGTGACGTCGCCGCTGCCGTCGGGCCGGATCGCGAAGAGCTCCGACGGCCCGCGCCCGGAGGCCACGTAGACGAGGCCGTTGGCGAAGAGCGGGCGCGCGGCGGCCGAGTGCGAGGCGTGGCGCACGCGCCAGAGCTCGCGACCCGTCCGAGGGTCGAGCGCCAGCACCGCCTTCGCCGCCTGGCTGATGAGCTGCGGGCGGCCGCCCGCCTCGATCACCACGGGCGTGCCGAAGGCCTTCTTCATATCGCCGTCGTCGGTGCCGAAGTCGTAGGCGCGGTCCGCCTTCCACACCGTGCGGCCCGTGCGCTTGTCGAGGGCGGCGGCGTACTGCACGTCGTAGCCGTCGAAGTGCACGATCAGCAGATCGCCCCAGAGCATCGGCGACGAGCCGGGCCCGCGCCAGTGGTTGCACGGGAGGTCCTGGCGCGCCCAGAGCGTGCGGCCGGTGCGCGTGTCGAGCGCGGCAGTGCCGTAGCTCCCGAAGTGCACGTAGACGCGGCCATCCTCTATGACGGGCGTCGGAGAGGCGAAGCTGTTGTAGCGGGCGGTGTCCTCGGGCCGCGCGACCCGGAACAGCAGGATGTCGTGGAGCACGCGTCCCGAGTCGCGGTCGAGCGCGAGCACCGACAGCTCGCGGCCGTCGCGCGTCGCGGTCGTGAGCCACACCTGCGTTCCGAGCACGACCGGCGAAGACCAGCCGCGGCCGTGGATGGCCGCCTTCCAGACGACGTCCCTCGCCTCGCTCCAGTCGCGCGGCAGGCCGGTGGAGTCGGAGAGGCCGGTGCCGGCGGGGCCGCGGAACTCCGTCCAGCGGTCCTCGCTCCGGAGCGCGGAGGCCGATGAGACGGCGAGGACGAGCGTCGCCAGCCGACGGAACAGTCGGGAGGCCCTAGTAGCTCACCGGGTTGACCCAGCTCACCCCGTGGGTTCTCTTCAGGAAGTACTTCACGGGCATGTAGTAGAAGCCCGCATCCCCCGCGCACCCGCCCCAGCTGTTCTTGATCACGAAGTAGCCTCCGCCTGCGCCGGCGGGGGCCGAAGGAATCTGCTTCGCGAGCTGATCGTTGCTCACGTAGGCGACGACGTGAACCACGTGACCCCCGCCGTCGGTCGCGACGTCGTCGTCGGAGTACGCGACATACCCGTTCGTGGGATGCTGGAAGGCGTCGGACACGTCGAATGCCATCACCACGGGAATGTTCAGCAGCAGCCCGAGCTGCATCATGGACGTCGTGAGAGCCGGCGTGTCGGGGAAATAGATCGAGGAAACGCCCGCGGGCTGGTAGGGGGAGTGCGCTCCAGCCGCATGGACGACGTCGAACGCGCAGATGCTGAAGAAGAAGAAGTCGGCGCAGAAGATCGGCGCCTGAGGGGAGCTGTTGGAGCAGGCGGTCTCGCTCGAGGGATAGCCCTCGCAGGAGTGCTGGAACGTCGTCTTGTTCCGATCGGGCGACGCGTTGTAGTCCCACTGCCGCTCGTAGGCGAAGTGATAGCCGTGAGAAGCGGCGAGGTCCTTGGAGGGGGAGCCGCCGTCGTGGTACCACTCCGGATCCCAGAGGCCCTTCTCGAATTCCATCAACTCCTGCTCGCTGAGATTGACCTTTTTTCCCGCCCGCAGCGCCACGCTCTCCTCGATCGCCGAGACGGACGCAAAGATGTGACACGTGCCGCGATGTCCCTGGCTCTTGACGCAGGTCAGGTAAGGCCTGGCCGGAAACGTGAAGTTTCCGATGATCCCCGTCGGGGACGGCGGGCAGACGCTGCGCGCCTGGTCTCCCAGGGCCCCGTCGACCGCATTGACCCCGGGCGTGGTGCTGGCGCCGATATCGTCCTCGCAGGACGGAGTGGGCAACAGCGGGTTGACCGGGAGCTGGACCCCCCCGACGATCGGGTCCAGGGACGCGACGAGCTGGCTCAGGGCGCTCCGAATCGCGATCAAGGTGGCTCCCCTGAGCTGGGCGGGCGGCGTGGCCTTGACCGCGAAGGTCGGCGGAATCGCGTTGTACAGCATGCTGTAGAGATCGAACTGCGCTCCCCGATTCGACTCGGAGCGAATGGCCTCGGCCAGGTTGTCGAGCTTGAGCGCCCGGCTCATGGTCTCGACCTGCTCGGTGTCTCCGAGACTGTCGGCGAAGGTCAGGTTGAAGTCGCCGCCCGCCCCGCGTGAGACCGACGGGTCCTCGAGATCGGGCTCGAGGCGGACGAGCTGCTCGAGGTCGGTCAGCTCGGGGTGCTTCCGCAGGAATCTCTCGACGACTCTCCGGCTCTCAGCCGTCGTCTCGCGCGTCTTCCGTCGCTGCTCCGCGACGGCCGCGGGAGTGATGGGAAGCAGCGTCCCGGCCCGCACGCCCCGAATGAACTCAGCCGGAGTGATGAACGTGGGCTCGCCTGCGGACGGGTTGCTGCCCGCCCCCGTCGTGTTCTGTGCATCGGCCCTAACGGCCGGCAGCGAAGCGCAAGCGGCGAGCGCGAGAGTCGCAGCGAGGATCTTCATGGACCTTCACCTTTCGATGGGTGCAGGCCGAGGAGGGCTGCCGGCGAGCAGCACATCGCGTCGATCGTATACCTGGCGGCAGGGAGGACGGCAAGGAGAATCGGGGCCGCGAGGCTCGGCTCAATGTAAAGTCAGCGGCCGCGCTCGATGTGGAAGACCTCGCGCAGCTCGGCCGAGATCGGGCTCGAGTCGGGGTTCGAGGGCATCAGCTCCCGCATGTGCCGCCACCAGCGCCGGCAGACGTCCGTGGCGGCGACGGCGTTCCAGCGCTCCTCGCTCTCGATCTCCGCGTAGGCGAAGAGCTCGCTCGTCAGCGGATCGAGGTAGATCGAGTAGCTCCTCACGCCGTGCGCGAGCAGCGTCTCCTCGAGCTCCTTCCAGATCGGATCGTGGCGGCGGGCGTACTCCGCGTGCTGGTCGCGGTGCACCGACATCTTGAAGGCCTTGCGAATCACCGCCCGTGAGGCTACACGATCCCGGGCGTCGCGTGCGCTCGCCGCCGTCCCAGTGTAGAACGTCTTTCGTGAGCGGCTCGTGCGGCTCGGAGGAACAGACCGTGAAGAACCGAATCTCATCCGCCATCGCTCGCGGCGAGGTGATCGGCGCCGGACTGGGGCTGCTGCTGCTCGCAGCCGCGCCGGGGTCGCCGGCGCCGGCCGCCGGGACGACGTCGCCCATCGCGCTGCGGACCGAGTACAAGGAGAACCCGCTCGGCATCGACGCGCGCAAGCCCCGCTTTTCGTGGCAGCTCCGCTCGGACGCGCGCGGCGTACGGCAATCAGCGTACGAGATCCGCGTCGCCGCGAGCGACGGCGCCCTCCGCGCGGGGAAGGCGCTGCTCTGGAGCTCCGGCAGGGTCGCCTCGGACGAGTCCACGCAGCGCGTCTACGAGGGCCCCCCGCTGCGATCGGGGGCGCGCTATCACTGGACGGTGAGGGTCTGGGACGGCTCCGGCCAGGCGAGCGCCTGGAGCGCTCCCGCCTGGTGGGAGATGGGGCTGCTCGAGCCGTCCGACTGGAAGGTAAGCTGGATCGAGCCGGGACTGCCCGAGGACGTGACGAAGTCCGGCCCGCTGCCGATGCTGCGGCGCGAGTTCGTGCTCAGGGGCGACGTCGAGCGCGCGCGCCTCTACGCGACGAGCCTGGGCCTCTACGAGATCGAGCTCGACGGGCGGCGCGTCGGCGACCAGCTCTTCACGCCCGGCTGGACCAGCTACAACAAGAGGCTGCAGTACCAGACCTACGACGTGACGGCGCTCGTGAGACGCGGCGCGAACGCCGTGGGTGCGACGCTCGCGAACGGCTGGTACCGCGGCGACCTGCCGGGGAACCGCCGCAACGTCTACGGTGACCGGCTCGCGCTGCTGCTGCAGATCGAGGTCGTCTACAAGGACGGCCGGCGCGAGACCTTCGGGACCGACGCGAGCTGGAAGGCCTCCACCGGCCCGATCCTGATGGCCGAGATCTACCACGGCGAGACCTACGACGCGCGGCTCGAGAAGCCGGGCTGGTCGCGGCCGGGCTTCGCCGACGCGGGCTGGACGGCGGTCAAGGTCGCCGAGCACCGCAAGGACGGTCTTGTGGCTCCCGCGAGCCTGCCGGTCCGCCGGATCGAGGAGGTCCGGCCCGTCAAGGTCCTGAAGACCCCGTCCGGCGACACCGTCGTCGACCTCGGCCAGAACATGGTCGGCTGGGCCCGGTTGAAGGTGAACGGACAGCCGGGCGCGACTGTGAGGCTCCGCTTCGCCGAGGTGCTCGACAAGAAGGGCGACTTCTATGTCGAGAACCTCCGCGCCGCGCGCCAGACCGTGAGCTACACGCTGCGAGGCGGAGGGCCGGAAACGTACGAGCCGCACTTCAGCTTCTTCGGAGGCCGCTACGTGGCGGTGGACGGCTACCCCGGCGATCTGACCACCGACAGCCTGACGGGGATCGTGATCCACTCCGATCTTCCGAAGAGCGGCACGCTCGCGACCTCGAGCGGGCTCGTCGACCAGCTCCAGCACAACATCCAGTGGGGGCAGAAGGGCAACTTCCTCGACGTGCCGACGGACTGTCCGCAGCGCGACGAGCGGCTCGGCTGGACCGGCGACGCGCAGGTGTTCGCGCGCACGGCCGCCTTCAACCTCGACGTCGCCGCGTTCTTCACGAAGTGGCTGAAGGACGTGGCCGCCGACCAGTACGAGAACGGCGCCGTGCCGCACGTGATCCCCGACGTGCTGAGCCGCCCTGGGAACGTGGCGGCGGGCGCCGCGGGCTGGGCCGACGCCTCCGTGATCATCCCCTGGACGATCTACCTGAGCTACGGCGACCGCCGCATCCTCGAGGAGCAGTACGCGAGCATGAGCCGCTGGGTCGAGTACGAGCGCCAGCGCGCCGGCGACGACTTCATCTGGGACGGAGACTTCCAGTTCGGCGACTGGCTGGCGTACACGTCGCCGAACCGCGAGGCTCGCAGCTACCCGGGCGCCACCACCAGCAAGGACCTGATCGCGACGGCCTTCTTCGCACACTCGGCCGATCTGATGCAGCGCATCGCCCGCGTGCTCGGCCGCGACGCCGACGCGGCGCGCTTCGCCGAGCTGCGCTCGAAGGTCGCGGCCGCCTTCCAGGCCGAGTACCTGTCGAGCCGCGGGCGGGTGGGCGAGGCGACGCAGACCGCCTACGTGCTCGCGCTGCAGTTCGACCTGCTGCCCGAGATCTCTCGGCCGGCGGCGGCGGCGCGGCTCGCGCAGGACATCCGCGAGCGGAAGCACCTGACGACGGGTTTCCTCGGGACGCCCTATCTCTGCCACGTGCTCTCACGCTACGGCTACCTCGACGAGGCGTATCTGCTGCTGAACCGCGAGGAGTACCCGTCCTGGCTCTATCCGGTGAAGCAGGGGGCCACCACGATCTGGGAGCGCTGGGACGGGCAGAAGCCCGACGGCACCTTCCAGGACGCCTCGATGAACTCGTTCAACCACTACGCCTACGGCGCGATCGGCGATTGGATGTACCGCGTGATGGCGGGGATCGAGATCGACGAGCAGGCTCCGGGCTACAAGCACGTGCTCGTCCAGCCACTGCCGGGCGGCGGCTTCAGGAACGTGAGCGCGCGCCACGAGACACCCTACGGCACGGTCGCGTCCACGTGGAAGATCCAGGACGGCCGTTTCGAGCTCGAGGTCGCGGTGCCGCCCAACAGCCGCGCCACGGTTCGCCTGCCGTCGGCCCGCCTCGCGGACGTGACCGAGGGCGGCCGGCCGCTCGCGGACGGAAACGGGGTCGGCGAGCGGCATCAGGACGGCGACGCGGCGGTCGTGGAGGTCGGCTCGGGCCGCTACGTGTTCGCCTACCGCCTGGCCAAATGAGTCATGGCCGGCGCGCGCCGGCCCTGGCATGATCGCGGGATCGTCGGAGGAGGTCGTGTGAGCGTCGAAGCGAGCCGGTTCAAGCACGTCAAGTACCTGTGGCGGGACGAGGAGGCGGCCAAGCTCAGCGGGCTCGATCGGCTCGTCTACCGCTCCAACACGCTCGGCTCCGACCTCACGCTCACGAACACCGGCGGCGGCAACACCTCGTCGAAACTCGAGGAGAAGGATCCGCTCACCGGCGAGAGCGTCGAGGTGCTCTGGGTGAAGGGCTCGGGGGGCGACCTCAGGACGGCGAAGCGGGACGGCTTCGCGTCGCTCTACCTCGAGCGCGTGCGCGCGATGAAGCCGCGCTACCTCGGCAGCCCCGAGCGCGGCCCGAAGACGAAGGTCGAAGACGAGATGGTCGACCTCTACCTGCACTGCGTGTACGGCCTCAACCCGCGCGCCTGCTCGATCGACACGCCGCTGCACACGTTCGTGCCCAAGAAGTACGTCGACCACCTGCATCCGAACGCGGTGATCGCGGTCGCCGCCTCGGTCGAGCAGGAGCGGCTGTGCCGCGAGATCTACGGCGACGAGCTCCTCTACATCCCCTGGCAGCGGCCCGGGTTCGACATCGGGCTGCGGATGGAGGCGATGATCCGCGACAACCCGCGCGCGAAGGGCGTCGTGCTCGGCCACCACGGGATGAGCTCGTGGAACGACGACGACAAGACCTGCTACGAGACTGCGCTCGAGATCATCGACCGGGCGGCCGCCTACATCGAGGCGCGCGACCGCGGCGAGAAGACCTTCGGCGGGCCGAAGCACGCGGCGCTCCCGGACGCGGAGCGGCACCGCGTCATCGCCGAGCTCGCCCCCTGGCTGCGCGGACGGCTCTCGGCCGAGCGCCGCGTGGTCGCGACGGTCCAGGACGACCCGAAGATGCTGCGCTTCGTGGACAGCGTGGACGGGCCGCGGCTCGCGGATCTCGGCACCTCGTGCCCCGACCACTTCCTGAGGACCAAGATCAAGCCGCTGTTCGCCGACTGGGACCCGAAGAGCGGCGACCTCGACGCGCTCCAGGCCGCGCTCGAGCAGGGCCTCGCGCAGTACCGCCGCGACTACGCGGCCTACTACGAGCGGCACAAGCGGAGCGGCTCGCCGGCGATGCGCGACCCGAGCCCGACGGTCGTGCTGGTGCCGGGGCTCGGAATGCTGGCGTGGGGCAAGACGAAGAGCGAGTCGCGGGTCACGGCGGAGTTCTACAACTGCGCGATCGAGGTGATGCGCGGCGCCGAGGCGATCGACCGCTACGAGGCGATGGACCCGCAGGAGGCTTTCGACATCGAGTACTGGTCGCTCGAGGACGCGAAGCTGCGCCGGCTGCCGCCCGAGCGGGAGCTGGAGCGGCGCGTGGCGGTGGTGGTGGGCGCCGGGGCCGGCATCGGGCGGGCCGCCGCGCAGCGCCTGGCGAACGCCGGCGCGCACGTCGTCTGCGTGGACCGCGACGCCGCGGCCGCGGCGGACACGGCGAAGGCGATCGTGGCGCGGCACGGGGAGGGGATCGGCGTCGCCGGCACCGGCATCAGCAACTGCGGTCCGGCGATCGGCCTCGCGTGCGACATGACCGAGCGCGAGAGCGTGCTGAAGATGCTGCGCGAGGCGCTCTTCGCCTACGGCGGCGTCGACTCGGTCGTGATCACCGCAGGCGTCTTCGTTCCGCCGGACCGCGAGGGCCGCATCGCGGACCGCGAGTGGGCGCTCACGTTCGGCGTGAACGTGACGGGCGCCTACATCGTGGCCGACGAGGCGCACCGGATCCTGCGCCGGCAGGGGCTGCCCGCGAGCGTCGTGATCACGACGAGCGCAAACGCAGTCGTCGCCAAGCCCGGCAGTCTCGCCTACGACACGAGCAAGGCGGCGGCCAACCACCTGGTGCGCGAGCTGGCGATCGAGATGGCGCCGCTCGTGCGCGTGAACGCCGTGGCCCCCGCCACGGTCGTGAAGGGCAGCACGATGTTCCCGCGCGACCGCGTGATCGCTTCGCTCACGAAGTACAAGATCGCGTTCGCGGAGTCCGACTCGACGGAGGCGCTCCGCGACAAGCTCGCGGCCTTCTACGCGGAGCGTTCGCTGACGCGCGCCGCGATCGAGCCCGAAGACCAGGCCGAGGCGATCCTGCTGCTCGTCTCCGAGCGTCTGGCCAAGACGACCGGCCACGTGATCCCCGTGGACGGCGGGCTCAAGGACGGCTTTCTCCGATAGGATCCGCGGCAGTCGGCAGGAAGACTCAGAGGCCGCGCTTGCGGCGCTCCTCGCGGATCGCCTCGAGCTCCGCGATGGCCTCGAGGTCCTTCGGCCGGCCGGCTGCGCGCTTGACCTCGATCAGCTTGTCGAGGTCGAGACAGCGGCAGCGGAGGCCGAACATCTCGAGCTCACGGCTGTGCGGGAGCAGCGCCTCGTAGGCTCCGCCTCCAGCGACCTCGCCCAGCAGGTCGAGGTGACCTCGCGCCGTGCGCAGCGTGAAGTTGAGGCCGCGGCGGACGGTCTCCGGGTCGAAGCGGAACGGTAGCCCCGGCGGCGCTCCGCGCAGATAGGGCTCGAGCGGCGAGAGTGCGGAAGTCAGCCGGCGCACGTTCTCGGTCGAACGCGCGTAGACGACGTCGAGATCGACTGTGAAGCGCGCCGAGCCGTGGGCCTTCGCCGCCACCCCACCGATCACGATGAACTCGACGCCCGCGGTAACGAGCGCCCGCAGCAAGCCCTCGAAGTCAGTCTCCGAAGGCGGCGTCGCCGGCACGCCTCACCTCGGCCGCGAAGCGCTGCAGCGCGACGAGCTGGCGCAGCCGCTCGTCGACGGTGAGCTTGAGGTTCTCGAGGATGAGGCCGCGGTCCACGTCCTTCTTGTAGGCCTCTATCACGGGATCCGGGGCGAAGGGCGCTTCGCCGGCCAGCGGCGGGAACGCGATCACGAAGCCCTCGCGAGTACGCTTCACCTCGCTCACCCGGCGAGTCTACACCTGGAGCGACAGGGGCCGTTGCGAGGAACGTAATCGCGACCGTCGCGGCCCACAGGGGCGAGCCGGTGCGATAGGCTTCCGGCATGAATTGCCCGCGTTCGTTGCTGATCTTGCCCCTGTCGCTCAGTTTCGCCGTACCAGCTTCGTCGGCTGAGGCGCC
>Ga0335076_10007732_pt1 | contig 10832 bp, 9 predicted proteins | sample Lox_Sample_25_FD_206717 | JGI IMG/M metagenome (GOLD analysis project Ga0335076, IMG submission 206717) | Soil microbial communities from Loxahatchee National Wildlife Refuge, Florida, United States - Lox_Sample_2.5 | ecosystem: Environmental > Terrestrial > Soil > Wetlands | place: USA: Florida...
GATGCAAAGTTGTCGCTTGGGCAAGAACATGTCCCGGACCAGGACTTTCCTCCTTTTTGAGCGCGACCACTTCTTCCGCCCGTTCACTTGTTAATTTAGCTTCCCAACCTTTCCATTCTTCTCCCTCATAATCAGGTTCAGGCACGATCTCTCCCTTCCCATTAACCAATGGATCCTGATTAGGCAATCTCTTAAACGCAAACCGAATTACATCGAATCCTGATTTTCCTACAACACGTTAACTCACGAGAAAGGAGGGAGACAAGAAAAATAGTAGGCATACCAACTTCAACCCAACAGGCAACAACCTCATACAACCCACAATATATAAACCCTTCCTCAGGACTCCAAAAGCGGTTTCCCCTGGACCCCCTCAACACCCGCACAGGCCGCTCATTAATCACATTCTGCCTCAACGCACTGTTATTCCGATTCCAATCTTGGTGTTTCGACTGCACCGCCTTGACAGGATATCCCTTCTGCGCCTTCACCCGTCCCCCCGATCCAGAATAAATAAATCTGTACCCCTCATCAATGTCATCTTCATACCCCCCATTCATGGCGATCGCAACGACCCCATCATCAGATTTGGAACAGGCGATGCCGGCCATAATTTGATTGTGTGTCCCATCCCAGGCTGCGCCCCAACGTGTGTGCCAGTGTTTCCCAATGAAGAGGCCTGGGATGTGGCCATATGTCGCATCTTGATTGAGTTTCGGCTTAGATGTATCGAATTGGTAGACATAACGGCGACCGTCGGCGGTCCTGACGCGGATGATGCCTGGGTCGAGGGGAGGAAGTGGTTTGTTGTTTGGACGGCATTGGGGGGTTCCGGTGGGGGAGAGAGGGATTTCGCATGGTTTGATGAGGGGACCGTCAGATGATGGGGTTAGTGAGTCGTCGATACGTTCTTTGGGCTGCTCCTGTTCCGTTTGCCGTTCTTCTTCGGGTTCCTCGTCGGAGTGGAGGTATTCGATGTCTTCGCCCCAGACCGTCGATTTAGGGACCAGAACATCACGAATCGCTTTTGACAACTCGTCATATTTACTCGTATCTGAACCAGTGAAAGTCTTGCATTTTTTACGGGGTGTCCAGACAGGGAGGGTCGGGTTATCTTCGGGATCCTCATCATTCGTCATCGCTTGCGGCTCCCGCTGCACAGAAACAAAGTCAGCAAAATGCGGGAATTCGGGAAGGTCAATGTCAAGGCGAGGGTGATACCTTATTTGGGAGGGGAGATTGCCCAGAGAAACTGCTGGGGAGTCGAGTGAATGCCTCTTTGAGGGAGCTGACCGGACTCAGGGGACTTATTGCCAAGTTCTGTGTCGACAAATCGGGAGCCTTCTCCGGTGTGACACCTGAGATGCCGGTTGGTGGCGTCAACAGAGACATCTTCAAAGCAAAAGAGCCGAATGGCTGGAACAATATGTAAGGAGAGTTCGAGGTGAATGGAATGGTAAGGTAATGTTGACACTCTCCACGGGGAGGCGCTGGCGGCGAGGCAGTTGAGGGTCGCGGTACACCAGGCTGCGCACCCTAACCCTCCACCGCTGTCAAAGGTCAACGTCGCTTAACCGGATTTTTTATGTACAATTTTATTTGCCTCCTGTCAGAGTATTTTAATTCGGACCAGGGTCATACCGGAAAGCTAGCTTAACCACTTTTTGTTTTAAAAGCAATAAGAAGCTGAGGAATATGAGTTCAAATATGAAGTGAGGTGTAAGCACTATCAATTGATATCTTCAATATTGGGTTTTGAAAGCTTTTGATTGAGAAACATTCCAATGGAGAATTCTGTCAGAGAATTTGTAAATTTACATAAAGCTGCTATTGATTACGGAAGTGACAGCATATACTTTCCAGATAACCCCGAGTCCACAGTGTTCAGCCAAAGTTATATTTCAAATGTACAGAAGAATTCAAAATCGAAAAGGTTGGTTTTTGCTGGCTTGGGAGGCACTTATAGGCCTGCGCTGTCTCTGGCACCATGTCTGATTCGTCGATCCCGCCCCACGGCGAACAGTTTTCGGGAGAGCCAACCATCCGCCAAAAAGTTCCGCAACAGTCAAACGCCCCCCTTCCCAGCCAATTCCCCAACAACCGCTCGCCCTCGATTCCGTACTGTCTCTATCTTAATTTCCCCCGATGAGAGTTCATCGCCTCGTCTGGCGCCCCTGCGAGTCCGGCGTCGTAAGCCTGTCACGTCGCTCGCCACTGCGGTTTTCCCCACTTGTTTTGACACGAGCATTTCACAACTCCCCCCACCGCAATCAAGCGGACTTCGATCCTCGAAGCATCGAGCGGCAAGTCGATGAAGTAGACGTCTGTATCGTTGGAGGCGGGCCCGCCGGTCTCAGCGCCGCAATTCGATTAAAACAACTTGCTCAGGAACAAAATCGGGACATCCGCGTTCTTCTTCTCGAAAAGGGTTCCGAGATGGGTACACCCCTCCCCCCCAAATACCTGGAAAATGTTTTTGGTGGGTGTTGATGTTTGTTAGGTGCACATGTACTCTCTGGGGCAGTGATACAAACGAATTCGCTCGAGGAATTATTTCCGGATTGGAAGGACAATCCACCTGCACCCATTACCCCTGCGAAAACGGATAGGATGCGCTTTCTGACCAAAAAAATGGCGGTTCCGATCCCTGCACCTCCTCAGATGCATAATAAGGGGAATTACATTATTAGTTTGAATAATTTATGTAAATGGCTCGCTGAAAAGGCGGAGGAGTTGGGCGTCGAAGTGTATCCCGGCTTTGGTGCAAGTGAGGTACATCCCGATCAATCCCTCTCTTCTTTTTCTATTTACTTTTTTGGGGGGGAAGTTGCTGAGGATAGGTACTGTATACGGGCGACGGGGCGGTGAATGGTGTCGCAGTGAATGATGTCGGCATATCAAAATCCGGCGAACCAAAGGAGACATATGAACGCGGCATGGCCTTCCACGCACGAATCACCCTCTTCGCCGAAGGAGCCCATGGATCTTTGACAAAGACACTCATGAAGAAATACAATTTGCGCAAGAAATGTGATCCACAGACATACGGTATCGGACTCAAGGAGGTATGGGAAGTGCCCAAGGAACAATGGCGCCAAGGAGAAATTACGCATTCTGTAGGATATCCTCTCGATAAGAATACCTACGGCGGTGGATTCATGTATCATTTCGGTGACAATCTGGTTAGTTTAGGCCTCGTCGTCGGTCTAGACTATAAAAATCCGTACTTGAATCCCTATCAGGAATTCCAGGTCCCCTCCCCCCAGCTTCTGTCGTATGTAATGCTGATGGTAGCGAATGAAACATCATCCCTTGTACGCCTCGGTACTAAAAGGCGGAACCTGTATTTCCTACGGCGCCAGGGCATTGAATGAGGGAGGCTACCAATCCATCCCGAAAGTCGTGTTCCCCGGCGGCGCACTCATCGGCTGTTCCGCAGGATTCATCAACGTGCCAAAAATCAAAGGAACCCACACTGCCATGAAATCCGGGATTCTCGCTGCAGAAGCAGCGTTTGGAGCTCTTGAATCGTCGGCTGAGGGAGCCATTCAACTCTATGATTACGAAGAAAAGTTGCAGGCAAGTTGGATTTACAAGGAACTCTATCAAGTCCGGAACATGAGACCTTCGTTCCATACGAAACTCGGCATCTACGGTGGAATTTTGTACTCTGGGCTCGAGGCGTTTATCTTGCGAGGTCATGAACCCTGGACTTTCCATCATCGCAGCACCGACGCAGCGGCCACCGAACCCGCATCAAAATATAAGCCAATCGACTACCCCAAACCCGACGGCCAACTCTCCTTTGACCTCCTCACGTCCGTCTCCCGTACAGGTACCAACCACGAAGAAGATCAACCCTCTCACCTCCTCGTCACCGACTGGGACAAACATACCAAAGACTGTTTCCCCACGTGGCAGGGGATCGAGTCACGCTTTTGCCCTGCAGGTGTGTACGAGTATTTGGATGATGACACCAAGGAATTGGGGAAACGGTTTCAGATTAATGCGCAGAATTGTATTCATTGTAAGACTTGTGATATTAAGGTCCCAACTCAGGATATTACTTGGACCGTTCCTGAGGGTGGTGGAGGTCCAAAATATGTGCTTACGTAGTGTCAACAAGGTTGGGGTTTATAAATAGCGGAAGTAAAATGTTGGGGTAGGACATATTGGGGCTTGGCATTAATGAAAATCGCGCAAGTGTTTATGGCTTGTATGCCTCATTGATTTTTGGTCTCTTGGGTCGTGCTCAGACCCCTGTTCGGAGCTTGTCGACCCACGTATTTTGCCATCTCAAAATATGTTTGATTGCGTTGAGGTCAGGTTTGGCTATTGAACTCGTTGAAGTTTGTAATAAGGTACTCTGCCAACCTTTGGGCTCTTTGGCAATCTTTGAATCAGTATAATGGAAAGCCACTGAGATCTTAATCATTATAGATGTGATGAAATGACCTCCAACTGAACTGGCTCTATCACCAGAACTCTCTTCTCTGTCTTATCCTGTGAACTGTGAAGTCACTGAAAAATATATTATTCAGGTGTGGCCACAATATGATATGCAAAAGGAGTATACATTTATATAACTAGTAAATATAACTATTGAATTAAATTTATTATCTAAAATATTAATTTAATGATAACTTTTAACAGATCAGAAAATCTATAGTACAAGCAATGTAAAGAGTTTACCAAGGCCATTTGCCTTATTATAAGTTGAAAGGCTATATAGAAAAGATTAAACTAAAAAAGATTAATAATTAACTGTTGATGTTTAAATAATAACTAAAAAATCAATTTTTAGTTTTTTATTTTCTACATTTTTTATGCCCAAAAACACATTAAAATGCATGCATTTAATATAATAAATGTGTGCTTAAATTATGTATCTTTTAAAATAAATTTCAGCAAAAAGGTATATTTCTATAGTTAGTATAATCATCTATTTAATAAAGTTTAGAGAATCTTCTCATAAGTAATTTCTCTGTAACTAAATATACATTCTTAGGTTCTGTTATTTATGTGAGGAGCAGTATGGGAAGATATTTTGCATAACATAAAGGCTCAATGAACTCTTTCAGAGCGTCGTCATTCAATCAAAATTGAGATCGACATCATCAGTTACAAAATTCGAAAATTAATCGTCCCAGAGGGACAAAATCACCTTGAAATAAAGTACTTGGCACAGCATACATTTTGCTCAACTTTCTCTATTGATCGCATTCGCTTCATCATGGCTTTGAGTGAGGGAACTTGTATCTGCCTCATCATAGGGATGATATGTCTGTCCTTTGTTCTCAAAAACATCCTCAAGCTTCGAATCTCCAAGGTCGAAAAACAGGCGGCAGGAGCAACAAAACAACTCGTCCCGGCCTCCCCATCTGTCACAGGGGAACCTCCAGTGGATAGCGAGAAACAGCGAGAAATTCTTGAAGCACAGCTTGAAGCGCTCCACAGGGATGAATGGTGTCGGAAATTTGAAGAGGAGGAGATCAAGGAACACGCAAGGCAAAGAATGTATAACTACGCCGTCCAAAAAAGGGAAATGATGCTTGAGGATGCCAAAGATTATTTGATGGAGTTGAGGGCAAGACGAATGGAGTTACAACGGAGGTTATTTTGGAGGAGCAGCATATGAAAGCAAGGCAATGGAATGCAATTCCTCCACTTCTCGAGGTTACAGGTTCCTGGTTCCAGCGCCCAGCATCGGAACGAGTGTAAGAGGAAATAATCGAATGACACGCCCTTGAGCTGCTAGGGGAAAAAATTGTAGAGGGAGATGTATCTACCGTCAAATAGTAATCGCCCCAATTTATCGAAATGCGACCAAAATGTCGCAACCGAAGGAATCATTTAGCGTCATCACAAAAGCCTCTTATGAGCTTGCCTTCCCAGCTAACTCATTTGGCTCCCCTTTCCCATGCATGGCCAAACCTCGCAATAAAATTCAGAGAAAGTGCTCTCCGGAGCCCGAATGAGGGATAACAAAACGTTGCCATCGTTCTGTTGGAGCGCGACAGCCCACGCCAACATCTTCGTAGAAATCGACATTTCATTGAGTCGAGGTTGAACGAGCTATGTCCCCACTGGTTATTTTAGAAACACATCTGACCACCTCTTGGCAATATTCTGTTCATCGGTCCAAGAGCAGTTGTTAACCTTCTTCTGGCCCCCAAGAATGGCTCCTAACTTTTTCCGAAAAGTCATATGTCAGTCTGGGAAATAGAAAACGTGTCTCCCATTGAGAGGCGGCGGTCCAGACGTTTTTCTATGTCAAGTCATACGGAATGCCGTTTGCTATTTTTAAGGCGCTAACTAGAAAGATCGTAAGGGGGCTAAATAGAAAACCGGAAATAGCATCCAGGCACTCAGATGCGTAATTACTCCGAGTATGCAATGGAATACTTGAAATTATACAAACGTAGGCAAGGCATTGTAGCTCTGAAGCGCGCCTTCTCACGAGGTCATGAGAACGGGAGACATTCAATCAAATAGCGCCAGCTCATTTCCGGTCTTCGTGAAGAAAGATGACGCCCCTAATCCAAAGGAACTCAGGGTCATCAGGGAAAGGCACACATACGCTATTTGTTGGATTCATCCCAAACAAATTCTCATGGCACAGTTGAGATGGCTGGTTCACGGAAGACCACATGGTTGACACATGACACATGTCGCTATTAGAGACCGACCCAGTCGGAAAGGCGCTCTCCAACTTTCGAACGTTCTCGGAGAGAGCGCTGAGGATCGTCCACTTTAATATCGCCCAGCCAATGGCCATGTGTCGCCAGTCGCGACAAAATAGGGGGCGCAGAGCCGGGGGGGAGGGGGGGAATGCGTCGCCTTCCAACCTTAAAGCCAGTGACAATCAACGTCTTATTGCGACCCCGCAATAAATTTGATTTAACCTTCGCGCGAAAACCAAAGGGGGGGCGAGGCTAAAACTCTAAACCTCAATCGGGAGGGTCACGTTGATCCCTTTATCATCGGGGTACGAAATCATGTCATTGGAAATAACACGACGGGCAAAGTGGGCGCCGATGTGCCTCCATGTAAGAATAGCGACTTTGTGTTCTCCTAGCCCGATCCACGCTTCTGGGATGTTGCGAGGCAATATAAATCGCAGTTCTCAAATATCCTCCACTTCCTATCCCAAATCGGAAATGTCATTACTTATTCTCGACTCCTTTGCGAAGAACCGCAATAACCAAGGTATTTAAGTCTGGGTTCCGGCTGGTCTCAAATATGGGAAGTCGACTAAGAACCAGACTACGAACATTTAGTCCACACGTTTCTTTCCCGGATGAGGTTAGGTAGTCGACAACGCTGCGAAAGCTCGGAAACGTCCGCGGCGGGACAGACCGAGAGAACGCCCTTCTTGACTCTCGCGCAAGTGTGGGTTATGCGGTTGCATATGTGGTCGGGTGGGAACGTTGCTTGTTGGGGATGTGGCAACGCTACGATCCGAGGGACGAGATGTGCGAATTGTAACGCCGTGAACCGTATGAAATCCTTTAATTCATGGTGTGAGATGACGACTAACCGACATGCTTATAGAACGAACGCCATGCGAATGAACTAAACTTCACCGCTCGACAAACACCAAAAACATCGAATTAAGACATTATCTACGATCAACGTCGGCATATCATAAAGGGCAATCAATAGGAGCACAAAGGAAGCTTTATAATTAAGAAATGAATGAAAACGTCGAATTGCACTCACCGCTATTCCTGATTAACAGAAACGCGCTTGGACCCCTGCGTTCTGAAAGTGTATTCGCAAAAACCATGCAATTCTACAACGCAAAAATAAATGCACTGAGGCTCTGTATCTTCGTATAAGGCCGTTTTTGCTGAACGTCCAGGCGCAGCAGGGACCAATGCCCCTTTCCGGAATTGATGTTTGCCTCAAGGCCTCCAACCTCGCTTGCAACAGTCTGCCAATATGTAATCAATACAGATTTTAGAACGGCACATGATGCCAGGGTTAAAGTTCGTCTGATATCAGTATCGTCGTTGCAGCCTCGTCGTTTGCATCAATTAATGCCTGCGTGTATGGAGACGAGAAAATGGAGCCTCCAAAACCACTTGCATCTCTCAGAAGTTGACTTGATTATGAGTTTCGATCTGACCCAGCTGAAACGTGAGATCCAACATTACGTGTGACCCCCGTAACCCCGCAATCGGGATGCAATGCATAAACCTGCAGCACATCAGACTATGGTCTCCGGCCTGTGGAGACGGATGAGTCAGCCGCGTCAAAGAGCAAACGGGATGGCTTGAATTGTGATGTGACTCAGCGCGCGCTTAACCAATCGTCTAGCCGGATTGCCGGGCCATTTCTCCCTGCCGGCGGGAAAAATTTATTATCAACATCAACCCCAAGGTCCGAATTCCGCTGCTCGTCTCTCCCCTCATTCCTCGTCGCTGTCATTACTTGTGTCTTTCCCCTCTCTGTTCTTTTGCTTCTTTGGACTTCCTATCGCCATGGCTTCACGGAATCTGACCCGGAATCTTCTCAGGCCGAGGATTGCTTCGGTGTCTGTTCGGCCCGTCGGCTCTCGGTGGATTTCCCAGCGGTCGCCAGCAAAGGCTGCTGTTGCTCCGTATGTGCCCCCGTATCTTGCGTTGTGCTGCGTGCTGATTGGACGTTTGTAGTGCTTCAAGACCGATTCCATCACCGTCGTTTAATGTGGAGGGCGTTGAGCCGCCGAGAGGTTCGGGCATTAGCCCGCTCCGATCAAACCATGAATTTGATGATACGTATCGGTCGTGGAGAGTAGAGGATATCTGACAGCAGCTTCATTGGACTATCAGGAGGACAAATCTTCCATGAAATGATGCTGAGACATAACGTCAAGCATATCTGTAGGCTGCCGTTGGCAATTGCTTCTGATTGTTCAAGTTGGATACCCAGGAGGCGCAATTCTGCCAGTGTTCGACGCCATCTATCAATCTCCTCATTTCGACTTTATCCTTCCTCGACATGAACAAGGTGCAGGCCACATGGCCGAAGGCTATGCTCGAGCGAGTGGAAAACCCGGTGTCGTCCTCGTTACCTCCGGTCCGGGAGCAACCAACGTCGTGACACCAATGCAGGACGCATTAAGCGACGGCGTCCCCCTCGTTGTCTTTTGTGGCCAAGTCCCCACGAGTGCCATTGGCACAGATGCCTTCCAAGAAGCCGACGTCGTCGGAATCAGTCGAGCTTGTACAAAGTGGAATGTCATGGTCAAGGATATCACCGAGTTGCCCCGACGCATTAATGAAGCTTTTGAAATCGCCACATCAGGGCGGCCCGGACCTGTCCTTGTTGATCTGCCAAAGGATGTGACGGCTGGAATCCTGAGACAACCCATCCCTACCGGAACAATCATTCCAGGCGTGCCATCTCCGTCGTCTGCCCTCGCCGCTCAACATGTCGCGAAGATTCTCGAAGCCACTATCAAACGTGTTGCAAACCTCGTCAACATTGCCGAGAAACCCGTCATCTACGTCGGTCAGGGTATCCTCGCCAAAGAGAATGGTCCAAAGTATCTCCGTGAACTTTCTGAACGAGCACAAATCCCCGTCACAACCACACTCCAGGGTCTCGGTGCGTTTGACGAACGCGATGAAAAGTCCCTCCATATGCTCGGCATGCACGGCTCTGCCTATGCAAACATGGCAATGCAAGAAGCTGATTTAATCCTTGCCCTCGGGGCCCGTTTCGACGACCGTGTCACCGGTAACCTCAATTCTTTTGCCCCAGAGGCCAAAGCCGCTGCGATGCAAGGCCGTGGTGGAATTGTTCACTTTGAAATCATGCCTAAGAATATCAACAAGGTCGTCGAGGCAACTGAAGCCGTGGAAGGTGACGTCACCGATAGTCTCGAACTTCTCCTCCCTCACATCCGAAATGTCGACAAATCCCATCGGGCTGCATGGTTTGAACAAATCAACGCATGGAAAGATCGGTTCCCGTTTACGTATCATCCGGCGAAGAAGGGGGAACGAATGAAGCCTCAAGCTGTAATTGAGTGTCTTTCGGATTTATGTGAGCCGATGAAGGATAAGGTTATTATTACGACAGGTGTGGGGGCTCATCAGATGTGGACTGCTCAATATTATCGATGGGCTTATCCGCGAACGATGATTACATCGGGTGGTCTTGGGACCATGGGATTCGGTGTTCCTTCGGCAATTGGGGCAAAAGTTGCACGACCAGAATGTATTGTCGTGGATATCGACGGAGATGCAAGTTTCTCGATGACGGCAATGGAACTGGCTACCGCCGCTCAATTCAACATTGGCGTCAAGATTCTCATCCTCAACAACGAGTTCCAAGGGTAACTTTTGATATTCATAGCCGGCCTGATTGTGCAGGATGGTCCAGCAATGGCAGGATATCTTCTACGAGAAACGATATGCGCATACTATCCAAGTCAATCCCGATTTCGTCAAATTAGCCGAAGCAATGGGAATTAGGGCCATGCGCGTTATAGATCAAGAAGAACTCCCTGCGAAAATGAAAGAATTCCTCGAATACGATGGTCCTATCCTCATGGAAGCCGTTGTGACAAAGGGAGAACACGTCCTGCCCATGGTGCCCGCCGGCAAAGCCCTCCATCAATTCCTTGTGCATGGTAAAATCAGGATGTTCATCCGCAGTACTGACAAGGGTAGAATCCATCAAACGGGACTAGAGAGGGGAATGTACTTGTAAATCTTGAAAAAGTGTATTTTGTCTCTGACTTTGAGGTCAAGTATATAGTTTTTGTTCGCTTTCCAAGAGCGAGGCTGCTCATTGGCATGTTTTCTTAAGCTTTTACAATCAAAAATTTGTACGATTCG
>Ga0335076_10007733_pt1 | contig 10831 bp, 9 predicted proteins | sample Lox_Sample_25_FD_206717 | JGI IMG/M metagenome (GOLD analysis project Ga0335076, IMG submission 206717) | Soil microbial communities from Loxahatchee National Wildlife Refuge, Florida, United States - Lox_Sample_2.5 | ecosystem: Environmental > Terrestrial > Soil > Wetlands | place: USA: Florida...
GCGGTAGCGTTATGTGGGGCGGTTTATTTTCCGCCCAAGTTGAAATTCTCCGTCCCTTTGGCGGCGCTGCTGATTTCAGATGAAATATTAAATCATTCTTACGGCGCGCCTTTTTTCGATCCGCAAATTCTTTGCCGTTATCTTGCGCTTGCACTGATCGGCCTGATCGGACTCTCGTTGCAAAATCGCGCGTCGCTCAAACTGATGCTGCCGGCCTCGATTGCATCCTCGACAATCTTTTACCTGATTACGAATGCTTTTTCGTGGCTGAGCGACCCTGGCTACGTCAAAAACTTTGCCGGACTTGTTCAGGCGGTCACGATTGGTTTGCCTCAATACGGCGCGACTCCCAGTTGGATGTTTTTCCGAAACTCACTCCTAAGCGACTTGTTTTTCATGCTTCTTTTCGTTGGCTGCATGATTTTCGCGCCGCATGACAATCGTGCGCGCGCCGAAGTTTCACTTCCTCGCGTCGCGTAAATTCCAATGCAGCAGCCCGACCAACGCGACGAGGTCGAGATGCTCGCGCTCATGTTGCTGATCCGCCGTTTTGAAGAGCGGGCGAGTCAACAATATCAGGCGCAGAAGATCGGCGGCTTTTGTCACCTTTACATCGGACAGGAGGCGGTTGTTGCTGGCGCGGTCGCGGCCACCCGGCCGGACGATTACATGATTACGGCGTATCGCGATCACGGTCACGCGCTGGCGCGTGGAACAAGCGCCGATGCCTGCATGGCGGAGCTTTTCGGCAAAGAGACCGGGTGTTCGCGTGGCCTCGGCGGCTCGATGCATTTTTTCGACAAGGGTAACCATATGTACGGTGGGCACGCGATTGTCGGGGCCCATGTTCCGCTGGCCGCCGGAATGGCCTTCGCCTCGAAATATCGCAATGAAGATCGCGTGACGCTCTGTTTTTTTGGCGACGGCGCGATCAATCAAGGCGCGTTTCATGAAGCACTCAATCTGATTGCACTCTACAAACTGCCGGTAGTGCTCATTTGCGAAAATAATCTCTTCGCCATGGGCACCTCGGTAAAGAGATCGACGTCGCTAAAACAGATCGTCGATCGCGCTGAAGGTTACGATATTCCAGGGGATATCATTGATGGAATGAATTTTCGCGAAGTGCGGGATAAGCTTTCTGAGATCGTCGGATCGATTCGAAAGGAACCGCATCCGGCATTTGTCGAGATTCGGACATATCGGTACCGTGGGCACTCGATGTCGGATCCGGCGAGTTATCGGACCAAAGACGAGCTTGAGAAATATCGACTCGACGATCCGATCATTCGGTTGCGCGCGCAGCTTACGCGCGAGGGAAAATTGACTAACGAACAGTTCGATCAAATCGACAAGGAGGCGAAGGAAAAGGCGCTCGCCAGTGTGAAATTTGCCGAAAACAGTGGAGAACTGGCGGTCGAGGAAGTTTACGAGTACGTCTACGCAAAAGGGGCGCAATAGTGAGAGAAATCACTTACCGCCAGGCATTGAATGAAGCGCTCGCAGAAGAGTTGGAGCGCGATCCAAATGTTTTTCTGATGGGGGAAGAGGTCGCGGAATATCAGGGCGCTTACAAAGTGAGCCAGGGTTTGCTCGAGCGCTTCGGCCCCAAACGAATCATTGATACGCCAATCAGCGAAAATGGTTTTGCCGGACTTGGAGTGGGCGCCGCAATGGTGGGATTGCGGCCGATCATCGAATTCATGACGTTCAGCTTTTCGCTGGTCGCGTTCGACCAGGTGGTCAACAACGCGCCCAACCTGTTAATGATGTCGGGCGGTCAGTTTAACATTCCGATTACATTTCGCGGACCGAACGGCCCCGCCCATCAACTTGGCGCAACGCATTCGCACGCGACCGAAAATCTTTACGCCAGTGTGCCGGGATTGAAAGTTTGCACGCCGGCGACTCCACGCGATGCAAAAGGACTGCTCAAAACGGCCGTGCGCGACGATAATCCGGTACTGGTTTTGGAAGCAGAGCTTCTTTACAGCTCCAAGGGATTGGTCGAGCCGCCAGATGAAGAATTGCTCATTCCGCTGGGCCAGGCTGAGGTCAAGCGCGAGGGGAGCGACGTCTCGATCATTTGTTATGCGCAAACTGTTCCGCTCGCGTTGACTGTTGCGGCTCAACTTGAAGAGCAAGATATTTCCGCGGAAGTGATTGATCTTCGATCAATCAAGCCTCTCGACGAGGAGACGATTTTCAATTCGGTGGCGAGGACGCATCGCGTCCTGATTGTCGAGCAAGGCCGGCCGTTCTGTGGGGTAGGGGCGGAGATTTGCTACCGCATCCAAAAAAATATTTTCGATGAGCTTGATGCACCGATCGTGCGCGTTTCTCAAGAGGACGTGCCGATGCCGTACAACGAGCGCCTGGAGAAATTTGTGTTGCCGAACGCCGACAAGCTGATGGCTGCGGTCAAAAAAGTTTGCTACGCCTAACAAATCGCCATGCCGGAAATCCAAATGCCCAAACTGAGCGACACGATGACCGAGGGAACTCTCGTTTCGTGGAAGAAAAAAAAGGGCGACAAGGTTTCAACCGGCGACGTGATCGCGGAGATCGAGACGGACAAGGCGACGATGGAATGGGAGTCGCCCGAGGACGGTACGCTCACGGAAATTTATGTCGAAGAAGGCGGCAAGGTAAACGTGGGCGACAAGATCGCCTTCATTGGCGGAAAGGGAGAAGAAGCGCCAAAAGAGGAGAAAACCGAACCGAAAAAGGAAGAGAAACCGAAAACCGAAGCCAAAGTCGAACCCAAAAAAGAAACGGAAAAGCCTGCGCCGGCGCAAGGAAAGAAGCCGGTCCAGCAAAAGAAAGCGGCGTCTTTGGCGACTATCAAGAAGTCAGATGAAGCACGGGTGAAAGCTTCGCCGGTTGCACGGCGAATGGCTGTCGAGCTTGGCGTTGATCTTTCAACTGTCACCGGAACCGGACCCGACGGCCGCGTTACGGAAACGGACGTGCGCGCGGCCGCGAAATCTGCAACCGCAGGCCCCGGCCGCGGCCAACCATCGGCGTCACCCGTGCCGAACGAGTCGACCCGGCCGTCAATACGTCGCGACCACAAGCGGATCCAACTTTCCGGCATGCGCAGGATCATCGCACAACGTCTGGTCGAAAGCCTCGGGCCGGTCCCGCATTTTTATCTTACAATCACGATCGACGCCGGTCCGCTGATGGCGGCGCGCGAAGAATTGAAGTCTGCCGGTGAAGGCGCCGACACAGCAAAAATCACAGTGAACGATTTTGTTTTGAAAGCGGCGGTCATGGCGGCAGTGAAAGTTCCAAAGGCGAATGCATCGTTTGATGGCGACTCAGTGGTCCAATATGCCGACGTCGATCTTGGCATCGCAGTCGCGATCGAGGATGGATTGCTGACACCGGTGATCAAGGCCGCGCAAAACAAATCGCTGCGCGAGATGAGCGCGCTGGCGAAGGATCTTGCCAGCCGCGCGCGGAACAAGCGGATGAAGCCGGAAGAATTTCAGGGTGGAAATTTCACCGTTTCGAATCTCGGTGGGATGGGCATCGATTCATTTAGCGCGATTATCAATCCGCCGCAGGGATTTATTCTGGCAGTGGGCAAGATCGATCGAGTCCCGGTGGTCGACGATTCCGATCAAATCCTCCTCGGCCATAGAATGTCGATCACCATGAGCTGCGATCATCGCGTGATCGATGGCGCGCTCGGAGCAGAATATCTGACAGCGCTGCGCCACTCCCTCGAGAATCCCGCGCTGCTTTTGGTCTAAGCCGCGGTTGTTTCCCAGGTCATAAAATCATCAAGTGTTTGGCGGGTCTGTGCCACGGCAAAAGCGATGACCGTCGCGTCATCGACAAAACCAAGGAACGGGATTTCGTCCGGAATTAAATCGAAAGGATCAACGAAATAATTCATCGCCGCGACGATCGCCAACAGCGCATCCGGAGAAATGTTCCGATATTCTCCGTGAAAATAAGCGCGGACAAGACGCAGCATTGCCTGGAGGTATGGCCATGAATCATGAAATGGGGCCTTCGGAACGGCAGCAGCTTTGCAAGAAGCTTCTTTAAACAGCGATCGCAAACGCGCTGGATCCGCCACACACGATCTTGCTTCGACTATCGCCCTTGCGAATGCTCCGCTGCGGAGAGCGGCTTTCTGATAGGAGTGCCGGCTCTTGTCCGGCTGAATGCGAACCTTGGCTGGACGACGGGACTTGCTTTTCGCCGTTTTCTTCATCTCAAGTCTGATCAAAGCATCGCGTCGGCCCGCTGAGAAGCCGATTCGTCCGGGCTGGTCGATTACGGTTTCGCGGCCAGCACGAGTGGCGATGGTCCGGTTACTTCCAGCGTGCGCGCATCTTTGAAACCCGCTTCCTCGAGCCAACCTTTGATCTCGTTGAAACTGAAAGTGTCGCCGTGGTCGGTGTTGACCAACATGTTTACTGCGAACATGAGTGAATCTGGGGGTCCCGTGCGTTCGTCGTTCACTAGCCACTCGGCGATCGCAATGGTACCGCCAGATTTGAGCGCCCCGAAGGTTTTCTTCAACAGTTTGCGACTCCGATCTTCGCCTTCGCTATGCAGGATGTGGCCGAGCGTTGCAATGTTGTAGCCGCTGCCAAAATCAGCTTCAAGCAAATCGCCTTCCATGAACTTGAATCGATCGCTGACCCCGAATTTTTGCGTGATTTTTTTGGTTGTTGGGATCATTCCACTCCAATCAACTGCGGTCACGCGCACGTGCGGCGATTTTTGCGCGAGCGAAATCCCCCAAACCCCGGATCCGGCAGCAAGATCGAGAACCTGCACATCGCCTTTTGCGTCGCCAATCCCAAGATGATCAGCCAAAGCCCGTCCTGCGATAAAGCTCATCGGCATGATGTTTTCGACCAGTTCGCTGAAAAATTCCGTGCCTTCGGCTTCTTGATTGACGGCCATCGCCGGCCGTCCGGTGCGCACGATTTCGTCCAGTTTCATCCAATTTTGCATTAGTCGAACGCGATTCATGCTGAAGAATCCGGCAAATGTCCCCGGCTTTCCTCGAACCAGGAACTTTTCGCTTTCCGGGGTTAGCGAATATCTCCCATTGCGCTCTTTGCCTAACAATTCGAGGCCGACGAGGGCATTCATGATTGCGCGCAGACCGCGAATCGACGCGCCCGTTTGTTTGGCGACTTCTTCGATACTCTTTGCCCCGGTCGCGAGGGTATCGAAGATTTGGTTGTCGACCGCCGCGCCGATAACAATGGGCGGCGCGTAAGCAAAGCTAAATTGCATCAGGCGTTCAGGCGTGATTTGATCAGGTGTTTTCATTGTTCGACTTCAATCAGGATCGAGGGTCGGATTCGGAATCAATCGTGAACGATAATTTGCCCGAAAACAGAAATTTGCGAACCACTTCCTTTGTGGTTCACGCGACTCGCGGTTTGATTCGCGATCAGACTGCCCGACGCAAGATGATGCTGGTCCTGATTTTGCTCGCGCTCGCGCTATTGCTTTGCGGTTCCACCTTTTTGCGATCGGCGCTCGATCCACACGAACACATCGGGAGATTTATTTCATTTTGGGTAGTGTGTGGCTGGTTCGCGTTTACGGCGATGCTGTTAGCGATTTTCGATTTGTTGATTGTGAAACTCGAGTCCCGCAGGGCGGAGCGGCAGTTGGGCGAGAAATTAGGGCCGAACCGGGAAGATTGATCGGCAAATGACCAACGGCTGGAAGACGCGGGAGGAAATGGAAGCGACCGAGCGGATTGCTCTCGCGCCCTTCGCCCAGAAATCGGGCGAATCGCGTGGTCGAAAATATTTGGAGCAGAGTCATGGATATCGGACAGAGTTCCAACGAGACCGGGCGCGCATCATTCATTCGCGCGCATTTCGCCGGCTGGAGTACAAGACGCAGGTTTTTCTGAACGGCACCGGCGACCATCTGCGCACGCGGCTGACTCATTCAATCGAAGTCGGGTCGATCGGTCGGACGATCGCACGCGCATTGTCCTTGAACGAGGATTTGGCGGAGGCGATCGCGCTCGCGCACGATCTCGGTCACGCGCCGTTCGGGCATTCGGGGGAAGAAATGCTGGCCGAATGCATGCGCGAGCACGGCGGCTTCGAGCACAATCGGCAGAGTCTGCGCGTCGTCGAAGTGCTGGAAAACGCCTATCCCGATTTTCCCGGACTCAATTTGACGTTTGAAGTGCGCGAAGGCTTGCAGAAGCACCAGGCGTTTTACGATCCGCCTTCGCCTAACGAGGAAAAATACAAAACGCCTTCCCTTGAAGCGCAGATCGCGAATTTGGCGGATGAAATCACCTATTACAGCCATGATCTGGACGACGCGGTCGATTTTGAAATATTGAGCTCAGAGCAATTGCGCGAAAACCTGATCTGGCGACGCAGTTGCGAAAGCGTGCTGCAACGCTATGCCGATGCGCGCGAGCCGGCGCTGCACAAGCTGATCATTCGCGATATTATCGACCGGCAAGTGCGCGACGTCATCATTAGCAGCGCCCGCGAGATCGGCGCTCGTGGCGTTCAAAGTGTGGACGAAGTCCGCCAGCAAGCGACGCCGATCGTCCGTTATGGCGACGAGCTGCTGGAAGCAAATCGCGCACTGCGAAAATTCTTGTACGCCAACGTTTATTATCATCCCCGAGTAGCCGAGGTGAATCAGCGCGCCTGTGAGATGTTGCGAAAAGTTTTCGAAGGGTACGTTCTTGATCCGACGAAGCTTGGCGACGCGGCCGCGAGACGCATTGAAAAGGAGGGATTACATCGGACGGTTTGCGATTATCTCGCCGGCATGACCGATCGATATTTGATGGAAGAGTACACGCGACTGGCCGGCTAAATCGTTAGGCTAGTGCGGCGGACGAAAGCCGTATTCGGCCTGTAATTTCCCCCAAAGCCAGTCAACGAAACCGTCTTTTGAAACCGTGCCTGCTTTTGCGCCGGCTACCGCTTCGGCTTTTTCAACGCTGCCGTTTAAACAGTAGAGATAAATCAACAGGAACAGGTCGTCTTTGTTTTTGAATCCGCGATTCATTTCCGTTTCGAGAAGTTCGATGGCCTGGTTGTAGTCGCGCCGCGCCAGGGCTCCTGCCACCAGGTCCGGCAACGTTTCGGGTGGAGTGGTAGCTGACCGCTTGGCCATGTCCTCCGCCAGCGCGAGACGAAATTCGTCGCTGTCACAGGCGTTCAGCACCGGCACTCGCAATTTCGTGCGTTGCAAAAAGAAATCGAGTTCGGCCAGCCAATTGCTTCCGGACATTTCAGATCGAAAACGTATTTCGCGGGCAAGAAAATAACGGTCGAGCGATCCTTTCCATTCGTTAGGCCAGATCTTGTCGATCAAATCCGATGACAGGAAGCGATGTTGAGCCGCTCCGCTCTCCATATATTTGAAACCGAATTCATAGGCAGTAGGCAAATCAGGATGCACGTCGGTCAGACGTTGTGGATAGAAGTCGGTAAGTGGTGCGATCCCTTGCGTGATTCGATCGATTTCATCGCCGTCCATCAGAAACAGGGCGGACATTTGCTCCGGCACTTCCAAGCCGATGCGCTCTAAATCAAAAGCGGTTGCGGGATTGATCCACAGTTGGCGCGCGGATATCTGGTCGGGTTTGGCCAGAGGGTCTTTGATTCCCATCATGATCCATTCGAGATCCGAACTCGCCCAAACGGTCGTATTCGGGAAAACGTCGTGGAAGGCGCGCAAAATCGTTTTCGCCTCGTCGGGCTTTAATTGGTAGAGCGGAAGCCAAAAACTTACAACCCCGCCATCTTTCAGGCGATTGCGCACGAGCGAGAAAAATTGCTGGGTGTAGAGATTGACCGTCCCCATGACTTTTAATGGCGGCGGCTCCCCCGTGATGATGTCGTATTTTTCGCGACTGGCTTGCAAGAAGAACCGCCCGTCCTGAACAAAAGTCGTGACGCGCGAATCCTGGAGCGGGTTTGAATAGCCCGGCCCGGAATAGCAATTTGCCAGAGCAAAAACCTCCTTTGCGATATCGACGACGTCGAGACGCCTGAGATGCGCGTCGCGAGTGAATGCGTCGGCGGTCACACCCACGCCGTAACAGATCAGCAATGCCTTCTCGCTCTCGGGCCGGACTGCGAGTGGCAGGTAAGCAAACAATCGCATGTAGCGCTGAGTGCGAGGCAGCGTTCCTGACATTGAGTAACCGTTCGTGACCAGCCGGTAATAGTAGGGCTGACCAAACAGATCCCGCCGCAACAGTTGAAATGTATCGGAATTGCCTTCGATTCGCTTGAGCAAGCGCGAACCGTCCGCCTCATACGGGCGACGAGCATTTTCGAAATGTATTTCCGCTCGATGAAACGGAAAAACGGCGATCACCAGGACAAACGCAGTTGCCAAGACGACCAGGCCTTTTCCAGAGGACTGACGCAACGACCATGTTTTTGCATCGGCAGCAAAGATGGCGAGTGCCGCGTAGGCAACGGCCGCGATGACCAAGCTCGTCTGGAATCCAAACCGTGGCAGCAAGATAAAAGCCGCCAGCATTGGGCCAAACGCCGCTCCGACCGTATTGCACAAGATTGTTCCACCGGCGCTGTTCATTCGATTTGGGACTTCGCGCTGCACTGCCGAGAGCACGGTTGGAAACAGAATTCCGGCAATTAATGCAACCGGAAACATCAACGTTAACGAGAGCCAGACAATCTGTTGCCAGTCTTCAATGAAGAAACTGTTGGTGTCTGAAGACGCCGAAGGGACGGGAAAGAAAACGTAAGAAAGAAGCGTTCCAATTGCGGCGAGGAGCAGCAGCGGGGCAAGCAATTTCCGAGGCGAGGCCAGACGCCACAAACTCGATATGGCTCCGCCCAATCCGATGCCGAACAGGACAACGGCGAGCATCACGCAAAAGGCGATCGATCTGGAAGCAACATACAGACGGAGGAAGCGGAACCAGATGACTTCCAAGCCAAGTAAAATCGCGCCGGAGCCAGCGCTAACAAAAAGCAAACTCCACGGCGGCCGTTGGCCTGGCCACCATCGAAACTGAAAATTTCCTATGTTGTTTTTTTCGGTGGAAGCTGAAGAGATCGATAACAGCGCTGCAAACACTGCTGCAACCGAGCTGATTCCGGCAGCGGCCAGCGCCGTTCCGAAGAGCCCGAACGCGTGAATCAGAAAAATCTCGCCAAGCAACGCGCCGGTTACTGCGCCCAAAGTATTGAATCCGTACAAAGCACCGATCGTTCTGCCAAATTCCAGTCGCTTTAGAACCGGGTCCTCGAGCAAAACCGGAAGGCTCAAACCCATTGCGGTGGTTGGGATCAGCAAAATAATAAACGAGATCGAAAAACGGAGAGCATTTAGCAACTGTTGAAAACTCAAGAGCGCGTGGAAAATTGGTTGCAGCCAATCTCCGAGCGAGGGCAGGGCAAATACCACGGTGCAACCGCAAATTGCGACCGCGATTTCCAGGGCGGCATAAATTCCCAACGGTCGCCAATGCGGAAGGCTCGAGCTTGCGGCCAGGGCGCTTCCAAGCGCGAGACCAGCCATAAAGCTCGAGAGGATCAGGGCCGCAGACCAAACCGAATTGCCGAACGCGAGTCCGCTGAGTCGTAGCCAGAGCGTTTCAAAAAGCAATGCGCTCGTCCCTGACAAGAAGAGAATGCCGGAGACGAGAGCGAGACGCACGGGTCGCAACGTGCAACGCCGGATTCGGCGCTGCAAGAGCAATGCACAACCTTACGCGGCGGCGCTGCCGATCTCCTCGCGTAAATAAGTAATGACCAGCCGCAGGCGTTGATCGAGCGACACTTCCTCGAGCACGCGCTGGCGGCGGAGAGGATCGGTCACGAACGTGGATGCGACCAAATCCGCCAGCATCTCGACATTATTTAGTTGCGACAAATAACGATCGACTTTGTCAGGAAGACGCCGGCCGGTTCGTTTCAACTGCGAATACAGTTCGAGAACCTTTTCGGCCAGGGCCTCTGTTTTTACCGTCGTTTCGTCACTCGATTCGACGATGTCGATTTTCGCAATTGGGAAAGGCGATTCCTGCTCAAAATCGGTGAAGCGGACGCGTTGCAGACCTTGTAAAATCAAGTCGGAGGTCCCGTCACTGCGGCCGACGCAGGCACGGATTAAACCAACGGCAGCAAGGTGAAAAAAATCTTCGGCCTCGCGCCAGTCGGGACAGCTTGGTTTGATCAACGTGACGGAAAACAGCCGGTGCTGCCCAAGAACCTGTTCGAGCATCTGCCGATAGCGGGGCTCGAAAATGTGGAGCGGCAAAAGCGCATGCGGAAAAAGCACTGTTCCAGGAAGCGGCATGACCGGGATGTGAGATGGCAATACCATTCTTTGTTTTCAACCAAGCAGAAAATGTTCAACGCTCAACCCAACTTCGGACTGCGACTGATTGAGCACTTTGGCCAGCGCCGAATTTCAGACAAAGAGGGCTGGCCGCTAACTCTGGACGAACCCAGACCGGCGTAATTTAAGGCCGAGCCCATCTGGAGGAGTGCGCGGCGAGATCGGCGACCAAGTTTTCCAATTCCCATCGCGCTGACCGCGAGATCAATTTTGTGTCTTTCGAAGAATTCAAGCAGCCGGACCAACTGGTCTTTCGAATCAGTGCGGGTCGCAATTTTAAAAATGTCTGCTCCGCACTTCTTTGCCTTGTGCGCTTTGTTTCCGAGGTTCCGAACGGTTGGTGTCGATTGAAAATCGTGAACCGAAATGATGCGGTGTATCCGTCGTTTGCGTGCCTGTGAGAGAATTAAAGCAAACGGCCGAACCGAACGCAACTCGACATCGATGTAGCGCGCGAGCGGCAGAAAACGCAGCA
>Ga0335076_10007735_pt1 | contig 10831 bp, 12 predicted proteins | sample Lox_Sample_25_FD_206717 | JGI IMG/M metagenome (GOLD analysis project Ga0335076, IMG submission 206717) | Soil microbial communities from Loxahatchee National Wildlife Refuge, Florida, United States - Lox_Sample_2.5 | ecosystem: Environmental > Terrestrial > Soil > Wetlands | place: USA...
AAACAATGACGCGAAAATGTCGCTGAGGCTCGTCGCCGCATTGCCCGCCGTCTGTGCGCCGGTCTCGGCAGCGAGGTTCTGGAAAGCATCGACGATGTCATTGAAGACCGACTCGGGGAACTGGACTATCGCCCCGCCAACGTCTTGTATGCCAGTCGCGAGCGCATTCTCGATCGTAGTCGGATCACCACCGAGGAGGGCCTCGTAAATGTTCCACTCCGCCGTTTGTGGCGCAATGATCAGCTCGCGCAAGTCCATCAACAGCTTCGTCAGCAATCCCGGGTCTGCCGGGATCGGGTACCCGTTCCAGCTGACCAGCGTCCAGCCGTCCGTGGGATTGCCCTCGATTTGGATGATGCCGGTGTTGGGCAGGAGCGGATATCCATCGTCAGCGCCGAATATCGTTTGAAGCGATAGCGGTAAGAGGTATGAGATATCGGGATTTTTGACGTTCAGCGTTACCCAGGCAGCGACATCCGCTTCATTGTTGAATGCCACGTCGGTGATCTGACCGTTGTCGCTGACGACCGGGTTGGCCATGGCAGCGTTGTACATCGTGTCGACGGCGTCGGTGAAATTTTCGTTCATCACCACCCCGTTGGGGTCCTCCACCGAGCCCGGGATCGGAATTGACACCAAGCCGAACAGCGACCACAAAAGCGGGGTCGCTAGATACAGAAACCCGCCAAGGCTGTTGAGCGGATCGCCCGCGTAAATGCCGCTGTCGATCTCGTCGAGCCCCGGCAAGATCTGCACGTCATTCGCCATGTTCTCCAGACCAGCGAACGGCGAGGCGGTTTCCATGTCCCTGATGGCCTGCCCGGAGAAGATCCCCGCGACCTGATCACCGAGCTGACTGTGGAGTTGGTTCGCGACGTCAATCGCCTGTTGCTGACCGAGATCACTAAGCGGAGGTCCGGGGTAATCCGGGGACGGGGTGACAACTTCGTTGAACGGCGGCATTCGCTGTCCGTGCCGCACGATGTCGATGACGATGTCCGTCGCGTCGCCGGCGGTGAGTTGGATGTCGGCCACGCGTACTGCGGCGGGGGGCGTTGGGGTGACGGCAATGACGCCGGCGCCGACGAGGGCGACAACTGCGGTGACGTGGCCGCGATGCCAGAGCCGCATACCGCACCCTCCTAGAACAACGACGCGAGAACGTCGCTGAGCGACAGGCCCGCCTCGCCCGCCGCCTGTGCGCCGGCGGCCGTACCCAGGTTGTGCACGGCGTCGACGATTGAGTCGACGACCGATTCGGGGAACTGCACCAGGGCCGAGCCGACTTGGTCGAAACCGGTCTGCACCGCGCTCAGGATCGTTGTCGGATCGCCGCCGGCAAGGGCCTCTGAAATGTTCCACAGCGCCGTTTGCGCGGGCAGGGCCACGTCGCGCACGTCAACGAACAGCGCCGTCAGCAAATCCGGGTCCTGCGGAATGGCTTGCCCGTCCCAGCTGACCAGTGTCCAGCCGTCGGTGGGGTTGCCTTCGATCTGAACGATGCCGGTGTTGGGCAGCAAAACTGTCGAAAGGCCGTTCGGCACGGTGTGCGACTCGATGATCTGCTGGATGAAAAAGGGGAGATCGGGGTTCTTCACATTCATCAATGTCCAGACAAAGATCGACGCTTCGCTGTTGAACGCCACATCGGTGATCTGGCCATCCGCGCTGACGACAGGGTTAGTTACCGCGTCGTCGTACATCGTGTCGATCGCGTCGGTGAACCTCGCGTCGAACACAATCCCGTTGGTGTCGGAAGAACCTGGGGCCGGCAGCAGCGATAACCCGAACGGCGATCCCAGCGACCACGCGCCCGCGGTCAGAAAAGCAAGCTGGCCGCCGGTGCTGTCAATCGGATCGAACGCGTAAATGCCGCTGTCGATCTCGTCGAGCCCGGGCAGGATCTGCACGTTGTTGCTCATGTTCTCCAGCGCGGCGAACGGCGCCGCGGTTTCCATTTCCCGCAGGCCCTGCCCGGCGAAGATCCCGGCGACGTGCTGGCCCAGCTCGTTGAACAGTTGAGTCCCGACGTCCTGCGCCTGCTGCTGCCCAAGATCACTGAGCGGAGCCCCGGGATACGCCGGAGAGCCGGTGAGCTCGTCTTCGAACGGTGAAATCATTTGTGCGTGCCGCACGACGTCGATGACGATGTCTGTTGCGTCGCCGGCGGTCAGCCGGATGTCGGATACCTGAACCTCGGGTACGGGCGGTGCGATCGGGGTGGCGGCAATGACACCGGCGCCGATAAGCGCAACACCTGCGATGACGTACGGACGATGCCGGAGCTGCATGTTGCACCTACCTAAAAACAACCTGAGAAAATACTTACATCACGGTTAATGGTCGGCATTCCGGCTTCGCAGAGCAATGGGCATCTCGCACCGATACCGTTTGGTGGTGGTGCATAGTGCACCACGGCCGATAGGCTGCGCCAGTGGACTGGGAACGGCCGTCGAAGCGGGTCTGCGAGCTGATGCAGCAGGGCGCCAAGATGGTGCTCGACGCGCCCGAGGACCCTCCGCTCGATGAGCTCAACAAGGCCACGCTGACCCCGGAGTACATGCAGACCGTTGCCGGCGATCCAGTGCTCGCCGAGGCGGTACGCCAAAGCAATCGGTCAAATCGGCTGCACTGGGCGGCCGCCAACATCAGCCACCCCGGTGAGCCGGTGCAGCCGAATCTCGGGCCCGAGTCGCTGATCATCGCTCGCTACCTGATTCGCCGCGGCCTGGACGAGTCGACGGCCGTCGACGCATACCGGATCGGGCAAAACGTGGCATGGCGGGCCTGGATGCAAATCGCGTTCCTGCTGACATCCGACCTCGACGAACTCCATGAGCTACTCGACGTCTCGGCGCGTTCGATCGCATCGTTCATCGACGCGACGGTCGCCGGGATCTACCACCAGCTGCAGATCGAACGCGACGCGCTCACCCGCGGAACCCATGCCGAACACCGGGAGATCGTCGCGCTCATCCTCGACGGGGCCCCGATCACCCGACAGCACGCCGAGAACCGGCTCGGTTACCGCCTCGGGCAGACTCACACCGCGGCGGTGATCTGGGGCGACGAATCGAACACCAAACTTTCCGACCTGGATCGTGCCGTCGAGGCGATGGCGCGCAACGCCGACGGGCGCCGGCCGTTGTCGGTGCTGGCCGGTGCTGCCACCCGATGGATGTGGTTGCCGGGCGCCGACCGCCCGGACCTGGCCGGGGTCGCAAGCGCGGTGGGTCAACTGCCCGGCGTGCGGATCGCGGTCGGGCCCACCGCAGCAGGAATCGAGGGCTTCCGGCGCAGCCATTTCGACGCGATCACCACCCAGCGCATGGTCGTGCGGCTCGGCTCGACCCAGCGAGTTGTCAGCTTCACCGATGTCGAGCTGATCGCGCTGATCACCGCGGACCCTGAACGGGCGGACCGATTCATCAAACACGCACTCGGCGATTTCGAGTCTGCAGACGCCGAACTGCAGCGGACCGTCCTCACCTTCGTCCGTGAGCAGTGCAACGCCTCGCGGGCCGCCGCGCGCCTGTTCACACATCGAAACACTTTGCTGCGCAGGCTCGCTCGTGCCGACGAGCTGCTGCCACAACCACTAAAAGACGCCAGCGTGCACGTCGCGGTGGCATTGGAAGCGCTGCGCTGGCGCGGTGCGGCCAGTCAGCCGTCCCTGGGTGCAGCCGTTGGCGGCGCGGTTCGGCGGCCGCGGTCGGCCGGTTAGCGCTATCGCAGGCGATATCAAACGGGTTTGATGACGACATGCAACTACCGCAATGGCTGGCCCGGTTCAATCGGCACGCCACCAATCGCTTCTGGTTGTTGTGCGCCGGCTGGATTCCTGCGCACGGCATCCTCGAGCATGTCGGCCGGCGATCCGGCAAGCCGTATCGCACGCCGTTGATGGTGTTCGACGCCGACGTCATCGAGCAGCCGGGGTTGGCGATCATGCTGAGCTACGGCCCGGACCGTGACTGGCTGAAGAACCTGAAGACAGCCGGCAACGCGCGGATGCGCCGCTACGGCAAAACAATCGGCGTCGCCGACCCGCGGGTGGTCAGCAGGGCCGAAGCGGCGCAACACGTCAGCAACAGTTGGCGGCCGATCATCGCCAGGGTGCCATTCGAACAGGCGGTGCTGCTCACCAAGACCGGCTGATCTCGGTGAATCAGCAATCGGCCAGCGAGGTCGCCCTCGCCGCCTTCGGAGCCGTCCGCGACGATCCCGCGGGGCGGCTGACCCTGATGCGCAACCAATACCGCGTCCCGCCGGACGTGGACCGCGGCTACCTTCCGTACCGACAGGCCGCGTCGGCGTTCATGCGGTGGCAGCTGCGGCGCGGACTGCTCAACCCGATCGACGCGCCGAGACCGGGAAGTCCATGGTGGCGGGCGATCAACGAACGCCTGCTCTACGACGGCAGCGAAGCCCGCGCGCTGGCTTTCGGCCATCCCGGGCCGCCGAGCTCGCCCGCGGTCGCGGCCTGGCTGGAGTTCATTCGACGGCCCGGCGCCGCCCGCTGGTACCGGGCGCACAACATGAGCGTCGTCGGCGGCTACCTGGAAAACGAACACCTGGCGGCGCGCGAGGGGCGCATCGAACGGTTCTTCATCAACCTGGTGCTGGTTCGGGTGCTCTACACCCACGCGATGGTGGCCGCGCCGCGGCTGGCACTCGGCTGGCTGGCACCGGCCGGCCGGTTGCTCGGCGATCCACGGCTGGGCATGACCGCCGTGTTCCTCTCGCTGTCGCGAGTGCTGCCCGACCGCTATCCGCTCGGTGACGACATCGCGCCCTACGCGCAAGCCGAACACGGATTAGGTCATCTGCTCGATGTCGGCGTCATCACGCCCAGGGTGGAACCCGTCTACTCGTGGTCGGCCACCGAGCTGGACACTCCCGGACTACGACAGCTGCTGTCCGACCAGACGCCCTGCTACGCCTGGCCCGCGGCCGACCAGCAGCCCTGGAACCCGCCGCCGTCGCGGCTGGCCCGGCTGTCGCGAAGGCTGGTGCCGGTCAGGGCGTCGCCGCGGTGAGCGCGAACACCGGGTGGTCTGCCGGATCGGGCAGCTTGCGAAAGTAGCCGTCGACCGCCCGGCCGGCCTTGTGCTGATACGCGGTCAGAATCGGCTGTCGCTGCGGCGCAGACATTTCGCGCGCGACGTACGTCACGGCATCGGACTTGGTGGTCAGTGTGACGGTCGGATTGGCGCGGACGTTTTTGACCCACTGCGACTCACCGCGAGTGGAAACCAGATGGTTGAACCCCAAATTCGAAGTACCGCCGACGTCGACGGTGACGACGGGAATGTGCTGCGGCTCCCCACGGCCCCGCTTGGTGACGCTGAGGGTTTCGCTGTTGCTGACCCCGGTGGCCATCGCGATCCGGTTGAAGACCTTCACGGTGAACCACGGGGGCTTGAGATAGGCCATGCGATAAGGGTTTGATGGCGGCATGCAACTACCGCAACGGCTCGCCCGGTTCAATCGACACGTCACCAACCCCATCCAGCGGACATGGGCCGGCTGGGCCCCGTCGTTCGGCATCCTCGAGCATGTCGGGCGGCGCTCCGGCACGCCGTATCGCACGCCCTTGACGGTGTTCAACGCCGAAGTCGACGGCAAGCCCGGCGTTGCGATCCTGCTGACCTACGGCCCCGACCGCGACTGGTTGAAGAACCTCAACGCCGCTGGTGGCGGCCGAATGCGACGGCACGCCAAGACCTTCCGCGTCATCAACCCGCAGACCGTGACCAAGGAAGAAGCGGCGTCGCATATCAGCGGCGCGGCGCGGGGGGTCTTCGGCAGGTTGCCGTTCGAGCAGGCGGTGCTGCTGACCAAGGCCGACTAGGCGTCGGCGAGCGGTCTGCGCCACCGTTTGGCGAGGAAGTACAGCGCGACCGTCACGGCCCAGGACAGTAGGCTGAGCCAAAACTGGACGCGGGCCGTGCTGTCGAATGCCATTTGCACGAGCACGGCGACGATCCCGGCCACCGTCAGGATCGAGAGCACCGGGAAGAACCACATCTTGACCCGCAACTTCTCCGGTGGTGTCTTGAGGCGCAACACGATCTGCGACAGGGCGATCAGCAGGTACACGAACAGCACGATGGCGCCCGACGAGTTGAGCAGGAACAGAAACACGGTGTTCGGGGCGACGCCGGACATGATGACGGACAGAAATCCCACCACCGACGAGCACACGATCGCGATGTACGGCACGCCGCGGCGGCTGACTTTGACCATCTGGGCCGGTGCCTCGCGCTGACCCGCGAGCACGAACAACACCCGAGACCCGCTGTAGAGCCCGGAGTTCAGACACGACAGCACCGCGGTCAGCACGAGAGCATTCATGACGTCATCGGCGCCAGGGATTCCGATCTGTTTCAACGCGGCCACGAAGGGTGATGTACCGGCCTGCACGGAGTTCCACGGCATTATCACCACCAGCAGAAAGATTGAGCCCACATAGAAAATCGCGATGCGGGCGGCCACCGCGTTCGTGGCGCGCTGGACCGCGCGTCGCGGATCCGGGGTTTCCGCGGCAGCGATGGTCGCGACCTCCGCGCCGACCATCGAGAAGATCACCACCACGATGGTGGCGAAAACGCCGTGCACGCCGTTCGGGAAGAACCCCCCATGCGAGTGCAGGTTGGAGAAATCTGCGTGACGGCGCGGCCACAGTCCGAGAACGTACATCGTGCCGATGATCAGAAAGGTGACGATCGCTGCGACTTTGATTCCGGCGAACCAGAATTCGAATTCGCCATAAGATGCGACCGAGAACAGGTTCGTCGCCGTCATCAAGATCATCAAAATCAGCGACAGCAGCCAGAGCGGCGCGTGGTACCAGTACGTGATGACTTTCGCCCCCGCAACCGCCTCGAAACCGATCACGATCACCCAGTAGTACCAATACAGCCAGCCGACTGAGAAACCCGCCCACCCGCCGAGGGCTTTTCGGGCGTACTCGGCGAATGATCCCGTCGACGGGTTTGCGGTGGCCATTTCACCGAGCATCCGCATGACCAGGATGACGACCACGCCGCACAACACATAGGTCAGAACCGCGGCAGGCCCCGCTTTCCCGATGGCGACACTCGATCCGACAAAAAAACCGGCACCGATGATTCCGCCGATGGCGATCATCATCAGCTGTCGCTGCGACAAGCCTTGTTGCAGTTGCGGTGTGACGGCCACCAGGGGGACGCTAACACCCCTTGCGGGCGGTCGCGCTCGATTCAGACCGGCACGGCCCGCAGCGCCGCAGGCAGGCTCGGCAAAAAGTGCTCGGTGGCAAAAGCGCGAATGTCGTCGGCGTCAGTCAGCGGCCTGCGGCTCGGTAGCAACAGCACCATCGTCGCGTAGCGCAGAATGGTTTCGGCTAATTCGTCGACGGCCTGGCCGCCGATCCGCTGAGCAAATCCGTCGGGGAAGATGATGCGCAATGCGGCCGACATCCGCTCAACCGCGGCAGCCCAGTGAAGGTAGGCCAACTCGATCATCAGACCGGGCTCGTCGGCGAGCATCCGGGTCAGCACGCGGTGTTGCCGGAAACGCATGATCGACAGCGTGAACGCCTCGACATAGTAATTCGATTGCGGCCGACGGCTTTTCAGTTCGTCAGCGATGTCGGCGAAAAGCATCGCGTTTTCCCGGTCGATGACGGCGGCGACCAGCTCGTCGCGTCCGGCGAACCGGCGGTAGATCGTCGTGCGGCTGACCCGCGCGCGGCGGGCCACGTCGTCCAGCGCGACCCGGCGGAAGCCGTGCCGTTCGAACTCGACGACGGCGGCGTCGAGGATTGCCGTGGTGGCCGGGTCCGCGGGGCTGTTATCGGCCATAGCCCGCCTGGGCAAACCCGTTGTAGCGCAACCGCATCGGAAGATGGTCCCACAGCCAGTTGACCGGCCGCGACCGCCACACTGCGGCGAAACGCTGGTAGCGGCGCTCCTGTCGGTCGGTCCAGGGCAGGCCGAGCAGTGCCCGCGCCCGCGGCGGCAGGCCGCCGGTCGTCAGGAACGCCGCGACCGGGTTGAACGCCGGCGAAACCAGGCGCCACACCAGCGGCGGCACACCCTTTGGGCACGGGAACCCCTTCGTCACATAGCCGACACCGTATTTGGCGGTCGGATGGGCGACCATGACGTCGTCGAGCATGTGGTCCCAGTACCGCTCGAACTCGGCGTAGTCGGCCGGCATCGGCCGGTCGCTGACGCCGTAGCGGCGATACCACGTCTTCGACTCGAGGTAGATCTGCTGCTTCTCCTCGTCGGTGAGGCGTTTGACGAAGGTGTCGGCGAAGTACAGCACCTGTTCGACGAAGGTGGCGTGCGCCCAGAAGTAGGTGTCGGGGTCCAGCGCGTGATACCGCTCGCCTCTTCCCTGCCCGGGAGGCATGAAACCTTTGATCTCGTGATGAAAATCACGCACCTGCCGACCGGTGTTGTCGTCGTCGGCCCCGTAGACGGTCATGAAGATCGGCGGCAGTGAGCGTTTGACCCGCGCCGCGGTGTCGCTGAAGAACACCGAGTGGTCCAGTACACCCTGCCCGAGTTCGGCGAGCATGTTCTGCAGCACGGCGGGCCGCGGGCCGATCAGAAACATCCGGTTGTCGCCGAAGTACCGCCACACCAACGACTGCGGCCCCAGCGGCAGGGCGTCGGTGGCCGGCGCGGACGGCTCAGTCAACTCGGTCATGTGAGACAGTGTTACATATTTCGAACTTTGTACCAAGCGCGGGTCGCCTCGCTGATTGGCAGCATCGTCGCCAGGCGTTGTTGCCGGACTGTTGTCGGACCGTTGCCGCCCAGCGCCCGTTGGCTTGGCACGATTCGCTGGTGCAAACCACGCCCTTTCGAACGAACCGCCGTACCGTGCTGCGCCTCGCCGCCACCGGTGCCGGTGCCGCGGGTCTGTGGGCGCTGGGCGCGCTGCCGGATGCCACCCGGGCCGCACCCGCTCCGCTGAGCACTCCGCTACCCACCCGCGAGGAAGGCTCGTTCGTTTCCGCCGCACGCGGCGGAAAGACCACCAAGTGGATCATCGCCCGCCCGCCGGGCCAGACCGGCCCGTTGCGCACCGTCATCGCGCTGCACGGATTGGACAGCGACGCCGCCGGCGTGATGAACCTCGGCGTTGAGGACGCCCTGGCCAAACTGCCCGCCACGGGCAAACCGTCGATCGCGGTGGTCAGCGTCGACGGCGGCAACGGCTACTGGCGGCCGCGCGCCTCCGGCGAAGACTCCGGCGCGATGGTCCTCGGCGAGCTGATGCCTTTGCTTGCCGGCAAGGGGCTCGACACATCGCAGGTGGCGTTCATGGGATGGTCGATGGGCGGATACGGGGCGATGCGGCTGGCCGCACGGCTGGGCGCGGCCCGGACCTTCGCGATCTGCGCGATCAGCCCCGCGTTCTACCTGACGTATTGGGGAGCGCCACGCGATGCGTTCGACAGTCTCGATGACTTCCGGAAGAACTCGACGGTGAACGCCGCGGAGCTGACGTCGATTCCGTTGCGGGTGGACTGCGGGACCGGCGACGGGTTCTACATCGCCACCAGGGAATTCGTCAACCGTCTGCCCAGGCAGCCGGCCGGCGGGTTCGAGCCGGGCGGCCACGACGCGGACTACTGGCGTGCACAGCTTCCCGGGGAGTTGGCCTGGTTGGCTTCCTGAGTTCAGCCGGCCCGGCCGACTCTCCGCAGCCGCGCCACACCGATCACGGCCAAAATGCCGGCCGCCGTTGCCAACAGCAGCGTCAACATCAGTAGCTGCGGATCGTAGACCACCGATGTGGTGACCGGCTGGCCTTCGGCGACGGGCGCGACCGGCACGGTGGAGCGCACCGCCGACCAGCTCGCCGCGCAGCCCAGCGCCGCCGCACAGGCCGGGACGAGCTCGATGAAGGCCCGAAATCGGACCATCACCAGGGCGATCCGGTGTCGTCGTCGTCCGGCGGCTCGGGCGGCGGCCCGGCTGGTCCGACCCGCTCCTCGACCAGTGGGGTCAATGCGGCGCGCAAGTGCCGGTGTCGACGTGCCCACGCTTGCGCGGTGCGCCCGCCGGTGAGTCGCAGACCGATGCCGATCCGTCCCTTGGGCACACCGGTCAACTCACCGAGCGCGCGCGCCGATTGCCAGCGCTCCAGGTCCTTTTGGGATGTGAGCGGATGGTCGGGCTCGGGGTAGACCCTGACGATCTCGGCCACCTTGATGGTTTCGGTGCCTTGGCGCAGCGTCTCGTGGGTCAGTTCCACCGACGTGTGAATACGCGCCGCCTTGACCTGCAGCGCAATGAAACTCGTCACGAGCACCAGGAACAACAGCGGGACACTGATCTGCCAGCCGTACCCATTGATTTTTTCCAGCCACAGCATGGTCGCTGCGGACACCGGGCCGACCAGCACCCAGTACCAGCTGGCCCCGACCTCGCGAAAGAGCGGAGCGGACTTGGTTTCCGTGCCCGCGGTCATCGAAACATCATCCCCTGCTGTGCCGTCTGCCAAACCAGGTGGGGTCCGTCGTGCTCACCTGGTGAAGTACGCGTGGGCATCCCTGCGGTGCAGCAGGAACATCCCCCCGGCGATCAGCACCGACCCGACGATGCCGGCGACGCCGCAGATCACCGCGAACATCGGCGGCCAGTTCACGGTAAACAACCGGATCCCGACGTAGACAACGGTGGCTACGGCGCCGCCGGTCAACACCGTTCGGGCCCAGCGGTACCCGGCCCGCATCAGAATCAGGAAGGTCACCACGATCGCGCACAACACCGTGGTGAAAAGCCCCGATGCGACGTAGAGCACCGTCGATCCACGACCGGAGGAT
>Ga0335076_10007738_pt1 | contig 10827 bp, 9 predicted proteins | sample Lox_Sample_25_FD_206717 | JGI IMG/M metagenome (GOLD analysis project Ga0335076, IMG submission 206717) | Soil microbial communities from Loxahatchee National Wildlife Refuge, Florida, United States - Lox_Sample_2.5 | ecosystem: Environmental > Terrestrial > Soil > Wetlands | place: USA: Florida...
ACGCCGGCAGCACGACCGCGCGCATGATCCAGATCCTGGCGCTCCTCACGGTGCTGAGCCTGGCGCCCTCGATCCTCGTGATGGTGACCTCGTTCACCCGCATCGTCACCGTGCTGTCGTTCTTGCGCACCGCGCTCGGCATCCAGCAGAGCCCGCCGAGCTCGGTGATCATCAGCCTGGCGCTCTTCCTGACCGCCTTCGTGATGGCGCCGACCTTCGAGCAGGCGTTCAATTCCGGCATCCGGCCGCTGATCAACGAGGAGATCAGCGAGGGCGAGGCGCTCACCCGCACGGTCGCGCCGTTCCACAAGTTCATGGGCGAGCACGTGCGCGACCGCGACCTCAAGCTGTTCCTCGACATCTCGAAGACGCCGGTGCCCGACAACGTCGACCAAGTGCCCCTCAAGGCGCTCGTGCCGGCGTTCATGATCAGCGAGCTCCGGCGCGCCTTCGAGATCGGCTTCCTCCTGTTCGTGCCGTTCCTCATCATCGACATGGTGGTGGCGTCGGTGCTCCTGTCGATGGGCATGATGATGCTGCCGCCCGCGGTGGTGTCGCTGCCCTTCAAGCTGATCTTCTTCGTGCTGGTCGACGGCTGGTTCCTGGTCGCCGGCAGCCTGGTGCAGAGCTTCGGCACCTAGCGCGGGATCCGTTTAGGTTGACCGACCGCGTCATTGCGAGGAGCGCAGCGACGAAGCAATCCAGAGTCGCGTCACGAGCGTCCGTCGCGTGACTCTGGATTGCTTCGCTGCGCTCGCAATGACGGTTGGTGATCCGGTCTGATGTAATCCCGCGCTCGCCGCGCCGGTGAGACCGTCAGCGGGCGTGCGGATTGGGGGTCCAGATCGTGTTGTGGGCGGCGCTGCGCTCGGTCTCGGGGCGGCCGTTGGTGTAGTAGTAGAGCGACAGGCAGTTGCGCGAGCGGCCGGGCGGGCAGCTCAGCGGCTTCGGGTGGCCGTGGAACGACGTGTCGGTGGTCGAGAAGATCACGCAGCGGTTGGCGATCGGCGCGATCGACTTGATCGGCCGCGGCACGCCCTGCTGCCACAGCTCGAGATGGCCGCCATAGTCGTCCTGCCAGCCGAGATTGAGGTAGAGGAGCAGGTTGAGCCGGCGGTCGAGCTTGTTGAGGAAATGCACGTTGAAGTCGGCGTGCACGTTGAGATAGCCGCCGACCTCGATGCGGAACATGCCCGAGCCGACGAACGACGGGTCGGGCAGCAGGTTGGCAATCCCGGTCAGCCTCGAGAGATAGCGCAGGAACATCGAGCTGTTGAGCTCGCGCAGGATCTTGCGGATCGCCACCGGCATCCGCAGCTCCTCGTTGCACGCCTTCTTGACCGAGACCTTGTGCTCGGCGACCACGAAGTCCTCGACCTGCCAGGCCGGGTCGTCGGGGCCGGGGAACGCCGCGATCGCCTCGACCAGCGCCTCGGCGGTCAGGAAGTCGTCGATCACGATGTGGGGGAACGGCTGCGCCGCGGCATAGCCGGCGGCCGCCGCATCGACCTCGTTGAGCAGCCGGCCGAACGCGAAGGTGAAGCGCTCGTCGAACGCGACCGCCGGGTCCATGGTCTGCTGTGCGCCGCTCATGCCGGCACCCCGCGGCGGTCCCGCGCCCTCAGTTGATGGCGCTCAGGCTCGTGCTGCGCAGCTTCTGCTGGTAGCCCTTCATGAACTGCTGGAACTCCTGCAGATCCGCAAAGCGCGCCGACAGCGCCGCGTCCGTGATCGCGCCGCCCTCGGTGATGCTGGTCACCAGGTTGAAGGCGTCCTTGGTCGCGCCGCTGTTCATCTTGTCGCCGAAGCGGTCGCGCACCGAGCGCAGCCCCTCGGCGTCGCCGGCGAGCGCGTAGGCGACCGCGAGATTGAGCACCTGGCGCCGGCGCGCGGCGTCGAACGCGCCCTGGCCCGCATCGCCGACCAGCCGATCGAGCGTCTGCGCCGCCTTGCTCCAGTTCTGCGTCTTGACGTAGATCTCGGCGCGCAGCTGGTCGGCATCGGCGCCGGTGTCGCCCTCGAGCAGCGCCAGCGCGCCGGCGGCATCGCCGGTCTCCGAGAGCGCGCGCGCCCGCAGGTGCAGGCGCTCGGCCTCGAGGTTCGGCGGCAGCTTGGCGGTCTCGGCGCTGTCGTCGAGCGCGGCGATCGCCGCCTTGGGCTGGCGGTCGAGCAGGCGCACCACCGCGAGCCGCGCGCCGACGCGCGCCTTGTCGACGCCGTGCAGGCGGTTCTTGAGCTGGAAGTCGAGCAGCTCGCCGGCGCGGTCGAGCAGGTCCATCTGGACCAGCCGGTCGGCCAGGTTCTGGATCATCTTGTCGCCGCGCGCGCCCGGCGGGGTCAGGTCGCGGAAGTCGTCGTAGAGCGCCAGCGCGGTCAGCGGCGGCAGCTTGCGCGGGCCGTTCTCGTCATAGACGCCGGCGAACGCGTCGGTCATGCGCGCCTTGATGGCGGCATTCTCCTGGTGATCGGGGAAGTGCTCGACCGCCTCGCGCAGCCGGGTCAGGCCCTGGCGCATGTCGCCGTATTGCAGCTCGAGCTCGCCGAGCCGGCGCAGCAGCCGGTATTCGAGCGTGTCGCCGTTCCACACGAAGCGCAGCTTGTCGAGCCGCTCGACCGCCTCGGCCGGGGTGATCGCGTTGTCGGCGAGCTGCTGGTCGACCAGCAGGAACTCGCCATGGGCGCGCGCCCACGGCTCGCCGCTGTCGGCCAAGCGCCGCAGGATCGGCAGCGCGCCGCGGCGGTCGTCGGCGGCGATCAGCGCGCGCGCGCGCAGATAGTCGGCGCGCGTGCGGGTCGCGGCGGGCACGTTGCCGCGCATCAGATTGTCGAGCAGCGCGCGCACGCGCCCGCTGTCGCCGGTCTCGAGCGACGCCTCGGCGGCGAGCAGCAGCAGATGCTGGCGGATCGCCGGCGGATAGCCGGTCGGCACCTGGCCGGCGCGCCGGAACGCCTGGTCGGCCTCGGTCCACTTGCCGAGCAGGCCCAGCGCAGCCCCCCGCCACAGCATCGCGGTGACGTCGCCGTCGAGCGCCTTGTCGCCGAGATCGGCGCTGGCGCCGCGTCCCTCGTCGAGCATCACGCGGGCGGCCCCGCGCAGCGCCTTGAGCTGGGGGTCGACGGCGTAGCGCGGATTGTCGGCGGCGATCAGGTCGAGCATGCCGACGGCGTCGGCGGCATGACCGCGCGCCAGGAAGAACTGCGCCAACTCGAAGCGCGCGCTCGCCAGGCGCATCGGGTCGCCGGTCATCACCGCCTCGGCGTCGGCGCGCTGCAGCGCCTGGCGCGTCTCGGTGAAGTCGACGTCGGAGGCGAGCCAGCGCTGGAAATCGAACGCCGCCGCGACGCCGCGCCCGGTCGGCGCGCTCGCGCTGCGCGACATCACCAGGCTCTGGTTGTCGCCGATCAGGATGTTGGACGCGGTCTGGCGCACCGAGATGCCGTCGGCGCGCGCCAGCACGACGACGCCCTGCAGGCTGGGCAGCACATCGAATTGCGCGAACTGGCGACCCGGATCGACCCCGAGCCCCGACGTCCGCACCGGCACGACCTTGAGGGGCTCGCCGCGCTCGGGATCCGTGAAGGTCAGCAGGCTCTCGGCGCCCGACATCGCCACCGCGATGCGCGGGCCCATCGGGTTGGCCGTCTCGACGGTGAGCGTCGCCGCGCTCTGCGGCCGGCGCGCCTCGTTGCGCAGCGTCAGGACCCAGGCGTCGTTCTCGCGCAGCGGCTGCGGGGTCAGCCCGGCCGGGATGGTGAAGCGCAGGCCCGAGCCGCCGTCGACATCGAGCACGTCGGGCGGCGCCATGCGCTCGTGGGGCTTGCGGTTGGCCGGGTTGAACGCCGAGACGTCGAACCGGGCCGGCTTGTCGAACAGCATGTAGGCCTGGTTGCCGCGCACGAACAGCGCGGCGGCCGGCGGCTGGCGCCACCCGACGCGGATGCGGCCGCCGGCGTGGGTGACCACGACGGTCGGCGCATTGGCGTCGACCGGGCGCATCTCGGGCGGCCGCACGTCGGGCGCCGCCGGGGCGGCGGCCGCCGCGATGCTGAGCGACGAGCCGGCGGGCGGCGGCGCGGCGGCGCTCACCGGGGCGGCCGGCGCTGGCGGCGCCGCGACCGGCGCGGCGGGTACCGGGGCGGCGGGTACCGGGGCGGCCGCCAGCGCGGCGGTCGGCCCGGGCGCCGCGGGCGTGCCGGCGACCGGCGCGGCGTTGGGCGGCGCCATGACGTCGAGCACGACCGCCAGCCCGCTGCGGAAATGGCGCAGCTGCGCGGTGCGCGGGATGTTGAAGGCGAGGCTGCTGCCGTCGCTGCTCAGCACCGGCTCGCCGATCGCGCGCGGCAGGGCGCCGCGCAGCGCCGCCAGGTCGATCTGCGCCGGGCGGTTGAACGCGATCGTGACGCGGCCGGCGTCGCTGTCCACCTTGTAGTCGACCGACTGGGGCCAGTCGAAGCGCAGCCGGGTGAAGTCGTCGTGCTCGCCGACGCGCACCGGCACGACGGCGGCGCGCCGCGCGCTCCGGTCGTCGGCGGCCGGCGCGGCGGGTGCGGACGCCGGCGCGGCGGCTTCGGCGCTGGCCTGGGCGCGCGGCGGCAGGCTGCCGGGCGCGTCGCGCAGGTCGATCACCGCCGAGCGCTCGTTCTGGAAGCTGCGCAGGTCGACCGGGCGCACCAGGTCGAACGTGATGCTGCGATGGTCGGGCGCCAGCACCGGGTGCGCCAGATAGCCGTCGAGCCGGCGCAGCGCCGCCGCGTTGGTGTCGATCGCCAGCGTCTCGTCGAAGCGCACGACCAGCTGGTTGCCGTTCAGCGCGGCCTCGAAGCGCACCGGCTTGGGCCAGTCGAACACCAGCCGGCCGTAGCCGTCATGCAGGCCCGAGCGGACCGCGACGGTCGGCTCGGCGCGCGCCGGCCCGGCCAGCGCGAGCGCAACCAGCGCGACGCCGGCGAGGCCGCCCAGGCAACCCAGCAAGGCTCGCACGATGGTCGCGCTAGCGGTCGAAACTCGCCAATATCGCATCGATCTCCGCCTGCTTCTTGGCGTCGTCGGGCAGCTGCGGGCCGTTCAGCAGATCGGCGTCCGCCTTGGGCGCCGTGGGGGCCGGCTCCGCCGGTGCCGCGGCCGGCGCGGCCGGTGCCTCGACGGCGCCGCGCTCGCCTTGCTGCTGCTTGGCGATCTCGTCGCCGAACGCGCCCAGCATCGCGCTCACCCGGTCCTCGATGTGCTTGAGGGTCTTCACCACCTTGGTGATGCGCTGGCCGGTGATGTCCTGGAAGTTGCACGCCTCGTAGATCCGCGTGACCGCGCCCGTGATCGCCTCGGCGGCCTCCGGCGGCACGTTGCCGCTGACCTTCTCGAGCGCCTCGCAGGCATCCAGGATGGTGCCGGTCGCCTCCTCGGTGGCGCCGACCACGGCGTCGAGCTCGTCGGTCGCCAGCGGGATGTCGGTGCCGGTGATCTGCTCGGGCCGCACCGCGGCGATCTCGGTGCGCGCGTTCTGGATGAAGCGCGCGAGCGCCTCGAGCTCGGTGTAGAGCTTCAGGTCCGTGGTCGTCAGGTCGCCGGTCAGGCGCGCCATCACGCTCTCGACGATCGCCGCGATCTCGGCCGGGCTGACCGCCTCGCCCTGGCTCTGCAGCTTGGCGAGCTGGCGCTGCAGCTCCGGATTGTTGGGCATTCCCGGCATCACGCCTCCACGGCTCGCCGCGACGTCAGAAGGGTCCGAAGACCGCGGTGAGCTTCTGCTTCAACGTCTCGGCGTTGAAGGGCTTGACGATGTAGTTCGTCACGCCGGCCTCCTTGGCGGCGATCACGTTCTCGGTCTTGCTCTCGGCCGTCACCATCACGAACGGGATGTGCGCGAGCTTGGCGTCCGAGCGCACCTCCTTGAGGAGCTGGAGCCCGGTCATCGGCTCCATGTTCCAGTCGGAGATCACCAGCCCGAATTCCTTCTCGCGCAGGCGCTGCAGCGCCGTGGCGCCGTCGGACGCCTCATCGACGTTGTCGAAGCCGAGCTGCTTCAACAGATTGCGGATGATGCGCAGCATCGTCTTGTAGTCGTCGACGATGAGGATGGACATTCCTTTATCGAGGGGCACCGAAGCTCTCCTGGATCACGAAACCACGGGATGGCGCCGGGCCAACGCGGCGGATCGATCCTTGTGATCGACGCCGGGCTGGCCGACACATCGGACGATTACTGCCGCGGCGGCGGACGCTGGCTCTTGTCGGCCAGCATGTCGGTCACCTGCCGCGCCCGATCGGGCTGCATGCTGGCGAGGATCGGCGCCACCTTGTTCTCCTTCATGCGCTCGACGACGCCGAGCAGCACGTTGATCTCGAGCTTGTCGAAGATCGCCGCGGCCTCCTTCGGCTTCATCGACTCGTAGATCTTGACCAGGCTGCGCAGCCGGCCGTCCTCCTGCTCGTTGTTGCGCGCCAGCATCTGCTGCAGCTCGAGCTTCACGGCGTCGAGGTCGGCGACCTTCTCCTCGAGCCGCTTCTCGGCCGCCTTGAGGACGGCGTTGCGCTGGTCGAGCTCGCGCTCGCGCTCGTCGAGCTTGAGCGAGCGCTCGCGCAGCGCCTGCAGGAGGTCGATGTCGGACTGCGTGAAGCGGGTCGGATCGCTCGGCAGCTTGGCGGTCGGCAGCGGCGCGGTCGAGGCGACCTGGGCCTCGCCCGGCTTGGCGCCCGGCCCGGCGGCCTCGGGCTTGGCGGCGGTCGCGTCGGCGGCCGCGGTCGCCGGCGCTTGGGCCTGCGCCTGCGCGGTGGTCACCTGGATGCTCTCGGTCAGCGCCGCGAAACCGTGCCAGACGTCGCCGACCTTGACGAACAGCATCACGATGACGGCGGCCAGCGTGATGGGGAGCACGCGGACCGGCATCCGGCGATGGCTCAGAACTCTCGGCATGCGTTCCCCCAATCGCGAACTCGACCCACCTGCTTTACCGCCGCGCGGCGCCGCACGCCTGGTTCCTCACCGGCGCGTGCGCAGCGCCTGCAGCAACTCGCGCTCGGCCTTCGAGCGCGGCGCCGGCTCGCCCGCGGCGGGCTCGCCGCCGGCGGGCGGCGGCGCGATCGGAGCACCGGCAGCCTGCGACAGCGCGGCACGCAAGGCCGAGCGCTCGCGCGGCGGCCGCTCCGGTCGGCCGGCACGCGCCGGCCGATCGCCCAAGGTGACGCGCTGCGCCAGCCGCTCGGCGGCGCGCTCGGCCGCCTCCAGCGCGGCCGGCTCGGGCACCGCGGCGGCGGCGGGCGGGGTCTCGCCCAACCCGGCGGCGCGCTCGCGCAACGGGCGCATGCGCGGCGGCGCGCTCGGCTCGGGCTCGGCAACCGGCGGCGGCGCGGCAGGCGCCGGCCGCACGCCGCGGCCGAAGCGCCCGGCGGCCGGCTCGGGATCGCTGGCCGCGCTCGCCATCGGCCGCAGCCCGACATCGGAGCGCGCGCTGCGCACGCCGCCCTCGAGCCGGTCGGCCAGGTTGGAGCCGCGATCGAGCAGGAACGTCAGGTCGTCGCGCAGCGCCTGGCTGCGGTCGAGATAGGCTTGCAGGCGGGTCGCCTCGTCGGTCGCGGTGCGCAAGGTGCGCACCCCGGCCTCGGCGCGCGCGCACGACTCGCCGAAGCTGTGGATCAACGCCTCGAGCTCGGCCTTGTTGGAGCGCAGGCCGGTCAGGCGGCGATTCAGCATCGCGCCATAGACGATCGTCGCCACCAGAAGGACGGCGACGATGACGTCGAGGAAAAGGGAGATCGTCACGCTGTCATACCCCCTTTTGGATGCGCTCCCCGATCTTGATCGCGATGTTGCCGTTGCGCTGGCCCATCACGCCACGGAACATCGAGACCGCGCCGCAGCGCAGCGTCACCGGCGAGTCCGGGAACGAGTTGAGCACCACCTTCGAGCCGGGTTCCCAGGCCAGCACGGTGCGCAGCGAGGCGGTGATCTCGTCGAGCACGCCGTCGATGCCGACGTCGGTGTGCCACAGCTCGCCGGCGAGGTGGTTCTCCCAGATCGAGTCGCGGCCGAACTTCTCGCCCATGAACATCTGGAGCAGGATCTCGCGCACCGGCTCCAGGGTGGCGTACGGCAGCAGCAGCTCGAGCCGGCCGCCGCGATCGTCCATGTCGATGCGCAGGCGCGCCAGCACCGCGGCGTTGGCCGGGCGCGCGATCGCGGCGAAGCGCGGGTTGGTCTCCAGCCGGTCGAACCGGAAGGTCACCGGGCTCAAGGGATCGAACGCCGCCGAGAGATCGCCCAGCACGACGTGCACCATGCGCTCGACCAGATTGCGCTCGATGGTCGTGTAGGGGCGGCCCTCGATGCGCATCGCGGCGGTGCCGCGGCGGCCGCCCAGCAGCACGTCGACGATCGAGTAGATCAGCGCGCTGTCGATGGTCAGCAGGCCGAAATTGTCCCACTCCTCGGCCTTGAAGACCGAGAGCATCGCGGGCAGCGGGATCGAGTTCAGATAGTCGCCGAAGCGGATCGAGGTGATGTTGTCGAGGCTGACCTCGACGTTGTCCGAGGTGAAGTTGCGCAGCGAGGTCGACATCATGCGCACGAGGCGGTCGAACACCACCTCGAGCATCGGCAGGCGCTCGTAGGAGACCAGCGCGGAGTTGACGATGGCGGCGATGCCGGAGCCATCGTTCATCGTGCTGCCGCCGTCGTCGAAGCCGAGCAGGCTGTCGATCTCGTCCTGGTTCAGCACCCGGGTCGGGCCGGCCTCGCCGAGATCGCCGCCGAGATCCGCGCCGCCCGACATGCCGCCGCCGCCCATGCCGCCGCTGCCGGTGTCGGCCTGCGGTCCTTCGGCCAACGCCGCCCATTCGGCGGCGAGGAGGTCGTCGTCCTGCTTGTCTTCGGGGCCGGCCATCGCGTTATCCCCTACTGGATCAGCATCTCGTTGAACAGCACGTCCTTCACGCGCACCGGCCGGACCGCGGCATTGATGCGCGCCAGCAGCTCCTCGCGCACCCGCAGCAGCCCCGCCGAGCCTTGCAGCTGGTCGGCGCGCAGCTCGCGCAGATAGACCTGCAGGGTGTCGGTGACGCGCGGCATGACGTCGGCGATCTTGACGCCATCCTCGGGATGCTCGAGCTCGAGGCTGACCGACAGCTTCAGGAAGCTCGGGCGCGGCCCGTCGGTCCGCAGGTTGACCAGCAGGTCCATCGGCTTGGCGGGCCAGAAATAGGGTCCGGTGGCGGCGGCCGGCGTCGCCGGCTCGGCGGTCGTGGCGGTCTGGGTGCCGCCCAGCGGCCCGAGCGCGCCCGAGAACCACAGCCCGGCGGCCGCTCCGACGACCAGCAGGACCGGCAGGATGACGAACAGCACCAGCTTTTTGCCGCTCAGGCGCTTGCGCGTCGACCCTCGGCGCCCCCCGCCGAGATCTTCGTCAAAAGTATCCGCAGCCATGAATGCTCCCCGCCGAGTCGTCCGCTGGGTCTCGAACCTCGGTCATGGTGGGTGAGTTTCGGTTAAGGAACTATTGAAAAGCAAGCGTAACTTCGAACGCGCGGTAAATTTTCCACAACATCCACAGGGCGGCAAGCCGGCCGGCAAGTTCTGCCGGGCAAAGCCTGCAGAAAGGCTCGATCCTGCCTCCCGTCGAATCGAAGTTGATCAGAACAATCCCTTGATTTTCAAAGATATTAGCGCTTGGCATGGCCAATGCTTAACGATCGGCGCAAGGCCTTACGAGCGTGGATCACGGGCGTCATGGAATCACCGACCTACATCGCGCTGTCGAAGCAGACCGCCATGGTGCGCGACATGGAGTCGATGGCGAACAACATCGCCAACGCGGCGACCAACGGCTTCCGCGGCGAATACACCCTGTTTCAGGAATACCTGGCGCGCACCGGCTCGATCGGCGAGCGCGAGAAGACCTCGTTCGTGCAGGACATCGGCGAGTACCGTGACACCCGGGACGGGCCGCTCCAGATCACCAACAACCCGCTCGACATCGCCCTCCAGGGCAAGGGCTACATGGTGCTCGGCAACCCGGGCCAGGAAGTCTATGCCCGCACCGGCGTGTTCCACCTCGACGGCAACCGCCAGGTGGTGACCAGCGACGGCTATCCGCTGCTGCAGGAGAACGGCCAGCCGATCGTCATTCCGCAGGGCACCAACCGGATCACGATCACGGGCGACGGCGTGGTCTCGACCGAGCAGGGCGAGGCCGGCCGCATCCGCCTGGTGCGCTTCGGCAGCGAGCAGGCGATGCGCAACGCCGGCAGCGGCACCTACGCGACCGACCAGGCGCCGTTGCCGGCGACCGAGGTCCAGGTCACCCAGGGCGCGCTCGAGGGCTCCAACGTCCAGCCGGTGCTCGAGATGACGCGGATGATCCAGATGAGCCGCGACTACCAGTCGATCCAGAACATGCTCGACGCCGAGAACACGCGCCAGCGCGACGCGGTCGCCCGCATCGCGCGTGCCTAGGGATACTCAGAGTTAGGAACGCCAGAACATGTTTCGCTCGCTCAATATCGGCGCCACCGGGATGCTGGCTCAACAGCTCAACGTTGAGACGATCTCCAACAACATCGCCAACCTGAGCACCACCGGCTTCAAGCGCTCGCGGCCGGAGTTCCAGGATCTGCTCTACCAGAACGAACGGCGCGTCGGCTCGGCCTCGTCGGACGCCGGCACCACGGTGCCCTCGGGCATCCAGATCGGCCTCGGCGTGAAGACCGCTGCGGTCTATCGCGACCACACCCAGGGCAACCTGCTGCCGACCCAGAACCCGCTCGACCTGGCGATCCAGGGCATCGGGTTCTTCCAGGTCACCCTGCCGAACAACGAGATCGCCTATACGCGCGCC
>Ga0335076_10007740_pt1 | contig 10826 bp, 11 predicted proteins | sample Lox_Sample_25_FD_206717 | JGI IMG/M metagenome (GOLD analysis project Ga0335076, IMG submission 206717) | Soil microbial communities from Loxahatchee National Wildlife Refuge, Florida, United States - Lox_Sample_2.5 | ecosystem: Environmental > Terrestrial > Soil > Wetlands | place: USA...
AGCGAAAAATAGGGGGCAATTCCGCTATACCCCTCTGAAATATCGATTTGTAAACTACTAGATTAACTCCAGGCCAGAGAAGAAATAGCTAATCTCAAACGCGGCGGTATCGGGAGCATCGGAACCATGGGTACAGTTGTTGCCAATGCTGGTGCCGAGATCGTGACGGATTGTGCCGGGCGCGGCCTTCTTTGGGTCGGTGGCGCCCATGGTGTCACGCCACTTTGTAATGGCGCACTCCGCTTCCAAAACCATGGCGAATATTTTGCCGGAGCTCATAAAGTCAGTGAGTTCGCCGAAAAACGGGCGCTGACGGTGCACCGCGTAAAATCCGCCGGCCTCTTCTTTGGTGAGGCGTATGGATTTGATCGCAACGATTTTGAACCCGGCCTGATGGATACGAGACAGAATTTCGCCCTGCTGACCGCGACTGACGGCGTCGGGCTTAATGACTGCAAATGTGCGCTCAATTGCCACAAAAACTCTCCTTAAGAGATGGAATTTGAAGAAACTTGCATTTGACGGCGCTTATTTTAGCGCCGCAGCTACCGTTGAGCCCAAATCTGCTGGCGTCTCTACAGTGTGAATACCGGCTGCTTTCATGGCTGCGTACTTGTCTTTCGCAGTGCCCTGGCCACCACTAATGATGGCTCCGGCATGGCCCATGCGGCGGCCCGGGGGAGCAGTTTGACCGGCAATGAAACCGACCACCGGCTTTTTGACGTTCGCTTTGATCCACTCCGAGGCGCGCTCTTCCGCGTTTCCGCCAATTTCGCCAATTAAGATGATGGCGCGAGTATCAGGATCCTCGTGAAACATTTTGATGGCGTCGAGAAACGTTGTTCCGATGATGGGGTCGCCACCGATGCCGATACAGGTGGATTGCCCAATGCCCAGTTCCGTTAGTTGGTGGACGGCTTCATACGTGAGGGTTCCGCTGCGGCTGACAACGCCGACATTTCCCTGTTTGTGGATGCGTCCTGGCATGATGCCAATCTTGCACTTGCCCGGCGAAATGATTCCCGGGCAATTGGGACCAATAAGGCGTGTTTTTGAGTCGCGCAGAACTTCAGCCACCCGAACCATATCGAGCGCGGGAATGCCTTCCGTGATGCAGACCACCAGGGAAAGTTGGGCGTCCACCGCTTCGAGAATGGCATCGGCCGAATACGGGGGCGGAACGAAAATGACGGAAGCATCGGCGCCGGTGGCCTTCACGCCATCCGCGACGGTATTGAAGACAGGGCGCTCCAGGTGCTTGGTGCCGCCTTTTCCGGGAGTCACGCCACCAACGACGTTGGTTCCATATTCGATCATCTGCTGCGCATGGAACGTGCCTTCGCGACCAGTGAACCCCTGAATCAGCACTCGAGTCTTTTCATTGACCAAAACGCTCATCGCGCACCCCCGGCAAGCGACACCACCTTTTGCGCCCCGTCCTTCATGCCGTCCGCAATCGTGAAGTTGAGCCCACTGTCGCGCAGAATTTGTTGCCCTTGCTCCACATTAGTTCCTTCCATACGCACGACGATGGGCACTTTCACGTGCAAATCCTTGGCCGCAGCCACAACGCCGGTGGCCAACACATCGCAACGCAGGATCCCACCGAAAATGTTAATGAACACGGCCTTGACCGCCGGATCGCTGAGCAAGATCCCAAAAGCGTTTTTGACTTGATCCGCGGATGCACCACCGCCCACATCCAGGAAGTTGGCCGGTGAACCGCCAGCATACTTGATGATGTCCATAGTGGCCATGGCCAGACCGGCGCCATTCACCATGCACGCGACATTGCCGTCCAGCTTGATGTAGTTCAGCCCGTATTTCGAGGCCTCCACTTCCAGGGGATCCTCTTCATCCAGGTCGCGCAACTCGCGCAAATCCTTGTGACGGAACAATCCGTTATCGTCGAACGTCATCTTGGCGTCGAGCGCAACGAGTTTGCCATCGCCGGTCAAGACACAAGGATTGATCTCGATTAGGGAAGCATCCGTATCGATGAAGGCGCGATAAAGCGCCTGCAGGAACGGAACTGCCGATGTGACTTGCTCTCCAGTCAATCCCAATCCAAAGGCAAGCTTGCGGGCTTGATAAGGCTGCAGACCGACCGCAGGATGAATACGTTCCCGCAAGATCGCGCCGGGGTTTTCTTTGGCCACCTGCTCTATTTCCATCCCGCCGGCGGAACTAGCCATGAACACGGCTCTCCCGGATTCGCGGTCGATGAGCAAACCGAGGTACAGTTCGCGCTTGATGTCCAAACCTTCCTCAATCAGCAAGCGCTTGACAATGCGGCCCTGCGGTCCAGTCTGAACGGTAACCAGGTTCATTCCCAGAATGTGCGAGGCTATTTCCGCGGCTTCGTCGGCGGAGCGCGCCAGCTTTACGCCGCCGCCTTTGCCTCGGCCGCCAGCATGAATCTGCGCTTTGACCACGACGATCGGGGATTTCAGGCGCTGTGCGGCTTCGCGAGCTTCTTCTTTCGTGTAAGCCACTTCTCCGCGCGGGGTGGTGACGCCGTAGCGCGAGAGGATAGCTTTAGCTTGGTATTCGTGAATCTTCATTTGAGGTTCTGCCTTCTTGAGCGGCCGATCTTGAATGGCCGACATCCTGTGCGACGATGGGACAGTGCACCGGTGTTAGAATTTGAGGCTCGTAAAACAATAAAGTTTACTTGAGACGCCCATCACGGGCAAGGCAGAGCAACCATCGTCTTGTGACGAACACGTGAAAACCTTCATTGAGCTGATCGAGAAAACGGAACGCCGGGAACCGCTGACTAGTCTGGAGGCGGAAGCCGTAATGGAAGAACTGCTGTCCGGCCGGATGGAGACGGCGCAAATCGTGCGGTTGCTTGTTGCTTTGAACGAACGCAAGATCACTTCGCCAGAGTTGAGCGCGTTCGCACGGATCATGCGCCGTCACGCCGAGCCGGTTTTTTCTACGGAAGACGACCGGCCTGATCACATGGTGGACACCTGTGGAACTGGCGGTGATGGTTGCGGAACGTTCAATATCTCTACGGCTGCGGCGTTTGTAGCTGCTGCGGCAGGGGCTCACGTCGCGAAACATGGCAATCGCTCAGTAAGTTCGCGCAGCGGGTCCGCGGATGTTCTCGAAGCGCTCGGAATCAGCATCGATATGCCGTTGCGGGAATGCGGCCGGGCGATCCGGGAACTTGGAATTGGGTTCCTATTTGCTCCGGCAGCCCACGCGGCCACAAGGCATGCGGTGGCTGCGCGGAAGCAGATTGGGCGTAGGACGGTTTTCAATCTTCTGGGTCCGCTTACGAATCCTGCGGGTGCTCATTCGCAGATTCTCGGAGTTTTTTCGGAGGATCTGATTGAGTTAGTGGCCGACACGCTGAGGGAATTGGGAGTAGAGCGTGCGTTCGTAGTGCACGGGTGCGGCGGGCTCGATGAATTTTCGCTTGCAGGCGAGACGCAGGTTGCCGAACTGCGCGATGGGACGATTCGGCGGGTGCGGTTGACTCCGGAAGATTTCGGGCTGGAACCGGCGCCGCTCGAAGCCATTCAGGGTGGAACGCCATTCGAAAACGCCGTGATGATTCGAAGGATCTTTGAAGGGGAGACTGGACCGCGGCGCGATGTCGTGGTGATGAACTCGGCGGCGGCGTTGGTGGTTACGGGAATCGCGAGAAGTTTTCGGGAAGGAGCCTCACTCGCCGGGCACATATTGTCGTCGGGAGCAGCGGTCAAGAAGCTCGAGCAACTGAAACGGTTCACGACGACGAGTTTGTAAAATGGCTTGTCGTGCGGGACTTCAAGGTTTCGCTGGGCTGATCGCTTGATTGCCGGACCTTAACGTCTGGTGAATACCCCAAGCAGCGGCTGTGCCTCCAGCTCCGGCTGCAACGATAAAAATGGTTAATTTCGCGGCGGAAATGCTGGCTGGCGCCTGGCCTACTGAGGCGCTTTGGGCTTCTCCGGTAGGATCCAGATAAATCCGGTAGGTCTGCCCTTCCGGTAAGCGACGAAATTCATCACGATAACTGAAGTTCAAGTCGCCGCGCGCTGCGGCGATCTGCAGGATATTTGGCCCAAGAATCGTGACCGATGCTTGAGTTGGTTTCGGCCCGCTCGGCCAAACGAGTGCGTCCAGCGCATGCCGCTCCATCGCCTGCTTTGCGGCGGTCGAAAAATGCACGGAGCCGCTGCTCACGTCGATAGGCAGGCCATCGGTTACGGAGATGAGCTCTATCGCGGTATTTGGTCCGAGCATAAGCAGTCCTTGGGCGGAACGAATCCCGAGCCGCCCGTGCGCTTCCGTGGAAAGAACTTCCCCTTCGAACACAGACAGGCCAGGAGACGCGGCCGCAGTGTTCAAACGAGCGTTAGTCGCTAAGGTCAGAATTCCAATTTCAGGGGGAACCGCGGAAACAGGAAGAGCTTCGGACTGAGTGGCGAGGACGACCATAAAGACTGCGACGAGGCGGCGAGAGGAATGCACGAGAACCTCCATGGGCTGGAGCGATGGAGGGGTAACCCATTGCGTTAATATTATTACTCTATACTAATAGTACAATGAAATTACGAGATGGTGGTTGTGTGGGGCCGGAGCGACGCTTTACAGAGCGAGGAAATTCTTCAGGATCAGCTTGCCTGATTCTGTAAGTACGGATTCGGGGTGGAACTGCACTCCTTCGACTTTAAACTTTCTGTGCCGCAGACCCATAACAATGCCGTCTTTGGTTTCTGCGCTGACCTGCAAATCGCGAGGGAGGGATTTCCTGTCCACGATTAAGGAATGGTAACGAGTCGCCGTGAGAGGATTGGGAACGGATCGAAAGACGCCTTTGCCGTCATGCTCAATTGCGCTGGTTTTTCCATGAAAAAGCTTGGGAGCGCGGACAATCTTTGCGCCGAAAGCAGCACCAATCGCCTGATGCCCAAGACACACACCGAAAATCGGAAATTTGGCGGCCAGGTTCTGGATCAACTCAACGGAAATTCCGGCTTGTTGAGGAGTGCAGGGCCCGGGAGAAATGACAATGCGCTCTGGTTTTTTCCGCAGGATCTCGTCTACTGAAATCTTGTCATTGCGATGCACTTCCAATGTGCAACCCAGTTCGCCCAGATATTGCGCGAGGTTATAGGTAAACGAATCGTAGTTGTCGAGCAACAAGATCATGTGGCTCGCCTTTTTGGTTTTACTTTGGTTCTAGTAGCGGGATGCGCAGCTTCCAGAGCGCGCAGCAGTGCTTTGGACTTATTCACGGATTCATCGAATTCGGCCCCAGGTGTGGAGTCCGCCACAATACCGCCGCCCGCCTGAATATGGGCAGTACCGTTCTTGATCACCATGGTCCGGAGTGCGATACAAGAATCCAGATTCCCAGCGAAGTCCAGATAGAGGATGCCGCCCGCGTAGATGCCGCGTTTGGTCTTTTCGAGTTCCTCAATGATTTCCATGGAGCGAACTTTAGGCGCACCAGAGACCGTGCCCGCCGGGAAGCAGGACATGAGCGCATCGAAACAGTCCACATCCTCGCGCAATTGCCCACGAAGGCTGGAGACGAGATGCATGACGTGGGAGTAGCGCTCTACGGTCATGAGTTTCTCGACTTTTACGGTACCGTATTCGCAGACGCGGCCCAAATCGTTGCGACCCAAATCCACCAGCATGATGTGCTCGGCGCGTTCCTTTTCGCTGGCCAGCATTTCCCGCTCGAGGCAAAGATCTTCTGCCTCGTCCTTTCCGCGCCAACGAGTTCCGGCAATCGGGCGATAGAAGACATCCCGGCCCTGCACTTTCACTAGCATTTCCGGCGAGCTGCCGACAACATGTACATCGTTCAAATGCAGGTAGAAAAGATAAGGAGAAGGATTGAGTGCGCGCAGCTCGCGGTAGACCTCGAATGGGGCCACTTTCGTCTTTGCGGAGAAGCGCTGGCTGATGACCACCTGGAAGATATCGCCGGCTCGAATGTATTGCTGAGCTTTGCGCACGGCTTGCAGATAGTCGTTAGGGCGGAAATTCGAATTAACCGTGAGGGTAGCTCGGGGGGCTTTGCCGTTTTTTCCCGGCTTCTCGGCTTCGACCGGGGCTTCCAGTAGTTCGCGGGTCCGCCGGATATCGTGGACGGCGGCATTGTATTTGCTACGGAGCGAGCCGGCGCTTTCGGTATACACGTTGCGCACGATCCACAGCCGGTGCTGCACGTGATCAAACGCGATCAGACCACGATAGAACATCAGCATGGCATCGTAGAGGCCGATGTCATCGCGCAAACGTTTGGGCAAACGTTCAATCAGCCGGACCATGTCATAACTGAAATAGCCAATGGCGCCGGCAACTAACGGAGGCAATCCAGGAACACGCACTGGCCGGAACTTAGCCATGTGTTCACGAAGGAAGGAAATGGGATCACGTTCTTCCCAAATCATGCGATTGCGGCTCTCCAGAACGCACGCTCCGGCCGCGTAGCGGAATACTTCTTCAGGATGGGCTCCGGCAAAGGTATAGCGCGCGATCTTCTCTCCACCTTCCACGCTTTCGAGCAGGAAGGAGTAGCGGGAGCCCTGCGCTAGCCGCAAATAGGCGCTTACCGGGGTAAGTAAGTCGGCCGAGAACACATCATACACGGGGATTAAGTTCCCGTGCCTGGCCAGCTTTTGGAACTCCGCGAAGGAAGGTTGGATCATCCGTTCTCTTAGGACTGTGTGGCCGAACCACCGTACAGCGCGGTGGAACATGGACAATCAAGATTGAAATTATACCGCGAGTGCGACTGGAGGCGGACTTAGGACTGCAACGCCGTAAATACTGCGCGGCGCATTGCTGGTTGTGGCGCAGGCGTCCCCATCCACAACTCCCATTGCGCGATTCCTTGCGCGAGAAACATCTCGACTCCGGAAACTGTGCGGATTCCTCGGGCTGCCGCGATACGTAGTAGCTTCGTTTCGAGCGGCCGGTAAATTAGATCCGTGACCAGGCGGCAGTTCAGCTCAGAGGCTAGCAGAGGCGAATTGCGTTCGTAGGGATACATGCCCACGGGGGTCGCGTTGATGATGGCGTCGAACCGATCGCGACGAAGTGCAGCGCGATTCACCACATCTCCGCCCACAGCGCGTGCCAGCTCTTTTGCGGGTCCCCTTCCCCGCGCACAGACAAGAACCTCTGCGCCAGCTTCCGCAACAGCAAAAGCAGCTGCACGGGCAGCGCCGCCAGCACCGAAAATCACCACGCGGCTGCGGCGCAAGCTCAGCTTGCCTTGCAAAGCGCGCAACACGCCCACATAGTCCGTATTGTTACCTTTCAACCGGCCATTGCGCTGAACGGTAACCGTGTTCACCGCGCCGATCTCTTTAGCCAGTGGCTCGCATTCGTCGAGGTAATCGAAGATTTTTTGCTTGTGGGGCAAGGTTACGCTGAATCCCGACAGGCCAAAATCTCGCATCCATTTCAAAAATTCGCGCAAATCCTCGACCAAGAACGGTAAGAAGACCGCATCCTTGCCAGCCGAGACATAACCCGTGTTGTGCAACAGTGGAGACAGGGAGTGGCCAATGGGGTTGCCAATTACTCCGTAGATTCGGGTCTTACGGGTCAGTTCATGCGCCCGATACAGCTTTTTGATCTCCGTCAAGCCGACTTGCCCCGCGGCCGTAGCTGCCGCAACCGGTGCATACAGCAGCGCACTTCCTTCTCTGAGCGCCAGGATACGGCCGGGCAGCCCAATTTCTCCCATGGGGACAGCAACTACGTTACGTTTCCCGCGGGCAAGCTTCAGTACTCTTGCGGAGTCGGAAAGATTCCGCGCCATCGCCGCAACCTTCACAGCGTCAACCCCATCGCGTTCGGCGATCTTGATTCGCGGCGGCAGCTTTGGTGTACGCCGGAAATCATGGATGGAGAGGAGCACCTTCGGTGGGAGTCCGAACGCGCTGAGAGCTTGGCCGGGGAACTCCCGGGCGGTCTCAACTTCCAGGTCGCACCAAGTACAACCCGCTTCTCTGGCTGCACGCAGCCAGAACAATTCCTCCTCGGCCGTTCCTGCGAACTCTCCGCCCCCTACTCGCCTGCGACAGGTGGCTATAAAGGCCGCCTTCTTGGGGGCAAAACCCTTGAGCCAGTTCAGAGCCACTCGGCGTTCGCGGTCGGACTGCAGCCAGTCCAGGCGCAGTTCTATGGTGGGGGTATCCCTGAGGGCAGCGCGCACCATGCGCTTGAAATGGGAGGCATGTGAGGCGGCGACGACGGCGCAAAGGCGAGCGATGCCATTCCCGAAGACGCTCATGTAAATCGGCTCCAATTTATTGAAAATAGGGCTTGTAGCACGTCTTACCTAAAGTGTAAAGTCCGACTACCCAATTTGTTGACGCGCCTGCCTGTGCTTGTTAGTTTCAAATTATGCAAGTCCCCGCACGGCCCTTTTTGGCGTGACTCGAAGGAGCGTTCTAATGCGCGCAATTGCAGCAGGGATGGGTCTCGGCATGTTACTGGCGGGTGCAAGTGCCTGGACGCAAAGCCCGCAGTCACAGTTGAATTCTACACAAGCTGTCGCCACCGCCACCTCGCCCGATTACACTGCGGTGTATTGCTCGAATTTTGTCACTAGCGACCTTGGGGGTGAGGAATCGCGGCTCATCTCGGGGCAGGAGTCCAATTCGAAGATTGTTTTCACTCAGCACGATTACGTCTACATCAGCAAGGGGTCCGCACAGGGAGTCCACGTCGGTGACCGGTTCTCCGTGTTTCGCCCGGAGAAGGATCCCACTGACGTGCAATGGTTCAAATGGCAAGACAAACTAATGAAAGCGATGGGCACATTCTATCAAGACACCGGCCAGCTTCAAGTAGTGAACGTCCAGCCCAACGTTTCGACCGCAGAAGTGACCTTCGCGTGCAATTATATGCAGCGAGGCGACCTGGTACGTCCCTGGCAGGAACGTCCGGCACCGCCCTACAAACCGGCCGAGAAATTTGACCAGTTTGCGCCAGTGAGCGGGAAATCCGTGGGCATGGTCGTGATCGGGAAGGATTTTGGACAGGTTTACGGCAAATTCCAGACTGTCTATGTGAATCTCGGTGCCAATCAGGGCGTGCACGTTGGCGACTATATGCGGGTGTTCCGATATCAGGGTGGAAATGCGCAGACAGTGCAGTACTATCACGATTATCAATATAAGATCTATGGCTTTGGCAGCACGCCTGTAGCTTACCAATGGAATGATCTGCCCCGCGAAGTACTAGGCGAGGGGGTTGTTCTCAATGTAACTCCAAACTCCTCCACCGTGTTTATCACATTCAGTCGTATCGATATGTATGCCGGAGATTACGCGGAAATCGAGTAGCTGATGAGGCCTTGTCATTGGGCGCCCGCGTCTGACTCAGGACGCGGGTTTTTTTTCTTGCTCCACAATTTCGCAAGTAAAGCTGAAGATCAGGGTATCGTGAGCCTTCCAGGTATCGCGAGGTAATCCTGCTTTGTGGCAAGTTTCCGCAAGAAAATCCTCGCGGGTGAGTTTGTATTCGAGGGCAACTTGCGGCAAGAGCAGCCCGCGGCGGCCTGCTTGCTGAACCAGCAGGCCATGCATGCCAATCTGGATGTCCTCGGGGCGAATCCGGCGCAATGGAGACAGGATGGAAACTTCGATCTCCAAATCCTCCAAGTCAGTAGACTGCATCGGATGGAACCGCGGATCATCAAGCGCCGCACCCGCCGCGCATTTTATGATTTCCTGCCCCAGTGGCTCGTTGCTTTCGATTACACCGATACAGCCGCGCAGTTTGCCGCGCACGTGCAAGGTTACAAACACTCCGCACCGTTTTTGAAATATTTCGATGTGTGGAATCTCCTCGAGCAGGCGTTGCCGACAAACAGCTTCCATGACGGCGTGACGCGCCAACTCCAAAATACTTCTTCGGTCGTTATCGGAGAGGGAGAGCATCCTGCGGTTTCTTTTGCACCTCCAGCACATTCAGTTTGTGCCGTTGCTTGACCCGGTCATCCAATTGGTTCCAGAAGCGATAGAAATATTGCGCGGCAGAAACGAGCGCGCTGACCACCACGAGCCAGATCAGCACCAAGCCAAGGGTCCGCAGCGAAGGATGCCTGGCGCCGTAGATGAGGACCGCCGCAGCACAGACCTGCAGGACCATTTTGGTCTTGCCTAGAGTTGAAGCTGCAATGGTAAATCCCTCCGCCGAAGCGATGTTGCGCAAGCCAAGAATTACCAATTCCCTGCCGATGATGATCACAACCATCCAGGCCTTCGCCAGATGCATGTCCACCAGAGAGATGAAAGCCGCGCAGATCAGAAGTTTATCGGCGATAGGATCGAGGAGAATTCCCAACGTGGTCACTTGGGAATTGCGACGGGCAAAATAACCATCGGCCCAATCCGTGGCCGCGGCCACAAGCAGGATCAGGACGCCCCAGAACTCGAAATGCATAGGGAATCCGCCGAAATCCACGTTCGGGCTGCGGGTGAGTAAAACCACGATCAGCAAGGGCACGATAAATATCCGCAGTAGCGTCAATGTGTTCGGCAAGTTCATAAGGCGCGGATCAGGGGCAGAACTCCCTTCTGAGGATGCTCGGCTCACTATAATCTGCGCGATGGGGGGCGTCAACGTAACGGTCTCGAGCTCAATCGCCTTAATTTGCGGGTACTGGACGGTAACTAAGGAGATTCCTTGAGAAAACGTCGATGGGTACTCTTTTGTAATTTGGGTGCTGCAAATCTGTGCAAATCTAAATGTTCAACCTGCAAGGATGAATGCGCGATGAATGAGTGTTACAATCCTTAACATCCACGTAAGTACAACAAACAAATGTATTTAGCCATGGTGCCAGGAAC
>Ga0335076_10007741_pt1 | contig 10826 bp, 14 predicted proteins | sample Lox_Sample_25_FD_206717 | JGI IMG/M metagenome (GOLD analysis project Ga0335076, IMG submission 206717) | Soil microbial communities from Loxahatchee National Wildlife Refuge, Florida, United States - Lox_Sample_2.5 | ecosystem: Environmental > Terrestrial > Soil > Wetlands | place: USA...
GTGCCGGCCGTGAGGGCCAGCGGCAGGCCCGAGGAAAAGCCGAGCGCCAGCAGCAGCGCGATCTTGCGGCTGCGGAACGCCACCAGGTAGTCGGCGAGCGCCATCTGCCGGCGCAGTGTACCCGCGTCGATCGGCGCGCCCCGCGGCATTGCCACGCAGTGCAAAAAACGTTAGTCTCCCGCTCCCTTCCGCAATCGCCTTTTCCCCCTGAAATGAGTGCCCAACCCATGACAACCGACGTCAACAAGGACAAGCTCGTCGCCGACCTGAAAGTGGTGGTCGCCGACGCCGAGGAACTGCTGCGCGCCACCGCCTCGCAGGCGGGCGAGAAAGTCTCCGCCGCGCGCGCGCGCATCGAAGCCTCGCTCGCCAGCGCGAAGGTCAAGCTGAGCGACGCCGAGCGCGCCGCGCTCGAGAAGGCGAAGGAAGCCGCCAAGGCGACCGACGAATACGTGCACGAGAATCCCTGGCGCGCAGTCGGCATCGCCGCCGGCGTCGGCCTCCTGCTCGGCCTGCTGATCGGCCGGCGCTGATTCGCCACCCGGCCTAGGCGCGGGCATCGTGGAGCGTCCCATACTCGGCCCGGTGAGGGAGCTCGCTCGCACGCTGCTCTCGTTCGCCGAGACGCGCACGCGTCTGGCCGCGACCGAATTCGAAGAGCAGGCCGTCCGCATCGCCGAGATCGCGGTGCTCGCCGCCGCCGCGCTGTTCTTTCTCGGCCTCGGGCTGCTGTTCATCGCGCTGATGGTGCTGCTCGCGTCCTGGAACTCGAATCCAGTGCTCGCCGCCTCCCTCATGGCCGCGCTGTTCCTCGGCCTGGCGGCCGCCGCGGTGCTGGTCGCGCGCGCGCGCATGCGCGAGCGGCCGAAATTCCTCTCGGCGACGCTCGCCGAGCTCAAGAAGGACCGCGAACAGGTGGAGCAGCGCTGATGCTGCGCGCGCGCGCGAAGCTGCTCGAGCTCGCCGAACGCCGCAGCCGGCTCGTCGAGCGAGCGCGTACGGAGCGCGAGCAGCTGGCGCGCGCCTTCGCGGTCACCGACACCGCCACCTCCATGCTGGCTCGTGCGGGCCGCATCGTGGAAGGCATCCGGCAGCAGCCTCTCGTCGTGGCCGCCGGCGTGGCGCTGCTGGTCGCGCTCAGGCCCCGGCGCGCGCTCGGCTGGCTCATGAAAGGCTGGTCGGCCTGGCGCCTGTATCGCGGCGCGCAGCGCTGGTGGCGGCAGAACGTCGGGCGCGCGCCGGACGCCGCCTGAGCTAGAGCTTGTAGTCGATGGTCAGCGGCGCGTGGTCGCTGAATCGCTGCCGCAGGTAGATCGCCTCGCGGCGCGCGCATTTCGCCGCCCCGGGCGTGGCGATCTGGTAGTCGATTCGCCAGCCCACATTGTTGGCCCAGGCCTGGCCGCGGTTGGACCACCAGGTGTACTGCTCGGGCTTCTCGTTGAGCCGGCGGAACACGTCGACGAAGCCCAGCTCGTCGAACACCTGCGTCAGCCAGGCGCGCTCCTCGGGCAGGAAACCCGAGTTCTTGCGGTTGGAGCGCCAATTCTTGAGGTCGATCTCCTTGTGCGCGATGTTCCAGTCGCCGCACAGGATGACTTCATTGCCCCGGTTTCTCAATTTCTTCAGGTGCAGAAGGAAGCATTTGAGAAAACGGAATTTCGAGGCCTGCCGGTGCGGACCCGCGGAGCCTGAGGGCAGGTAGATGGAGACCACCGCCAGCTTGCCGAACTGCGCCTCGAGGTAGCGGCCCTCGGCGTCGAACTCCTTCACGCCGAAGCCGCTGATGACCCGGTCCGGCTTGGCGCGGCTGTAGAGCGCGACGCCGGCGTAGCCCTTCTTCTCGGCGCAATGGAAATAGCCGAAATATCCCTTGGGGGCGAGCATGCCCGGCTCGAGGTCGGCCTCGTGGGCCTTCACTTCCTGCAGGCAGACGACGTCGGCCTTCTGCGCCGCCAGCCACCGGTACAGGCCCTTCCTGGCCGCGGAACGGATGCCGTTGACGTTTAGGGTGACGATCCTCAAGAGGAGGGAAAGCTGGATGCCCCGCCGTGCGCGGCCGACCACTCGGCCGGCGAATTGAGGAATTTCTCGACCTCGCCGACCTGCGCCGCGGCGAGGTAGTGGCCCTGCTTCACCACGCGCAGCACGTCCCACCAGGTGGCGAGATGGTGCAGGCGCACGCCGAGCTCGCTCATCACCTGCTTCGACTCCGGGAAGATGTCGTAGTAGAAGTTGACGAACACGTGCTCGACCACGGCGCCCGCCTCGCGCAGCGCCTTGCAGAAGTTGATCTTGGAGCGCCCGTCGGTGGTGAGGTCCTCGACCAGCAGCGTGCGCGCGCCCTCGCGGATGTCGCCCTCGATCTGCGCGTTGCGGCCGAATCCCTTGGGCTTCTTGCGGATGTACTGCATCGGCAGGCCGAAGCGGTCGGCGATCCAGGCCGCGTAGGGAATGCCCGCGGTCTCGCCGCCGGCGATCACGTCGAACTGCTCGAATCCGGCGTCGCGCGACAGCGTGGCCGCGGCGAAGTCCACCAGCTGGCTGCGGATGCGCGGGTAGAAGATGAGCTTGCGGCAGTCGATGTAGACCGGGCTCGCCCAGCCGGAGGTGAAGATGAAGGGCTTGCCCTCCGAGAACAGAACCGCCTTGACCTCCAGCAGCATCTTCGCGGTGGTGTCGGCGATGAAGGCGCGATCCGCGGAGTGCATGGCGGGCCGAATTCTAGCAGGTCAACCTGCGGCCCAGCGCCGCGTTAGAATCGGTCTCGCCCATGAACCCGGGAGCCACAATGCCGCGCGCCGCTCTGCTGTTCGCCCTCGCCCTGCTGCCGGCGGCCGTGCTCGCGCAGTCGTACCGCTGCGTCGGCAACGACGGCAAGAAGTACTACGGCCAATCGGTGCCGCCGCAGTGCATCGGCCAGCCCGTCGAGCAGCTCGATGCGCGCGGCGTGGTCGTCAAGCACATCGACCCGGTCGGCTCGGCCGACGAGCGCGCGAAGAAGGCCGCGGAGGAGGAAGAGCGCAGGAAGCAGGCGGCGGCGGCCAAGGAGCAGGGCCGCAAGGACAACGCGCTGCTGGCGAGCTATACCAGCGAGAAGGACATCGAGATCGCGCGCGCGCGCGCGCTGGAGAATCCGCAGCAGGCCGTGAAGGATGCCGAAGGACGCATCGCGGCGCTCAACAAGCGCCGCGGCGCGCCGAACGAGGACGCCAAGTCGATCGACACCGAGATCAAGGCGCAGCAGGGCGTGATCGCCGCGCGCAAGAAGGACATCGACGCCATCAACGCGCGCTACGACGAGGACAAGAAGCGGTACATCGCAATCAAGCAAGGAAAGTAGCCATGAAGATCGCTGTCGCGGCGCTCGCCGCAGGTATTGCGCTACTGCCCCTGGCGGCGCAGGCACAGTCCCAGGCGACGCAGACATCCTTCCGCTGCGTCGGCACCGACGGCAAGAAGTACTACGGCTCGACCATTCCGCCGCAGTGCATCGGCCAGCCCGTCGAGCAGCTCAACAACCAGGGCATGGTCATCAAGCGCATCGACGCCGCGGTGTCGGCCGCCGATCGCGAGAAGAAGGCCGCCGAGGACGAGGAGCGCAAGAAGCGCGAGCTGATCTCCAAGGAGGAAGGTCGGCGCAACCGCGCGCTGCTCGCCACCTACACCAGCGAGAAGGACATCGACGCGGCGCGCGCGCGCGCGCTGAAGGAGAACCAGGGCGCGGTCGCGGACATCGAGAAGCGCATCGGCGGCCTGAAGACGCGCCTCGCAGAGCAGAAGAAGGAACTCGACTTCTACTCGGGCAAGAACAAGCCGCCTGCCAAACTCTCGCAGGACATCCAGAGCACGGAGTTCGACATCCAGACGCAGGAGCAGCTGCTGGCGGCGAAGAAGAAGGAGGTCGACCAGATCAACGCGCGCTACGACGACGACAAGAAGCGCTACATCGAGCTCACCAAGGGCGGCGGCGCGACCTCGAAGTAGCCGTCAGCCCTTCAGCTTGCGGCGCAGGATCTCGTTCACCTGCGCCGGATTGGCCTTGCCCTTGCTCGCCTTCATCACCTGCCCGACCAGCGCGTTGAACGCCTTCTCCTTGCCCGAGCGGTAGTCCTCCACGAGCTTCGCGCTCGCCGCCATTACCTCGTCGACGAGCTTCTCGACCGCGTCAGAGTCGCTGATCTGCTTTAGCCCTCGCTTTTCGATGATTTCGTCGGGTGAACCTTCGCCCGACCACATCGCTGCCAGTACCGTCCCGACTGCCGTGCTGTTCGAGATCGTTCGGTCCGCCACTCGGATGAACAGTGCTGAAAGCACGTCGGCAGGTACCTTGCTCTTCGATATGTCTAGATGCTCGTCGTTCAACTTCGAACTGAGCACGCCCGTGATCCAATTCGCGATCGTCGCCGCGCCTTCCTTCGGAGCATTGCCAATTGCGCGCTCGGCGTAGTTACTCATTTCGATACTTGAAGTCAACTGCGTCGCCTGCGATGCCGGAATTCCGTATGCAACAAACAGAGCGTGCTTCTTATCCGGCAATTCCGGCATAGCTGCCTTTATCCGCGCGATGTCCTCTTCCGATATCACCAGCGGCAGCAGGTCGGGATCGGGGAAGTAGCGGTAGTCCTGCGCGTCTTCCTTGGAGCGCATCGAGCGCGTCTCGTTCTTGTCGGGGTCGTAGAGGCGCGTTTCCTGCACGACCTGGCCGCCATCCTCGAGGAGCTCGATCTGGCGCCGTGCCTCGAACTCGATGGCGTGCTCCATGAAGCGGAAGGAGTTGAGGTTCTTGATCTCGCAGCGCGTGCCGAGCGCGGCGTCGCCCTGCTTGCGCACCGAAACGTTGGCGTCGCAGCGGAAAGAGCCTTCCTGCATGTTGCCGTCGCAGATGCCGATCCAGCGCACCAGCGCGTGCAGCGTGCGCGCATAGGCGACCGCCTCCTTCGCGCCGCGCAGCTCGGGCTCGGTGACGATTTCCAGCAGCGGCGTGCCGGCGCGGTTGAGGTCGATGCCGCTCATGCCGTGGAAGTCCTCGTGCAGCGACTTGCCGGCATCCTCCTCCAGGTGCGCGCGCGTCAGCCGGATGGTCTTCTCGCCCTCCGGCATGACGATCTTCAGCGTGCCGCCCAGCACCACCGGGATCTCGTACTGGCTGATCTGGTAGCCCTTCGGCAGATCGGGGTAGAAGTAGTTCTTGCGCGCGAAGATCGAGCGCCGGTTGACGTTGCCGCCCACGGCGAGGCCGAAGCGGATGGCGTGCTCGACGGCCGCACGATTCGCCACGGGCAACGTGCCGGGCAGCGCAATATCGACCGCGGACGCCTGGGTGTTTGGCGCCGCGCCGAACGCGGTAGACGCGCCAGAGAACATCTTGCTCTTCGTGAGCAGGTGCGCGTGGGTCTCGATGCCGACGACGATTTCCCAGGCCACGGCGCGCTACCTCTGCGCCGGGCGGATCAGCTGGCAGCTGCCGCGCCGGTCGACGAAGAGCGGCTCGAGGTAGGCCCGCGGTGCGCACATCGCGCCGCAGTCTTCCGCGGTGACGCGCACCAGCTCGCCCAGGTCGCGCAGGTTCACGCTGCAGCGCCCGGCGGCGAAGCGCAGGCCGCCATCGTGCGGGCGCTGCTCCAGCCCCTGCACGGCGCAGGTCTGGTCGCCCACCTTCGAGCGCCAGTCCAGGCTTTTCAGCTTGCCGCCCTCCACGGCGAGCGCGAGCGTCGAGGCGTAGCGTCCCTCCTCGACCTCGCAGCGCAGGTTCGCGCTGTAGGCGTCCATCGCCGGGAAGGTCTCGCTGAATTCGAACTGCTCGCGCTGCTGCCCGCCCGGGCCGTAGCGGCCGCCCTTGAACGTGCCGCCGCTCCAGGTGCCCTGCAGCGTCGCGATCGGCGGCCGGCCGTAGAGGATCGGCGTGTTGCCCTCCTTCAGGAAGGTGACGCCGAGCTGCGGGCTGCGCTCGCCCTCCAGGAAGCGCCGCTGCATGCTCGGCAGCACGAGGTATTCGCCGGTCAGGCGCGCCGAGCCGTCCGCCTGCGGCGAGGCGTAGAGCTGCAGCAGCGCCGCGCGCCCGCCGACGTGGCCGATGAGCTCGCGGGTCTCGCTTGCTTCCTGTGAAAATGCCTGCAAACAAAAAAATCCAAGGATCAGGGCAAGCCATTTCACAGCGGCGCCTCCTTCGGCAGGCGCGCGTGCCAGTCGGTGGCCTGCTGGTAGCGGTGCGCGGCGCCGAGAATCTTCGCCTCGGCGAAGTAGTTGCCCATGATCTGCAGCCCGACTGGCAGGCCTTTCGCGTCGAAGCCGCAGGGAATCGACAGCCCGGGCAGGCCGGCGAGGGGCGCGGGAATGGTGAAGATGTCGTTCAGGTACATCTGCACCGGATCGTCGGATTTCGCGCCTAGCGGGAATGCGGTCGAGGGCGAGGTAGGGCCCATGATCAGGTCGCAGCGCGCGAAGGCCTCGGCGAAATCCTTCGCGATCAGGCGCCGCACTTTCTGCGCCTGCAGGTAGTAGGCGTCGTAGTAGCCGTGCGAGAGCACGTAGGTGCCGACGAGGATGCGGCGCTTCACTTCCGCGCCGAAGCCCTCGGCGCGCGTGCGCCGGTACATGTCGGCGAGGTCGGCGTACTCCTTCGCGCGGTGGCCGTAGCGCACGCCGTCGAAGCGCGAAAGGTTGGAGGACGCTTCCGCCGGCGCCACCACGTAGTACACCGGCACCGCGAGCGCGGTGTTCGGCAGCGAGATCTCGACCGCCTTCGCGCCCTGGCCCTCGAACCAGCGAATCGCGTCGCGCACCCGAGCATGCACGTCTGCATCCACGCCGTCGGCGAAGTACTCCCTGGGCAGTCCGATGCGCTGGCCCGCGAGCGGCAGGTTCAGCTCGCGCCCGTAGTCCTCGGCGGGACGCTGCAAGCTCGTCGAATCGCGCGCGTCGAAACCCGCCATCGCGTTCATGAGCAGCGCGAGGTCCTCGGCGCTCTTCGCGATCGGGCCGCCCTGATCGAGCGAGGACGCGAAGGCGATCATGCCGTAGCGCGACACTACGCCGTAGGTCGGCTTCAGGCCGCACACGCCGGTGAGCGCCGCGGGCTGACGGATCGAGCCGCCGGTATCGGTGCCGGTGGCCGCGGGCACCATGCGCGCGGCCACCGCCGCCGCCGAGCCGCCCGAGGAGCCGCCGGGCACGCGCGACGCGTCCCAGGGATTGCGCACCGGCCCGAAATGCGAGGTTTCGTTGGACGAGCCCATCGCGAACTCGTCCATGTTGGTCTTGCCGAGCACCACCGTGCCGGCGGCCGCGAGGCGCTCGACGACGTGCGCGTCGTAGGGGCTCACGTAGTCCGCCAGCATCTTCGAGCCGCAGGTGGTGCGCAGACTGCGCGTGCAGAATATGTCCTTGTGCGCGATCGGAATGCCGGTGAGCGGTCCGGCCGGGCTGCCCCTGCCCGCGCGTCGCTCGTCGGCGACGAGCGCCTGGGCGAGGCTGTGCTCTTCGTCCACCGTGATGAAGGCGTTCAGCCGCCCGTTCAGCGCATCGATGCGCGCGAGGCACAGCCGTGTGAGTTCCACCGCCGAAATCTTCCGGCCGGCAAGCGCGGCGGAGAGCGCCGAAAGGCTCGAATTCAGCACTTATTCAATCACTTTCGGGACGAGGTAGAGGCCGGCCTCGACCGCCGGCGCGGCGGCCTGGTTGGCCTCGCGCCGGTCGGGCTCGGTGACCTCGTCGGGCCGCAGCCGCTGGACCACATCCAGCGCGTGCGACATGGGCTCGATGCCCCGGGTGTCGACCGCCTGCAGCTGGTCGATCAGGCCGAGCACCCGGTTCAGCCGTTCGGTCACGCCCGCCGCCTCGGCGGGCGCGACGTCAATTCGCGCGAGCATGGCGATGCGCTGGAGCTGGTCGGGGGTCAGGGACATGCGGGCAAAAGTGCCTGAATCGGGGCCAAAAGACGACCGGTCGCGCTTGCCGAGGGTCGGCTTAAGAGTATCATAGCCATCCGTCGAATTCGGGTTTCAGATCGCGCCTTTAGCGAGCAAAGTTAATAGAACAATCAAGGGAAAAACGGGAAAGGGTTGACCACGAACATGTTCGGATTTCTGCGAAGCTATTTTTCCAACGACCTCGCGATCGATCTCGGCACGGCGAACACGCTGATCTACGTGCGCGGCAAGGGCATCGTGCTCGACGAGCCCTCGGTGGTTGCGATTCGCGAAGACACGGGACCGAACTCGAAGAAGTCGATCCAGGCGGTGGGCAAGGACGCGAAGATGATGCTCGGCAAGACGCCCGGCAACATCGTCGCCATCCGGCCGATGAAAGACGGCGTGATCGCCAACTTTACCGTCACCGAGCAGATGCTGAAGTACTTCATCAAGAAGGTGCACGACAACAAGCTCTTCTCGCCCTCCCCGCGCATCATCATCTGCGTGCCCTGCGGCTCCACGCAGGTCGAGCGGCGCGCCATCCGCGAAAGCGCGATCGGCGCAGGCGCGGGCCAGGTGTTCCTCATTGAAGAGCCGATGGCCGCGGCCATCGGCGCGGACCTGCCGGTCGCTGAAGCCACCGGCTCGATGGTGGTGGACGTCGGCGGCGGCACCACGGAAGTCGGCGTGATCTCGCTCGGCGGCGCGGTGCACAAGGGCTCGGTACGCGTCGGCGGCGACAAGTTCGACGAGGCCATCATCAACTATATCCGCCGCAACTACGGGATGCTGGTGGGCGAGACCACCGCCGAGCTCGTGAAGAAGACCATCGGTTCCGCGTTCCCCGGCTCCGAGGTGCGCGAGATGGAAGTGAAGGGCCGCAATCTCGCCGAAGGCATCCCGCGCAGCTTCACGATCTCCTCGAACGAAATCCTCGAGGCGCTCACCGAGCCGCTCAACCAGATCGTCAGCGCGGTGAAGTCCGCGCTGGAGCAGACCCCGCCCGAGCTGGGCGCCGACATCGCCGAGAAGGGCATGGTGCTCACCGGCGGCGGCGCGCTGCTGCGCGACCTCGATCGTCTCCTCATGGAAGAGACCGGCCTGCCGGTGATCGTCGCGGACGACCCGCTCACCTGCGTGGTGCGCGGCTCGGGCAAGGCGCTCGAGAAGATGGAGCACTTCGGGGCGATCTTCACGAATGAGTGAGTAGTGGGGGGATGGATCACACTCCCCCTCCTTTCTTCAATCGCGGCCCCGCGCCGCTCGTCCGCCTAGCCTTCTTCGCCTCCCTGTCGCTCGCGTTGCTGGTTCTGGACGCGCGCTTCCGCTACACCGAGAGCCTGCGCGGCGTGCTCGCGCTGGCGATCTACCCGCTGCAGGTGGTGGCGCGCCTGCCCGCGGCGCTCGGCGAGCGCATCTCGGGCTACTTCGTCAGCCAGTCGCAGCTGCGCGACGAGAACGCCGAGCTGCGCTCCCGGTTGCTCGAGGCCTCGCAAGGCGCCCAGCGCTTCGAGGCCGCGCGCGCCGAAACCGGGCAACTGCGCCGCCTGATCGGCGCGAGCGAGCGCCTGCCCCTCAAGTCGCAGCCCGCGGAGATCGTCTACAGCGGCCGCGACCCGTACTCGCGCAAGGTGGTCATCGACAAGGGCAGCCAGAACGGCGTGCGCGCCGGCTCGCCGGTGCTCGACGAGGCCGGCGTGATCGGCCAGGTGACGCGCGTGCACGCGCTCGCCGCCGAGGTCACGCTGCTCACCGACAAGGACCAGGCGATCCCGGTGCAGGTGGTGCGCAACGGCCTGCGCGCGGTCGCCTTCGGCGCGGGCGCTTCCGGCATGCTCGAGCTGCGCTTCATGGCGGCCAACGCCGAGATCCAGAACGGCGACCGACTGGTCACCTCCGGCATCGACGGCACCTACCCGCCGGGCATTCCGGTGGCCACGGTGGCGCGCATCGAGCGCGACGCGGCCTACGCCTTCGCGCGCATCGTCTGCCAGCCCGCCGCCGGCGTCGACAGCGGGCGCTACGTGCTGGTGGTGGAGAACGAGGCGCGCCAGGCGCCGCCGCCCGAGGAGGCGGGGCCCGAGCGCGAGCGGCGGCCCGGCAAGACGCGCAAGCCGCGCCGCAGGGACGGCGATGCAGCTTAGCGACACCGCCTCGCAGCGCATCCTGCTGCCGGTGCGCGCGAGCACCATCCTCGGCTCGCTCGCGCTCGCGCTGCTCGCCAACTTCCTGCCGTGGCGCAGCGTCGCGCTGGCGCCGGACTTCGTCGCGCTGGTGCTGGTGTTCTGGTGCGTGCGCCAGCCGCGCCTGGTGGGCCTGGGCGCGGGCTGGCTGCTCGGCCTGCTCATCGACGTCGGCAACGGCGTGCTCATGGGCCAGCATGCGCTCGCTTACTCGCTGCTCGCCTTCGCCTCGATCTCGCTGTCGCGGCGCATCCTCTGGTTCCCGCTCTGGGGCCAGGCGCTGCACGTGGCGGCGCTGCTGCTGTTCGCGCAGGGCGTCTCGGCGCTGGTGCGCCTCGCGGCGGGCGCCGAGTTCCCGGGCTGGGCGATCACCGTGGGGCCGCTGCTCGGCGCGTTGCTCTGGCCGCTCATCACCACGCTGCTGCTGATGCCGCAGCGCCGGCCCGTCGAAGTCGACGAGACGCGGGCGATCTGATGCGCATCGCAGAGCTCAAGGACCACCAGCGCGAGCTGTACCTGTTCCAGCTGCGCGTCGGCGTGGCGGGCGTCGCGGTGCTGATCGCGTTCGCGCTGCTGTTCGCGCGCTTCTTCCAGCTGCAGGTGGTGCAGCACGACACCTACGCCGCGAAGGCCGAGGACAACCGCATCTCGATCGTGCCGATCGCGCCCAACCGCGGCCTGATCCTCGACCGCAACGGCGTGGTGCTCGCGCGCAACTATTCGGCCTACACGC
>Ga0335076_10007743_pt1 | contig 10825 bp, 8 predicted proteins | sample Lox_Sample_25_FD_206717 | JGI IMG/M metagenome (GOLD analysis project Ga0335076, IMG submission 206717) | Soil microbial communities from Loxahatchee National Wildlife Refuge, Florida, United States - Lox_Sample_2.5 | ecosystem: Environmental > Terrestrial > Soil > Wetlands | place: USA: Florida...
CGGCGGGTGCGAACCGCCGGCGAGCGCCGCGGTTACCACGGGCAACGCGGTCACGGGCCACACCGAGCAGAGCGGCTGGCGGCCGTCTGCGGTTTCCGCCACCGCGGCGCCGTCGCCCGCCGCACCGATCAAACGCTCGAAGAGGTCGTCGGGCAGAAGAGGCGCGTCGCAGGGGCTCACGGCGAGCGCCCGCGAGCCGAGCTCACCGGCCCAAGCGAGGCCCGCTCTGATTCCCGCGAGCGCCCCCGCGGCGTCTCCCGGCGCGTCGTGGAGCACCGGCAGGTCGCGCGCACGCGCGAGGCGTTCCGTGTCGGAACCCAGCCGCGCGTTGACGGCGACGACGGCACAGCTTCGCCGCAAGCGCTCCGCGGCCCAAACGAGCAGCGGCTTACCGAGCAGCTCGGCGATCGCCTTCTCCGCACCGAAGCGGCGTGAGCGCCCTGCCGCGATCACGACGCCGACGACCGCGCCGGCGGGCGCCTTTGCTCCATCTTCGACGCGCTTCACAGGCGATTGAGCCACGATCATTAATATATACGCGCGCTGAACGTCGAAGATCCGCGCGTCGCCGCGATCGCAAGCGACGAGACGCTGCCGGCCGCGCTTGCTCCGGCCGTCGACCTCGACGACCTCGCAACGGCCGCCGGCTCGATCCGCGAGCGCGCGAAGCCTCTTGGGAGCGTCCTCGCGGCGCTTCGAACCTGGACCGGCAGCCCCTATGCACTTTTGGTTACGGTCGGATTCTAAATAGGTGATTCCTAAGCATTTGTCATATAATGCCGCGCCGTGACGGCCTGGGCCGTGGGAAACGTAGGCGTGGGGGGAGTTTTCGGGAGTTCTATGACCCAGCAAGTTGGTCTCAGCGGCTTTGCCGTTTACGTCCCTCCTTATCGCGTCGACCTCGAATCTTGGTGTGAATGGACCGGGAACCCTTGGGATAAGACCCGGGCGGTGGTCGGCCACAGCTTCCGAATGCGCGGTCCCGCGCAAAGCGTCTATACGATGGCGGCCACGGCCGTCATGCGCCTGATCGAGAGCTACGACGTCGACCCGGACCGGGTCGGATTCCTGGGGCTGGGCACCGAATCGAGCACCGACAACTCGGCCGGCGCCGTGATCGTGAAGGGCATGCTCGACGACGGCCTACGCGCGCGCGGGAAGAGTCCGTTGAGCCGGTACTGCGAGGTGCCCGAGGTGAAGCACGCGTGCCTCGGCGGCGTCTACGCCCTCAAGCATGCCCTGCGCTACCTCGCGCTCGACAACGACGACCGCTGCGCGATCGTCGTGAGCGCCGACATCGCCGAATACGCGCGCGGGAGCTCGGGCGAGCCGACGCAAGGCGCCGGCGCGGTCGCGATGCTCGTGGAGCGCAATCCGAAGCTGCTCACCGTGCACCTCGATCAGATCGGCACCGCGTCATCTTATCGCGCCGTCGACTTCCGCAAGCCCGTGCTGCGCAACATTCTGCGCGGCAAGCTCAACTGCCACTTCCAGGATCTGCCGGTGTTCAACGGCAAGTACTCGACGACCTGCTACGTCGACGAGACGCTGCACGCGCTGAACGACATGTCGCGCAAGATGGGCCGCGACGCGGCCGAGTACTATCGCGAGCTGTCCGCGACGTTCATGCATCGCCCCTATCACCGGATGCCCGAAACGTCGTTCGCGATGAGCTACCTGTTCGCGTTGTCGCAGGACGGCGCTGCGGGGCTCGCCGAGCTCGAGACGCACTGCGGACGCGCCAAAGTGTCGTTGGACGCCGTGCTCAACGAGATGCGCTCGAAGCCCGACATCCTCGACTTCGTGAAGGACGGCAACATCGACGCGGACGCCTACCCGCTGACGATCCAGATCGCGAAGGAATTCCGCAGCAGCCCCGAGTTCACGGCACTGGTCGCCGCCAAGATGTCGCTGGGGTCGGAGGGGATGAAGGACATCGGCAACGTCTACTGCGCCGCGCTGCCGGCCTGGATCGCGGCCGGGCTCGAGGACGCCTATGAGCGGAACCTCGACCTCGCGGGGGGCAAGGTGCTCGCGATCGGCTACGGCAGCGGCGACGCGGCCGAGGCGATTCCGATGACGGTCGCGCGCGGCTGGGAGAAGGCGGCCGCGAAGATCGGCTTCCAGGCGGCGCTAGAGCCGCACCAAGACCTCACCCAAGTCCAATACGAGAGCCTGCACGACACCGGCAGCGCGCGCGGTTTGATGGATCCCGAGGATGGCTTCGTGATCCAGTCGATCGGCAGCAGCGCGAATCCGAACTTCAGCGACGAGGGCGTCGAGTACTACCGCTTCGTGCGGTGACTACGGCTGCTCGAGGCGCGCAGTCTGCGCATCGAGCTCTTTGATCAGATCGTCGATCGAGCCGGATCCTAGAATCCGCTGATACTCCGCGCGCTTGAGCGCAAGATCGCTCACGCCGTCGGCGATAATGTTGATGATGCGCCACGCGCCGTCCTTTTGCTCGAGCATGTAGTCGAGCGAAACATCGGGCTGGCCCTGGCGCGCGATTCCGGTCAAGACGTGCGCGCGCCCCGACTCGATCGTGGCCGGCCCCGCGCTCTTGAACGTGTTGGCCGAGACGTTCTTGAAGCGGCTCGCATACGTCATCACGCTGAGCTTCTTAAAGGCCGCGATGAATCGCTGCCTATCGTACTCGCTCAGCGTCGGCCACTGCTTGCGCAGCGCGAACTCCGCGATGTAGGCCAAGTCGTGTGTCTTCTCGATCAAAGGCTCGAGCGCGCGGTAGCGCCCGTCCACGCTCGCTCCCGACTGCGACGCGGCGATGAGGCCGCGGTGCAGCGACGCGACGGTCGCCTCGGGCGTATCGGTCGAGATCGCCTCATCGGCTCTCGCGGCCGTCACCATACCGAACGTGATCACGGCGACCGCGGCGATCGAAAACGAGTGGGCCGCGATCGCTCGGCCCGCGCGCCTCAGGTACTCACGGGGTGCTTGCATAGGTTCGATTCTTCCACGTCGCTTTCGTGCCTCGCCAGTAGGCGAATGCGGAACCCCAAGTCATCGCGAGGAATAACACGCCTGCCGCAGGCAAAGTGGTCGCCCAGAGCGCGCGCAGATGGTAAAAACGGATCACCGGCCAGTACGCGGCGGTCATCGCGAGCCACGCGAGTGCGCTCAGCGCCACAGCGCCGACCGCTCCTTGCGCCGCGCCATGACCGAGCGACGCGACCACGAGCACCACGGGCGGCCCGAGCAACGTGATCGCCATCGCGGCCGAGGCTGCGAGAAGCAACGGCGGCGAATAGCCGAGCTGCGTGAACGCGCTGCGGCTCACCATGCGCCAGAAATCGCGAAAGCCATAGGCACGCAGGCTGTGCACGGAATGACTGAGACCGAGCCAGGTCGTTCCGCCCGCGCGTTTCAGTGCCGCCGCGAGCGAGCAATCGTCGATCAACGCGCCTCGGATCGACGCGAAGCCGCCGAGCGACCGCAGGTCGTCGGTCCGCACGAGCATGCAGCCGCCGGCGGCCGCGGCGGTGCGCCGCCGCGCATCGTTCGCAAGCGCGAACGGATAGAGCAGCTTGAAGAAGAGCACGAACGCCGGCGTCAACAGCTTCTCGACCAGCGACTCGCAATGCAGCTCTGCGAGCACCGACACGAGCACGGCGACGTGCTCCTCGGCGCGGCGCCGCAGTGCGGGCACGGTGCACGCGGCGAGCTCGATGTCGGCGTCGAGCAGCAACGTCAACGGCCGGCGGACCCGTGCTAACCCCTGCTCGAGCGCCCAAAGCTTGCCGGCCCAGCCGCTCGGCAGCGCGCTACCCACGACGACGGTCACGGCGAGCGCGCTCGAAGTCTCGGCCGCGAGCGCGGCGCAAATCTCGCGCGTGCCGTCCGTCGATTGATCGTCGACGACGACGACCTCGAGCCCCTCGCCCTGCAGCCGCAAAGCCGCGAGCGTGCGCGCGATCACGGGCGCCTCATCGCGCGCCGGGATCAGAACGGTGACGTCGGATAGGTCTCGCGGAGCCGCGGAATCGGCCTCGAGCCGCTCGCGAGTGCGATGCGGCTGCCACGGCGCGACGAGCACCGCGAGCCACGCGAGTAACGCGGCTCCGGCACAGAGCGTGAAGAGCATCCGACGGCCCGAGTCGGGGCCGGCTCAATCGCCGCGCGTGATCCTGCCGATCTGAGAGACCGGGATCGCGACGCCGGGCGCCTGGCCGCCGTGCAGCACGGGCAGCTCCGGCGCCATCTCACCCTCGAGCCGCGGCCCGAACAGGAACACGTTGAGCGCCGTGAGCGGGCTCGCGATCGTGTGCTCGACCGCCGTGCCTTCGTAGCCGCAGTGCGCCATGCAGTTGTCGCACTTCGGATTGCGGCCGACGCCGTACTTGTCCCACTCGGTGGTCTCCATGAGGTCCTTGAAGCTCGACGCGTAGCCCTCGTCCACGAGCAGGTAGCAGGGCTTCTGCCAGCCGAACACGTTGTACGTCGGGTTCGCCCACGGAGTGCATTGATAGCTCTGGTTGCCGGCGAGGAAGTCGATGAACAAGCTCGACTGATTGAAGTGCCACTTGCTCTTGCGCTTCTTGCCGACCTTGAAGATCTCGCGGAACAGCTCCTTCGACTTGCGGCGGCCGAGGAACACGTCCTGCTTCGGAGCGTGCTGATAGCTGTAGCCCGGCGACATCATGACGCCCTCGATGCCGAGCGTCATCGCGTAATCGAAGAAGTTCGCGACGTCCTCCGGATCCTCGCCCGCGTACAGTGTGCAGTTCGCGGTCACGCGGAATCCGCGCGCGCGCGCGGCCTTGATCGCGGAGACCGCCTTGTCGAACGTGCCTTCACGATCCACGGCCTTGTCGTGGCGCTCACGGTTGCCGTCCAAGTGAATCGAGAACGTGAGATACGGCGACGGCGTGTATTGATCGAGCTTCTGCTCGAGCAGCAGCGCGTTCGTGCAGAGGTAAACGAATTTCTTGCGTTCCACTATGCCTGCGACGATCTGCGGCATCTCCTTGTGGATCAGCGGCTCGCCGCCCGGAATCGACACCACCGGCGCACCGCATTCGTCGACCGCCTTGAGCGCATCCTCGACGGAAACACGCTTACGTAAAATCTCGTCCGGATAATCGATCTTGCCGCAACCCGAGCAGGCGAGGTTGCACTGGAACAACGGCTCGAGCATCAGCACGAGCGGATACCGCTTGTTGCCCTTGAGCTTCTGCTCGAGGATGTAACGCGCAATGCGGTAGGTCTGAACCAGCGGGATACTCATCGACTCTCCGGATTATTGTCGTATCGAAATCAGCCGTCCGTGCCCGTGCTTGCAAGCATACCATCGAGGAAATGGGTCTTGATGTGCATCCATTCCATCTTGAACCACGGCGTGAACGTCTCGGGGGCTGCCGCGAGCTCGCGCTCGAGCGCATCGACGCCAATGAAACGCCAGTCGGCGATCTCGTTCACGTTGGCGTCCACGGGACCGTCATGGCGCCCGTAATAGACCCAGCAGAACTCGTGCTCGGCGCCGATCGCGCCGAACTCGGCGCGGTACTTGAACTTGTAGAGGTACTCGAGCGGGCATTCGAACCCGAGCTCCTGCTCGAGGCGCCGCGTGACCGCTTCGCCCATCGTTTCGCCGCGGCGCGGATGCGAGCAGCAGGTGTTCGACCAATAGTTCGGCCACAGGAGCTTCGTGCCGCTGCGCTTCTGCAGCAGCAGCTCGTTGTCGCTGTTGAGCACGAAGATCGAGAACGCGCGGTGCAGCACGCCCGCCCCCGCGTGACAGTCGCCCTTCGACTTGAAACCGAGCTCCCGGTCCTGGTCGTCGACCAAGATCAGCTGCTCGTTCACGTTGGAGACGACTTCCTCACGCGCCATTGAGCTCGGCTCCGAGCCGCACGGGCATCGCCTGGAAACCGGCAGCGCGAATCGCGGCCACCACGGGCTCCGTGTCGCCGTCGCAGATCGCGATGATGGACCCGCCGCCGCCGCCGCCCGTGAGCTTGGCGCCGAGCGCGCCGTTCTCACGCGCGATGTCGCAAAGCTTCTCGAGCTCGGGGGTGGACACCTGCAGCGCGTTCAACATGCCCTGGCAAATATTCATGAGCTCGCCGAGCGTTGGCAAGTCGTTGTCTTGAATTGCTTGTATCCCACGCAGGGTTAGAGCGTCGATCTGGTCGAAGATTCGCTCGTACAGCTTCTTATCCTGCTGCCAGGCCTCGCGGACGCGGCCGACGGTCTTCGCCGTGAGCCCTTCGTAGCCCGTCATCCCGATCACGGCCGGGATCGGCTCGCGGATGTTGAGCGGCTCGACGAGCGGCGGGTCGCCGGGCCGGAAAACGAGCGCCTTTCCGTAGCACGCGAGCGTGTTGTCGAGGCCGCTCGGGCTGCCGTGCGCGACCTTCTCCGACTCGAACGCGAGGCTGTTGACCTGTGCGTCGCTCAAGCTCAGCTTGAAGTGCTTGTCGAGCGCGCGGACGATCGCGACCGCCATCGCGGCCGAGCCGCCGAGGCCCATGCTGCGCGGCACCTCGGGAAACACCTCGATCCGCATCGCGCGCTTGCTCAAGCCGAGCTGATCGAGCACGACGCCGGCCGGCCGTTCGAAGGAGCGCCGCTCGCTCGCGTTGCTCGCGAGCCGATACTCGACGCCCCAGCGCGGGATCAGCAGATGAATGCCCTCGTCGCAATCTTCGACGAGACATTTGATCGTAAGCGGAATCGGCACGGCGATCGCGTGGCGGCCGTAGACGACCGCGTGCTCGCCGAGCAGGATCACCTTGCCGTAGCCGACGCCCATCGCGGTCTCTTGGCTGCGCCTGCGCTTGCGCGCCGGCTTCGCGCGCTGTTTCTCGTCCTGGATCTCGGCGACGATCTCCTGCGCCTTCCAGACCTTGATCACGCCGCTCTGGATCAGCCGATCGAGCACCTCGTCGAAGATTTCCTTCGGCGTGCCTGCCGCCGTCACGACGCTGCGCGCGTGCAGGGTCATGTGGCCTTTCTGGATGCCTTCGGTCGCGAGCGCGCGAATCGCGGCGAAGTTCTGTGCGAGGCCGACGGAGGCCATCACTTGCGCGAGCTCGGTCGCCGACTCGACGCCGAGCAGCCGCAGATTGAGCGCGACCGTGGGATTCGACTCGAGCGGCGCGCCGACGATGCCCACCTTGATCGGCAGCTCGATGCGCCCGCAGAGGTTGCCCTGCTCGTCCGCCCACCAGTCGGTGAGCGACGAATAGCGCCCGCTGCGTGCGGCGTACGCGTGCGCGCCCGCCTCGATCGCGCGCCAGTCGTTGCCCGTCGCGATAGCGAGCGGGTCGATGCCGTTCATGATGCCCTTGTTGTGCGTCGCAGCGCGGTACGGATCGACGCGCGCGAAGTCGGCCGCCACGATGATCCCGTCGCGCGCCTGCTCGCCGCTGTAACCTCTGCCTGCGAGCTTGTCGACCGGGATCTTGCAGTGCGCTCGCGCGAGCGAACGGTCCGTGAGGTTCGACAGGATCCGGAGGAACACTTCGCCGCCCGTGATCGTCTCGATCAGCGGCGCGACGCCCTCGCACATGCCGTTGACCAGGTTCGCGCCCATCGCGTCGCGCGTGTCGACGAGCAAATGCACCACGAGCATCTGCTGGCCTCGCGACGGCAGCGGGTACACGAAGAGCTCGATGTCGCGGGCGCCGCCGCCGCGCGCGACCATGTTCGGGTGGAAGCTGTTCGCGAGGTTGACGATCTCTTTGCGGCGGTCGCGGAGCCGGCGCTTCGCGCGCTCCATGTCGGGCAGGTTCACGATTTGGATTTGGCCGATCAGGATCGGATCGGTCGCCTCGGCGCGGAAGCCGCCGTTGCCGCGGATCAGTTTGCAAGCCGAGCCGAGCGCCGCGACGACCGACGGCTCCTCGACGACCATCGGCACGACGTATTGCTTGTCGTTGACCATCAGGTTCATGCCGAGACCGAGCGGCAGGCCCATCACGCCGACCACGTTCTCGATCATCTTGTCGGCCGCGTCGAGCTCGAGCGTGTGCTTGCCCGTCGCGAGCGCGCGGAAGTCGGAGCTATTGATCAGGCCGCGCTCGTGAACCGCGCGAACGCGCTCTTCGACGCTCAGCTTGTAGAAATCCGGAATCCGCAACCGGTCGCTCACGCCCACTGCTCCCCGACGCTCGCGTCGGCCAATTCGATCACTGTCAGGCCGCGCTCGGCCAAACCGAGCTCGATCACTCGAAATCCTCGTTCGCGTACCGACGCCTTGAACGCGTCGAGTGCACTCTTATCGAGCGCGCACGCTAGACCGAGGTCGCCGCCGCCGGCGCCGCTCACCTTGTAGGCGACGCCGTGCCGCCGCGCATGCTCGCCGATCTGCCGATGCTCGGCCGTGACGATATCCGCACCGATGGCCTCCCCCAAGCCAGCAAGGCCGCGACCGTACTCCGCGATCGCGTCTACGAACGCATCCGCCACACCCCCCCGTGCGGCCGCGCACCCGGCTTCCGCCGTCGCGCTCAATCGGCGGACCCACGTCGCCGCCTCGGCTGGCCGAGCCGCCTGGAACGCCCGAAAGTGCGCAACGAACTCGGGCGTCGAGGCCGGTCGGCCGGCAAAAATACCGGCGAATCCTACACTGTTCGGCAGCCGGACTGAACCGACCTGTGGCGTGCGCGCGACGTCCAGCCGGAACTCGACGACGCCGCCAGTGAGGCTCGCCGCGACGTCGATTCCGCTGCCGCGGCCGCCCTGGAACGCGCGATGCAACGCGACCAGGGCGGCGAGACTCGTATCGGGTCGTGACGAGCGCTGCGCGACGTGCGCGGCCCACACTCCGGCCCAGGCGCACAGCGCGGCCGCGCTCGAGCCGAGGCCGAGCTTCGTGTCGCCGGTGAAGAACGCGGACGAATCGAGCGTGCCCCTCCAGGGCTGCTCGGCCGGCGCGGACGCGATCACGGTATCGACGAGCGCGACGCCGCTCGAGGCCCCGAGGCGGAACGAGCGGTCTCCTTGCTGGGCCATCCGCGTGCGCAAATGGCACTCGCCGTCGCGGCTACTCTCCAGCGTCGCGACAGCGTAGCGGTCGATGGCGAGCACCAGCGCCGGCGCGCCCTCGAGCACCGCGTACTCACCGAGCGCGACGAGCTTGCCCGGTGCGCGCGCTTGGAGCCGCACTCAGCGCAGCTCCGCGCCGGGCCCGAGCCGGCTCGACAGCACGTCGAGCACACCGGGCACGTCGCGCAACGCAGCCTCGACGCGCGGTCTCGCCTCCGCGAGACAGATCGCCTTCACTTGCGGGCCCGCGTCGATCGTGAAGAAGACGGGCACGCCCGACGCACGCAAGCGGCGAATCGCGTGCACGCATTCCACCGTCGCGCCGTTCCAGTAGAGCAGCGGCGGCGTCGCGGCAAGCGCGGCCGCGTGCATCTTCAAACAGTTGTGCTCCGCGACCTCCGCGAGCGCCTCGAAGTCGCGCGCCCGAATCGCGACGCGCGCGGCCCGCAGATCGTCGCCCTGCGTCGCGACCCAGGCGGAATAGTAAGGAGAGGAATCCGCGGAGCGCTGCATGCCGGTGCGCGAGCCGACGTCCTTCTCGGCCATCGTGGTGATCGCGATCGCGACCTCGAGCGGCCATTCGCTTGCTTCGAGCATCGGCTCCGCGAAGCTGTCGGCGCCGTCCGGCGCATGGCCCGCATGCATCTCGACGAAGCCGCCGAACATCGACCGGGCCGCGGAGCCCGAACCGCGGCGCGCGAGCACGCTGAGCTCGCGCGGCGAGAGCTCGAGGTCGAGCGCGCCGGCCGCGGCCGTCACGAGCGCGGCAAAGCCCGAAGCGGACGACGCGAGCCCCGCGCCGGTCGGGAAGTTGTTCGAGCTCGTGACGCGCGCGCGAGTGCGAATGCCCGCGCGCTCCCGGAGCAGATCGAGGCACGCGGACACCTTCGCGAGCTGATCGGCGCGGCGTTGGCCGTCGAGCGAGAGCTCGTCGGCGCCGAGCCGCTCGTCGAAGTCCACTTCCGTATCGGACCAAAGCGCGTCGAGCGTGATCGAGATCGAGCCGACCGCGGGCACGTTGAGGCGCGCGTCGGCCTTGCCCCAATACTTCACGAGCGCAAAATTGGCGCGCGCGCGCGCGGCGGCACGCCGAGGGCTCGCTCGCTCAGCAGTAGCCATGGCTCTTGAACCAGTCGATCGCGTCCGCGATCGCAGCTTCGGCGGGGCGCCAGCGATAGCCGAGCTCGCGCTCGGCCTTCGCGCTCGAGAAATACATGTGCTTCTGCGCCATCCGCACGCCGTCGAGCGTCGCGCGCGGCTCGCGCTTCGTCACGAGCGCAACGGCCTCGCCGACCGCGGCGATCGGATAGACGGCCCAGTGAGGCAGGCGCACGGTGGTCGCGGGGCGGCCCGTGTGCTCGCCGACGAGCTGCAGGATCTCGCGCAGACTCAAGTCCCGGCCGCCCAAAATGTAGCGCTCACCGCGCCGGCCGAACCTTAGCGCCAGCAGATGCCCTCGGGCAACGTCGTCGACGTGCACGACGTTGAGCCCGGTGTCGACATACGCCGGCATCCGGCCCGCGGCCGCATCGAGGATCACGCGCCCGGTCGGCGTCGGCCTCACGTCGCCGGGACCGATCGGCGTCGAGGGATTCACGATTACGACGTCGAGATCGAGCTCTTTCGCGCGCCGCGCTACCGCCTGCTCGGCGAGAAACTTCGAGCGCTTGTACGCGCCGATCATCTGCCCGAGCGCCACCGGCGTCGTTTCGTCGGCCGGCGTCTTGTCGGGGTTGATGCCGAGCACCGCGACGCTCGACGTGTAGACGACGCGCCCGACGCGCGCCTCGGCCGCGGCTTCGAGCACGTTCACCGA
>Ga0335076_10007744_pt1 | contig 10825 bp, 7 predicted proteins | sample Lox_Sample_25_FD_206717 | JGI IMG/M metagenome (GOLD analysis project Ga0335076, IMG submission 206717) | Soil microbial communities from Loxahatchee National Wildlife Refuge, Florida, United States - Lox_Sample_2.5 | ecosystem: Environmental > Terrestrial > Soil > Wetlands | place: USA: Florida...
CGCAGGCTGCGATCACCATGCACCTGATGCAGCCAGCGCGGCGGCGACGGCAGCGACAGCGCGCGCTCGAGCAACGCGCGGTTCGCCAGCACCGTGCTCGCGTCCTCGCCGCTGCGCAGACCCAGGTTGAATGCGTCGTACGGCGGACGCGAGTTGCCGGGCATGAGGCGCGTGGTGGTGAACGCGCGCACCCTGTCCGGCGCGGGCCAGTCCGGAACGACGATCGCGTGGTCCGCCGCGATGCTCGAACGGGACGATTGCAAGGCTACTTCGCGAGTTCGTACAGGTAGTCGACGAACGATTCGACGGCACCGTCGAGGCCCTGCACTTTCGGGTTCGTCGACTCGATCACGTAGTACTCGTCCGGCGCGTGCGCACCGCTGCCGTGGCCGAGGCCGAAATGACCGGCCGCGAGCTTCAGCGGCGCACCGGTGAACACGTAACCCGGATACGAGCCCGCGTTCCACGGCCACAGCAGCGGGTCGATGCCGGCGCGTCTGAACACCGCGATCTGCGCCTGGATGAGACGGGCGTTCGCCGGCGTGGTGGTCGGGTCGTAGCCGCCCGACACGTTCACCTCGATGTCGCCGTAGCCGCGCTTGGCGAGATGCGCCTTCAGTGCGGCCACCGCCGCGTCGCGCGTCATGCCGGGCACGAGGCGCATGTCGATCTTCGCGACCGCGCGATGCGGCAATATCGTTTTCCCGCCCGGCCCGGTGTAGCCGCCGACCAGACCCTCGATGTTCACCGTCGGCTGCGACTCGAGCCGCTCCTGCGCCTGCGGCCAGGGCAGATCGTCGATCCAGTGCGGCACGCCGAGCTGCTGTTTCGCCTGCGCCTCGCTGCGATGCTGCGCGGCGGTATCGATCATCGCCTTCTCCTCGGCACTGAGCGGACGCGGCTTCGGATAGCCGTCGATCGTGATCGTGTTGCCGTCGGCGGAGACGAGCGTATCGAGCGCCTTGACCAGATGCCACGCCGGACTGTCCACCATCGCCTTGAGCGACGAGTGCACGTCCTTGGCCGGACCGCGGCCCCATTTTTCGCCACTGGAGACGAGTTCGAGTTCCACGACGCCCTTCGCACCCAGACTCACGGTCACCTCGCCGTCGCGGTCCTGCTCCGCGGAGGGCATGAACACGCCGATGCACTTGCGCAGCGCGGCTTCCACTTCAGGCCGATGAACGAGCTGTCCGATGTGCGGCGAGCCGATTTCCTCCTCGCCTTCCGCGACCATGACGAGGTTCACCGGCATCTTCTTGCCGGCACCGCGGATGGCGTGGAGGGCCGCAAGAAAGGCCGACTCGGGGCCCTTCTGGTTGACCGCGCCGCGGCCGACGACGGCCTTGCCGAGCCCGGGCTTGTCGACGAGGTGCGCCTCCAGCGGCGGCGAGGTCCATTCGGCCGGGTCGAACTGCTTCACGTCATACATGAAGTACAGTCCGACCGTCTTTGCCGCACCCGCATCGAGCGTGGCGAAAACACCCGGTTTACCGTCCGTGGCAACCACCGTCACCTGCTGGAAGCCCGCGTCACGGGCGAGCTTCGCCATGTAATCCGCCCCGTCGGGGAACGCGCGGTTCTCGGCGGCGATCGACGGAAGTGCGATCCAGTCCTGCAAGCGCCTGACCGCCTCGTCATGGCGCCGGGCGATTTCCTTGCGGATGTCCGCGGGTGCAGCGGAAACGTCCGCGATCGCGCCAACGACCAGAGCCGCAGCGGCACAAGCCGCCGCGAGGGTTTTCAGAACCGCCGAACGCGCGCGCATGATTTTTCTCCCGGACGGAAATGCTAGAGATGCAAGCTTAGTCGATCACGCACGACCGCGCCGCTCCGCGGCGGCGTCGGCTCGCATCGTCTGGATGAGTTCGGCGAGGTCGGCAGGCGGTTCCGCGCTGACGCTGATTGTTGCGCCCGTCACCGGATGCGCAAATTCCAGTTTTTCCGCGTGCAGGGCCTGGCGCCGGAACGCGCGCAGGACGGCTACGAGTTCCGGCGTCGCCCCCTTCGGCAACTTCAGGCCGCCGCCGTACTGCGCATCGCCGACCAGCGGATGCCGCACATGCGCCATGTGCACGCGGATCTGGTGCGTGCGCCCGGTCTCCAGCCGGCACTCGACGAGGGTGTGCGCGCGGAAGCGCTCGCGCACCCGGTAATGGGTCACCGCGTTCCGGCCATGAGGTTCGTCGACCACGGCCTGGCGCACGCGGTCGTGCGGATGGCGGCCTATCGGTGCATCCACGCTGCCGCCGGCAATCAGCACGCCGTATACAACGGCGAGGTACTGCCGGTGCACGTCGCGCGCCTGCAGCAGTTCCACCAGCGCCGCATGGGCACGCAGACTGCGCGCGACCACCATCACGCCGGAAGTGTCCTTGTCGAGTCGGTGCACGATGCCGGCGCGTGGCACGTGTGCCAGGCCCGGATCATGGTGCAGCAGCGCGTTCTGCAGCGTGCCGGCCGGCTGGCCGGCGCCGGGGTGCACGACCAACCCGGGTGGCTTGTTGATGACGAGGAGATCGGCGTCCTCGTAGCGGATGTCGAGCGCGATCGATTCCGGCGCGAGCGGTACTTGCTCCTGCAGGCGCGCATTCAGGGTGATCGCTTCGTCGCCGCGCACGATCTGGCGCGGTAAGGCGGTCGCGCCGTCCACACGCAGGTCGCCCGACTTGATCCATGCGGTCAGGCGCGAACGCGAATAGTCCGGAAACAGTTCGGCCAGCGCCTGGTCGAGCCTGCGGCCGGCCGACGCAAGCGGAATGCGGGCGTTCACGAGGGGCGGGGTCTTGTCCATGCTGAATGCCGTCTGGCTGCGCGGTCAGGCGGTTTCCGGGGGATGGGGCATTTCCGCTATTATCGCGATTCTGCCATTCGAAAGCGTGTCGCCATGCGAGTTTCTTCCGTTCTCAAGGTCCTGTTGCCGGCGCTGGTCGTGCTCGCGTCCGGCTGCAGCTGGTTCGGCGACAAGAAACAGGACGATGCGGAAGTCCTGCCGGTCGAGAAGATGTACGAGGTGGCGAAGGAAGCGCTCGAGGACGGCAACTATTCCAAGTCCATCAAGTACAACCAGCGCCTGATCGCGCGTTTCCCGTTCGGCCCCTACACCGAACAGGCAGCGCTCGACCTCGCCTACGTGCAGTACAAGACCGACAAGCCGGAAGACGCCTACTCGACGATCAACCGCTTCATCAAGACCTACCCGACGCACAAGCACGTCGACTACGCGTACTATCTGCGCGGCGTCATCAATTTTGACCGCGACAAGGGCTTCCTCGACCGTTACGCGAACCAGGACATGACCAAGCGCGACCAGGGCAATACCCTGCAGTCGTTCGAGGACTTCGGCGAACTCGTCAGCAAGTTCCCGAACAGCCGCTATACGCCGGACGCACGCCAGCGCATGGTCTACCTGCGCAACAACCTGGCCAAGGCGCAACTCAACATCGCGTTCTACTACCTGCGCCTGGGCGCCTACGTCGCCGCGATCAACCGCTCGAAGGATATCGTCGAGAAGTATCAGCTCACCCCTCAGGCCGGCGACGCGCTGGCGGTCATGGTGGTCTCCTACAAGGCACTAAGCCAGGACAAGCTCGCCGACGACACCGAACGCGTGCTCAAGCTCAACTATCCCGAACATCCCTACTTCCAGGGCCACTGGCCTGAAAGCGAGCACTGGTGGTGGAAGATGATTCCGTTCAGAAGCTGACGGCGGCGCTGTCGCACGTGTCAGCCGCGGCTGGCGCGAACGAATATCTCCTCGAGGTTGCGCGCGAAGCGCGCGGCGTCCATGAGTGCTGAAGCACGCATGCGCGCCGGCAAACGCGCGCGCAAGCCCGATAGAGATTCGGGATCGGCGCAGCGTGCGCGCAGCATCTCGACCATCGCGTTGGCGGTCGGTGCGATCCAGTCATCAAGGCCGACGCTCGTGAGCAGGCTGACACCGCCCCGTGCAATGGCGCGCTGGCCCGCGAGCGTGGCGACGGGAACCCCCATGATGAGCGCATCGCACGTTGTCGTCGCGCCGTTGTAGGGTAGCGAATCGAGGGCAATGTCGACGTCCCGAAAGCAGTCGAAGTAGGATTCGATCGGCACGCGCCCCAGCAGCTCCACGCGTTCCGCAGCGATGCCGGAGTCGGCGAAACGCCGGTGAATGCGCTCCCCGACGATGTCGCTCGCAACACCGACGATGCGCAGGCGGCTGCCGGCAATGGCAACAAGAATTGCCGCCCACACGTCCAGCGTCAGCGCGCTGAGCTTCGATTCCTGGTTGAACGATCCGAACGTGGGGTATCCGTTGGCGAGCATCGGCAGCGGACCGGTGGCCGGCACCCCGACCTGCGCTTGATAGCACCACTGGCTCGCCGGCAGCCGTACCGGCTTTTCCACCTGCCACTGCTCGGCAACGCCGGGCGGATCGGTGTGGGAATCGCAGATCCGGTAGTCGATCGTCTTCAGACCGGTGGTGCACAAATAACCCAGCCACGTGAACTGCACTGGCGCAGGTTTGAGCGCAAACAGGCGCAGACGGTTGTGCGTGGTGTGGCCCGCCAGATCCACCAGTACATCGATGCCGTTTGCCTCGATCCGGTCGGCAACTTCCTCGTCAGAGAGACCCGCGATGTCGTGCCAGTGATCGGCACGGGCGCGAAGGCGCTCGGTAACTTCGTCGACCTCGTGATGGTTGTAGAAGCAGTGCACTTCGACGGCGTCGCGGTCGTGGTGACGCAGGAGCGGTTCGATGAAACAGGAAACAGGGTGACGGCAGAAGTCCGCGGACACGTAGCCCACCTTCAGGCGCGCATGCGTCGCGTGCGGCAGCCGCACCGGGCGGGGCGGGCACATTCGTCCCATCATGCCGCCGAATTCCTCGTGCGCGGCGAGGATTTCTTGTGCGGTCGATTCCGGTCTGAAGTTCAGCGTCCAGAGCATGCCGCTCCACGCGGCAATGTCCTCGGGTGCGGTGGCGATGACGCGCCGGTAGTCGGCGACTGCCAGATCGTAATCACCGACCGACGCGAGGATTTCGGCGCGCGTGCGCAGCAATATCGCAGGTTCGGCGTTGTCCACCAGCGCGGCATCCAGAATGCGGAGTGCGGCGCTGACTCTTCCCGCGGCCTTGTGCAATCCCGCCAGTCGTGTCGCCGCACCTGCATGGCCTGGAGCGAGCTGCAAGGCGTGCTCAAACGCCGCGATCGCCTCTTCCTCGGCGCCCCTCATCTCGAGCACGCATCCGAGCGCGGCCCATGCGTCGGTCCAGTCCGCACGCGCGTCGATCGCTTCCCGATAGTGCGTCTCGGCCTGCAGCAGGGAGTCCCTCATCAGCAGAACTGTGGCGAGATTGAAATGCGCCTCGGCATAGTCCGGGCGCAGTTCGATCGCGCGCTCGTAGCAGCGCATGGCTTCACGGGGAATCTGCAGGGCCGCCATCGCGTTGCCAAGGTGGAAGTGAGCGATCGCAAGCGCCGGCGCGCGTGCCACGGCCTGCTCGTAAAGATCGCGTGCACGTGCGATGTCACCCGCATCCTCCGCCCGCGTTCCATCGGCGATGAGTTGCGTCGCCGCGGCTGCAAGCGCCGCGGGATCCACCGGCGGCGAAGCCCGACGCCCCAACAGCAATTGCAGAATGGACTTCATCCCGCTCCTAGTTCCAGCCGGAGCTGATCGGATAGCGCCGGTCGCGGCCGAATGCGCGCGTCGTGACCTTCGGCCCGGGTGCGGACTGGCGGCGTTTGAATTCCGCACGCAGCACGAGGCGCGCCACGCGGCGCACCGTGGCTTCGTCATGACCCGCCGCCACGATCTCCGCCTGCGACTGCTCGCCGTCGATGAAGCGTTCGAGGATGGCATCGAGCACTTCGTACGGCGGCAGCGAATCCTGGTCGGTCTGGTTCTCGCGCAATTCCGCCGAAGGCGCGCGCGTGATGACGGCCTCCGGAATCACCTCACCGCGCCCGTTGCGCCACCGCGCCAGCGCATACACCCGCTGCTTGTAGCAGTCCTTGAGCGGCGCATAACCGCCGCACATGTCGCCGTAGATCGTCGCGTAGCCGACCGCGTACTCGCTCTTGTTGCCGGTCGACAGCAGCATGCGGCCGAACTTGTTCGACAGCGCCATGAGGATCACGCCGCGACAGCGCGACTGCAGGTTTTCCTCGGTGACATCGGCCGACCGGCCGGCGAACGTCGGTGCGAGCGTGTGCAGGAATGCCTGAAACGGCGGCTCGATCGCCGTGACGTGATATTCCACGCCCAGCATCTCGGCCTGCGCCCGGGCTTCACGCAAACTCAATTCGGCCGTGTAGCGCGTCGGCAACATGACCGCGGTCACGCGGTCGGCACCGAGCGCATCGACCGCGAGCGCGAGCGTCAGGGCGGAATCGATGCCGCCCGAAAGTCCGAGCAACACACCGGGAAAGGCGTTCTTCTGCACGTAGTCGCGGATGCCGCGCACGAGACCGGCGTAGACGCGCGCTTCGCGCGATGCGTCGTCCTGCACCGGCCAGCCTTCCGCGCGAAAACGGCGGGAACTGCCGTCGTATTCGGCGACGAGCAGCGCATCGACGAACACCGGCGCGCGCGCCGCGATGCGACCATCGGGTTCGACCAGCAGCGAGCCGCCGTCGAACAGGAGATCGTCCTGGCCACCGATGAGATTCAGATACGCGATCGCCACGTCGTTCTCGCGCGCGCGCCGCGCCAGAAGTTCCTCGCGCTGTCCCGACTTGGCGAGATCGAACGGCGACGCATTGATCACGAGCAGCAGTTCCGCGCCGTGCGCCGCGGCGCGTGCCGCGGGCTCCGGCTCCCAGATGTCCTCGCACACGAGCCAGCCGACGCGGACGCCGGCGAAGTCGGTGACGACGGAGTCGTGCCCTGGACGGAAGTAGCGTTTCTCGTCGAACACCGTGTAGTTGGGCAGCGCCTGCTTGTGCACGGTGAACTGCACCGCGCCGTCGGCGAGCAGACTTGCTCAATTGTATACCTCGCCCAGTGCGTGCGGATGGCCGATGTATGCCGCGATGTCGCGCGCGGCATCGGCCACGGCTGCGAGTTCGCGCTCGCAGGCGGCCAGAAAGCTCGGCCGCAGCAGCAGGTCTTCGGGCGGATAACCGGAAAGCGTCAATTCCGGAAATGCGACGAGCTGCGCGCGGTGCTCATCGCGCGCCTGTGCCAGCAGTTCGCGCACGCGCTCGCCGTTGCGCGCGACGGCGCCGACCGGAAAATCGTATTGGGCCAATGCGAAACGAAGAACCGGCATGCGTCGCTCCCGCGCGCCGTGGCGTCTATTTCTTCAACTTGGCCTGGATCGTCTTGCCGAGATCGGCCGGCGATTTCACTGTCGTCACGCCGGCCTTCTCCAGCGCGGCGAACTTCGCCGCCGCCGTACCCTTGCCGCCGGAGATGATCGCGCCGGCATGGCCCATGCGCTTGCCCGGCGGCGCGCTCGCGCCGGCAATGAACGACACGACCGGCTTGGTGACGTTTTCCTCGATGAACTCGGCGGCCTCTTCCTCGGCACTGCCGCCGATCTCGCCGACCATGATGATGCCTTCGGTCTGCGCGTCGTCCTGGAAGAGCTTGAGGCAATCGATGAAGTTCATGCCCTGGATCGGGTCGCCGCCGATGCCGATGACGGTGCTCTGGCCGAGGCCGACGTTGGTGGTCTGGAACACGGCCTCGTAGGTGAGCGTGCCGGAGCGCGACACGATGCCGATCCTGCCCGGCTTGTGGATGTGGCCGGGCATGATGCCGATCTTGCACGCGCCGGGCGTGATGATACCCGGGCAGTTCGGGCCGACGAGCACCGTGTCGGGATACTGCCTGAGCGCGTTCTTCACGCGCAGCATGTCGAGCACCGGGATGCCCTCGGTGATCGCGACGATCACGCGGATGCCGGCGTCCGCGGCTTCGAGAATCGCGTCGGCCGCGAACGGTGGCGGCACGAAGATCATCGATGCATCGGCATCGGTTTCATCGACGGCGTCCTGCACGGTGTTGAACACGGGCAAGCCAATGTGCAACGTGCCGCCCTTGCCCGGCGTCACGCCGCCGACGAGCTTCGTTCCATAGTCCAGCGCCTGTTCGGAATGGAACGTGCCCTGCTGCCCGGTGAAGCCCTGGCAGATGACCTTCGTGTTCTTGTCGACCAAAACGCTCATCGTCATTCCTCGTAGGGTGCGTCCCGTACGCACCTTGCATTCAATCGGCTCGACCCGGGCGCGCCCTATCTCACCGCCGCGACGGCCTTTTGCGCCGCGTCGTTGAGATCGAGCGCCGGCGTGATCTTGAGCCCGGAGCCAGCGAGCAATTCGCGCCCGCGTTCCACGTTCGTGCCTTCCAGTCGCACGATCACCGGAATCGTGAGGCCCACTTCCTTCACGGCGGCGATGATGCCCTCGGCGATCATGTCGCAGCGGACGATGCCGCCGAAGATGTTGATCAGGATCGCCCTGACCTTGTCGGACGACAGGATCAGCTTGAACGCCTCGGTCACGCGCTCCTTCGTCGCGCCGCCGCCGACGTCGAGGAAGTTTGCGGGCTCGCCGCCGGCGAGCTTGATCACGTCCATCGTCGCCATCGCCAGTCCGGCGCCGTTGACCATGCAGCCGATGTTGCCATCCATGGTCACGTAGTTGAGGTTGTGCTTCACCGCGACTGCCTCGGCGTGGTCTTCCTGCGATTCGTCGCGCATCGCCACGAGTTCCGGATGGCGGAAGTCGGCGTTGTCGTCGGAGTTGACCTTGCCGTCGAGCGCGACCAGGTCGCCGGACTTCTCGATCGCCAGCGGATTCAGTTCCACCAGCGAAAGGTCCTTGTCGTTGAAAAGCCGGTACAGCCCCAGCATGATCTTGGTGAGCTGCGTTGCCTGCTTCGCGTTGAGGCCCATCGCGAAAGCCAGCTTGCGGCACTGGTAGGGCTGCAGCCCCTGCACGAAATTGACCTCGACCGTATGGATGGCCTCGGGTTCCTCGCGCGCTACCTGTTCGATGTCGACGCCGCCGCGCGCCGAGCCGATGAACGCGACGGTCTTGCTCGCGCGGTCGACGAGCACCGACAGGTACAACTCCTTGGCGATCGAGCCAGCCTCGCTGACGAGCACCACGTTCACCGGCAGCGCACGACCTCCAGACTGATAGGTCGCCATGCGCGTGCCCAGCATCTTCGCCGCCGCAGCCTTGACGTCATCGAGCGTCTTCACCAGCTTCACGCCACCGGCCTTGCCGCGACCGCCGGCATGGATCTGCGCCTTCACCACCCATTCCTCGCCGCCGAGCGCGCGCGCGGCTTCGACAGCCTGATCTGGCGTCGCCGCGATGCGGCCGGCCGGCACCGGAATGCCGTACTCCGCGAACAACTGCTTGGCCTGGTATTCGTGGAAGTTCATGCGTGCACCTGGATTGGGATGGCGAGCGACGTCGAAGTCGGCGACGAGCGTCAATGCGGGCGGGTCCGGTATTTTGAAGAAAGGCAAGCGCAAAGGAAAGTACGCGCCAACGTGGAGTACTTGCACTGCTATGATCGCCGAATGCATCGTGCTCCGCCTATGTCCTGGGTAAAGGTGCTCAACGTCGTTCCCGTAGCCGCCAGCTTGCTTACAGGTCGGCGCACCGCTCCGGACGCCGCACCTGCGCGGAAGACGCGCCGGTGAAGTCAGGCTTGCGCACGATCGCCACCCTGCTTGCCGTGTCGGCCATCGTGGCGGTCACCTATTTTCCCCTGAGCCACGGCACACTGATCTGGGACGACCTTGTGTGTCTCCGCGATCAAGCGTGGTTACGCCAGGATGACGCATGGCGGCAGTTCCTGTTCCATGACTTCTGCGGGTGGCGGGATTATTTCCGTCCGGCGGCGGTCGCTCTGTTCCTTTTCGAAGTGCGCGTGTTCGATCTGGCTCCGGGGCCCATGCATGGCGTTTCGATGGGCATCCACATCACCAACATGATGCTGATCGGTTTGACCAGCACTCGCCTGTTGCGTGATCACGGGCACACCGACAACCCACTGATCACCTGCACCGCCGTGCTCTGTTACGGCCTGCATCCGCTGCTGATCGAGCCGGTCGCGTGGATCAGCGCGCAGACCGAGTTGCTCCTCGCCTTGTTCATGCTCCTCGGAATCTTTGCCAACACGGTCATCGAAAGCGCCACCTGGCGCTGCATCGCGGTTTCGACCTGTTTCCTGCTGGCAGCTTGCGCGAAGGAATCCGCCATTGCCTTCCCGCCCGTCCTCGCACTGATCGATTGGATCACGTCGCCACGATCCGCGTCGGCAGGTACCTCGTTGCGCAACATCTGGCAGCATCAATGGAAAACCTACGTCGGGCTGATCGTGGCCGGTGTCCTCTATCTGACCCTGCGCGAAGCATCGCTCGGCTACCTCGTCGCCGCGCGCGGTGCGCCGCTCGGGGCGCTCGCACGCGCCCAGGAAGTTGCCTACACCTATCTCACGTACTGGCGCCTTCTGGTATGGCCCATGGTAGGTCTGGGGCCGGTTCATGTCGTCGACGAAGTTCAGTTCGCAACCCTCACGGCCAAATCCATCGCCTTTGATGTGGCCGCTATGATGGCGGCGACGTACGGGCTTTATGGAATCGTTGCCCGCCGGTACGGCGGCGTCCTCGTCGCGATTGTCACCCTGCTCCTTGTGCCGGCGCTGCACGTTGCACCTATCGCCTTCGACGAGAGCCTGTATCACGATCGGTACGGCATGCCGGCGCTGGCGTTTGCCGCCATCATCGTGCCGTTTGCGAGCACGGTGCCCCGAGCGACGCCGAGCACCCTCCTGCGCCTACCGATCACCCTCCTCATCGTTGTGTGGCTCGCGT
>Ga0335076_10007745_pt1 | contig 10824 bp, 8 predicted proteins | sample Lox_Sample_25_FD_206717 | JGI IMG/M metagenome (GOLD analysis project Ga0335076, IMG submission 206717) | Soil microbial communities from Loxahatchee National Wildlife Refuge, Florida, United States - Lox_Sample_2.5 | ecosystem: Environmental > Terrestrial > Soil > Wetlands | place: USA: Florida...
GGCTGGCGGGACAGAAGATCCGCCTGCAGGATTACATTGCGCGCTACCAGATGACCGCCGCGCGGTTGAAGATAGCGAAGCGGGACGCGATCGTCATGCATCCGGGGCCGATCATTCGAGGGCTGGAGCTGACGGCGGACGTAGCCGACGGGCCGCAGTCGGTGATCGTGGATGAAGTGCATAACGGAGTGCCTACGCGTATGGCGATATTGGCTCGGGCTCTGGGGAAGGCGAAATGAAACACGTGCTTCGGCCATTCCGACCTTGTCATTCCGAGCGAAGCGACGGAGCTGCGTGCTTCAAACCGGTCTACTGCGCTGCTGTAGCCGTGGTGCTCGCGCTAAGTGGTCTGACTCTCGCGCAAGGCCCGGGTGCAGCCACTCCCGGCCCCGGTTCGTTCGTTGACGTCGAAGGATCGAAGCTTTACTACGAAGAGTGCGGGACGGGTCCGGAGGCGGTCGTCCTGATTCACGATGGCATCGCGCACTCTGCTGTGTGGGATGACGTGTGGCCGGATTTCTGCAAGCACTTCCACACGATCCGCTACGACCGGCGCGGGTATGGACGGACTCCCGCTTCGACGACGTGGTATACCGAGACCGAAGATCTGGCGGCGCTGCTGCGGCAGAGGAAAGTGAGCCGCGCGGTGCTCGTGGGCAGTTCGCACGGCGGAGAGCTGTCGATCGACTTCACATTGCAATATCCGGGGGTGGTTCAGCAGTTGGTAGTAGTGGGTGCGGTGGTGAACGGGTTTCCATACTCCGACCACTTCCTGAATCGCGGCATGAACAATTCTCGTCCCTTTGAAAAGAATGATGTGGCCGCCGGCTTGGCGAATTGGGCGAAAGACAAATACCTGCTTGCGCCAGGACACGATGCGGCGCAAAAACGATTGCTGGCTCTGCTCGCGGCGAATCCACAGGACATGACGCATAGCGACTACGCGCGCCCGACGGCGCCAGCAATCGGCCGCTTGCACGAGATACACGTGCCGACACTCATCCTGGTTGGGGACGCGGATATTCCCGACGTGCACGCGCACGCCGGAGCGATTGAAGCGGGCATTTCAGGGTCGAAGCGAGTTGTCATTTCCGACGCGGGGCACTTGATGTATATGGAGAAGCCGGCGGAGTTCAGCGAGAAGGTGATCGGCTTCATCGAATCGAATCGTTTTTAGTTGAAATGGACAGGCGTGAATAGCCGAAAAGAAAATGCGAGCCTGCTGATCAAGGGCGGGCAGATGATCGACCCGGCGGCGAAGGTCAACGCCGCGATGGATGTCCTGTTGCGCGATGGGCGCGTGGCCGAGGTTGCTCTGCCGAACAAGATTCGTGGCGGGGCCGACGAAAAGATCGACGCCCGCGGTCTCATTGTTGCGCCCGGTTTCATCGATCTGCATGTGCACCTGCGGGAGCCCGGACAGAGTTACAAAGAGACGATCGCCAGTGGTACGGCTGCCGCAGCCGCGGGGGGCTTCACCTCGGTCTGCACCATGCCCAACACGGCGCCGGTCGTGGACACGGCGGAATGGGTCACCTGGCTGCGGAATCCGGAGCGCGGCGCTGTGGTTAATGTATTCGCGATCGCGGCTGCTACGCGCGGCAGCCGCGGCGGAACGCTCACCGACTTCAGCGCTCTACAGCGCGCCGGGGCGGTTGCCGTGACGGATGACGGCAAGCCGATCCTCGACGACGACGTTATGCGTATGGCGCTTCGTCTCGGCGCGGAATTGAATTTTCCTGTGGTGCAGCATGCGGAAGACACACGCGTCACCGAGAATTGCTCGATGCACGCCGGCCCGACTAGCTTCCGCCTGGGACTGCGCGCGATGCCGGCTTCGGCCGAAGCGGCCATCGTTGAGCGCGATGTAATGCTGGCGCAGCAGATTCGCGAATCACGGCTGCATGTGGCGCACCTTTCGACCTCGGACGCGCTCAAAGCTGTGCGCCGCGGGAAGCGCGCCAAGTCGCGTGTTACGTGCGAGGTTACGCCGCACCACTTCACGCTGATCGACGAGAACGTCGGCGAATACGATACCAATTTCAAGATGAACCCACCGCTGCGGTCGGCGACGGACCGCGAGGCGATCCTGGTTGCGTTGGCGGATGGGACGGTCGACGCTATCGCCACCGACCACGCGCCCCACGCCGCACACGAGAAGCAGGTAGAGTTCGAGCGGGCTTCCTTCGGCATCACCGGCTTGGAAACGGCGCTGGGCCTGGCGATCACGCAGCTCCACCGCGAGAAGAAGATCCCGCTGACGCGCATTGTCGAACTATTCACGGCCGGTCCCGCGCGAGTCTTTGACCTGCGAGGGCGCGGTTCGCTGGCTCGCGGCAACTTCGCGGATGTGACCATCTTCGACCCCAAGAAGCGCTGGACTTTCGAAGCGGGAAAATCGAGCTCGCTATCGCACAACACTCCATTCGACGGCTGGCAGTTCACCGGGAAAGTTGTGGCGACGATCGTCGGCGGGAAGATCGTTTATCAGGCGCTGTAGAGCTCGAACAAGTTCGTCCCATCGGATACTCCTCGAAAACGATCGGAGGTCATCATGACTCGCTCGCGATTTCTGCTTCCCATCATTCTGTTGGTGAGTGTGCTTGTGTGCGGGCAAACAAGCTCATCGGCTCCGGCGGCTTCGGCTTCAACAAACGCCACATCAGCGAAACAACCATTCGACGTGAACGCAGCGGTGGAAGCGTATCTGGCCAAGATGCCGCCGGCAAGGCGAGCCCGTTCCAACGCATATTTCGAGGGCGGGTACTGGATGATCTTGTGGGACTTTCTCTACTCCGTGGCCGTGATGTGGCTGCTGCTCAGCTTCCGTTGGTCGGCGCGAATGCGCACGCTGGCGGAGCGCATCACCCGTTACCGGAGCCTGCAGGACTCCCTGTATTGGATTCAGTTCATCGTCTTGACGTCGGTGCTCACGTTTCCGCTCACCGTTTATGAAGGATATTTCCGGGAACACAAATATGATTTGCTGAATCAGACCTTCGGCCCATGGATGCGCGATCAACTTGTGGGGTTGGGCGTGGCTGTGGTGCTGGGAATGATCCTGGTCGTGCCGCTGTTCTGGCTGGTGCGTCGCCTGGGGAAGAATTGGTGGGTATGGGGCGCAGGGCTGGCCATTGTGTTTCTCGCGTTCGTAAGCCTTATCGCTCCCGTGTACATTTCTCCGCTGTTCAATACGTACAAGAAGCTAGAGAATCCGCAAATCAGGGATCCGATCCTCAGCATGGCGCGAGCGAATGGAATTCCCGCCACCGATGTTTATGAATTTGACGCCTCCCAGCAATCAAATCGAGTGAGCGCCAACGTCAGCGGATTTGCCAATACGCTGCGCATTTCGTTGAACGACAATCTGTTGAAGCGCTGCACTTTGCCCGAGATTGAAACCACCATGGGACACGAAATGGGCCACTACGTTCTCAATCACGCCTATAAGGGTTTCGTTATGTTGGGGGTGGTGACGGTGGTCGCTTTCGCGTTTCTGAATTGGGGCATCAATTTGTCGCTCGCGCGCTGGGGAGAGAAATGGGATGTCCGGGCGATTACGGATGTGGCTGTGTTGCCGCTGGCTATGATCGTTTTGTCACTGTTCTTCTTCGTGACGACACCGGTGGGCAATACCATCTCGCGCACAATGGAGTTCGAAGCTGATATGTACGGCCTTAACGCGGCGCGGCAGCCCGACGGGGAGGCCAACGTGGATATGCTGCTGGGAGAGTACCGGAAACTCGATCCCAGCTCGCTCGAGGAGTTTATCTTCTTCGATCACCCGAGCGGCCGGACACGCATTACGGCGGCGATGCGTTGGAAGGGTGAGCATCCGGAGACGGCGTCCGCGGAGGAGATGGCGAGGACGATCTTCTAGTTCACAATCAAGAACGCGAAGAGCTTCTCCCCGCTTGTGCGAGGGAGAAGCTCTTTTCGTGGAACGAGATCTGCCACGACTATTTCGGGGTAGGCGGCGGCACCAGGTCGCGGAGGCTCGGGTCGTCGCGCATGCGGCTGAATTCCTCGTCCTTATAGACGTTCGCCAGATAGCGATAACCGTCTTCTTTGGCTTTCCGCAGACACTGCAGACAGCCCGCCATATCCCCGCGCCTGGCGTAGATCTTGGCCAGCATGTAAGAGTACTGGGCGCGCTCTTCCGGACTCGAGATCTGGGCAGCGACGCCGACCTTCGAATCTTGCCGTAAGGCATCCGGATCGAGTTCCATGGCCCGGGTATACTCCGCCACGGCACGGTCCAATTTCTTCTGACTAAACCAGGCTGCGCCCAGGTTTACGTGAAACGAGGGACGGGTTTCTTCAAGGGCGACGGCCTTCTTGAAGTAACGGGCGGCCGATCCATAGTTCTTGTTCATGTAGTCCACTGCGCCCATGTTGTTGACCGCGTCTCCGTACTTGGAGTTCCGCTTGAATGCTCGCTCGAAGTCCAATCGCGCCGAGCTCAGATCATTGATCCGCAGCTCGGCGAGGCCGAGCTTGTTGTATAGAACGGCGTTCTTGCGGTCTTTGCGCAGGGCTGTCTGGAAGTACCGAATCGCGAGTGTGTAGTCTTTCTGGGCTCGCGCCAGGTCTCCGGCCTTCTCCAGGTCCGCGACCGACATCGACTCCATGCTGACATTGTCTTTTCCCAGCTGTGGCGCCGGCGCGGCCGCGCTGTGGGTGGACAGCATGAGCGTTGCCATCACCACCACGATGAGTCTGGCTGTGACGTTTTTCATATGAGCCTCCCTCTTCCGGAGTCGCCTCTGATCCGGTGGGCTGTGCCCCTGGCCCGCCGATCTGCCCTCCGTGTCTGCCCTACTTATCGCGCCGATTGTTGCGGCCCACAACGCTACACCTGCTACGTGGGGGCTATGGCGGTCGGACGACGGAGGAATTGCCAAATGGGCCAATGAGTTGCCGGGATCGTGTTAGCCCGAGACCCACGTATTCCGAAATGGGGTTACGCGACCGTTACACGAATTGCGTAACCGTTGTTAGCGTTCCGGGGCGCGGCGGGCGGGTGTATAAAGGGGTTGAAGGCGCAATATCGGGGAGGTTTGCGGTGCCTTCGGTCACGACAGAACCGGTAAGTTGGGAGGCAGAGCGGGCCGAATTACAGACGGTGCTGCAATCTCACCTCTTTGCCCGTTCTCCGACGCTCACCCACCTGCTTTCCTATCTCTGCGAGAAGACATTTGCCGGCGAAAGCGCGCAGATCAAGGAATATTCCGTCGGACTTGAGGTCTTTGACCGGCGGGACTCCTTCGACCAGGACACCGATTCGATCGTCCGGGTTCAGGCCAACCGCCTGCGCAAGCGGCTCAGCGAGTACTACGCAACGGAAGGGGCGGCTCATCCTGTACAGATCACCATTCCGGTCGGGCAATATATTCCTGTATTCAAGGTGATGGCGGCTCCGGCGCCTTCAGCATCGCCGCTGGCGCCCGAAGCGCGCGCACCCGACGAAGTGCGCGGATGGCGTCCCAGCCAGCAGCAGATGTGGGCGCTGGGCGGGGTCGTCATCTTTGTGGTGGTGGTCCTGGCAGTTTTTCTGGCTCGTGATCGAGCAAAAGTACAGCCGGTTATTCGCACTTCATATTCTTCGCAAGTTGTCGCTGAGCCAGTAGTTGGACTTCCCGTGGGGGAAGAAGTACGCATTCTGGCCGGGGCGAGCCGAAAGTACGTAGATCATGCGGGCAAGCTCTGGAGCCCGGACGCTTACTTTTCGGGAGGCAGCGCGGTTCCGAGCGCCGTGCAGCACATTTGGCGCACGCAGGATCCCATCATTTATCGCAGCAGCCGGCAGGGCGAGTTCACCTACAACGTTCCCCTGAAGCCGGGAACCTACGAACTGCATCTCCACTTCGCCGAAACGTTCTACGGTCCCGAGAACGCGGGCGGTGCGGGCGAAGGCAGCCGAATCATGGCCGTGCAAGCCAACGGACAGCCGCTGCTGCATGACTTCGATGTGCTGGCCGATTCTGGCGGCGACCGCATCGCTGAGGTGAAAGTCTTCCACGATATTTCTCCTGCGGCGGATGGCCAGCTGCATCTCAGTTTTTCATCGGTGAAGGGCGACAGCGCCATGCTCTCGGCCATCGAGATTCTGCCGGGAGTCCGCGGGAAGGTGCGTCCGGTGCGCATCGTGGCCCGCGATGTGCCGTATTACTCGAACGACAGCCAGTGGTGGAGCCCCGACGTGTACTTCAAAGGTGGGCAGCTCAGCAGTAGCCAGGAACCGGCAAGCGGGACCGATGATCCCGAATTTTATGAAACCGAACGATGGGGGCACTTTTCATATGCGATCCCGGTCGCTCCGGGCCGGTATGCGGTGACGCTGCACTTCATTGAACACCATGCGGCCGCGGATAGTCCCGAGCGTAAGGCCGCGTCGGGAACTTCCAGCGCGGTTGCGCGGGACCGCGTGTTCAATGTCTTCTGCAATGGTAAGACGATTGTCGCGAATCTGAACATCCTCGAACAGGTTGGAGAGAACCGGCCATTCGTACGCAAGATTCACGGGCTGGAGCCGAATGCCCAGGGCACGCTGCTGCTGGAGTTCGTGCCGGTGACGGGTTATGCGACGGTGACGGCGATTGAGGTCGTGCCAGAGTGAACGTGTGGGACGGGCATTCTTGCCCGTCCAGCCCGAGCGCACTTTGGCTAGTAGTCAGTTTGCCAGAATTCCCATGCGTTTCCCGACGGTCTTGAGCACCCCGAGGGCCTGATCCAATTCTTCCTTCGTGTGGGTCGCGGTCATGATGGTGCGGATGCGCGCCTTGCCTTCGGGCACCGTGGGGAACGCGATGCCGGTGCCCAGCACGCCTTCTTTGAACAGTTCGCGGGAGAAGTCCATGGTGAGCTTGCCGTCGCCGATGATGATCGGCGTGATCGGAGTCTCGCTGGCGGGAGTGGCGCGTCCGCCGATGTCGAAACCCAGCAGGCCGAGTTCCTTCTTCCAGAAGCGTGTGTTCTCCCAGAGCTTCTCCATGCGTTCAGGTTCGTTCTCGAGAACGTCGAAGGCTGCGATGCAGGTTGCGGCCACCGACGGTGGATGCGAGGTCGAAAACAGGAACGGCCGGGCGCGGTGATAGAGAAAGTCAATCAGGTCGTGGGTGCCGCAAACGTATCCGCCGAGCGCGCCGATCGCCTTGGAGAGAGTGCCGACCTGAATGTCCACGCGGCCGTGCATGCCGAAGTGATCGACGGTGCCGCGCCCGTTGCGGCCCAGAACGCCGGAAGCATGGGCGTCGTCGACCATCATAATGGCGCCGTATTTCTCGGCGAGATCGCAGAGCGCGGGCAGCGGGCCGATGTCGCCATCCATGGAGAAGACGCCGTCGGTGATCAGCAGCTTCTTGCCGGGCTCGTTCTTGATGCTGGTTAACTGCTCCTCCGCGTGTGCGATGTCCTTGTGGCGGAAGACGAGAATCTTTGCCTTCGATAGACGCGCGCCGTCAATGATCGAGGCGTGGTTGAGCGCGTCGGAAATGATGAAATCGTCTTTGCCGAGCACGGCCGAGACGGTTCCCGCATTGGCCGCAAAGCCGGACTGAAAGACTACGCACGCCTCCACATTCTTGAAGCGCGCGATCTTTTCTTCAAGTTCCATGTGGATCTTCATGGTTCCGGCGATGGTGCGCACCGCGCCCGAGCCGACGCCGAATTTGCGCGTTGCTTCGAGCGCTGCCTCGCGCAGCTTGGGATGCGTGGTCAGGCCCAGATAATTGTTCGAAGCGAGATTAATGACTTTCTTGCCATCGAAGGTGCAGACGGGCGCCTGCTCGTCGTCGAGCACGCGCAGCTTGAAGTGGGTGCCCTTGGCCTTGAGTTCCTTGAGTTGGTCAGTGAGGTAGGAGAGCGGGTTGGTACGGGTTGCGGTGGTCATGGGTGCCTCGGAAACTTCTATGTGCGGATTCAGTGCGGATCGATGACAGTCTAATACCGCAGGTGAGATCTAGGGGAACTGTTCAACGAAGCCACGGATCGCGTGAATCACAGCGGTTTTCCCGCGATCGAAGTTGACCTCGTCCGGGACGAGTCGAGCAATGCGTCCCAATTCCGCTTTCATCGCCTGATAGGATTCCCGGGCAGAGTCTTCCGTTCCGAAGAACCGGGTGTGAAAGAACCAGCCGTATATGCCGCAGGTAATCGCGAACGGTGCAGTCGTCCCAGCGCGCGGAGAGTTATGCGGGCTCCGTCAGAGCATTCTTCGTCCAGCATGATCAAGCCTTGCTCGCTACCCTGCCGTCCGATACTTTTGCCGCTCTCGTATGAGTTCCATGCATTGCCAGTCTGATCCATGTGTGATTCATCCGTCGAAATCCGCAGCAAAGAAGCTCTCCCTCAAAACCCAATCGGATTTCCCGTCGCGATGCTGGCTTCGCACAAGCGCTTCATGCTCTGAAAGAACTCTTTTTCTCCGTCGGTCAGAATGTCGCTGGAAGCGAGCACGAGATCCACTTCCTGCAACAGCGCGGGCGACTCTTTGACGGGGATCCAGTCGCCGGTATGGGTGCCGTCGTAGACAACTTTCTTCAGCAAGATGGGGAACTTGGGTCCAGGGTCTCCTTGGAGATGCCTCAGAAACTCCCGCACATGCTGGGCGCGCGTGATGTTGCCAAGGAACTCGGAAACCAGATAGCCCTCGTGCTCGCACGACTCCTGCATCCAGCGGTCGTGCGCGTCCCATTCGTCTTCGGAGGGATCTCCCGAGAGCGAAGGAGATCCTGACTCGTCCCACATAAACCTGTCAGGCAACGGATGAGGTTTCGCCTTGCCATCGCGGATGCAGTTACAGCGGACAAATCCGTCAAGACTCATAAGTCAGTTTCGGCTGCGATCTCTGGGCTCTCGGTGCATTTTGGCTTCTGCAGAAGCGGACAGAAGTGCCCGCTCCGCACAAACGCCACACTCAATCAGCGTATGCCATTGGGGTACACGAGAATCTTGCTGGCTTCACCGGTCTTGAGGCGCTCCATGGCTTTCGAGAAATCCTTCATGGCGATGCGATCAGTAATCGCGGGATGCAGTTCCAGCTTACCGCTCTTGAGCAGCGCGGTCATCTGATACCAGGTCTGGTACATGCGGCGGCCGTTGATTCCCTGGATTGTGAGGCCCTTGAAGATAATGTCTTCGGAGAAATTCAACGAGATGGGCTTCGAGGTCAGGCCGAGAAGAGAAATCCTTCCGCCGCGGCGGACGACTTCGAACGCCGTGCGAATCGAGTCGGGATGTCCGGCCATTTCGAGTACGACGTCCACACCAAGGCCGCCAGTCTTATCACGGACGATGGCGTTGACATCTTCTTTGGCCGGATTAAGAACGAAGTCGGCTTTCATCTCACGAGCGATGCGGGCGCGGTGCTCGTTGACTTCAATCGCGAAGACTGAGGTCGCGCCCACGGCCTTGGCCACAGCGATCGAGAACAGGCCGATTGGCCCGCAGCCCGTGATGGCCACGGTCTTGGCCGCAATCTCTCCGGCCAGCACCGTGTGTACGGCGTTGCCGAGTGGATCGAGAATCGAGGCATAGTCCAGCGGGATGGCGGGATCGAGCTTCCAGATGTTCGACTCGGGGATGACGACGTACTCGGCGAAGGCTCCGTTGGCGTCGACGCCGATGATTTTGACGTTCTGGCAGATGTGAGCTTCGCCGGTGCGGCACTGCAGGCACTTGCCGCAAGCTACGTGCATTTCGGCAGAAACGAAGTCGCCTTCCTTGACGCTGGTGACCTCATCGCCGAATGCGGCAACTTCGCCGCAGAACTCGTGTCCGGGAATCAGCGGCGGGTGAATGCGGTTCTGGGCCCAGCGGTCCCAGTTGTAAATGTGCAGGTCGGTGCCGCAGATCGACGCTACCTTGACTTTGACCAGAACATCGGTGCGCCCGAAAGACGGAATCCTTACCTCGCGAACGTCGGCGCCCGGCGCCGCCTCCGGCTTGACCACCGCCATCATTGTTGACGCCATAATTGCCACCTATGAACTCGAAAACTGAATCAAACACAAAACGTATGATTTTAGCACCGCGCCGCAGTTCGCCTCTGTGACCGTGTCTGATCGCCGAATCCAGAACAGTCGAAAACCGTAGCCCCGGCGATTGCATCCAAAGTCGAGCGCCTATTTCCGGCTGGAGGTTGAAAACTGTGACTGCCAGGTTGATCGCGCTTCTTCTGATCTGCAGTTGCGCTCTGTCTGGCGCATTGGCATGGGCGTGGCCAGTCGCAGTACGCCACAAAGAGGGATTGCTGCACGGCTTTCTCGTGCTGAGCACGCTGGACGGGAAACCGCTTGCGGAAGGAGATCTCGTTCAGATTCCGCACGGCGACCGGATCACGAGCCGTCTGACCTACCAGTTCAAGGACGGTTCGCGGCAGGAGGAGACTGCGATCTTCTCTCAGCGCGAAAACTTCCGGCTCATCAGCTATCACCTCGTGCAGAAGGGTCCGGCGTTCCAGCATGCGACGGAAGTTTCTATTTCACCCTCCTCGGGCCAGGTCACCGTGCAGTACACCGATGACGATGGAAAGGAGAAGACGTTCAACGAGCGCATGAAACTGCCGCCGGACCTCGCGAATGGTTTGATCCCAACGCTGCTGAAGAATCTGGGCCCTGACGAGCAGGCACTCGAAGTGTCGATGCTGGTCGCCACGCCCAAGCCCCGCCTGGTGAAACTCGCGGTGAGCAGCCAGCCCAAAGAGCCTTTTGCGATCGCGGGAACCGCGCGCGAGGCCTTGCACTATGCAGTCAAGATTGAGATTGGGGGCATCGCCGGACTTGTGGCAGGCTGGCTGGGAAAACAGCCACCGGACTCGCATGT
>Ga0335076_10007746_pt1 | contig 10823 bp, 12 predicted proteins | sample Lox_Sample_25_FD_206717 | JGI IMG/M metagenome (GOLD analysis project Ga0335076, IMG submission 206717) | Soil microbial communities from Loxahatchee National Wildlife Refuge, Florida, United States - Lox_Sample_2.5 | ecosystem: Environmental > Terrestrial > Soil > Wetlands | place: USA...
CCGAACAAGTTCGTCGAAACGCATTCAATAGTAACGGAGGTTCAAGATGGGCGCGCTAAATCTGACGGTGGTGGGCTTCAAGAAGGATATGTACCGCGCATCGGTGGTGCTTAACCAATTGCAGTCTTTGAACGAGAGCTGGGTCGTCGATCTTCGCGACGCGGTGGCTGTGTACCGTGACTACAACGGCAGTCTGCGCGTCGACCAGAGTTATCAGATGACCACCGGCGAAGGCGCCGCATTCGGCGGATTGTGGGGATCGCTGATCGGAGCCGCGCTAGCGATACCGTTCACTGCCGGCGCGAGTGCCGCAGTCGCGGCGGGCGCGCTCGCCGCCGGTGCGCTCACGGGCGGTGCCGTCGGCGCCGGGACCGGTGCGCTCGACGCGTCCTGGTGGAAGGAGGACGTGGGTATCTCGGACGACTTCGTTCAAGACATTGGCGAGATGGTTCAGCCCGGAGACTCGGCGATCTTCGCGCTGCTCCGGACCGCGGATCCCGAGGTGATGGCTGAGCGGTTCCGCGGGTATGGCGGAACGATCCTCAGCACGACGCTCACGTCGGCGCAACGATCGAAGGTGGAGCGCGTTTTGCAGGGCAAGGCAGCGTAGCGACCTCGCCGACTTCGCCTGCGACGAGATTCATCGGCACGAAACAACTTTTTTGGGAGTCAGTGATGTTCAAACAAATGGTGACTGCAATCGCGGCTGCAAGCGCGGTTTGCGTCGGTGGTCTGGCGCTCGCGCAGGTCGCCGGGTCCGTCACGCTCGGTGTGACGGTGGAGGAACAGAAGGTCGTCGCTCTGGGCTGGAGCGCAAAGAACCAAGTCCTTGGTCAGCCCGTTTACAACGACACCAACGAGTCTATCGGCGAGGTGAAGGACGTCATCATCGCGCCGGACAAGGCCGTGTCCTACGCAATCGTCGGAGTCGGCGGCTTTCTCGGCCTGGGCACGCACGACGTGCTGATCCCGGTAAACAGGTTTCGTGTCGAAGACCGCAAGCTGAGGTTACCCGGAGCTACCAAAGACACGCTCAAGGCGTTGCCCAATTTCACGTATGCGAGCAAGTAGACCGTAAGGAGTCGCCGAGGGCCGGCGCCAGACGTTTCGATACCGTCAAGTTTGGACCGGCCCGAGGCTTTCTTCGGGCCATCAATCGTCATTTTGGAAGGAGCAGGACAATGGCTGACAACGATCCGCGGTTGCTCGACGTTCTCGTGGCAACCTACAACAACGTCGATGCAGCAAAGGCCGACTTGAAGGCCGTGCGGGATGTCTACAAGGCGCTCGGCACTTCGTACAACTTCGATGCTGCCGTAATCAGCAAGACGGCGAAGGGGAAGGTCAGAATCAACCAGACGTTCGAAGCCGGCAGGCGGCACGAGGCCCTGAAGGGCCTCGGCTTCGGTCTCGCGGCCGGCATCGTCGCGGCGATATTCCCGCAGATCGCGATCGCCACTGCGCTTGCCGCGGGCGCCACCGGCGGCGCCGCAATCGGTGCCCTTGTTGGGCACGTTCAAACGGGCATTCCGCGCGACGATCTGAAGCGGATCGGCGATGAGCTGTATTCGTCCGAGTCCGCGCTGATCGTCGTCTATGAGACGGGTCTCGGCGATCAGGTGCGCGCGAACGTCAAGGCCGTGAGTCGTGTTGTCAGCAAGATCACGGACCTCGAGGCAGATCAGATCGCGGACGAGATTCGAGCGAGTCGCGCCGCTTAGGTCTCAGGAGTTCACGACGCGCCGTGAACACGCAAGGCAGGCGCGGATTCGCGCGGCTTTGTCCGGAAGAATAGCTTGAGCGAATCTGCCGATACGCGTCTCGGCAGATTCGTTCGGGCAGAGGCCGGTGCGGCCGATCGCAGCGGCATCTATGCGCTGCCGATCGCGGAGGAATCTTTTGCGGCCCGCGTCTTGCTGGCGCGCGCCGCGGAGCGCTCGTTAGACGTCCAGTACTACATTTGGCGCGGCGACACGACAGGGACTTTGCTATTGGAGGAGCTGTGGAACGCCGCCGAGCGCGGCGTGCGTGTGCGGCTCCTGCTCGATGACAATGGGATCGCCGGGTTGGATGCGACGATCGCCGCGCTCGACGGCCACCGCAACATCGAGGTCCGGTTGTTCAACCCGTTTCCGAACCGCCGCTGGAAGCCATTCGGTTATCTCACCGACTTCCGACGCCTGAATCGGCGCATGCACAACAAGTCGTTCACGGCGGATTCCGTGGCCACGATCGTCGGTGGACGCAACATCGGCGATGAGTACTTCGACTTCGGTCAGGGAATGACCTTCGCGGATCTCGACGTGCTCGCGTTCGGTCACGTCGCGCGCGATGTGAACGATGCGTTCGACCGATATTGGAACGCCGACGCCGTGCGACCTGCGGAAACGGTCATCCGCAAGGTGCCATCGAACGCGGCGCCGGCCATGCTAGCGAGATTCGCTGCCGTGCGTGAATCGGCAGCGGCAATCGCATATGTCGGTGCGTTGCGCGCGACGCGCCTGATCGAAGCGCTGCTTGCACATGACTTGCAGCTCGACTGGACGCGCGCGCGTCTAGTGTGCGATCCGCCGGGCAAGGCGCAAGGATCGGTACCAGACGCAGATCTCGTGTTCGCTTCGATCAGGGAAGCGCTCGGCAGCCCCGAACGCGCGATCGATCTCGTCTCGCCATATTTCGTGCCGGGCACGAAAGGTACGGCAGCGCTCGCGGGCTATGCAAAACGCGGCATAGCGCTCAGAGTCTTGACCAACTCGTTGGCGGCGACCAACCATGTGGCCGTTCATGCCGGCTATGCAAGACGCCGCAGAGCGCTGCTGTGCGCCCGGGCCGAGCTTTACGAGCTCAAACCCGGTGGCAAGGGCCCAGGCCAGGCAGCCGGATCGGGCGGCAGCATCGGGAGCTCCTCCGCGACCCTGCATGCAAAAACATTCGTGGTCGATCGCGCTCGGGTTTTCGTGGGGTCGCTAAATTTCGATCCGCGCTCGATTCGGCTGAATACCGAAATGGGTCTCGTGATCGAAAGCCCGAAGCTCGCCGAAGCCATCGCGAACGAGCTCGATCGGATCACGCAGCACGAGGCGTATAAGGTCGCGCTCGTACCGGGTCACCGCGAGCTCGAGTGGGTCGAGCTCACGGCTCCAGGTGAACGGCACTACGGGGCCGAGCCAAAAACCAGTTTCGGTAAGCGTATTGGCGTACGGCTCCTGGCTTTGCTGCCGATCGAGTGGCTGCTATGACGCAGTCGCAGCGTCGCCAAATGGAACGACGATGCATCGGCAGTAATCGCGAGCCCGCCGCGCACGTTGCACGAGATCGTAGCCGACGGGTCTGCGCCCAACCCAATCGACCCCGGTTCGGAAAGCGGATACAGGCTGTGGCTCGCTCGGGGGCTGCCTATCTTGAGAAGGACCACCAAAACACTGCCGACCAATAGCAGCACGAGCGCTAGAGTAAAGAGCCCCATGGTGAAGCTGGATTCTGGTGTGACGCGAAAAGTCTAGCTCTTGGCGAGTTAGCGGCGTGTCAGAAAAACGGCGGCGAGAGGGACTTACTCCTTATCATCTTGGGTTCGATGGTCAGGCGGCACGCGAGGTATTCGCGGCGCGACTGGCCGTCACGCGCAGGAGGCGAAGGGGTAAGTGTCGGGGTAACTTCGCTGGTGCGGTGCTCAAGATCGAGCAGGGGCGGGCGGCGCAGCGGATTTTGCGATTCCGCTCCTAGCCTCCAGTGACTGCCACCAGCGTCCGACGGCGCCCAACAGAGTCCCTCTGAATCTGGCAACTGGCTGAAACACGCCCCACGTTGGATTTCGCTTCCAAGGAATCGAAGTCGCCCGTCGTCCCCGGTTTGGAGTAACTCCTAGGGACTCCGGAGTTGGGGGTAACTGGCTCCGCACCTGTCAGACGAAAGGCCGCTCTTCCCACGGAGGGGGCCGATGTCTCGGCTGGACTCTATACGTAAGTTGCGTATACTGCCCTCATGAAGGCAGTCTTCATCGAGCTGCCGGCGTTCGAACGGTATCGTGACGACTACTTTGATGACGATGACTTTGGCTGGTTACAGGGTGCGCTGATGGCCAACCCCGAGGCGGGCGACCTCATCGAGGGAACCGGCGGACTTCGGAAGTTGCGATTCGGCGATCGTCGACGTGCCAAAGGTAAGCGTGGTGGACTGCGGGTGATCTATTACTACTGGACGGGCGGTCCGGAGTTTTGGCTATTCACGTTGTATGACAAGGATGAGATGTCGGATCTTGCGCCCAAACAGCGAGCGCTGTTCAGAGAGCGCGCGAAGGCTGAGTTGAAGGCGAGGAGAAAGCCATGACGAAGAAACGTAATTTGTTCGATGAGCTGAACGAGGGGTTTGATGCCTTGGAAGCTCAACGTGCGGGAAAGCGAACGCTGCGAACGCATATGGTGAAAGTCAAACCTGCCCCGAAGATAACGGCTCGCGAGCTCGCGAAGATTCGTAAGGACATGAACCTCTCTCGGGGCCTTTTCGCTGGATATCTGCGCACGAATGTTCGGACGCTCGAGAACTGGGAACAGGGACGAGCTACGCCCAACGCGCAGGCTGCGTTGCTCATTCGCTTGGTTCAGCGATTCCCGGACACCGTGCGTCGGCTGGCTGAGATTTAGCGACCAACACAGCCTTTGGCCGAAAGCCGGGGAGGGTAACAGTGGGGGTAACTCCGTCACTCGAGCTTCCCGCATCGAGCATTAGCGCTTCCAGAGTCCGCAACCAGGAAGTCCGCCGGCGCAAGAAAGTACTCTGATCATCCGCCGTCCCTTTTTGGTGGTAGAGGCGGAAATCGGAATCGAGTGTGAGGAGCGTCGCACAGTTCTACGCAACGCGCGAAGCGCAGGCGGCGTAGCGCGCGACTCGGTCGGCGCATCTACTTGAATTCGACGCGGGGCGGTAGATTACGAACGGGGAGACGGCCGGCGCGAAGCGCGTTGGCATTTGGCCCTCAGGAGAGAGAATGGCGTCGCTGTCCCGCTTGCTGGCACTGCTCAGCGTCGTGCTGTGCGCCGCGCCGTCGGCGGCGGACCAGGCGGCGCAGCGCATCATCGCGATCGGCGACCTGCACGGCGACTACAAGGCCTTTCTCGACATCGTCGAAGCTGCCGGGCTGTCCGACGCGAAGGCGCACTGGACGGGCGGGCGCACGATCCTGGTCCAGCTTGGGGACGTCCCCGACCGAGGACCGGATACGCTCGATATCATCCATCACCTGCAGAGGCTCGAGAAGGCGGCGCCCCGCGCCGGCGGGAAGGTGGTCGCGCTGATAGGCAACCACGAGGCCATGAACATGACCGGCGACCTGCGTTACACCACGCCGGCCGAATTTGCTGCGTTCACCGACGAGAGCTCCGTGGCGCGGCGCGAGAAGCTCTTCGAGCTCAACCGCGAGAGCATCGTGGCCTTCTATCGGAAGAGCGAACCGGGGCTGTCCGAGGACGACGCCAAGCAGAAATGGTTTGCCACCTTCCCGCTCGGCCGGATCGAGCACGATATCGCCTGGTCGCCGAAGGGGGAGATCGGCAGGTGGGTCCTAACCCACCCGGCGATCGCGAAGATTGACGGCAATCTGTTCGTCCACGGCGGGCTGAGTGTCGAGACGGTCGCGCGCCCGATGGACGAGGTCAACGACGAAGTCCGCGAGGCCCTGATCGCGCAAGCTGCCGACGCTGCCACGATCCTGACCGACGAGTACGGCCCGCTCTGGTATCGCGGCAACGTGGTGCGCGAGCCCGTGCCGGCTTCGACCCCTTCGCCTGAAGGCCCAGGGGAGTCCGCGTCACGCGCGCGTCCCTCGAGGGAGGAGGAGCTCGGGATCGTGCTCAAGGCCTACCACGCGCGGCGGCTAGTCGTCGCCCACACGCCCGACCTCAACGGGATCGAGGCGAGCGGCGACGGCAGGCTGATCCGGGTGGACACTGGGATCAGCTCGTACTATGGCGGCCCGCATTCCTATTTAGCACTCGAGGGAAACCGGGCGGTGGCTTACGACGAAGACAAGGACGGCAAGTGGGTGAGCCGCGAGCTGCCCACACCGCCGGAGACGGCCCCGTGAGACGCCTAATTTGGCTCGCGGCGCTGTCGCTCGGATCCGCGTCGCCGGCGGCGGTCGCGGCGGGTAGGGTCAAGCCGCTGTTTGCCGAGGATGCCCCGATCGAGGTCACGATCTCCGGCCCGATTCGCGAGATCGTACGCACGGCTGCGCGCTCGACCGATCCCCACCCGGCGACGCTCGAAGCCCGTGGCGAAACCCTGCCGATCGAGCTTTCGGCGCGGGGCATCTCGCGGCGCACGGAGAGTTGCGAGTTTCCTCCGCTGCGCGTCGCCTTCGCGCCCAAACCGGCCGACGGCTCTCTGTTCGAGGGGCAGCATAAGCTCAAGCTGGTGGACCATTGCCGAGACACCAACCAGTTCGAGCAGCTGACGCTGCGCGAATACGTTGCCTATCGCTTGTACCAGATCCTCACGCCAGAGAGCTTCAAGGTGCGGCTCGCGCGCGTGACCTACGTCGACGGCGACAGGCAGGTCACGCAACGCTGGGGCTTCTTCGTCGAGGATATCGACGACACCTCGAAGCGGATGGGGGGAAAGGAAATTAGTGTCCCGAGCCTCCCAAGCACGGCGCTCCTGCCCGAGGCGGCGGCGCGCGTGGCCCTGTTTCAATACCTGATCGGCAATGCGGACTGGGCGATGATCGCAGGCCCGAAGGGGCGCGACTGCTGTCACAACTCGAAGCTCGTTGGCGCGACCGAGGAAGCCCGCACCTCGATTACTCCGGTGCCCTATGACTTCGACATTACCGGATTGGTCGATCCGCCCTATGCCGCGCCGGCTCCGCAGATGAGGATCAGTTCGGTTCGCAGCCGGCGCTATTGGGGCTTTTGCCGCGACAGCGACGAGTTGCTGCGCCGGGTGCCGTCCTTCATCGCGGCCCGGCCCGCGATGGAAGCGGAGATCGCCGGCACCCCGGGCCTCGACGACCGTAGCCGCAAGGACCTCGTGGCCTACCTAGGCGGCTTCTTCGAAGACGTCGCGACCCCCGAGCGGATCGAGAAGAAACTGCTCAGGGACTGCCGGAATTGACACGGTCAGGCGCTCGCCGGGCGCACCGATGCGACGCGCGCGCGCAGCTCGGCGCCCGCTCGTCGGTGTCGCTTTCATAGCGCGCGCGTAGGTAGGCGGCAACGCTCGCGCCGATCTCGGCCGCGACTTGCGGAAGCCGCAATTGCGCGCGTGCTCCGTAGGCGACCGGTCCTTCGTTCGGCGCTTGGCGAGTCGCGCGAGCTTCTCCACGCGCTCCTTTCGTGAACTTCCATGCGCTCGGTCAACAGATCCGCAGTCGGCTCGTCGCCCGCCTCGTCGGCGATCGCGAATGCTTGGCGTGCCCTGCGCACGACTGCTTCCTGACCCTCGGCCAGCTGGCGGATCCGTTCGTTCCACTGACAGTCGTGGTGGAGCTCGAATGGGTGCTGCGCGCACGGTATCGTTTTTCGAAAGGTTCTGTTCTCGGAACGCTCGTCAAGTTGCTAGAAGCGCGCGAGCTCGAGTTTCAAGAAGAGGCGTGCGTGGAGCGCGCGCTCTTCTTCTATCGATCCAACAAGGCCGACTTCGCCGAGTGTCTCCATCTGGGCTGCGCCATCACTCAGGATCGCCTGCCGCTCATCACGTTCGACCGTCAAGCGGCGAGGCTTGAAGGCGTCACGCTCTTGGAAGGAGTGCGCGGCTGACGTCATCGTGAGTCTGCGTCGGAGTAGCAATGGGGGTAAGGTGCGACACTGGGGACTCGACACTGAGCGGGCGCAGCTGGTGGCCAACGCCGACAGCGAGACGGCGAACAGAGCTCGCACGAGGCGCGCTCGCCGACTCTGCGGGACCGACCGTCGCCCTCTTTGGGTTAGCTGCATGCGCGCGAGCCTGGCTTCCTCGTTGTTCGGACCCCTCTCGACGTTCGCGGCACCCGGTCCAACGGCCGATACTCCTTTGGTATCGGTTCCGTCTCGTCCTCATGCAGCCTCGCGCACACGCCCGACGAGCGCAAGGGTCGGCAATCTGTCGACCCGACACCTTCGTCCAATAGTCTGCGCAGAGCGGCCTCGGTCCAATTCGGCGACGGCCGGTTGGATACGTTCCGGTGCCGGCTCGATTTGAAGTGCTGTAACGACGTCAAAGGTTTTCTTCTTCCTGGGAGGCCTCGGCAATGAAGAGCAAGAGCATGCTGCGAATTTCGGTCGGGACTTTGTCGCTCGCACTGGCGGGCGTCGGCGCCCTCTACGCGCAAAGCAAGGACAAGTACACCGTGCAGGTGCCCGGCGGAATCGGGTTCTCGGAGTTCAAGGGCTACGAGAGCTGGCAGACGATCTCGATCAGCCAGAACGGCCCGGTGATGGCCGTGATCCTCGGCAATCCGGCGATGGTCCAGGCGTACCAGTCCGGCATCCCGGGCAACGGCAAGCCGTTCCCGGACGGCGCGAGGATGGCGAAGGTCCATTGGGTCCCAAAGAAGAGCGACGCGCCCGGCAATCCGACGGTGCCGTCCGTGCAGCACGACGTCGACTTCATGGTGAAGGACGGCAAGCGCTTCGCGGACGGAGGCGGTTGGGGCTACGGCGCGTTCGAGTACGACGCCGCGACCGACACGTTCCGGCCCGCCAACATGCAAGACACGCCGCCGCAGGGTAACGACGCCAAGTGCGGCGTGGCGTGTCACACGATCGCGAAGGCGCACGACTACGTCTTCACGGAGTATGCGCATCGCTGACGCGTGTCGCGTCCGCCGGGCGTCCCCTGCCGGCAGACGCGGTGCTGCAGCGCCACCTCAGGATCTAAAGAACCCGAGGAGATCCTCGTTGATCGTGTCGGCGTGCGTCGCGCACATGCCGTGCGGGAAGCCTCGATAGATCTTGAGCGTCGAGTTCTTCAAGAGCTTGGCCGACAGCGGACCGGCGTCTGCATAAGGCACGATTTGATCGTCGTCGCCGTGCAGCACGAGCGTCGGGACGGTGATCTTCTTCAGATCCTCCGTGAAGTCGGTCTCCGAGAACGCCTTGATGCAATCGTAGTGGGCGTTCGCGGCACCCATCATCCCTTGGCGCCACCAATTGCGGATCGTGCCCTCGGAGATTTTCGCGCCCTTGCGATTGAACCCGTAGAAGGGACCCGTGGGGAGATCCAAGAAGAACTGCGCGCGGTTCGCGGCGAGCGCAGTGCGCAGCTCGTCGAACGCCGATAGAGGCGTTCCGCCCGGATTGCTTTGCTTCTTCACCATCACCGGCGGCACCGCGCTGATCAGCACTGCTTTTGCGACGCGGCCCGCGCCATGGCGGGCGACGTAGGCTGCGACCTCGCCGCCGCCCGTCGAATGGCCGACGTGGATCGCGTTCTTGAGATCGAGCTGTTTCGTGAGCGCCGCGAGATCGGCCGCGTAGTGATCCATGTCGTGGCCGCCGCTCGTCTGGCTCGAGCGCCCGTGCCCCCGCCGATCGTGTGCTATGACGCGGAACCCTTGATGCAGGAAGAACAGCATCTGCGCGTCCCAATCGTCCGCGCTGAGCGGCCAACCGTGACTGAACACGATCGGCTGTCCCGAGCCCCAATCCTTGTAGAAGATCTCCGTGCCGTCGGACGTCTTGACGATGCCCATCTGATTCTCCTTGGTTGGTGTCCTCGTACTGGCGTCTTCACGACCCTGAGGTCGTCGAGATGCGATTCAGCGCTCGGCGCGATCGTCTTGCGCTTGCAGGTGCTCGGCGACGAACCAGCTCTGAAGCTCGTTCAAGCGCACGACTTGGCTCACCATCAGATCGTTGGTGCCTTCGTCGCCACGCTCGGCCGCCTCGCGCGCGAGCGGGCGCGCGTCCTCGAGCACGATCTCGTGCGCGTCGAGTAGGCGCCGCAACTGATCCGCCGCGCGTTCGCGTCCGCGCGGAGCGCGGGCGATCCGCGTTTCCTCGACGACGTCGTGAGCGAGCGCGAGCGCCACTCCGCCGAGCGTCTGGACGCGCTCCGCGAGCGCATCCATGAGCTCGAGCTGCTCGCCGTAGTGCTTGTCGAAGAGCAGGTGCAACGAGTAGAACGTGGCGCCGCTCGTCTGCCAGTGCGCCTTCTTGTACAGGTCGCGCAGCGCCATGGTATGAGCGAGCAGACGATTGAGCGCGGCGATGGACTTGGCTCGCACGGCCTCGCCGAGGCCGAGTTGCGACGGCGCGAGCGTCTCGAACGCTTGGATGACTTCGTGCTCCTCCGGTGTTCGGCCGAGGATCGAGTTGCCCATGGTGGTACTCCTTTGAGATCAATGCGACGCGTTCGCCGGCTCGCGAACGTGTTCATGCCAGCAAGCAGGCCCGTGCCATGCAATCACACGAAGGTGTCACTTGCACGTCACGCGGCCGAGCCGGTTGGGCTCCGCGAGTGAGGCGTGCTCAACCGATCGAATGGCCGCGGGCATGCGAGGCATCGCGCCTGCGAGGCAGTTCGGCAATGAGTACGACGCGTCCCGTGAGACCGCGCTTGACGTGGTTCGTCCTTCTGCTCGCATTCGCGGCAGCTCCGGCGCTCGCCGCCGACGAGCGGGCGCGGGATCTGCGCGACATGAAGCTGTTTCGCTTCGAGTTCGACAACGATCTGCTCCTCGGATCGGACGACGCGTTCACGGCGGGCTGGAGCCTCCAAACCCATTCGCAGCTGCTCGACGAGTGGACGCCGGTGTTCGCCGGTTGGATCGGGCGCATTCCGACCTTGGGCGACGATGGCAGGGGCGGTCGCATCGTGCGCTGGGCGTGGGGCATCACCCAGCTGATCAT
>Ga0335076_10007747_pt1 | contig 10823 bp, 4 predicted proteins | sample Lox_Sample_25_FD_206717 | JGI IMG/M metagenome (GOLD analysis project Ga0335076, IMG submission 206717) | Soil microbial communities from Loxahatchee National Wildlife Refuge, Florida, United States - Lox_Sample_2.5 | ecosystem: Environmental > Terrestrial > Soil > Wetlands | place: USA: Florida...
CATGTTCATGCCGGTTCGCGCCTATATCCCCCCCGGATCCCTCCGCGAGGCCGTCGCCTATCCGCACCAGCCCAATGTCTTCGAACCTCCGGCCATCGTCGAGGCGCTTAACGCTGTCGGACTCGACCATCTCGAGCCCCACCTTGACACGGTCAATCGTTGGGACCGCGATCTGACCGACGACGAAAAGCAATGCATAGCGTTCGCCCGGGTCATCCTGCAAAAGCCACGCTGGGTCGTGGTGAATGACGCGCTCGACGCCCTCGATCCGAAATCGCGCGAGCGCATCCGGGGGCTGTTCTCGAGCCTGTTGTCTGACATCGGCTTGATCAACATCGGCCATGACCAGCCGGAGACGGGGTTCTATCCGCGCAAGCTGCATCTCGTCCTGGATCCCCAGGGGGTTACGTTCACGCCCGAGCGCGAACATGGGCTGCCCGACGCGCCAGAGCCTGCTCCCGATCCTGAATCGCTGCCGGCGCAATAAGGACTGGCGACAGACCCCGCGTCCGACTCAAGGCGGATTTTCCGAGATTGCGGATCGCACGATGTCGAGCGCGAGGCCCTGTCAGAAGTCGATTTCGAGCCGGCTCCAGTTCCCGGCCGTGATGATATCGGCCTGGACGTCGCACAGGGCGCCGTCCGCCCGCGCATGTTTCGCCCCCGGATAGCGGACGAGGATTCGCTCGGGCGCCGGGCCTGCAAGGGAAAGGTCGACCGTGACGCGCCCCGGCGTCCGCCGCGCCTTGAGATTGGCGACGCCGAAGGCCGTCGGCAGGCCGGCTAGCGTTATGCCGTCGTCAGCCCACCAGCCATCGGGAACGGCGCGGAAGAGTTCGAGCGTCGCGCCGTTCTCCCTCAGCAACATAAGCCGGACCGAGGATGAGAACTCGGCACCGATCCAGGTATGGGGCATGTCGCCGATATAGTCCGGCGCTCGCATATCGCTCCAGACGACCTCGGCCCATCCCCGCCAACCGGGCGGCCTGCGGCCTACAAGAACGAGCGAAAGCAGGCGGTAGGCGTCCTCGAAGCGTCCCAAGGACACAAAGGCGTTGAGGTTGCGCAAGTCGTAGGGCGAGTAGTTGGATTTGAAATCCGGCGAAGAGACTTCTTTCGCTCGCGCGGCGGCGCGATCGTATGTGGCCGGGATCAGCTCGGGCGGAAGCGCGTCCTCGACTCGGCAAGGCTCGAAGGCGATCGACGTCGCGGTCGGGTCGACGTCGTCGCGGTCGGCCGAGCCCGGGATGAGGCTGGTCTTCATCTTCTCGGCGGTCATGCGGATCGAGCGCGTCAGGTTCGCTGCGAACTCGCGGCCCTTTGCCCCAGCGTGAGCCGCGATCGTCTCATCGCCTATTTCGCGGGCGAGAAATTCGCAATTGCGCCATGCGCTGAGAGCAAAATAATCATCCCAATAGCTGTACGACGGCTTGTTGTAGCCCTCGTGGCTGATGGACGGCGCAAGCAGACCCCGGAAGCGCGTCTCTCGCCTCTGCTCGGCGTCCGTTCGCGCGCAAAGCTCCTCGATGAACCGGGTCGCGCGTACCACCGGCTCAAAAATCGCATCAAGGAAAGCGCGGTCGCGAACGATGCGATAGACGTCGGCGGCGATTCCCACGAACTCGCCTTGCGCGTCGAACTCGATGTTGCTGCCGTAGCCGCGGTTCACCGTTCCGTCCACGTTGAGGATCGGCGGGACCATGCCGTTCTTCGAGACGCGCTTCGCGTACCAGACGACATAGGCCTTGGCCTCTTCGACGAGGCCGGCCCACAGCAGAGCGAGGGCCTGCGCCGAGCCGTCGCGAATCCATGTGCGGTCGTAATTGCGCGGACCGGGCTTGAACGCGAATTCGGTCGCATTGACCAGGATGAACGCCGTCTGCGCCTCCACCGTATCGCTCACCTCCTTGTCGCCGACCGTGATTTTGCGCGGGCCGATCTTAGCCCGCCAGTCCTCTGCGACGTTCTCGCGCAGGGCGTCAAACGACGCCTCCGGCAGCGGCGTGGCGCCATCCCGCATCGGGGCCGACACGACGACGGCGAAGCTCGCGCCCGGCGCGAGCGAGAAGGCGAATTCGCACGCGGCGCTGAGGAGCCCCGAATCGGAGCGAAGGCGCCGCGCAGTCTTTCTCGGCCCCTTCTCGATGAGCCTGACGACGTCGCCATTCTTGAACTCCGCGACGGCGAATGAATCGGGCTCGCGCGAAAATGCGGCGTAGAGCCGATCGTTGACGCCGACCTCCCTGCCCACGACGGCGATCGAGTAGATGGCGGCGTGCCCGCCGTGCTGCCAGTAGGGATCAACCTGGAGAGGGCGCACCGCGAGGATCAGCGCGCCCTTCGCCGTTCGACCGCCCCTGTTGGTTACGCGATGCTCAACCACCGCGAGACCGGAACGGGCAAAGGCGGTGCTGCGGATCTCCAGCTTGCCGGCGGCCCACTCGACGGTTGGGATGGGCAGCGAGCCCTCAGCCAAGGAATGGCGGATCGAGATACTCGCCGGCGCGCCATGCAGCGTCTCACCTAGGCGGACGAGCGGCGTTATCTGCGGAGAGCCGCGCTCCGGCTCAAGATTGCCGTATTCGTCGAGAAGCGCCTCGCCGGCCCGATCATATTCGCCGAGCACGGTCCAGTAGACTTGGTTGCCGAGAAGCGACTGCGGATAGAGATCGCCGCGCCCGGCAGCCGCCGCGCGCTCGAGCTGGCCGATCGGCATGCGATCCTTGTTCAGGATGCGCAGCTTGAGCTCGTTGACGATCGCGCCCTCCGGCGCGCTCGTTTCGTGGACAGTGAAGCGCAGGTAGCGGCTGGTGGTCGAGCGCCACCAGAAGCTGTCGCTGCCGCCGTTGCCGGTCAGGATGCGGCCGACCTCGCGAAAGCTCTTGCCGTCAGCGGAGAGGTAGACGGAGAAGTCGGTTCCGTAAGCGGCTCCCCACTCGATGAACGCCCCGAGCGGAGATCGCACGTAGCCGAAATCGACCGTGATGCTCTCGCCTTTGGGGAGCTTGACCGGAGCAGAACCGAGCGCCGCGATGCGCCCCTTTTCCTTCACCGACGCCGCGTCGGCCGGACCGTAGAGGTTGATCTCGACGATCTCGGTTGCGCGCTCGGTCCGCGGGTCGTCACAGCTCCAGCGCACGAATCGCGCTTGGACCGCAGGAAAAGCAAAGACGTCCTGCCCGCCCTCGCCATGGCGCGTGTGACAAAGACGGGTCCATCGTCTGCCATCGAGCGAGGATTTGAATCCGTAGATGACCGGCGCATCCTTGCCCCAATAGACCTCAAGTCCGGCGAGGGTCGTGACCTTGCCAAAGTCGATTTTGAGCCATGGCTTCTTGGCCGGCTTCGCCGTCCACGTGGTGGCGTAGCGATCGTCGATCGCGAGACGCGGATCGCCGGTGCTCGCGGTCGCCTTCCAGCGATTCTTGCCCGGAGCCTTCGTCGAGGGCTTCGCTCGATCGCCCGTTCGGCGCTGCGCCCTTTTCATCTTTGCCGCCGCGCGCCGCCGCCCGCGCGCCCGGGCCATTCGAGGATGAGGTCTTTGCGCGATTTTCTGAGGCCCGGCGATTGGACCCGTTTGCCGAATTGGCGCCGGAGTCCAAACGCATGGCGGATGAGCATGTTCGCAAAGAGGCCGGGGCCGCTCGAATAAATCCGCCACCCGCCGTCGACAGCGATCGAGTTCGCCTTGACGCGCGCCCATTCATCGCTCGCCTGGTAGCGATCCTCAAACGCCGCGTCGCTGGAGCTGAAATAGGCGTTGCGCTGCCTCAGCGACGCGTGCGGAAGCTCATCCGTCACGGCAATCGGGTTGGCGACCGACAGCGCCTCCCACAACGCGCCAAATTCGCCGATATCGCTCATCGCCTCGCCGTACCGCAGATGCGAATGCGTATACATGAGGCCGATTTCGCGGCCGAAGAATGATGCCGATTCCGCGCGCCGGAAGAACGTCTCGGGGCCGCCGTGATAGGCGATCGGCTTATCCATGAGTCGGGCGCCGTCGGAAAACAGCAGATGCTTCCGGACGAGGCCTAGGTGCTTTCGCGCCTGAGCCTGTGTGAACATGCCGCCGATCATGCTCTGCGTCATCGGCAAGAGTGAAAATGCCACTCCCGACTTGGTCTCGCTCGGATGGAGCAACAGCTCGGTCTCGCCGCCTTCGGGCTTAAACACGCCATAGCCGGCGACGATTCCGTCGCGGATCAAATGCGTATTGAAGTCCTTGCGCATCGCCGCGGCAAGCGCATCGAGCTCCCTGGCCTGCTTGGACGCGCATTTCGCCCGGCGAAGGATTTCGGCGTAGCGGCGAAGCTGCTCATAGAGGAGAACAACCGTCCAGGCGCTAGTCATCCAGTCATGTTTCGTCGGGTCGACCGGTTGCAGGGAGTCATTCCAGTCGCCGTTGCCGTATCGAATGAGATTCGTGCCGGGAATGAAGCGGGCGCGGACCGTTTCGATCAGTTTGTCGATATGTCCGGTCACCGGATCGGCCTGCGCAGTCGTTTCGAAATTGTCGTCGCCGCGCCACGCGATCGTCTCATCGAGGAAGGCAAAATCGCCGGTGGCCTCGACATAGTCGCAGAGCGCCTTGAGCGGCCAGACGATGATGTCGCCATGCGACTCCTTCGCCTGGATATTGGAGTAAGGCTCAAGCATGAACCACTGCGGCCAGTCGCCGCTGTCTTGGTACTGCTGCGCGAAGAGGATGCGCAGGATCTCTTTGACCGGCCGGTCATGCTCGAGCGTCAGCAAAAGTTCGATCGAGCCCTGGCAAATGTCGCGCGTGCCCCACGCGCCGCCGGTATATTGCTCAAGACCGTGTGGAGCAGTGAGATGGATCATCCCATCGTGAGCGAGCCAGGGGAGGATCGTGTCCACGGCGAGCGCGTCGGCGGATCCCTTGGCGCTCTTCACCCGAATCCCGCGGGTGAGATTGCGCCAGAAACGGTCGGCGGGCTTAAGCATCCGGGCTTCATCGACGGACCTGGCGTATTTCGTCGCCAATGCGCGCGCCTGTTTCGGATCAGTCATCGAGCCGACGACCGCGAAAGCGAATTCCTTCGTCGGACGCGTCCGGATCGCGACATATGCGCCGCTTCGGCGATGCCCGTCGGCGTAGAGCAGTTCGTCGCCGCCGATCGCCTCGATCCGCCCCGGCGTGCTCGTCAGCAGATGATAGACGCCTTGAGGATATTTCTGGCCCCAGAGATTCTTGAGGTCCGGCCGGAAGGTGAACCGCTTGCGGCGTGAGTCGATCTCGATCCGGCTGGCGTCGGCGAATTCCCGCTCGCCGAGGACGAGATGGCCGAAAACGAGAAAGCGGCACGCTTCGCCTTCAACCCGCACGCGCCATTGCATGGCGGGCTCTTCGCCTGAGACCGTCGCTGACACCGTGACGGTCCGGCCGCCCGAGCGGTAGATCCAGCGGCAGTCGCTAAAGCCCATCTCGAAGGCTGAAGGGACGGTCAACAGACGCCATCTATCCCGGATCTCGACCAACATTCTAAGCCCGCTCGCGCGGGTGATGTTGTAGGGATCGCGGGAGACGGAAAAGAGCTTGTGGAACGAAGTATTGCCGATGGTCAGCTGGGCCCCGAACACACCGTGCATCCATGCGGTCGCGCACAAGATTGCCTCGTCGTCCGGCAGCATCTCCTGACCGCTGCGCACAAGGGCGCCGTGGCGGCGCGCCACCAAGCGCTCCTTGTCGCGCAAGACGATGTGACGGCTATGCGTTTTCCCCGGCGTGAAGAGAGAGAGAAGCCGGCCGTCGATTTGCTCGACATGGGTGCGTTTGCGGTACAGCGCCCGCACCGCTTTCTCGTCGAGCGGCTCGGCGACGGCGGACGGCGCGGCGTGGACAAGACTGCGCGGCGGGAGAGAGAGCGCCACTTCGCGCGGCGCCCAGTCCTCGGCGGCGCGCTCAACGGCTTCGACCAGGCCAAGGTCGGCGTCGCTCGACGCAGCCGGGTGATCGGATGCAAACACGCCAAAGAATATCCAGGACGTCGCATCCCCCGGCCCAAGCGTCATAGCCTTCGACTGCACGGCCGCGCATCCCGTCTCAAACTGGAGACGCTTTGAAGGAAGCGCCGTCCCAAACCCGGAGCCGAACCGATCGGCGTCACGGTAGCTCGGACCCATCAGGTCGCGAAAATCGGTCGCGAAACCCACAGCGCCTTCAAGGCACCCGTGCGCGGTCCAGGGATATGTTCCGCCCTGCGACTGGTTCTGCCGGCTCATGAGCACGTGGTTGAGGCGCTGATGCTGCGCGATATGGTGATCAAGATACTGGCTGACATAGGCCTCGTTGTTCATGAGGAAGCCCTGGTCGCCGAGCCCAAGGTCCTGGATGAAGACGGCGTCGCAGGAGAGTTCGCTGTCCCGCCGGTTGACCACTTCGAGTCGCCACAGCCAGACGCTCGCGCGCGGATGCAGCCAGAGCGTGACCCGATGGCTGACTCCGCTCTCCTCACCCTCCCAGACGAAGCGATCATCCGAGGCGCCGACGCGGAGACCCGCTTCGGGACCAATGACGGGCAGAATCGCCGGCTCGGGTCCGCCAGCGCGCAGGAAAAGGCGCGCCAAGCCGTTGGCGATCGGCGAGGCGAACACCTGGTTGATCATGATCCGGCGCTTTGGATCGACATGCTCGATGGCGAAGATCGCGCCGCTTGGCAAAACGCTGACGGAAATCCCGGCGCTGTTGGCGATCTGGGTGAGGCCGAGATCGTCCCGTCGCGGCGTCGTCAGGATCTCGATTAACGAGTTTGCCATTGCCTGTCCCCTAGGCGGCTCGGTCACTCCGACAAAGCCAACAGCCTCTTTATCCATCCTGCAAGCCTGGCGCCCAGCGAGTTTAGGACGAGGCCCGGAAGATTTATCGACCTCGGCGCGCCCTCGCTCAAGCGGCCAGTCAAGCGACCCTCGAGGTTGGACGAGAATTCGCTGATCATTCGGCCGGCGAGATTTCGCACGAGACCTGGCCGGCCGAATTGGGCCAGTGCGCCCTTCAGGGCGTAGCCGATCATAAGCTCGACGCGGGCCGTCCCAGGCTCTTCGCCGTCGACCACGCGATAGCGAATTTCGCCTTGCATGGTCGAGCGCTCCCCGGCGTCAGCGCCAATTCCGAGGATTCGTCCGGTCAGGCTGTCTTCATCGCGCTCGATCAGGGCGGCTCCTCGGAACACCGGCGAGATCGGTCCAAACCGCACGCGAATGCCGCCCTCGACCCGGTTCGGCGCTGGCTCGCTATCGACGACCGCGCCTGGAATGCAATCGGCGATCTCGCGAATACGGCCAAATGCGGCGAACACTTCTGCCGGAGGACGGCCGACAGTGAAAGTCTGCTCGAAACTGTCGGTCGGCGTGAATGGCGCGGCGGCTTTCGTGGCCGGCGGGGAAACGCGCGGCGGCGCCGTCTTTGGCATCGCCGCGCCGGCCGCCACGAGGCTTAGTCCGATGCGGCCGCCGACCGGTCCCAACCCGCGTTGAGGATTGACGGCGATCGCTGCAATCCCCCGCTCGCGCCGGGCGGCGATGACGCTTCGGACCGCCCGGACAATTCCGACATAGCCAGTGCACCGGCAGAGATTACCGCTGAGCCCGAGACGGATGCGCCGCTCGTCCGCCTCCCGCAGCCGGAGGACCAGATCGCGCGCCGAAACCAGCATTCCCGCCGTGCAATATCCGCACTGCAACGCATGTTCCCGGTTGAAGGCGGCCCGCAGCTCGATTGCGATCTCGTCGTCGTCGAGACCCTCGATCGTAGTGACCTCGGCGCCGTCGCAAGCCCCGGCAAGCGTTATGCACGAGCGGATCGGCTCGCCGTCGACGAGCAGTGTGCACGCGCCGCAAACCCCGTGCTCGCAACCAAGATGCGTCCCCGTGAGGTTGAGCGCCTCGCGTAAAAAGTCGGCGAGGTGCGTACGCGGCTCGACTTCCAGCGAAACCGCGCGGCGGTTGACGCTGAGCGAGATCGACAGCGTCGGGCTCATGCCGCGTCCGGGACCTTCGCCGACTCCTGCGCGCTCGCCTGGCTGATCGCTCGCCGCAGCACCGTGACATGGACGTGGCGGTCGACGGCGTCGCTCATGCCGGCCGAGGTCAGTAGGGCGTCGGCGGCGGAGGCGTCGAAGCGCGCCCCGAACGACCGGTCGATCACCCCGCCGAACAGGACGCACGCATCCTCGATCACGACCGGCGCCGCCTCTACGGCGCCGATGACGGCCCGCCCTGAGCCTCGCTCTGGGTCGATCACGACCGCGCCGATCGCCTCGGCGAATTCTCCGACCTTGCGGCAATGCTTGACATAGCCCCACCGCGCCGACGATGGCAGAACCGGCACGCGGACTGCTCTCACAAGCTCGTCGGCAGCCAGCGCCACGTCGAGCGCGCCCTGCACGAATTCGCCAATCGGAACGTGTCGGCTGCCTCGGGCGCGCGAAGCGATCTCGACTTCGGCATTGAGCGCGGACAGAGCCGAAACCCAGTCCGCCGCCGGATCGGCGTGAGCGAGGCTGCCTCCGATCGTACCGCGGTTGCGCACCGCCCGATAGGCGATGCCGGCGGCGACGCGGGCCATCATGCCGTTGGCGACATCGGGCGCCCGGCCATCCTCGATATCCGCATGAGTCACACAGGCGCCGATGACGAGCGAGCCGTCCTCCTTCTCGATCCGCCGCAGCTCCGGAACGCCGGTGATGTCGATAACCCAGTCGGGTTCGACCAGGCGAAGATTGAGCATCGGCCCGAGCGATTGCCCGCCGGCGATGATCTTTGTCGCGCCCTCCGCCCCGACGATCAGGGCAAGCGCCGAGGCGAGGTCGCCAGGCCTCGCCATGACGAAGCGCGCCGGCTTCATTGAGCCGCCATCCGTTCCGCCGCGGTCGAACGCGCCTCAAGGACGGCTTCAACGATGCGCCGCGGCGTTATCGGTGAATGATGAATCTCCACTCCGAGCGGCCTCAGCGCGTCATTGACGGCGTTGGCGATTGCGGCCGGCGGGGCGATGGCGCCCCCTTCGCCGATGCCCTTTGAGCCGAATTCGGTATAGGGCGAGGCCGTCTCCATGTGGACGATGCGCGCCGCCGGCGCTTCAGGCGCCCCGGGCAGGAGATAATCGGCGAAGGTCGAGGCTTGCGGTTGACCGGCGGCGTCGAACTGCATTTCCTCATAGAGCGCGGTGCCGATCCCCTGCGCGAGACCGCCCCATATCTGGCCATCGACGATGAGCGGGTTGACCAGGACGCCGCCGTCCTCGACTACGACATAGTCGAGGATCTCGACCTCGCCGAGATCGGGGTCGACGGCGATCACAACTGCATGCGCCGCGTAGCTGAAGACGCCTGAATCCCGGACCGGCTTATAGCCGCTCGTGGCCTCGAGGCCGCCCGAATCCACCGACGACGGCAAGTCCTGCGGGCGCCGATACCAGGTTCGTGCGATAGCCGGCAGCGTGACTTCGCCGCTGGGACCAAGCACCCGCCCGTTCTCGAAACGCGCCTGTTCGGGTCGGGCCTGGATGAGATGGGCGCCGATGCGGGTAGCCTTGTCAGCGAGCTCGCGGCAGGCCGCGGCGACGGCGCCGCCGGCCATCACCATGGCGCGCGAGCCCCAGGTCCCGGTCGAGTAGGGCGTCATCGCGGTGTCGCCGAGCACAACCCGGATCCGCGCAACGGGAACGCCAAGGATTTCATGCGCGACCTGGGCGAGCGTCGTCTCGAGGCCCTGACCGTGCGAGTGGAGGCCGACCCGCACCTCAAGCCCGCCGTCCGGCGTCAGTCGCGCGCTTGCCTGCTCGCGGCCGGGCACCATAGGGATGCCCCAGCCCGCGTAGACGGACGTCCCGTGCGCCGATTGCTCACAGTAGATCGCCAGGCCAAGCCCGATCAGCCGCCCGTCTGGCTCGCCTTTTCTTTGGCGTGCACGGATCGCATCAGCGCCGATCGCCTCAAGCCCGCGCCTCAGCGCCTGCGGATAGTCGCCGCTGTCGAAATGCTTCTTGGTGATGTTGTCAAACGGCATCTGCTCCGGACGGACGAGATTTCTGAACCGCACTGTCTCGGGCGTGAGCCCGGCCGCGGAAGCAACCGCGTCGAGAGCAAGCTCGAGAGCAAAGCAGACGCCGGTCCGAGCGACCCCGCGATAGGGCAGAATCGGGCATTTGTTGGTCGCGACCGACCAGGTACGGCAGCGATACGCCGGAAAGTCATAAGGTCCGGGCAGGATGCTGGCGACCTGAGCGGCCTCCAGACAAGCGGTGAACGGGTAGGCCGAATAGGCGCCGGAATCGACGATCGCCTCGCAATCAACGCCGCGCAGCCGGCCGTCGCGCTCGGCGTAGACCGTGATCTCGTAATGGTGCTCGCGGCAGTTGGCGTTCGCGGTCAGATGCTCGCGGCGGTCCTCGAGCCAGCGGACCGCATGGCGGCGGCGAAGCGCGAGCCAGCCGAGGCAGATTTCCTCCGCGAGCAGGATTCCCTTGTAGCCGAAACCGCCGCCGACGTCGGGCGAGACGATCCGAACGCGACCTTCTTCCAGGCCGAGGCATTCGGCGAGACCCGTGCGAACCACATGCGGCATCTGGCTTGCGGTCGTAAGGACGAGCTGGTCGGCGCGATGGTCGAGCACGGCGACGCAGCCCCGCCCCTCGATCGGCGCCATGCACTGGCGCCCCGTCGAAATCGTCCGCGTGATCTTGATCGGCGCGTCGAAGGCCGCCGCGATCCCGGTATCAACCGACGTTTCGAGGAAGACGTTATCGCCCCATTGTTCGTGCACGAGCGCGGAGCCCGGCTCGCGCGCAGCACGCATGTTAT
>Ga0335076_10007749_pt1 | contig 10822 bp, 11 predicted proteins | sample Lox_Sample_25_FD_206717 | JGI IMG/M metagenome (GOLD analysis project Ga0335076, IMG submission 206717) | Soil microbial communities from Loxahatchee National Wildlife Refuge, Florida, United States - Lox_Sample_2.5 | ecosystem: Environmental > Terrestrial > Soil > Wetlands | place: USA...
CGAAGCCGCCGCCGCCAAAACCGCCGCCCCACCCACCGCCGCCCCAGTAGCTGCCGTCCCGACGCATTCCGCGCCGGTCGTAGGTGCGCCCGACGGGCATGTGGCGGGCGCCCTGGCTCGCGAGCCAAAGCAGCAGCACCACGAAGAACAGGATGATCACGAGCGTCGAGATCGAGACGTTCTGCGCCTTGCGCGGCGGTGGCGCCTTGTACTCGCCGCGCGTCGCCTCGATGATGCCGTCGATCCCGGCCTCGAGCCCGCCCGCCCAGTCGCCCTGGCGGAAGTGCGGCACGACGCGCTCGTCGAGGATCCGCCGTGTGAGCGCGTCGGGAAGCGCGCCCTCGAGACCGTAGCCGTTCTCGATCCGCATCTTGCGGTCCTTGACGAACACGAAGAACACCGCCCCGTTGTGCGAGCCCTTCTGGCCGACACCCCAGGACTGCGCCGTCCTCACCGTGAAGTCCTCGAGCGACGGCGAGGGCAGGTGGTCGAAGACCACGACGACGACCTGGGTCGAGGTCTCCTTGGCGAACTGGCTGAGCTTCTGGTCGAGGCGCTGGGCGTCCGACGCGGACACGACGCCCGCGTAGTCGTTGAAGTACGCGGCCGGCGCCGGCGGCAGCGCCTCCTCGGCGAACCCAGAGCCCGCGCCGCACAGGACCGCCGCGGCTACGAGCGCGCTCCGGATCGCGCGCATCAGGTCCTCCTCCGCCCTAGCGGTGCTCCGCAGGGGCGGGCGAGGGCGAGGCGCCGAAGTTGAAGTTCACGCTCGGCGGCTGCTGGCTGCCGGGCGCAGCCTGGAAGTAGGCCTTCTCCTTCATCCCGAGCAGGTTCGCGAACAGCACCGTCGGGAACTTGAGCCGCGCCGTGTTGTACGCCTGCGCCTTCTCGTTGAAGCGCATGCGCTCGACGCTCACGCGGTTCTCCGTGCCCTCGAGCTGCGTCTGCAGGTCCCGGAAGTTGGCGCTCGCCTTGAGGTCGGGGTAGCGCTCGACCACCACGAGCAGGCGTGAGAGCGCGCCCGAGAGCGCGTCCTGCGCCTGCTGGTATTTCGCGAAGGCCGCCGGGTCGTTGGGCAGGTTCTTGGGGTCGATCGTCGTCTGGCCGACGCTCGCGCGCGCTTTCACGACGTCTTCGAGCGTCGACTTCTCGAAGTCGGCGGCGCCCTTGACCGTCGCCACGAGGTTCGGGACCAGGTCGGCCCGCCGCTGGTACTGGTTCTCGACCTGCGCCCACTGCGCGTCGACGCCCTGCCCCAGGCCCACCAGGCTGTTGTAGGCCCCGACCGCGACGCCGCCCACGACGAGCACGATCAACACCAGCACGCCGAGACAACCCAGCCACTTCATGAGCTTCCTCCCGCCTGCCGGTCTTCGAGAAACTGCCGCAGCGGACGCCGCCGGCTCGCGACTAGGCTATCCGATCTTCGAGCTCGAGTCCCCTGCGAAAAATGACAGGGTCGCGAAAGCGCGGCTCAACGAACGCTCGCGGGAGCCGGCTCGGCGGGGCTGTCGGCGCGGGCCGTCGCCGGCGGCGCGAACTTGGCCGGCTGCAGCGAAGCGGCGATGCGCGCCACCGGCTGGTGCAGGAACTCGAGGAACGGCTTCGGGTAGACGCCGATCCAGAAGCAGAGCAGGACGAGCGGCACGAGCGTCGCGAGCTCGCGTGCCCCTACGTCCCGGAGCTTCAGGTTCTCCTCGTGCTGGACCTTGCCCCAGAAGACGCGCTGGTAGAGCCAGAGCAGGTACGCCGCGCCCAGCACCACGCCCGAGACCGCCCAGTAGGCCCACACGCGGTTCGCCGCGAAGGCGCCCTGCAGGATCATGAACTCCCCGACGAAGCCGTTGAGCAGCGGCAGTCCCATCGAAGCCAGGAACAGGACGAGCGTGAGCGTGGCGTAGACGGGCATCACGGAGGCGAGCCCGCCGAACTGCGCGATCTCCTTGGTGTGGCGCCGCTCGTAGAGGACGCCGACGATCAGGAACAGCCCGCCCGTCGAGAGCCCGTGGTTCACCATCTGCAGCACGCTGCCCTCGAGCCCGAGCGGGTTGAGCGCGAACATCCCGAGCATCACGAAGCCGAGGTGGCTCACCGAGGAGTAGGCCACGAGCTTCTTCATGTCCTTCTGCACGAGCGTCACGAGCCCGGCGTACACGATCGCGATGATCGAGAGCGTCGCCATCCAGGGCACGGCGTCGAGCGTCGCCTGCGGCAGGAGCGGCAGCGAGAAGCGGATGAAGCCGTAGGTACCCATCTTCAGCAGCACGCCCGCCAGGATCACCGAGCCCGCCGTGGGCGCCTCGACGTGCGCGTCGGGGAGCCAGGTGTGGAACGGGAACATCGGGACCTTGATCGCGAAGCCCAGGAAGAAGGCCAGGAACACCCAGAACTGCAGGTCGGGCGGGATCCCCATCGCGAGCCACACCGTGTAGTCGAAGCTGCCGGTCGACGCGTACTGCGGCAGCGTCTTCGCGTGGAAGTAGAGGCCGAGGATTCCGAGCAGCATCACGACCGAGCCCACGAGCGTGTAGAGGAAGAACTTGATCGCGGCGTAGAGCCGGCGCGCGCCGCCCCAGATCCCGATCAGGAAGTACATCGGGACCAGCATCACCTCCCAGAACACGTAGAAGAGGAACATGTCGAGCGCGCAGAACACGCCGAGCATGCCGGTCTGCAGCAGCAGCAGGAACACGTAGTAGGCGCGCACGCGCTCGCCGACGGCCGTCCAGGAGCTCAGGATCGAGACCGCGCCCAGCAGCGTCGTGAGCAGGATCAGGAGCGCCGAGATGCCGTCGACGCCGAGCAGGTACTGGACGCCGATCGACGGGATCCACGGCGCGCGCTCCACGAACTGGAACCCGCTCGCGCCGCGGTCGAAGGTGGTCCAGAGCGGCAGGCTGACCAGGAAGCCGAGCAGCCCGAAAGCGTTCGCCACCCAACGCACGGCGTCTTCCCTCGCCTTGCCGCCGAAGGCCGGCAGCAGCAGCACGAGCGCGCCCACGAGCGGCGTGAATGTGATCACGGAGAGCAGGTGCTCGCGGTAGAAGTCCATGACGCTCGCGATGACCTCCTAGTACAGCCCGAGCAGGAAGCGGCCGACGGCGATCAGCAGGAACAGGCCGATCAGCATGCCGAGCGCGTAGTGCTGCACGAGCCCGTTCTGCAGCGCGCGCAGCGCATAGCTCAGGTTCTCGAGAACGAAGCCGGTGGCCTTGACCGCGCCGTCCACGACGTAGCGGTCCCACAGGTCCGAGGCGCGCGCCACGAGGTCGCGCACGCCCCACGCCAGGCCGTTGACGCCGAGACCGGGCCTGAGCTCGCCGTCGCCGCCGTCGATCACGAAGCGGTCGTTCGCGTGGAGCGCGCCGCCGCCGCCGAGCGCGAGCCCGCGCACGAAGACGGCGGCATACGCCTCGTCGAACCAGTACTTGTGGACGAGCGTGCGGTAGGCGCCCGGGAACGACGCGGCCAGCCGGCCGGGGACGGGAGACGCGCCCGCGTAGAAGCGCCAGGCGAGCAGGCTCCCGGCCGCCGCCACGATCACGCTCAGGACGACGAGCGCGAGCTCGACGGCGTGGCCGGGCGCGGGGGCCGCGAACACCTGGCCGAGCGCGTGGCGCGCCGGCTCGAACGCGGGCTCCAGGAACGCCTCGATCCGGTTCGAGCCCCCGAGCACCGCGGGCACGCCCACGAGGCCGGCGACGAGCGATCCCACGGCCAGGAGCGCGAGGGCGAAGCGCATGCTCGCGGGCGCTTCGTGGATGTGGTGCGCCGCCTCGGCCGGCCCGCGGAAGCTCGCGGCGAAGGTCATCGAGTAGAGCCGGAACATGTAGAACGCGGTGAGCGCCGCAGTCACGATCCCCACGGCCCACAGCGCCCGCCCGTAGCCGCCGACGCGGTACGCCGACCACAGGATCTCGTCCTTCGAGAAGAATCCGGCGAGCGGCGGGATGCCGGCGATCGCGACGCAGCCGACGAGCATCGTGAGGTGCGTCCACGGCAGCTTCGCGCGCAGCCCTCCCATCTTCCGGAGGTCCTGCTCGCCCGCGAGCGCGTGGATCACCGATCCCGCGCCGAGGAACAGCAGCGCCTTGAAGAAGGCGTGCGTGAAGACGTGGAAGATGCCGGCCCCGAAGGCGCCCACGCCGCAGGCCAGGAACATGTAGCCGAGCTGGCTCACGGTCGAGTAGGCGAGCACGCGCTTGATGTCGGTCTGGACCAGGCCGATCGTCGCGGCGACGAGCGCGGTCGCGGCGCCCACGACCGCGACCACCCGCATCGCGTTCGGCGCGTGCGCGTAGATCGGCGCGGAGCGCGCGACCATGTAGACGCCGGCCGTCACCATCGTGGCGGCGTGGATCAGCGCCGAGACCGGCGTCGGGCCCTCCATCGCGTCCGGCAGCCAGACGTGCAGCGGCAGCTGCGCGCTCTTCCCGCAGGCGCCGACGAAGAGCAGCAGCCCCGCGAGCGTGAGCGCGCCGGCCCACCCGGCGTCGACCGGCAGCGCGGCCGCCGCCGCGGTCACGCTCCTGAAGTCGAGCGTCCCGAACGTGACGAACACCAGGAACATCCCGAGCAGGAAGCCCGCGTCGCCGACGCGGTTGACGATGAAGGCCTTCTTGCCGGCGTCGCTCGCGCTCTGCTTCTCGAACCAGAAGCCGATCAGCAGGTATGAGCAGAGCCCGACGCCCTCCCAGCCGACGAACAGCACGGCGTAGTTCGCGGCCAGCACCAGCGTGAGCATCGCGAACATGAAGAGGTTGAGATAGGCCATGAAGCGGGCGTACCCCGGGTCGTGGCCCATGTAGCCGATCGAGTAGATGTGGATCAGGAAGCCTACGAAGGTCACGAACAGGACCATCACCGACGAGAGCGGGTCGACGAGGTAGGCCCAATCGACGCTGAAGCGGGTGGCACCGGGCACGCCGTTCACGGCCGTCTCGGCGAGGCCGCCCGGCAGCCAGCTCCAGAGCGTCTCGACGAGCGCGTGGTCGGGCAGAGCGTGGGCCAGCAGCACGGCCCGAACCGCCAGAACGAACGACGCGAACACGCTGCCCGCGGCCACCAAGCCGATCAAGGCGTTCGCCTCGCGGCGCAGCCGCACCCCGAGCGTGAAGTTGAAGAGAAAACCGACGAGCGGCAGCAGGGGGATGAGCAGCAGGAACGGCCGCATGTCACCTCGCACGAACGTCAGACGCCGCGCGGATCATATGGGACGCTTCGAAACAGGGTCAAGACAAGCAATTGACTCATTCGGCCCGGTGTCCGGTGCGGCCCTCGAGCAGGTCGACGACGTGCGGCAGGAGCGGTACGAGCGCTGCGAGGCCGCTCCTCACCCCCTTCGGCGAGCCCGGCAGGTTGACGACCAGGCACGCGCCTACCAGGCCCGCGCGGCCGCGCGAGAGCGGCGCGAGCGGCGTGTCGGCGAGCCCGCGCGCGCGCAGGTGCTCGGCGATGCCCGGGGCCTCGCGCTCGAGCACGTCGAGCGTGGCCTCGGGCGTGACGTCGCGTTGGGCGAGACCCGTCCCGCCGGTCGTGACCACGAGCCGCGCCTGCGCCGCAGCGGCTCGGATCGCCGCGGCGACGAGGGCGCGGTCGTCGGGCACGACCACCGCCTCCGCGAGCTCGAAGCCCGCCTCCTGCAGCAGCCGGCGCGCCTCGGCGCCCGAGACGTCGGCGCGTGTTCCGTGCGCGCAAGAGTCGCTCACCGTGATCACCGCGGCCCGCGGCATGCGCTGCACCTCCAGGTTTGACGCTCGGTCAGGGCGGCCCCTATAGTGGGTTCAAGGATACGTAAGGCGATGTCGGCGCTGCTAGTCTCGGTCCTGCTGCTCGGCCAGGCCGCCTCGGTCGGGGCGGCCGGAAGCGAGATCCGCGCCCTCACCGTGACCCTGGTCGACGACAAGGGCCGCGAGGTGGCCGACGTCGGGCCCGACGACGTGGCGCTCGTCGAGAACGGGGTCCACAGGGACATCGCCTCGTTCAAGCGCGACGAGCGGCCACTGGCGGTCGCGGTGCTCGTCGACTCGAGCGCCGCCGTCAGCAGCGCCTACCGGCTGAACGTGGTGGACGCCATCGTCGGCTTCGTCAACCGGCTGCCGGACGGCATGCGCTACTCCATCTGGACCACGGGCGACCGGCCGATGAAGATCGTGGACTACACCGACGACCGCGGCGCGGCGGGCGCCGCGCTCCGCCGCGTCGCGCCTCAGGGCGGCAACTACACGCTCGACGCGCTCGCGGAAGCCTCGGCCGACCTCGACAAGCTCGCGAAGGAAGGGGAGCGCCGGGCGGTCGTCGCCGTGACGGGCCTCGGTCCCGAGTTCAGCTACCTGGACAAGCAGCTCGCGGCCGAGAAGGCCGAAGGCCGCGCGGACCTCTTCCTTTCGATCGAGGTCGACTCGGGCGAGGAGGACCAGGACGTGCGCGATCGGCTCGGTTACACGCTCGACCGCCTGGCGACGGCGAGCGGCGGCCGCAGCGAGCACGTGCTCTCCTACATGGCGCTCGACGGGGCGCTCAAGAAGATGTCCACGAACCTCGTCTCGGCCTACCGCCTGCGCTACGCGAGTGTCGCGGACCTCAAGAAGCGCAAGCTCGAGCTCCAGGTCGCGCGGCCGGGCACCAAGGTCCTGATCCCCCAGCTCTTGGCGCGGGACGACTCCCGCGGCAAACGCTAGCGGGACGCGCCCTTCGCGATGAAGGCGCCCAGTCTCTTCGCGCTCCCGCTCGCCGCCGCGCTGATGCTGCCGGGCTCCGCGTCCGGGCAAGCGCCGCCGCGGCAGCAGGGGCCGATCTTCGGCACGCAGATCGAGATCATCAACCTGAGCCTCTCGGTGACGGACGCCCGCAACAACTTCGTGACCGATCTCGTCCAGCACGACTTCCAGGTCTTCGAAGACGGCATCCGCCAGGAGCTGAGCCTGTTCACGCACGAGAACCTGCCGATCTCGCTGGTGCTGATGATCGACACCTCGGCCTCGATGGAGGAGAAGCTCAAGAGCGCTCAGGACGCCGCGATCCGCTTCACGAAGACGCTTCGGCCGCAGGACCTCGCGCAGGTGGTGCAGTTCAACGAGCGCGCCACCACGCTGCAGACGTTCACCAACGACCTGGCGGCGCTCGAGAAGGCGATCCGCTCGACCGAGGCCTCGGGCCCGACCGCGCTCCACAACGCGGTCTACATCGCGCTCAAGGACCTGACTCGCGACAAGAAGGCGGCCGAGCTGCGCCGGCGCGCGATCGTGCTGCTGTCGGACGGCGAGGACACCGCTTCGCTGGTGACCGACGACCAGGTGCTCGACCTCGCGAAGAAGAGCGAGATCAACATCTACGCGATCAGCCTCAGGCCTCAGCGCGCACAGGACCGCCAGCGCGCGGCCTTCAGCCAGGCCGAGTACCTGTTCAACGCGCTCACGCGCGAGACCGGCGGACGCGCCTACTTCCCGGCCTCGCTCGGCGAGCTCGACGCTGTCTACGACCGCATCGCCGAGGAGCTGCGCACGCTCTACAGCGTCGGCTACGTCTCGTCGAACGCGCGCCGCGACGGCAAGTGGCGGAGGATCGTGGTGCGCGTGCCCGATCGCGAAGGCCTTCAGGTCCGCCACAAACTGGGCTACTACGCCCCGCCTTCTTGATTCTGGGGGGTGCTGCGCCGCACCCCCCTCCGCTACGCGGGAGTTGATCCCGCTCCGCTCCGGGCCCGTGGCTGATTGCGGTGCTACTGTGCTTGTGAGACAAGCAGTGCCAAATGACCGCTGAGGGATTCCGAAAGCTGGCGCTGCGGCTGCCCGAGGCTGCGGAGAGCGCGCACATGGCGCATCCCGACTTCCGGGTGCGCGGCAAGATCTTCGCGACGCTCGGCTACCCCGACGCCGACCACGGCATGGTCAAGCTCACGCCCGAGCAGCAGCAGGCGCTCGTCGAGGCCGAGCCCGAGATCTACGCGCCCGTCCCGGGCGGCTGGGGACGCAAGGGCGCGACGCACGTCCGCCTGCGTCGCGCCAAGGCGAAGAGCCTGGGCCTCGCGCTCACGCTCGCGTGGCGCAACGCCGCGCCGGCCGCGCTCGTGAAGCGCTCCGGCTAGAAGCCGAAGGACAGGCCGACGCCGACGTGCACGCCCGGCCGGTAGGGCGCGGGGGCCGGGTAATAGCCGTATCCGTACGCATAGGGCGGCGCAGGCGGCACCGCGTAGGCATAGGGCGGAGCGTAGTAGTAAGCACCGTACGGCGCGGCGTAGTAGTGGGCGTGTGGCGCGTAGTAGTAGTGCGCATGGGGCGCGTAGTAGTAATGGCCGTGCCCGTGGCCATACCCGTGCGAGTAGTGGGAGTGCCCGTGATAGCCCCCCGCCTCGGCGGCCGGCGCCAAGGCGAGCGCCCCAACCACGACCAACGCCAGAATCATCGCCTTCGCTGCTTTCATAGCGCCTCTCCGTCCACCGAACCGATGCAAGCCGTGTTCCCGGATCGAGGTCGTTGTCGGTCAGCCACTTGCGGCTGCCGGCCCCGGCCGGGTGTCGCCGCGAGAGCACACCGTCCTGTCGCCCCCTGGGTACGCTCGAGCTACTCGACCCACACCTTGACGCTCGCCTCGTCGTCGTCGATGTCGACGAGCGTCTGGCCCGAGTCGAGCACCCGCAGGATCTCGCCGAGCGTCATGTGGCAGCGGTCGTGGTGCCGGCAGCCGGGCGTCGGAACCGGCCAGTCGTCGCCGAGGAGCCGGACGATGCCGAGCGGCAGGTTGATGGAGACCCGGCCGCTCTTGCTGCCCGCCTTCGGCGTCACGCGGAGGTGCAGCCACTTGAGGTCGCTCGAGCGGAGCGCCGGCCGCGGCTGCGCCTGTGGCTCCTCCTCGGCCGGCGGTCGCGCCTTCTCCACCGCGTTGGCCGTGCTCGGCGCGGGGCTCTGCACCGCCTTGCGCACGACCTTGAGATCGTCGTCCGCGTGGTCGGCCCGCGCGGGAACCGCGATCGCCGCACCCAGAATCGTCCACGCCAGCAGCCGCCGCATGCGTCCTCCTACTCGAGCCAGACTTGGATCCGCTCGCCGTCCTTGCCTTCGACCGTGAGGATTTCCGCCGGCCCCGTCTTCTTGAGCGCTTCCCAGAAACGGCGCGCGTCGTAGCCTTCCTTGCGCAAGTCCTCGACCGCGCTGTCGGGCAGCGCCTTGAAGACGAGATCGGCGAGCGCGACCGGCAGGTTGATCGCGACGTTCGGCTTCGACTGGCCCTTCTCGTAGATCCGGATGTGGACCCAGCTCGCGGTCCGGCCGCTCGGCGCCCTCGGCGGCATCGGAGCCGGCGGCGGCAGCGCGCTGCGGTCGCACTTCAGCAGCGCGAGCTTGCCGCGGTCGACGAGGTCCTCGTCCTTCTCGCTCGCGAGGATCTCCTTCAGGACCGGCACCGCGGGCTTGCACTGGTCGGGGCCGAGCGTCGAGACCTGGAGCGCCGCGAAGTAGCGCACGGTGCGGCTCACGTCGGAGAGCGCGTCGAGCGCGATCCCGGTGTGCGCGGGCTGGCCCTGCTTCGCGAGCTTGACGGCGAGCGAGACCCGGCTCGTCTTCGCCTCCTCGGTGAGCGCGCGGTCGGCGGGCCGTGTCGCGAGGTAGCGGCCGTACTCCGAGAGCGCGCGCTCGTTCTCGCCCAGGCTCTCGCTGCAGCGCGCGATCCAGTAGGGCGCCGCGGGCGTGTCCTTGACGCTGCCCGCGTCCAGGATCGACTGCCAGGCGGCTCGTGATTCGGCGTACTGGCGGTCGACGAAGAGCGCCTTCGCCTGCCGCAGCGCCTCGGGGTCGGGCGGGGTCGCGGACGCGGCGGCGGGCGCGAGCCCCGCGGCGAGCGCGAGCGCCATGAGCCGCCTCATCCCTCGAGCTCCCGCGTCATGAGCCGGATCCGCATCAGCAGCTGGCGCGCCTCGACGTCCTTCTGCACCTGCTCCACGTCGCGCCGCTTCACGCACGACGGCAGCTCGGCCACCTGCCTGAGCGCGAGCTCGACGTCGTTCAGCACGCCGCGCGCGCTCGCGACCGCCTCGCCGCCCGCGTCCACCACGAGCTTGCGCTTCTCGAGCAACTCGCGGCTGCGCTCGGGCGCTTCGCCCACGTCCAGCTTGTCGTCCGGCCGGTCGCAGTCGGTCCCGCCCGCGGCGACCGTGACCAGCACCTCGCCGGCCTCGTTCAGGTAGCGCGCCGCCTGCTCGCGGGCCAGGTTGCGCTCGATGCGCGCGAGCGCCTCCTCGCTCATGAGCGTGCTCGCCTCCGACTGCGGGATCGTCACGCGCTGGGGCACCTTCACGGTCGCCACGGCGCGCGGTTTGGGCGAGAGCCTGGAGACGAGCGACGGCACGACCAGCGCCACCGCGGCGACCGCGGCCGCCGCCGGCAGGGCCACGAGCCACCACCGTGGCCGGCCCGCCGGCACCAGCGCCTGCGCCACCTCGCGCTCGACGCGGGCCGCGAGCACGGCGGCCGGGATCCCCGGCTCCGCGTCGCGCAGCGGGTCGCGCTCCATCTCCGCGACGACCGACGCGAGCGCGTCCCGGTCCGCGCGGCAGCGCGCGCACGTCTCGAGATGGGCGAGCGTCTCCTCGCGCTCGCGACCGTCGAGCAGGCCTGCGGCGAGCAGGCTCACGCGGCGGCGCAGGCGCAGGTGGGCGAACATCACTGCTCGGCCTCCGAAAGCGTCGCGCGCATCCGGTGGAGAGCGCGGTGCAGGCTGCTCTTCACGGTGCCGAGGCTCATCCCGAGCGTGCGCGCGATCTCCTCGAGGCTCAGGTCCTGGTAGTGGCGCAGCACGACCACGGCGCGCTGGCGCTCCGGCAGCGCGC
>Ga0335076_10007751_pt1 | contig 10820 bp, 7 predicted proteins | sample Lox_Sample_25_FD_206717 | JGI IMG/M metagenome (GOLD analysis project Ga0335076, IMG submission 206717) | Soil microbial communities from Loxahatchee National Wildlife Refuge, Florida, United States - Lox_Sample_2.5 | ecosystem: Environmental > Terrestrial > Soil > Wetlands | place: USA: Florida...
GGATCACGACGGTGGTTTCGCCGCGCGAAATCGCGCCCGAGTCGATCAGGCGCGACAGCGCGACCAGCGCGGTCGCGCTGGTCGGCTCGACGAACAGGCCGCGCCGGCCGAGCGCCAGCACCGCGCCGGCGATCTCGTCCTCGGGCGCACCGATGACCGCGCCGCCCGAAGAGCGGACCGCCGCCAGCACCGCGGCGAGCCGCACCGGGCGCTGGGTCGCGATGCCGTCGGCGACCGTCGGCTTGACGTCGAACGGCGCCGGCTGATCGGTGCCGGCCTGCCAGGCCGCCAGGAACGGCGCGCAATGCTCGGCCTGGACCGCGAACAGCCGAGGGATCCGATCGACCTCGCCGGCCGCCTTGAGCTCGGCGAAGCCGCGTGCGCAGCCCAGCACGTTGCTCCCGTAGCCGCACGGCACGACAATGTTGTCGGGCGCGCGGAAGCCGAGCTGCTCCCACAGCTCGAATGCCAAGGTCTTGGTGCCCTCGATGAAGAAGGGCTGCCAATTGTGGCTGGCATAGAAGATCGACGCGGCGGCCTCGAGCGCCTTGTCGGCGACGTCCTGGCGTGTCCCCGGGATGGCAACGACCCGTGCGCCCGAGGCGGCGATCTGCACGATCTTGGCACGCGGCGCCGCGGCCGGCACGTAGACCGTGCAGGCGATCCCGCCGGCGGCGGCGTAATGCGCGATCGACGCGCCGGCATTGCCGGAGGAGTCCTCGAGCAGGCTCGTCACGCCGCGGTCGAGCAGATGGTTCATCATCACCGCGGTGCCGCGGTCCTTGAACGAGCCGGTCGGCATCAGGAACTCGAGCTTGAAGCGCACCGGGCAGCGATCGACCGTGCCGGGCACCAGCGGCGTCCAGCCCTCGCCCAGGCTGATGCGCGGGCCGGGCACCCGGATCGCGGCGCCGTAGCGCCACAGCGAGCCGAATTCGGCGCGGATCTGGTCGCGTCGCAGGCCGGTGCCGTGCGCCAGCATCAGGGGCGCCCGGCAGGACGGGCAGCGCCACAGCGCCGTCTCGGTCGACGGCACTGCGCCGCACGATGCGCATTCATAGATCGGCAGCTCGCTCATGCCGGCATCCATAGCGCATTCTCGCGGGGCGATGCGACGAAACTTCGCATCCCGCGAAAATGCCTGTTTCATAAGCACTTCAGGCCCGATGATGCGATCTTGAGCGAGGCCCCCGCGTTGACAGTCCGAGGGGCGGTCGGTACCACTCCACCAAAGCAAGCAAACCAACGCGGCGCGCGTGAGGGGAGGATCGAGAGCATGATCAGGACGATCGTCGTGGCGGCCGGTCTGGCCGCCCTGGTCGCGAGCGCCGGCAGCGCGCCGGCGGCCGCCGAGGAGCCCAAGCACGGCGGCATGTTCACCTACATGATCCCGGCCGACGCGCCGCCCAGCCTCGACGGCCACCGCGAGACCACGTACGCGACCATGCACGCGGTCGCGCCGTTCTACAGCGTGCTGATCCGGGTCAATCCGCAGAACCCGGGCTCGACCACCGATTTCGTGTGCGACCTGTGCACCGAGATGCCGAAACCGACCGACGACGGCAAGACCTACACGTTCAAGATCCGCTCGGGCGTCAAGTTCCACGATGGCACGCCGCTGACCGCCGCCGACGTCGCGATCAGCTGGCAGTACATCGTGCGTCCGCCCGAGGGGGTGTCGAGCGCGCGCGAGAGCTACATGGTGATGGTCGACAAGGTCGAGGCGCCCGACCCGACGACCGTGGTCTTCAGGCTCAAGTTCGCGACCCCGGCGTTCATCCCCGCGCTCGCCGACCCGTTCGCCTTCATCTACAAGAAGTCGGTCCTCGAGAAGGACCCGCACTGGTACGAGAAGAACGTCGAAGGCTCGGGCCCCTTCAAGTTCGCCGGCTACGAGATCGGCCAGTCGATCAAGGGCGTTCGCAACCCGGACTACTATCACAAGGGCCTGCCGTATCTCGACGGCTTCACGGCGATCTTCGCCGCCAAGCAGGCGGTGCGGGTCGACGCCATCCGCGCCGACCGCGCGGCGATGGAGTTCCGCGGCCTGCCGCCGTCGGCGCGCGACCAGCTCGTCAAGGAGCTCGGCGACAAGGTCACGGTGCAGACCAGCGACTGGAACTGCGTCAACCTCGTGACGCCCAACCACAAGAAGAAGCCGTTCGACGATGTGCGGGTGCGCCGCGCGCTGGCGCTCGCGATCGACCAGTGGCACGGCGCGGTGCCGCTGTCCAAGATCGCCAACGTCAACACGGTCGGCGGCATTGTGTTCCCGGGCTCGCCGCTGGCGGCGACCAAGGAGGAGCTGCAGCAGATCGCCGGCTACTGGCCCGACATCGAGAAGTCGCGCGCCGAGGCCAAGAAGCTCCTGAAGGAGGCCGGCGCCGAGGGCCTGAAGTTCGAGCTGATGAACCGCAACGTCGACCAGCCCTACAAGTTCGTGGCGACCTGGATCATCGACGAGTGGAGCAAGATCGGTCTGCAGGTCACGCAGAAGGTGCTGCCGACGGGCCCGTTCTATGACGGGCTGCGCAACAACACCTTCGACGTCACGGTCGACTTCAACTGCCAGGCGGTGGTCAACCCGGTGCTCGACGTCGCCAAGTTCGAGCCCCACACGGTCTATCCCGAGAACTACGGCAACTACGAGGACGACAAGAACATCCAGCTCTACCAGGCCCTGCTGCATGCGCCCGACGAGGCCGCGCAGCGCAAGGCGATGCGGGCCTATGAGAAGTACGTGCTCGACGACCAGGCGGTCATGATCGTCATGCCGTGGTGGAGCCGCATCATTCCGATGCGCTCCTACGTCAAGGGCTGGAAGATCAGTCCGAGCCACTATCTCAACCAGGACCTGGCGACCATCTGGCTGGACAAGTAGGCGCGCGCCTGGCGCGCAGGGGCTTATCGGGAGGTGCGTAGCGGACCACGGTTCCTCTGATCGACAACCGGCGATGGGGAGGGCGACAACAATGAAGAACCTGACGGCACGCCTGGCGGCCGCCTGCCTCGCGCTCGCGGCACCCGCCGCGGGCGCGGCGGAGACGCCCAAGCACGGCGGCACCCTGACCTACATGATCCCGGCTGACGCGCCGCCGAGCTTCGACGGCCACCGCGAGACCACCTTCGCGACCGTCCACTCGATCGCACCGTTCTACAGCGTGCTGATCCGGGTCAATCCGCAGAACCCGGCCTCGACCACCGATTTCGTGTGCGACCTGTGCACCGAGATGCCGAAACCGACCGACGACGGCAAGACCTACACGTTCAAGATCCGCTCGGGCGTGAAGTTCCACGACGGCTCGCCGCTCACCGCCGCCGATGTCGCGGAGAGCTGGCATTTCGTGATTCATCCGCCCGAGGGCGTGGTGAGCGCGCGCCAGAGCTACTTCATCATGGTCGACAAGGTCGAGGCGCCCGACCCGACGACCGTGGTGTTCCGGCTCAAGTTCGCGAGCAACGCCTTCCTGCCCGGGCTCGCCGACCCGTTCGCGGTCATCTACAAGAAGGAGATCCTCGACCGCGACCCGCACTGGTACGAGAAGAACGTCATGGGGTCCGGCCCGTTCAAGTTCGCCGGCTACGACCTCGGCCAGTCGATCAAGGGCGTGCGCGACCCCAACTACTATCACAAGGGCCAGCCCTACCTCGACGGCTTCACGGCGATCTACGCGCCCAAGCAGGCGGTGCGCATCGACGCCCTGCGCGCCGGGCGCGCCGACATGGAGTTCCGCGGCCTGCCGCCGTCGGCGCGCGACGAGCTCGTCAAGGAGCTCGGCGACAAGGTCGTGGTGCAGAGCAGCGACTGGAACTGCGGCAACATCGTCACGCCCAACCACAAGAAGAAGCCGTTCGACGACGTGCGGGTGCGCCGCGCGCTGGCGCTCGCGATCGACCAGTGGCACGGCGCCCCGGCGCTCGCCAAGATCGCCAACGTCCAGACGGTCGGCGGGGTCGTGTTCCCGGGATCACCGCTGGCGGCGACCAAGGAGGAGCTCGAGAAGATCGCCGGGTTCTGGCCCGACATCGAGAAGTCGCGCGCCGAGGCGCGCCGCCTGCTCAAGGAGGCCGGCGCCGAGAACCTGTCGTTCGAGCTGCTCAACCGCAACGTCGACCAGCCCTACAAGTTCGTCGGCACTTGGGTGATCGACCAGTGGAGCAAGATCGGCGTCACGGCCACCCAGCGCGTCGTCCCGACCGGCCCGTGGTTCGAGGCGATGCGCAGCGGCAACTTCGACGTGGTGGTCGAGGCCAACTGCCAGGGCGTGGTCAACCCGCTGATGGACGTCGGAAAATACTTGCCGCACTCGGCTTATTCCGAGAATTACGGCCAGTTCGACGACCCCGAGGAGATCAAGATCTACGACCAGATGGTCCACGAGACCGACTTCGAGAAGCAGCGCGACCTGATGCGCCAGTTCGAGACCCTCGTGCTCGACACCCACGCGCACGCCTACCAGACGCTGTGGTGGCGCCGCATCATCCCGATGCGGAGCTACGTCAAAGGCTGGAAGATCAGCCCGAGCCACTACGTCAATCAGGATCTGGCCAACATCTGGCTCGACAAATAGGCTAGCCTCGGCCGGGGCGGGCGGTCCGGCGAGAGGAACGGACGAAGGACATGCATCGATACATCGTGGGCCGCGTGCTGCTCGTGATCCCGACCCTGCTGGGCGCGGCCGCCCTCGTCTTCCTCCTGATGCGGCTGATCCCGGGCGACATCTGCGTGGTGCGGCTGGCGTCCGGCGGCGGCACCTTCAACGCGCACGCGGTCGAGCTGTGCCACGCCGAGATCGGGCTCGACCGCCCGATCCTCGTGCAGTTCTTCGACTTCGTGTACGGGCTGTTCCGCTTCGATTTCGGCCTGTCGATGTGGTCGGGCAAGCCGGTCGCCTACGAGATCATCGTGCGGCTGCCGGTCTCGATCGAGGTCGCGCTGCTCGCCACCATCGTCGCGATCGCGATCGCGATCCCGCTCGGCACCATCTCGGCGCTCAAGCAGAACACCTGGATCGACGTGGTGGTCCGCACGGTGGCGATCGCCGGCATCGCGACGCCGTCGTTCTGGCTCGGCATCGTCGTCATCCTCGGCGTGCTCGAGGTCACCAACATATTCTTCGGCAGCCCGTGGATGCCGCCGATCGACTACGTGCCGCTGTGGCAGGACCCGATCCGCAACCTGTCGCTGGTGTTCTTCCCGGCGATCACGGTGGGCTACCGCTACGCCGCGGTCACCATGCGGATGACCCGCTCGGCGATGCTCGAGGTGCTGGGCGAGGACTATATCCGCACGGCGCGCGCCAAGGGCCTGATCGAGAACCTGGTGATCAACCGCCATGCGCTCAAGAACGCGCTGCTGCCGGTCATCACCCTGATCGGCATCGAGTTCGCGTTCCTGATCGGCGGCCTGGTGGTGACCGAGCAGGTCTTCAACCTGAACGGCATCGGCCGCCTGTTCGTGCTGGCGGTGCAGAACCAGGACTACACGCTCACCCAGGCGCTCGTGATGCTGACCGTCGTGGTGTTCGTGCTGTGCAACCTCGCGGTCGACCTGTGCTACGCCTGGATCGACCCGCGCATCCGCTACGCCTGACGGAAGCCAAGCCATGACCGCCCTGACCCCCGAAGCCGTCGCCGCCGCCGAGGTCCCGAAAGCCCGACGTTCGACGCTCGCGGTCACGCGCGATTTCTGCCGCCGCCAGCCGCTCGGCACGTTCGGCCTCGTCATCGTGTTCGTCATCCTGATCGCCGGGCTGGGCGCCGAGGAGCTCGCGCCCTACGCGCCGACCGCCAACGATTTCGCGGCGATGACCGAGCCGCCGAGCTGGCAGCACCTGCTGGGCACCGACCAGTTCGGACGCGACCTGCTGTCGCGCATCGTCTTCGGCGCGCGCACCGCGCTGATCGTCGGGCTCACGTGCGCCGTCGTGGGCGGTTTCTCGGGCCTGATCCTGGGCGTCGGCAGCGCCTATTTCGGCGGGCGCATCGACATGATCCTGCAGCGCATCTTCGACATCCTGATGGCTTTCCCGCTGATCATCATGGCGCTCGCGGTGGTGTCGATCTTCGGCACGGGCGTGCACAACGTGATCCTCGCCATCACGATCCCGCTGGTGCCGCGCTGCGCCCGCGTCGTGCGCTCGAGCGCGCTGTCGATCCGCCAGCTGCCCTATGTCGATGCGGCGCGCGCCTGCGGCTTCAGCCACGCACGCATCATCCTGCGCCACATGGTGCCCAACGTGATGGCGCCGTTCCTGGTGCTGATCACCGCCTTCGTCGGCCAGGCGATCCTGGCCGAGGCGTCGCTGTCCTACCTCGGGCTGGGCGTCCAGGAGCCGACCCCGGCGTGGGGCCTGATGCTGCAGGGCGGCGCCGAGGAGTATGCCGAGACCGCGCCGTGGATCGCGGTGTTCCCCGGGCTCGCGATCGCGGCGACCGTGTTCGGCATCAGCCTGTTCGGCGACGCGCTGCGCGACGTGCTCGACCCCAAGATGCGCAACCGCTGAGCCCTCAGAAGATCGTGTAGGCGCCGTCGATCACGAAGGCATCGCCGGTGTGATAGCGGCTGGCGTCGCTCGCCAGGTAGGCCGCGATGCCGGCGAAATCGTCGCCCGTGCCCCAGCGCCGCAGCGGGATGCGGGGCAGCACCGCCCCCTCGAACTTGGGATCGCCGACCCGCGCCGCGGTCATGTCGGTGGCGATCCAACCGGGCAGGATGGCGTTGGCCGTGATGCCGTGGCGCGCCAACTCGACCGCCAGCGCGCGCGTCATGGCGAGCAGCGCGCCCTTGCTGGCCGCATAGGCCTGATGGCGCGCCGCGCCGTGCACCGCGGCGGTGCTCGACACCGTCACGAGCCGGCCGCCCGGATCGCCCGCCTCGGCGCGCCCCACCATGTGGCGGCTGGCAGCCCGCAGGGTGAAGAACGCGCCGTCGAGATTGACCGACAGCACGCGGCGCCAGTCGGCGGTCGAGAGCTCGTGGAAGCGCGCGGCCGGTTGCGTGATGCCGGCATTGGCGAAGCAGGCGTCGATCCGGCCCATCGCCTCGAGGGCGGTGGCGACCGCCGCCTCGACCGCCGCCTCGTCGGCGACGTCGCAGCGCTGGGCCAGCACGCGGCGGCCGTGGGCCGCCAGCGTGGCCTCGGCGGCCGCCAGCTTGGCCGGGTTGGAGCCCCAGATCACCAGGTCGGCGCCGGCGGCCGCCAGGCCCTCGGCCATGCCGAGCCCGATGCCGCCATTGCCGCCGGTCACCAGGGCGACCTTGCCGGTCAGGTCGAAGGCGGGGTTCGGCATGGCTCCTCCGTTCCAACAATTGCTTGGCCGGCGCGCGCGATTATCTGTAGAAACGGGCCGGTCTTCGACGCGACGATGGGGCCGAGGAGCGTAGCGTGGCAAGCGAAACACCGGTCGCGGAGGCCGGGCGGGACTTCATCCGCGACATCATCCAGGCCGATCTCGACGCCAAGCGCACCGGCACGGTGGTGACGCGGTTTCCGCCCGAGCCCAACGGCTACCTGCATATCGGCCATGCCAAGTCGATCTGCCTCAATTTCGGCGTCGCCCAGGAGTTCGGCGGCCGCTGCCACCTGCGCTTCGACGACACCAACCCGACCAAGGAGGAGCAGGAATATATCGACGCGATCGAGGCCGACGTGCGCTGGCTCGGCTTCGACTGGGGCCGGCACCTCTACCACGCGTCCGACTATTTCGAGCAGCTCTACGACTGGGCCGAGCACCTGATCCGCGCCGGCAAGGCCTATGTCGACGACCAGTCGGCCGACGAGATCCGCGCCATGCGGGGCACGCTGACCGAGCCCGGGCGCAACAGCCGGTTCCGCGACCGCACGGTCGAGGAGAACCTCGACCTGTTCCGCCGCATGCGCGCCGGCGAGTTCCCCAACGGGGCCCGCGTGCTGCGCGCCAAGATCGACATGGCGTCGGGCAACATCAATCTGCGCGACCCGGTGCTCTACCGCATCCTGCACGCCGCGCATCCGCGCACCGGCAGCGCCTGGTGCATCTATCCGAACTACGATTTCGCGCACGGCCAGTCGGACGCCATCGAGGGCATCACACACTCGATCTGCACCCTCGAGTTCGAGGACCACCGGCCGCTCTACGACTGGTTCCTCGAGAACCTGCCGGTGCCGTCGCGACCGCGCCAGTACGAGTTCGCGCGGCTCAACATCGGCTATACGGTGCTGTCCAAGCGCGTGCTCACCACGCTGGTGCGCGACGGCCATGTCGGCGGCTGGGACGATCCCCGCATGCCGACCCTGGCGGGCCTGCGCCGGCGCGGCGTGCCGGCGGCCGCCCTGCGCGATTTCGTCAAGCGGGTCGGCGTCGCGCGCGCCAACAGCGTGGTCGACTACGCGATGTTCGAGGCGTCGATCCGCGAACTCCTGAACAAGCGCGCGGCGCGCCGCATGGCGGTTCTGCGGCCCCTCAAGCTCGTGATCGAGAACTATCCCGACGGCCAGGTCGAGCAGCTCGATGCGGTCAACAACCCCGAGGATGCGACCGCCGGCACGCGCAAGATCCCGTTCCGGCGCGAGCTCTATGTCGAGCGCGACGATTTCATGGAGGATCCGCCGAAAAAGTTCTTTCGGCTGGCGCCCGGCCGCGAGGTACGGCTGCGCTATGCCTATTTCGTCACTTGCCGAGAGGTCGTGAAGGACGGCGCCGGCAACGTGGTCGAGCTGCGCTGCAGCTACGATCCCGCCACGCGGGGCGGCAACGCGCCCGACGGCCGCAAGGTGCAGGGCACCATCCACTGGGTGACGGTCGCCGACTCGCGGCCGGCCGAGGTGCGGCTCTACAACCAGCTGTTCAGCAGGCCCGATCCGGGCGCCGACGGCGACGTGATGGCCGACCTCAACCCCAACTCGCGCGAGGTGCTGGGCGAGTGCCGGGTCGAGCCCGCGCTGGCAGAGGCGCGCGTCGGCGAAGCGGTGCAGTTCGAGCGCCAGGGCTATTTCTGCGCCGATCCCGATTCGGGCGCCGGCAAGCCGGTGTTCAATCGCACGGTCGGCCTGCGCGATAGCTGGGCCAAGGTCGCCGCGCGCTGAGGCCGGCGCCGTCCGATCCTTGTCGCAGTTCTGTCATGACGGATCCGGACCGGGGGACCATGCGATGATCGAACGGTTGCTGAAGCTGGTCGCGCCCGACCGCCCATTTCTGCCCGGCGCCAGCTACGCGATCGCCGCGCTGCGGGTGCGCCATATCTGGATGAGCGCCACGGTGCATCGCCTCTGCGCATCGCCCACGCCGGTCAAGCTTCTCGAGGTCGGCGCGTGGATGGGCAGCTCCGCGATCACGTTCGCCGAGGCGATCGCGCGCTTCGTGCCGGCGGGCGGCGCGATCTTGTGCATCGATCAGTGGATGCGCTATGCGAGTGCCGCAGATCTCAGCGACGGCCGGCCGGCGCATCGTGCCTTTGACGATGCGCTGGCCGACGAGCTGCCGTACGAGATCTTCCGACACAATGTGAGCACTCTCCCGATCGCGGTGCACCACATGCGCGGGCCGTCGGCGGTGCTGCTCGGCTATCTCGCGCCGGCGAGCTTCGATGTCGTGTTCATCGACGGGTCGCACTACTTCGCCGATGTCGACCGGGATTTGGAGCTGGCGCTGCCGCTGGTGCGCGACGGCGGCTATCTCTGCGGCGACGATCTCGAGCTGCAGGCGGCCGAGATCGATCTCGATGCCGCACGCGCGAGTGCGGACCGTGACGTGATCACCGATGCGCGGACCGGCAAGCGGTACCATCCGGGCGTCAGCCTGGCGGTCGGAAACCGGCTCGGCGAGGTCTCGAGCTATGACGGTTTCTGGGTGATGCAGCGGTCGGGTGGCCGCTTTCAGCCGGTCGATCTGCTCGGCGAGCGCGCGCTGGTGCCGTCCTACTTCACGCCCGACGACGTCGCGCTGGTCGCCGCCGACGCCAGGGGGGGCGTATCGCCCCTGACGCGGTTCCGCGGCGACATCATCGGGCTCCCGCGTGACACGGCGCGACCCTAGCGGCGCGCTGCCTGCTGTTCTTGCTCACGCGCCGGCGGATTCCAAGACCCGGCTTTCCAGCAGCTCGCGCCTGAGCTTGGTCCGGGTCATCTCGACCACGTGGGTTCGGGTCGCCGCGCCGAACTTCGCCTCGAGCATGTCGAGGTAGCGCGGATTGGTGAAATACGTGTCGAACGCGCGATCCCGGAAGGCGAGCACGTCGGCCGCCGACACGTGCTTGGTGTCGAGCGGCCGGCAATCGACGCTGTGCTGGGAATAGCCGCTCCACTGCTCGGGCAGGCGCCAACCCTCCGCGACCGCCCTGGCATAGAGGGGTGATCCGGGATAGGCCATCGCGCAGTAGAAATTGGCGAATTCGCAGTTCAGCTCGATTGCGAGATCGAGCGTCTGGCGCATCGAGGCCCGGTCGTCGTCCGGCAGCCCGAAGATGTAGTTCCCGATCACGTTGATGCCGGCCGCCTGGATCGATCGAACCGCCTCGATGATGTCCTGGTTGCTGAAGACCTTGTCCGCGCCGTCGCGGACGTAGGCACTGGCCGACTCGATGCCGAGGGCGAGCCAGCGGATGCCGCCGCGCGCCATCCGGGGCAGGATCTCGGGGCGGATCGTGTCGACGCGGGCGTAGGCCCAGATGTTGAGGTCGAGCTTGCGCTCGGCCAGGCGATCGCAGATGCCGAGCACGTGCCGATCGTTCAGCACGAACATCTCGTCGATGATCTTGAAGGTCTTGACGGCGTAGCGGTCGTGCAGACGGACGATCTCGTCCACCACCGCTTCGGCGCTGCGCATCCGGTAGCGGTTGG
>Ga0335076_10007752_pt1 | contig 10820 bp, 8 predicted proteins | sample Lox_Sample_25_FD_206717 | JGI IMG/M metagenome (GOLD analysis project Ga0335076, IMG submission 206717) | Soil microbial communities from Loxahatchee National Wildlife Refuge, Florida, United States - Lox_Sample_2.5 | ecosystem: Environmental > Terrestrial > Soil > Wetlands | place: USA: Florida...
TTGAAATTTTAATATGGATTTAAGGCTTGACAATATGGCGATACGTACAGTGCTGAAGAACCTGCTCATTTCTTACCCTGGAAAAATCCTAATTGGGAAAGAATGGATTTCAGGATATGTATGCGCGCGCCGGGAATATCAAAATTCCTGTCGGGTGATTCAATATTGAGAACAAAAAAATAAGGATGCCGGTTTTCTTCTATCCAGCCCACAATCCATCCAATAGAATGCCCGTCTTCTTTATTGCCCCATCCTGTTTTATAACTGAGTTTATAATTGGCATTGTCTTCTCTCAACATTACTTTGCGCACGATTTCCTGTGTTCTTTTAAAAAAAGGCAACTGATCGAAATACAATTTTTTTACCAGCCCTAATTCTTCGTCGGCAGTAATCTTCAAATGATTGTTCAACCAGAAAGAATCAATGGGGCCGCCTATATCTCTGTTACCATAACCCAATGTGTCAATCCATTTTTTCATGGTATCATGCCCGATCCTTCTCGCCACTTCCTGGTAGTAAGGAACTGCAGAAACCCTGAAAGCTTCTGCCATCGTGAGGTCTTTATTCCAATCTGAGTCCCAGCGTTTCACCCCGTCCCACCTGATCACCATATTTTCATCCGTAATCCTCCCTGTCTGAATGCCTATCAGTGAATTGACTATTTTAAACGTTGAGGCCGGGGTATATGCACTGTCACGATAACGTTTCATATTATAGATGGTAAAATGTCCTTCTGTATTATCAAACAAAGCGAAACAACCGGTCACGCCTGCAGAATCAAAATATTTTTTCAGGCTGTTGTCTTCTGTTATGTTATTGGATGAACAGGACAAAAAAACAAGGGGAGTAAAAACCAGGATGGGCAAGAATTTCAACATGAAAAATTTTTGCAAAGTAACGAACAATTATATTTACCATTTAGTCATTTAGAAACATAGGTACACATAGCTATGTGGTTCTATGATCCTATCGTGTCTATCCCGCTAGGAGCGGGACAAGTTGTGGTGGATATTTCAATCTGAGGGATCAATCCTTCGGTAATCCATAAATGCTGATCAGCTTTAGCAGCACGCCATTAGTCCATCCGAAGCCATCCTGCCCTGCGTATTCTCCGCCACCTGCTTCTTTGTTTATATCGACAACATTATATTTCTCCATCAGTTTGCCGGTACTTTTATACACTTTAATATTGAGCTTAATCCAGCGTCTCGCTGCTTCAGCGGCGAGGTCTTTCTGGCCACACCGGTCCAGGCCCCAGATCATCATCCATTCCAATGGCGCCCAACCGTTCGGTGCATCCCATTGCTGACCAGTTGTATATTCGGTAGTTTCAAATCCTCCCGGCATCAGTAGTTTCTTCTTCAACACCGAGGCTACTTTCTCACCAAGAAAACTCAGATAATCCGGATGCTCATTGATAAAACAAAAAGGATAGAGCCCGGCCGGAGTGATATTCGTGTTTTGTTTATGCGTTTTGAAATTATAGTCTGTAAAAAAAGACACCTGCTTATTCCAGAAATATTTATCCATGTGCTGGCTTCTTTCCAGTGCTTTTTGCCTGTATTCTTTAGCGGCAGAATCATCCCCATTGATCAGTTTGGATTTGGCTATCGTTGTTTCCAGGTGATAGAGCAATGCATTCAGATCAACCGGCAATATATCCGTGGTTTGAATAGAAGTTAAATTTTTTTTATCAACTAACCACCGGCTACTGAAATCTATTCCGCTTTCGGCGCCTGCACGAAGATGCTCATACATTTCGATTTTATTTCTTCCCGATTTTTCTGCTACGAGTACATCTTCCCGGTAGCTTTCCTGCCGGGGAGTAGGACTATCATCCCAATAGCGGTTCATTATCGTGCCATCTTTCAACCTAACCACTCTTCGATAAGCCTGATCGGGTTTTAATTTATCCGCCCCATCCATCCAGAAACGGTATTCTTTTTCCATGGCAGGCAGAAATTCCTGGTAAATGCTGTCCCCCTTCACGCTGGCCAATAATTCTACCATCACAGAAAAAAAGGGAGGTTGAGAACGCCCCAGGTAATAAGTCCTGCTGCCATTTGGAATATGGCCATACGTATCGATCAGAAAAGCAAAATTCTTCACCAGATTATCGATCATTTCGATTTCCCCGCTTTCTTTGAGACCCAGCATGGTGAAATAAGAGTCCCAATAATAAATCTCACGGAAACGCCCCCCCGGAACGATATAAGGATAAGGAAGTGGCAGAAGGGAACTTCCTTCCACTACTTTATCCGGATTTCTTTTCAATACTGACCACAATTTTTTTATATGTGTTACAACATCTTCCGTGGTATCACTTTTATAATTATTCGTCGGGGAGACCGGCAATTCAAAATTATCTTCCACAAATTTTTTCAGGTTGAAATTGGGGCCCTTTTGTAACCCGTAATCATACATGATGTCGGCAGGCTTTCTCTTAGGTATGCAATCGACAAAGGTTTTACCATCGGGAAAAATGTGCTGCATCTGTACTTCAATAAATAAATCGCCATAAATTTTATCCGGCGCTGCAGGTTCCTGGATTTGCGCCCGGGAAATTGAAAAAGAAAGAACAAGAAAAAGCAAATAGAAGATCCTCTTCATGCGGGGTTAAATTTCGATTAAAGATACAAAGAGAACAGGAGTTAATATTGTTCAATTGCCAAGGATCGCTTCCAGAATTGGAAATCATGTAAAAAACCCCGCGAAGAATCGCGGGGTGAATTATTGCTTATAACCATTTAATGTTTACAATTGGAATAAATACCTGAATATTTCACCCATGTGTATGAATACGACGCGTAATAAATTTTCCGGTAATTTTTTTGTATTGCTGCGTTTCTTTTGCGCCTAATGCAAACCAGAGGGCAAGCATCGTACCATAACTGCCTCCGCGTTCCACCCACTCGAAAAACTCGTAATGCGGATAAAAAAGTTCGCTCGCCATTTTCCAGAGGAGTAGTATCATCACTAATGGCCGTGCCGGCCGGATAAGAATTGCGAATGCAGCGATGATTTCAAATGAGCCAACGAGCCAGGCGATTTTAACCGGATTGGTAAAACCCAGCGAAATATATTGATCGATCAGGCTCTTTTTTTCGAGCAGGTTGAGCCAGCCATGGCCTGCCAGGAGAAGAAATACTATTACTCTCAAACAGATGATGAGCCGAAACAGGGTTGCTGTATTCATCACCGGTTCCGGATTGAGAGGAGAGAAAAATTCTTTTGTTTTTTTCTCCATTCCACCAGACAAAATAATAAGCGCGAGCGGCGCTCCGAAATTTCCGGCGCGTTCTATAAATTCTGCAAATGGTTCACCCGATAGGGGTCTCAATAAAGCCGTCATGATGCTCCACAATACCAGCCAGGCCGGTATAATTCGAAGCGGAAAAAATAATAACACCAATCCCATCAGGATATCAAATGATCCTACGATGGGCATCATGTTATAAGCCAGCTCATGCCCAATCCCAAAAACAGCAAAATAATTACACCAGATGGGTTTTGTAATAATGCCAAACGCACCATGTCCGATGAAACACATTGACGATGCTATTCTTAATGTGTAATGAATTTTTTGACTTTGTGAAAAATGCAACATTTTTATTTTCTACTTTCTTTTTTAAAATTCTTTTCCAATTATTTAAAAATACCCCACGAAGAATCGTGTCGTCTCATTGCTTATAACCATTGAATAAATTAGTTTGCTCCGTCGGTCTGCGCCCGCTGAACTGCATATTCTCCAACGCTATTACCTACGCCGATTCCAACTTCGCAATCTGTCCTGTAATGAATGCCTCCGACAAACCTTGATCGGGCTGCTTCCTCAGCCATGGATTGGTATTTACTGGCATTCTGAGGAAGCAGGTAGCCCAGTATGGTTGATGCTGCTCCACTGAATACCGAATGACCGGATACATAAGACGGAAAATTGGGAATTCCTGTTAATGTTTTGATTAATGGATTCAATTGCGTTGGACGGGGGTTAAAATAATAATACTTGATATCCCAACAAACGATTGCTGCATCCATCATCCCCATGTCAAGCAGCGCCATATTACGTGCAAATCTCACTTCGCTGTAGTTCTGCAAAACAAAATCTTCTGCAGCAATGGCATTCCAATGACCGGGAGGCGTATAAGTTCCGATACCATCGGCCCAAAACTGAACGATTCTTATATTGTCCCTACTGGGATTCTTAATGACATTATACACTTCTTCCGCATCCTGCCTCATCTGATCACTGTTTGTAGAAGGAGGAGGCCCGGGCCTGAAAGTTGATACAGTTGCAGAATCAAAAAGGAAAGGTTTAACCTTGCTGAATAATGGCAGCATGGGAGGCCGCTGCGGGGTTTCCAGGCTATACCAGGGCGTTTGTCCCAAGCCCATTGCCACAGTTACAAAATTTTCCCAGTCTGCAGGTGTACCCACAGCTTTGCTTGCATTGTCAGCCCTTCCTCTCGCAATAAATTGTTGAGCAACCTGTCTGCCCAATGCTTCACCAGCGGTGACATCGCTTCGTGCTGCTGCACCACTCATAATGGTTGCGAGTTCCTGCTCTTCTGCTTTTTGCTGAATGCTGGCAATTTCATCCGGGAAAAGCAGTTTCATCATTTCAGCGGTCACGCCAGCCAGCACAGCGGCTTCGGACGGATAAGCAGGGAGATCCGTTTTATTAACCTCAATGGGCTGCACTGAGGAATCCGCCTTGTAAGGAGCTACACGATTATATTTGGTTTTATAATACCAGCAGGCGACCAATGCGTCATATTGTGCTGCCGCCACATAAGCAAAAGCCCTTGCAGCATATGGAGGATTGGCAAATGGAAACTGCGGATAGGCGAAGGGGTTAGCTGAACTGGGAATGGGATAAGTGCCATCAGGATTCTGGTAAGGAGCCAAATTATATTTGGCGACCAGCCCGCGAAGGATTTCATTCCATCTCAGTACACCTCCTGCTGCCCAATATCTGATCGTGTTTCTCTGGTCTGATGTAATTGTATGCTGGTAACCTTTGATCTCATTGAGATCCGCCACATATGCCGTTGAATTGGTCGCGGCTGGTGCAGCTACAGGAAAAGTATCCGGTCTCGAAAGAAGTACTGTTTTCCAGGAGCCTGCTGTCAGATCAAGATTGCCAGGATCTTCGGGAGGAAGATTGGCAGTTCTGTCACTGATACTCTTGTTACACGCAGCCATAGCAAGCATCAGGACTACAGAAGAAAAAAACAAAAATGACTTTTTCATATCTCGAATTTTTTTATAGTTTGAAAATATAGTAGGCCCCTGCATGGAACATGACCGCCTGTCCCACATTTCTTCCAGCAATCACATAACCGCCGCCTCCAAGCACTTCAATATGTGTAAAAAATGGAAGCGTGTATTTTGCATGCACGCCAAGGCTGGTCGCATTCATCCGGTTGCTCACAAAGGGCATATCATTTTTGCGGATATCAAAGCCACCCAGGGTAGTCACATTTTCCACGTTGACTTCGGCTACGAGATATTTTTTCCTAATGCCAACATTCAGATTGAAATTGAGTTGATCGGGCATTTCCACTTCGTTCGTATTATGTTGTTCCGTGGTATAATAAGCATTGCGGTCAATCTTGACATTGCTGCGCCATACATAAGCTCCAGAAAGTGTGGTATAAAAAATGCCCTTCTGATAATCTGCAGTGATCCTTCCTGTCAGATCGGTGCTGCCTAATCCGATGGACATAGGTAGAAAATCAATTGTGTAATCAGAAGCCGGTGTACTGAAACTGCCCACGCCGAACAAAGAAAGTTTTCCTTTAGCCACATCAAAAATGACCGCTTTCCATTTGAGAGACACCATTACATCCTGCAATCCATTCATGCCATGCAGTGTACCGGCTGAAGCATGTGTCCACACATAAGGCAGGCTGGCAAGTACATTCAGTTTATCGGAGATCCCATAATTGGACATGAACATAACGGATTGCGTGGTGACAGTTCCGATGTTCTGATTGTTTCTTTTGTATGTTCCTTCCCAGTATTCATCCCAGCTCGAATACATATAAGTCGCGCCGTTACACCACTGGTTTTTTTTCATCATGATGCCGTCATTTTCTGTCTGGGCATTCCCGCGGTAAAAAGATAGTACCGCAATAACGGCGAATATTTTTACAAAAACCCATTTACGATTATTCATCACAGTTAGTTTAATGATTGAGATTGAAATCAGATTTAAGGTTAATAATTAAGGGCAAGATTATGATCGGTCTTCCATGTCCGCTTCCACAGGTTTATTTTTTGGTCAATTGCGCTCACGATTTTTTCATTTTTAGGCGATTTACGATCAGGTCGCCCAACTTTGTCCCCATTTCAGTGCTTCGTTCACAGCAATATTCATAATGGATACCCCCATAAAAACGCGACCGCCTGGTTTCAAAAGCCGCATTACGGAATGAGCTAAAAGACCGGCTTTTAATCCCAAATTCCAGTTCAGTGGAGTCGGTATAAGAGAAATTATCTCCAAACACACTGGTTAGCGCCTCAGCAGCTGCAGCCGAGATGGTACAATGACCGCAGGTATATTCCGGAAAGGGAGGAGTTTGCAAATGCGGCCTCCAATCGGGGTTGAAATATTTGTCAATTGCTGTCTCCGGCCTGAGCGTGTTATAGATGTATTTTATGTTCCAGCATTGTATGAACGCATCAAAAAGAGCAATGGCTGTCTTCGCATACGCATAGGTCGTTTCTGCAAAATCAGCGCCCGATTTTTTTGCTGCAATACCTACAATCCCCATCCAATGACCAGGAGGTGAAAATTTCTTCGTGCCGAACATCAGGTGACCCGAGACATTTAATTTGAATGGGTTATCATCCCAAAAATCGGCTATCCATGCCTGTTCGGGCGTAAGACTGTCAATGGCAAGTTGAATTTTCTTAACCTCCTTGTAATAAGGACTGTTCTTGTCAGTAACATTGAAAGGATATGGCGGCAGAGGCATGAACTGCGAGGGACTGTCAATTACCAGCGTGCGAATCTCTCTCCAGTGCGGTTCTGAAGCCGGAGAATACGCAGGCGGAGTAGGGATCCAACGTCCAAGTGAATCCTTGACATCGTATTCCGGCGCTCCCCTTGTTTCTGCATAATTATCATGATGACTCCAGTTTCCAATGACAGCTGATACTGTATCAGCATAAGCCACTGTATTGTCAAAAACATCAGATGGCATGCCATGATCTTTGGCAAGCTGTTTCAAACTGTCAACATACTCTTTCATGCTTCCGACAGGAAAGGTTACTGATTCCCCCAGTTTGCAATACGCAAGCAAACTGCCGAACTCAAAATTTATTTTCTGACCCGCAGGCGGTTTGGGAATCGACCCCAGTCCATGCAATTGTCCTCCGAGTGAATTGTATTTGTCGGGATATCCGGCTGCAATCATTTCATATCCTGCTACTGCAGCATATAAATAATTTCTGGAAGCCACAATGGGAGTAAAATTGTTTCCCATCACCACGGTATTCAATTCATGCACTGTGTTTGAGTAAAGAGCCGGATCCCTGAAGATTTGCTCATAATCTTTTTTTGTGTTGCAGGCAATACAAAATGTTACTGCTAACGCGATAACCATTAAATTCTTCATGAAAAATTTTTGTTTATAAATAAGTACAATTCACCCTTCGTCGAAGGATGAGAAAGAATCCTGGAAATAAATCAAGAAAAATAATCAGCAAAAATCAGGCGGTTGCTCTGATGTGAGAGTATACACTGAGGGAAGATGGAAAAGATAATGAACTGATCTTTTTGCCACTGCACGATCAGGATCATTTATCCCCAACCTATTATTGATTATATAATAATCCAAAGAAAAACTTCTATATGAGCCGGGTCGTGAATCGGCTTTTTTTCCCTGTACGGGCTGGAGATCATTGACTAATTTATAAAAATCATCTCTTGCCGTTTTCAGCATAGTGGCTTCATGGTTGGGTAAACACAGGTATTCCACTGAATCATTGTAGAGGCGGCGCTTTACATAATTATACTGAAGCCCGTTGATTTCTATTTGCCCGTCTACGCGCTCAAATTGTTTTGAATTGATATAATAGCCAAAATGCTGAGCCGGAACTTTGATAGAAATTAAATCAGTCTCGTTGTAGCTGTTATCATCAAGACTGGATTGAAGCTGAACATCGGCCTTGCTTTCAAAGTAAGCAGTCATCAACCGGTAACCAAACCAGTTAAAAAGCAGCATTGCCAGAAATAATATGACAGCAATTTTTCTCAAGAAGGGACTAAATTAATAAAATTTATTTAACAACATAACTTTTCTTCCCGGGCCCCACACCTGTAATGGTTAGTTTTTTCCAGGCTGAAGGCAGGGTTGATTTGATCTGCACAATTCCTGTCGGCGTAATATCCAGTCCGCCAAAACCCATAAGAAGGCTTTGAACAATTCCTCCTGCTCCCGTAGCAAAATACGGATTAGTTCCTCCCTTGGTTTCCGCGATGACGCGGAAAGGTGGATCAAGATTTGGAGTATACGCATCCTTGAAAAAATGGTATGCTTTTTCACCATCACCCAGTCTCGCATAGAGCAAAGCAAAAATAGCCTGGGTCATTGCCGGAGTTCCCTGATTGGGTACACGCACTTCATAATAATGCAAATCTTTTTTTACCTGCTCAGGATCAGTAAATGTTTTCAAAGGATAGGCCAACAGATTTACATCTGCCTGCTTGATGCCTTCTCCATTATACGAAGCGTGCTCTTTGGTTACGCCGTCAGGAAATTGCAGTATTGGAATATTGTTGGCCACCTGCATCCAGTCAGGATCTGGCACAATCCCCAAAATTTTCGCGGCTGATGTGGCATCCTGCAAAACAGTTTTTGCTGCGGCATTGGTAAATGCATTGTTGTCTATATTTTCTGCCCACTCATCAGCAGCAACAACATTTTTGATATCATATTTACCCGGACCATTCCTTTCTACTCTTGATGCCCAGAAATCGGCAGTTGCCGACAAAATCGGCCATCCTTTTTCGCGAAGCCAGATCTTATCCTGCGTTACACAATAATAATTCCATGCTGCCAGGCCCACGCAGGCGGTAATATGATGTTCAAATGGTCCGCTCAATGCCCAGACGGGTGTTTCTTCCACCCCGCTGGCTGCACTTTCCCAGGGAAACATGGCGCCTTTGTAGCCGTGCGAAAAAGCATTCCGTCTGGCAGCTTCGAGTCGCTCATAACGGTACTCAATAAGCGATTTTGCAATTTCAGGATGGAGGACAAGAATAGCCGGAAACATCCACAGGTCTGTATCCCAAAACACATGCCCATTGTATCCCAATCCGCTCAAGCCCATGGGAGAAGGACTCAAAGCAGTCCCTTCCCGAACAAATGAATAAAGATGATACAACATGCTGTGCACATCCTGCTGCGTCTGATCATCACCTTCAATTACAATATCACTTTTCCACAATTCATCCCAGGCTTTATTGTGAAAAGCTACGAGCCTGTCTCTTCCTTCCAGTTTGGCGAAGATCGTAAGCCGTTCAGCTTCATTCAACGGATCGTCGTGATGAGCAGAGGTAATGGATGAACCGACTATCGCGAAATGATAAGTTTCACCGGCACTGATTGTCCTGCTGAATTTCATGAGATGCATATTATTATCCCACATCTCGTGGATCACTCTTGGTTCCTGTCCTCTCGGCTCACTGAATAAAAAACTATTCGATGCACACATCAGCAATTTTCCAGTCGGACTTTTTGCGGTTGAAGTCAGCAGGCTGATCACCACATGCGGCCTGTCGATCTCATCATAATAATTCTGCACATCTCTTAATGCATCAGGAGCTTCCATCACACTGGCAGCAGTAATGTTGATGGTCTTTTTTGCAGTCACCGAGATATCCATCAATACGGTGAAAGGCAGTTGACGCAAAGAATAATAGGTATAGGTGATGGAGGCCTTGTCGGCATAATCAAATAAAGTGGTAAAACTGGCATGACGCATATCCAGTTCCTGCCGCATGTTTGAAATATTTTTTGTTTCGATCCGCTGGCCGTCAATATCGACCTGCATATTCAACAGGTTAAAGCTGCGCAGAAAATTGCTCACTCTTCCTCTTCCATATACATCATACGCTCCGGCCAGCACTACATCCTTTACTTTGAATGGCTCAGGAGAAGATACGATGCCGATCATTCCATTGGCGACCGTAACACCATAATAATTGGAAGGATTGATATCTGTCGCAGTAATCTTCCAGGGATCCTGGGGAAATGAAGAATGAGAAACACAAAATGCAAAAAGTAAAACAAGCAATCGTCTCGACATAGCTTATATTTTTTTCTAGGTGATCCTATGTGCTATGCTTCTATCTGGTAAAATTTTCTTCACCACAACTTGTCCCGCATTTAGCGGGATAGGCAGAATAGAATCATAGGTACACATGGGCTGTTTTTAATTATTCAATGTGATAAATCCACCGTCGATCGGGTAATCCGATCCTGTAACAAAAGAAGCTTCATCTGAACAAAGATATAAAGCCAGATAAGCGATCTCTTCCGGCTCTGCCATCCGCCCGATGGGTTGTGTTTTTGATAATTTCTCAAACATTTCTTTTTCTCTACCGGGATAGTTTTTGGCGATAAACCCATCCACAAACGGCGTATGTACGCGACCGGGAGAAATGCAGTTGCATCGGATCTTATGATTTACATAATCCTTGGCGACTGATAAGGTCATTCCCACCACGGCCCCCTTCGTCATGGTATATGCGAAGCGGTCGGGTATCCCAACCGAAGCTGCAGCAGAAGCCATATTGACAATTGAAC
>Ga0335076_10007753_pt1 | contig 10820 bp, 7 predicted proteins | sample Lox_Sample_25_FD_206717 | JGI IMG/M metagenome (GOLD analysis project Ga0335076, IMG submission 206717) | Soil microbial communities from Loxahatchee National Wildlife Refuge, Florida, United States - Lox_Sample_2.5 | ecosystem: Environmental > Terrestrial > Soil > Wetlands | place: USA: Florida...
GACCGGTCGTTCCGGGTCCTGCAGTTCTTCTCCGCGGCGGCGTATTCCCTGGGGCACGGCACCAACGACGCCCAGAAAACGATGGGGATCATCGTCGGTCTCCTGGTCGCCGAGCAGGCGCGGTTCGCGACCTTCCCGATACACGCGCTCCACTTGACCACGCTCAAGGAGATCCCATTCTGGGTAGTGATGGCCTGCGGCGCGGCGATGGGGCTGGGGACCGTTTCGGGAGGGTGGCGGATCGTGAAAACGATGGGGCAGCGGATCACCCGCCTGAAGCCCTTCGGCGGCTTCTGCGCCGAAACCGCCGGCGCCATCACGTTGTTCGTGTCCTCGCACTTCGGCATTCCGGTGAGCACTACACACACCATCACCGGCGCCATCACGGGCGTGGGCGCCGCCCACCGGCTCTCGGCGGTACGGTGGGGCGTGGCGGGGCGGATCGTGTGGGCCTGGATCCTCACCATTCCGGCCGCGTTCTTCATCGCGTTCGTCTGTTATGTGGTGTTGCACGCGGCGGGATGAGGGTCCGCCAAGTCTAGAGACGGGCGGCTTGGATCCGCTGGAGGATCGATTCCACTCGGCCGTGCGGCGTCCGTCGAGACCGGAGAAACCCCCAGATGGCGGTCAAGACGGAAGGGGCTCTCTCTGCTTCGCCAACCGTCACCATCGTTCCACCCTCGACCGCTTCGAGGCGGAACGACAGGACCGAGCTGGCCCTCTGCTTGCGCTCCGACCACGCCAACCGACTCGGGGGGCCATGCTCGATGATCTCGAACTCCGCGACGCGCGGGCCAAAGCGGGCTTGAATGACGGCACCCTTGGCGATTGGCCCTTCCAGGTGCGCGCCATCGCAACCCGGCAGCCACTCGGGTATCCGGTCGGGATTGGCCAAGTATGCGAAGACCCTCTCAGCGGTTGCTGGGATCGGGCCTCCACTCGCAGTCCGCACGCCGCGCATATGGGTCCTCCCTACTTCAGATAGCTCCGAACCAGGTCGATCAGCTGCTCCACAGCCTGGCCCTGTTCTGACGCCGGGTCGACGTCCGGGCCGACGACGTGAAAGCGCACGTGATCCTCGAGGACTTCCGCCATGAGGCTGTCGATGGCTCCGCGGCAGGCCGCAATGGTCTGCAGGACCTTCTCACACGAGGCTTCCTCTTCCAGCTGTCCTTCAATGGCCCCCACTTGCCCCCGGATCCGCCTCACACGGTTGAGCAGTTTGGCTCGATCTCTGACGGTATGTACCACGAGTTCCCCCCTTGCTTGACAAAAAATACTATAGGGTGGTATCCTAGTCAATATAGAATACTACCCTATAGTATTTCTAATTGCAACACCGTGGGTGGAGGACATTCGATGCGCCGATCCCCGCTCGTCCCTCAGCCGATCTGCGGAACTGTGCTCCTCACCCTGGTGATGGGTTGCGGCGGAAGGGGAGACCGCGCGGCCCCCCCCACCATCGTCGACCAGGGGGCGGGACAGTTCACCATCCCGGAAACCTCACCCCTGCGAACTACGCTCGCATTCGACACGGCTCGGACCGTCTCTCGCGGGGAGCGGCTCGAACTCACCGCGTCCGTGGAGTCGGACCCGGCTCGCACCGTGCGGCTGCTCCCGCCCTTCACAGGCCGCGTGATCAGCGTCCTCGTCCATGCGGGAGACGCCGTCGCGCGTGGTGCCACCGTGATCACGATGGACTCGCCCGACTTCACGTCTGCCCAGGCCGATTACGTGCACGCGCTGACCGCCTACCATCAGGCGAGCAACAACCTGGACCGCGAGCGAGACCTCGCGAAGTACGGCATCGCCGCGCAACGGGATGTCGACCAGGCCGCGACCGACTTCGCGCAAGCTCAAGGCGACCTGCGTCGGGCCGCATCCCGTTTGTCCCTGGTCGGCATCGATACCGCCGCCGCCCGCCTGGACGAGGCGCTCGTTGTCCGCTCGCCCGTGGCCGGACGGGTGACCGACCTCTCCGCCGGCGTGGGGGAGCTGCGCAACGACCCCACCATTCCGCTCATGACCATCGCGGATCTCAGCGTCCTCTACCTCACCGTGAACGTTCCTGAAGAGGACATTCACGGCGTCGAGCCGGGAGAGCGCGCGTCGGCCGTCGTCAGCGCCTACCCCCTCGACACCATCTACGGCACCGTGAGCACCGTCACCGATGTCGTCGACACCGCCACCCGCGTCCTCAAGGCGCGCATCCGGGTCGCCAACCCCGGCAACCGGCTCAAGCCGGGGATGTTCGCCCGCGTCACGGTGGTCGGCCGGCCGGGGCCGGCGGTCGTCGTGCCCGCGACGGCGCTCCTCCGCGTCGGCGACTCGACCTACGTGTTCGTGGAGACCACTCCCTGGATCCTGCAACGCCGCGCGGTGACGCCCGGCGAAGTGGATAACGGTCTCGTCGTCGTCCACGGCGGCATTCAGGCGGGGGAACGCCTCGTCGTCCGCCAGGTGGTGCTCCTCCAATGATCGACCGGCTCGTCGGATGGGCCCTGAACCGGCGGGTGCTCGCGTTCGCCCTCTTCGCGATGCTCGCCGCCGCCGGCGTCTACTCCTGGCTGCAGCTCGCGCTCGAGGCGTACCCCGACATTGCCGATACGACGGCGCAGGTCGTCACGCAGTACCCGGGGCATGCCGCGGAAGAAATGGAACAGCAGGTGACGATGCCGCTCGAGCGGGAACTGGCGGGCACCCCGGGGCTGCAGATGATGCGATCGCGGACCACATTCGCGCTCTCACTCATTACCCTCGTGTTCAAGGACGGCACCGACGATTACTGGGCCCGCCAGCGCATCAACGAGCGGATCCAGAACGTCACCCTGCCCGCCGGCGCCGTGCCCGGCCTCGATCCCATCAGCTCTCCGATCGGGGAGATCTATCGCTACACCCTGGAGTCCCCGCACCGCACGCCCCGGGAGCTGAAAGACCTTCAGGACTGGGTCGTGTTCCCCCAGCTCAAGCAGGTCCCCGGGGTGGCGGACGTGACCCTCTTCGGCGGCGAGACCGTGAGCTTCCAGCTGCTCGTCGATCCCCGGAGGCTGGCGCAGTACCACCTCGCCCTGCGGGACGTCGAGGCGGCGATCGGCGCAAACAACGCCAACGCCGGTGGCAGCGTGGTGGTCTCGGGAGAGCAGGGGATGGTGGTGCGTGGCATCGGGCTCATCACCTCCCTCTCGGACTTCGGCAACGTCATCGTCGCGAGTCGGGGCGGCGTACCGGTGGTGATCCACGACCTCGGCACCGTCCAATGGGGCACGCTCCAGCGGGAGGGCGTCGTCGGGAAGGACACGGCCTCCGACGTCGTCACCGGCATCGTGCTGCTCCTGCGCGGCGTGAACCCATCGCCCGTCCTCGACGCCATCCATGCCCGAGTGGACCAGCTCAATAACGGTTTGCTGCCCCCGGACGTCAAAGTCGTGCCGTACCTGGACCGTTCGAGCCTGATTCACACCACGATCCACACCGTCTCCCGGACCCTGATCGAGGGGATGCTCCTGGTCACTCTGGTGACCTTCCTCTACGTGGGCAGCCTCCGAGGCGCCCTGCTCATCTCCATCACCATCCCGATGGCGTTGCTCTTCGCGTTCGTCTGCATGCACGCCACTCACATACCGGCCAACCTCCTCTCCCTCGGCGCCATCGACTTCGGCATCCTGGTGGACGGGTCGATCGTGCTGGTCGAAACCGTGCTGCGGAGGCGGGAGTCCAAGCCCGAGTCCGAGCTCAGCGAAACCGACGTCCGGACCGCCGCGGTCCAGGTGGCGCGCCCCATCTTCTTCGCCACGGTCATTATCATCGTCAGTTACCTGCCCCTGTTCGCCTTCGAGAGGGTGGAGCGGAAGCTGTTTACACCCATGGCGTTCACCGTGGGATACGCCCTTCTGGGCGCCCTGATCGTCGCCCTCCTCCTCATGCCGGGCCTCGCGTACGTCGCGTACCGGAAGCCGCTCCACATCAGACACAACCCCGTGCTGCTCCGGATCACCGAGGCGTACGAGCAACTGCTTACCGTCGTCCTGGCCCGCCCCCGGCTCGCCATTATCCCCGGCGCGGTTGCCACGGTCCTGGCGCTCGTCCTAGGGGCGGCGCTGGGCAAGGACTTTCTTCCGTATCTCGACGAAGGGTCGATCTGGCTGCAGGTCGAGCTCCCGCCCGGGATCTCGCTGGAGAAAGGCAGTGAGATGGCCGCGCAGCTCCGGGGCGTCGTGAGGACCTTTCCGGAGGTCTCGTATGTCGTGACCCAGCTCGGTCGCAACGAAGACGGCACCGACCCCTGGACCCCGTCCCACATCGAGGCATCCGTGGGACTGAAGCCCTATGGAGAGTGGGGGGGAGACAAACAGGCGCTGATTCGCCGCATGGACCGGCGCTTCAAGGAAATGCCGGGATTTCAGATCGGGTTCTCGCAGCCGATGATCGACGGAGTCCAGGACATGGTGGCGGGCGCTCACAGCGAGCTGGTGATCCGCGTGTTCGGCGAAGACTTCGCCGGAATGCGCCGGACCGCCGAAGAAGTCCGGGATGTCCTCGCCACCGTTCCCGGAGCCGCCGATCCGGCCATCGATCAGGAGCCGCCACTCCCGCAGCTCCAGATCCAGGTGGACCGGGCCGCCGCGGCGCGGTACGGGGTCAACGTCGCGGACGTCGCCGACCTGGTGCAGACCGGCATCGGCGGGCAGGCCGTGTCGCAGGTGTTCCTCGGCGCGCGCCGATACGACGTCACGCTGCGGTTCACCGATGATGCCCGCAACAGTCCGGGGGCGATCGGTGCCCTGCAGGTGGTCAGTGAGTCCGGCCTGCGGATACCCCTCTCCCAAGTGGCGGAGGTCCACCAGGGATCGGGCGAAAGCACAATCACCCACGAGATGGGGCGGCGCCACCTCACCGTGAAGCTCGACCTCCGGAACCGTGACCTGGCGTCGTTCATCAAGGACGCCCAGCGAGAGATCGCAGTCCGGGTCCACTACGACCACTCCCGGTATCACCTGGAGTGGGGCGGGGCCTTCGAGAACCAGCAGCGGGCGCAGGCGCGCCTGGCGCTCATCGTGCCCGCGGCGCTGGCGGCGGTGTTCGTCCTTCTCTATGGCCTGTTCGTGGACTTCGGCCACGCGGGCCTGATCCTTCTCAATGTCCCCATCGCGCTTCTGGGCGGCGTGCTGGCGCTGCACCTCCGGGGCATGACCCTCAACGTCTCGAGCGCGGTCGGCTTCATCGCGCTCTTCGGCGTCGCGGTGCAGAACGGTGTCATCATGGTCGCGAATCTGAACCGGATGAAGAGCATGGTCGGTCTGACGTTGGTCGACGCCATCATTTACGGCGCCGCCGAGCGCCTGCGTCCGGTGCTGATGACGGCGAGCGTCGCCACCCTGGGCCTGATGCCCGCGGCCCTGGCCCGGGGCGTGGGGAGCGATGTCCAGCGGCCCCTGGCCACGGTGATCGTCGGCGGGCTCATCACGGCGACGTCGCTCACGCTGATCGTCCTACCGGTGCTCTACGCCGCCTTGGAGAACCGCCGGGCGCGGAGGAGGGCCATCCCGTGACCGTTCGTCCATTTCTCCTTTGGCTCGTGGCGCCGAGTCTGTGGGCCGCGACGGCCGCCGGTCAGATGTCCCCGCCCGACTCCGAGCCCGTGCGGCGTTGGTCGCTGAGCGAGTACCTCGCGCAAGTCACGGCGTCCAACCTGGACTACGCCGCTCAGACCTTCAGCGTGCCCATCGCCGAGGCGCAGCTCGCCGTGGCGCGCCTGATCCCCAATCCCACCCTGGCATGGAGCGCGACGAAGGACGTGTCCGGTCAGCACCAGGCCACGTCGTACGACCTGTCCCTCACTCAGACCATCCTGCTCGGGGGAAAGCGGAGTGCCCGGTCGGACGTCGCCCGGGCGCAGCTGGGGGCCGCGCGAGCCCAGCTCGACGACTTCCTTCGAACGCTCCTTGGGACGGCGGCGACGGCCTACGCCGACGCGACGCACGCGGAGCAGGTCTACGCCCGCAAGCGCCGCACCGTCGGCGATCTCGAGCGCCTCGTCGTGATGAACGAGCGCCGGGTGCTGGCGGGCGACATCGGGGAGATCGATCTCCTCCAATCCCGGGTGGACGCCCGCCAGGCAAACGCGGATCTGGCCCAGGCCGCCAGTGACGTTCGGACGTCACGACTCGCGCTCACGGGGCTCCTCAGTCCGCGCGCCGTGGACACCCTGGTCGCCGTTATGCTCCCTCCCGATCTTGCGCTCTTTCCGCCCGGCGATGACACCACGCTCACGCCGGCGCCGTTGCCCGCCGCCGGTGCCGCCGGCACTCCCGCGCTGAGACCGATTCCCGGCGGATTGACGGAAGACAGTCTGGTCGCGCTCGCCGTCGCTCTCCGTCCGGATGTCGTCGCGGCGCGGCGGGCCCGTGACGCCGCCCGCGCCGGGGTCCTCGTAGCCGGGGGTGACCGCTGGCCCGACATCGACCTGACCGTCGGCGGAGGCTATTTCACCAGGGGGACCAACCCACTGGACCCGACGCCGATCTTCTCGTCCCTGACCGTCGGCCTCTCGCTTCCCTTGCCGTTCTCCGACCTGACGCACGGTGAGATCAATGCCGCCCGTGGTACCTCTGCGCAGGCCGAGCGGATGGAAGCGTCAGCGGAGTGGCGGGCGGCCATCGAAGTCCGGCAGGCGTGGAGGGGCGTAGAGGCGGCGAGCGTAACCGTAAGTCAATACGGATCGGACATGCTGCTCGATGCCGAGCGCGTGCGACGGGCGAAGCTGTACAGCTACGCGCACGGCGCGGCTTCGCTGCTCGACGTCCTCCAGGCGGAACAGACGGTGAACGCGGTCTATCTGGCGTCCTACGACGCCGAGCAGCAGTACCAGCACGCGCTCATCCAGCTGGCTCAGGCGAGCGGCGTGTGGTTCCTCGTCGGCACGACGGCCCGCGGGAGCCGGTGACGCTCAGAGCGGCGGTGCGTGTGCCTCGGCGTAGTGCTTGGCAGCCTCTTCGGCGTGCTCGGCGGCGAGCGCCTGGTGACCCTGGGCCACGTAGGCGTGAAAACCGGCCTTCTCGTGATTCCCGGCGTCGTGGTACTTCGCCGCCTCACGGTGGTGGCGGGCGGCTTGCTCGAACTGATCCGCCGCTTCGCGGTGGTGAGCGGACCCGGAATGCGGTGGCATGGAATCTCCCGGAGTGGGCTGGGAGCCTGAGCCTAGAACTTCTCGCCCCGGTTGGGAAGGGGGGACGCGCGTGACGGTGGCCGGCGCACCTCGCGTCGTTTCAGGCGCGGTGCCTCTGCGGTGGGACGCGGCGCGCCTCCGGGCGGCCGCGGCGGGGGGGCCGGAGCGGGCCCTCCGCCTGTGCGAATCATTCGCCACCGGCCTGACCGAGGCGGAGGCGCGGCGCCGCCTGGAGACGTACGGCCCCAACGAGATCGCCGCGCATCGGCCCGATCCCTGGCCGGTGCGCCTGCTGCACGCGTTGCGCAATCCGCTCGTCGTGCTCCTCGGCGTGCTGGCCGTCGTGTCCCTCGTCACCGGGGACGCCGCGGCCGCGACGGTCATGACCCTCATGATCATCCTGGGCGTGGCACTGCGGTTCATTCAGGAGACCCGCGCCAGCTCTGCCGCCGAGGCGCTTCGGGCCATGATCCGCGTGACCGTGACGGCGGTGCGCGACGGGGAGCGGCGGGAGGTGCCCCTGCGGGAGGTGGTCCCGGGCGACGTCATCGCGCTGGCCGCGGGAGACATGATCCCGGGTGACGTGCGGCTCTTGTCCGCGAAGGATCTCTTCGTGAGTCAGTCCGCGCTCACCGGCGAATCACTCCCGGCCGAGAAGGGCGAGGTCGTTCACGGGGTCGCGGATCGAGAGCCGCTGGAGTGTCCCAACCTCTGCTTTCTGGGCACCAGCGTCCAAAGCGGGTCGGCAGCTGCCGTCGTGGTCGAGACCGGCCCCCGCACTCTGTTCGGATCCATCGCGCGCAGCATCACCCAGGCGCCGATCGAGACCGCGTTCGACAAGGGCATCGGCCGCTTCACCTGGCTGATGATCCGGTTCATTGCGGTCATGGTGCCCGTGGTCTTCCTCATTAACGGGCTGACCAAACACAACTGGCATGAGGCGTTCTTCTTCGCCCTGGCGGTCGCCGTCGGGCTCACACCCGAGATGCTCCCGATGATCGTCTCCGTGTGTCTGTCGAAGGGGGCGATGGCGATGTCGCGAAAGCGTGTGATCGTCAAGCGGCTGAACGCCATCCAGAACTTCGGCGCCATGGACGTCCTCTGCACCGACAAGACGGGCACGCTGACGATGGACGCGGTGATTCTCGAGCGGCACTGCGACGTACTGGGCGCCGAAAGCGACAAGGTCCTCATCGACGCGATGCTGATCAGTCATCTCCAGACGGGGCTCAAGAGCACGCTCGACCAGGCCATCCTGCGGCATCAGGAGGACCACCCCGAGGTGTCCCTCGACGGGTACCGCAAGGTGGACGAGATGCCATTCGATTTTTCCCGCAAGATCATGTCGATCGTGGTGGATGAGCCCAACGGCCGGCGCCGGTTGCTGGCGAAGGGCGCGCCGGAAGAGATCCTCAAGCGCTGCACGGCATTCGAGGCCGAGGGCGGGGTGCTGCCGGCCCCGCCGGGCTTCGCCGCCGATCTGATCGAGCGCTGCGACGCCCTGAGCGCGGAGGGGTTCCGAGTGCTGGGTGTCGCCTACCGGGAGGTTCCAGAGCGGGCGGCGTACGGGCGGGAGGATGAGAGCGAGCTCGTGCTCATCGGGTATGTCGCGTTCCTCGACCCCCCGAAGGAGACGGCGAGACCGGCGATCGCCGCGCTCCGCGACAACGGGGTGGCGATCAAAGTCCTGACGGGGGACAACGAGCTGGTCACCCGCACGGTGTGCAAGCACGTCGGCCTGGGGACGAAGCACATCCTGCTCGGTCGCGACGTGGCCCGCCTGAGCGATGAGAAGCTGGCCGAGAAGGTCGAGCGGACGACCATCTTCGCGCGGCTGTCACCGGCGGACAAGGAGCGGATCATTCACTGCCTCAAGGGACAGGGTCACGTCGTCGGGTTCCTGGGGGACGGCATCAACGACGCGCCGGCCCTGCGTACCGCGGACGTCGGTATTTCAGTCGATACCGCCGTCGACGTGGCCAAGGAATCGGCCGACATCATTCTCCTGGAAAAGAGCCTGCTCGTACTCGAGGAAGGGGTGCTCGAAGGGCGGAAGGTGTTCTCCAACGTGCTCAAGTACATCCGGATGGGGGCCAGCTCGAACTTCGGCAACATGTTCAGCGTGCTGGGTGCCAGTGCCCTGCTGCCCTTCGTTCCGATGGCCCCGCTGCAGGTGCTCACGAACAACCTGCTGTACGACTTTTCCCAGGTCCCCATTCCCACGGACAACGTCGACGAGGAGCAGATCGGCCGCCCCCGTCCCTGGGACATCAGTGCCATCACCCGGTTCATCCTGGCGATCGGGCCCATCAGCTCGATCTTCGACTACACGACCTACGCGATGATGTATTTCCTGTTCGGGGCTCGCACGGCGGGCCAGGCGGCGCTCTTCCAGACCGGCTGGTTCGTGGAGTCGATCATGACCCAGACACTCATCATCCACGTGATCCGGACCAGCAAGATCCCCTTCCTGCAAAGCCGGGCGAGCTGGCCCCTCGTGCTCACCACCGCGGCCATCATGGCGGTCGGGGTCTGGCTTCCGTCTTCCCCGCTGGCTCCTGCCCTCGGTCTGGTGGCCCTGCCGGGGGCCTACTGGCCGCTCCTCGCGCTCACGCTGCTCTCGTACATGGTGCTCACGCAGGTCGTGAAAGTCCTGCTGCTGCGGCGCCGCTGGATCTAGTCCACCTTCAACGTCAGCATCCTGAGCTCGGTCATCTCCTGAATCGCCCAGCGGACCCCCTCGCGGCCGAGTCCGGAGTCTTTCGCGCCGCCATAAGGGAGGCGGTCGATCCGGAAGCCCGGGATGTCGTTGCCGTTCACCGCGCCCACCTCGAGCTCCGCGTAGCAGCGGAACATCGTGCTCAGGTTCGTCGTGAACACGCCGGCCTGCAGCCCGTACGGCGACGAGTTCACCTGCGCGATGGCCCGGGAGAGGTCGGTGTAGGGCGTCACGGTGACGAGCGGCGCGAAGACCTCTTCGCAGTTCACCTTCATCGTGGCCGTAGTGTCGAGCAGCACGGTGGGGTCGAGGTAGGTCCCCTTCCGGCCTCCGCCGATCGCCACCGTCGCGCCCGCCGCTTTCGCCTCGTTGATCCACTTCTCCACCCGTTCGGCCGCCTCGAGCGAGATCACGGGCCCGATCTCGGTCGCCTCATCCAGCACGTCGCCGACTTTGAGCGCCTTCACCTTCGGCAGCATCAGGTCGAGGAACCGCCGGTAGACGGCCTGGTGGACGAAGATCCGCTGGGTGGAGATGCAGGACTGGCCCGAGTAGTTGAAGCCGCCCGCCGCGCAGCGCGACGCCGCGAGCTCGAGGTCGGCGTCGGCCTCCACGATCACGGCGGCGTTCCCGCCCAGCTCCAGGGCCACGCGTTTGGCGCCCGCCTTGGCTCGGATGGCCCAGCCGGCGCGGGCACTTCCCGTGAACGAGATCATCCGGACCCGCGGGTCGTCGATCAGGATCTGCGCGACCTCCACGTGGCAGGGCACGACGTTGACCCCGCCCTCCGGGTACCCGGAGGTCTTGATGATGTCGAACATCCGGAGCGTGGAGAGCGGGTCCTGCGGAGGAGGCTTCAGCGTCACCGCGGCGCCGCAGGCCATGGCGGGCGCGAGTTTGTGGGCGGCGAGGAGCAGGGGGTAGTTGAAGGGCGTG
>Ga0335076_10007754_pt1 | contig 10819 bp, 11 predicted proteins | sample Lox_Sample_25_FD_206717 | JGI IMG/M metagenome (GOLD analysis project Ga0335076, IMG submission 206717) | Soil microbial communities from Loxahatchee National Wildlife Refuge, Florida, United States - Lox_Sample_2.5 | ecosystem: Environmental > Terrestrial > Soil > Wetlands | place: USA...
GGCGCGGACCCGCTGGTCGTGCTTGAGGGCGATGCGGAACCCGACGGGTGAGCCGAAGTCGAACATGTAGATGGCGTAGTCACCGATGCCGAGCTGGTCGATGGCCTGGCCGGTGATCTCCGCGAGGCGGTCGAAGGTCGGGCTGCCGGGGAGCGGGTCGGAGCTGCCGAAGCCGGGGTAGTCGATAGCGACGGCGTGCCAGTCGCGGGCGAGGCGGTCGACGAGCCGCACGTAGGCGCGGGTGCTCGACGGGTAGCCGGGGAGCAGGACGATGCTCGGCTTGGCGGGGTCGCCGGCTTCGCGGACGAACACCCCGAGACCTTCGACGGCGATCTTGCGGTGACGGATGGCGGGCATAGCCGTTTCCTTTCGTTTGTGCGGGCCGGTTATGGGTGGCTGCCGGCGGTCAGAAAGCGCCTGCCGGCCTCGGCGGCGCGCTGCCGGGCGGCGGCCTTGTCGGCGTCGCGGGCGGCGGTGAGCACGGTGGGCTGCCAGCGGATCTCGGCGACGTCGGTGAAGCCGGCGAAGCGCAGCCAGTCGTTGAAGAACGCGGCGTGGTAGTCATTGCCGTACGCCAGGGGCGCGCCGGGCTGGTAGACGCCGCTGGTGTAGATCACGGCGGCCTTCTTGCCGCGGATCAGGCCGCTGTAGCCGGCGTCGGGGGCGAAGCTGAACACCCAGCCGGGCTGGCTGACGATGCCGATCCACTGCTTGAGGACATATGGCCCGTGCGCCGGCGTCGACCGCCGGCGCACGGGCGGGCTGGGCTGCTCAGTTGCGCCCGGCCATGACGCCGCCGTCGACGTCCCAGATGGCGCCGGTCACCCAGCTGGTGGCCGGGGAAAGCAGGAAGGTGATGGTGTTGGCCAGGTCGCGGGGGGTGCCGGTCCGGCCGAGCGGGTGGAAGCTGTCGAAGCTGTGCAGGGTCTCATCGATCTTGTCCTTCGGGACGAACTTCTCGAAGATCGGGGTAGCCACAAATGCCGGGGCGACCGCGTTGACCCGGATCTGGTGCGGGGCCAGCTCCAGGGCCAGGTTGCGGGTCAGCGCGTGCAGCCCGGCCTTGGCCAGCGAGTAGGCCGACGACGGGGTGGCCCCGATGGCCTGGTGGGCCCACATGCTGCCGATGTTGACGATGGACCCGCCGCGGCCGCCGGCGACCATGCCGCGGGCCACGGCCTGGGTGACGAAGAAGATGGCCCGGTCCAGTTCCGCGTAGGAGTCGTAGTCGGCGCCGTCGTGGTCCAGGAAGGGCTTGGGGATGAAGAGCCCGGCCGCGTTGACCAGCAGCGTGGCGTCGGCGTGCTCGTCGGCCAGTTGCTGGCGGACCCGTTCGACCTGGTCCCGGTCGGCCAGGTCGGCGCTGATGCCGTAGGCCGGGCCGTCCTTGGCCAGGGTCTGGACGGTGTCCTCGACCCGGCCGGGTTCCTGGCCGATGATGACGGCGCTGCCACCGGCGGCCACGACGTCCGCGGCGGTCTGGCGCCCCATCCCGCTGCTGCCGCCGACGACCACCAGCTTCTGCCCCGCGAAGACCGGCATGGCCATGGCCTGCGGTCGGCCGGGCTCGTCCATCTGGTGGCCCATGCCCTCGAGCCAGTTCATGCTCATTCAAACGTTCCTTTCGGCTGGGTGCGCAGGGGAGGCCCGCTGCATGCTCACGGGCTAGCTTGGCTACCGTGAGCCGGCCGCGATCCGGTACCTGGTCGGCTCCACGTGCCCTCCGATGCTCTGTTGGTTGATACCTACCTTGAGCCCGAGCCGGGTGAGCGGCGATCACCCATGCGACCGATTCCACCCGGGTGAACAGAACCTCTACCGCGGCGGCCATGGAGCTACGATTAATCAACGCTGCGCAGTACCGTGAGCTGCGCCTGCTGATTAGGAGGCCATCTCCACGCCCCACAGGACCGAGGCAGCGGAGCCGGGCGGGGGGGCGATTGTCGCTACCAAGCTGCATGTTCCGGAGCTGCCGACCGACCGGGTTTCGCGCCCGAGCCTGGTCGCGGAGCTGCGTGATGGCTCCCGAGCGCGGCTGATCCTTGTCTCGGCGCCGGCGGGTGCCGGCAAGACGACCGTGCTGGCGAGCTGGCGGGCGGACCCCGCGGAGCAGCGACCATTCGCATGGCTGTCGCTGGATAACCGGGACAACGACCCGGTTCGCTTCTGGAGTTACGTGCTGGCGGCGTTGCGCACCGTCGCATCTGATGCGGGCGCTGGAGTGGACGACGCGCTGCGGTCGGCGGGTGGGGATGTGACCGAGCTGGCGTTGCCGTTGCTGGTCAATGCGCTGACCTCATTGCCGGACCCGATCGTGCTGGTGCTCGATGACTATCACGTGATCACCAGCGCCGATGTGCATCAGTCGATGGCGTTCCTTATCGACCACCTCCCCCGGACGGTACAGGTGGCGCTGGCCGGGCGCAGTGATCCTCCGCTGGGGCTGGCGCGGCTGCGGGCGAGCGCTGAGCTGCTGGAGATACGGGCGCCGGATTTGCGGCTGAGCACCGAGGAGGCGACGGCGTTGCTCAACGGGTCGCTGCGGCTGGGTCTGGCGCCGGAGCAGGTGCGCATTCTGCGGGAGCGCACGGAGGGATGGGCGGCGGGGCTGCAGCTGGTCGGCCTGTCGCTGCGGGGCCGCGAGGACCGGGGGCGCTACATTGCCTCCTTCGCCGGCGATGATCGCCAGATCGTCGACTACCTGGCGGCCGAGGTCCTGGACCGCCAGCGCCCGGCGGTCCAGGATTTTCTTCTGCGCACCTCGATCGTGCAGCGCCTCACTGGTCCGCTGTGCGATGCGCTGCTGGGCAGTACCAACTCCGCGCGCCAGCTCGTCGAGCTGGAACGCGCCAACTTGTTCACTATTCCGCTCGATGAGCGCCGTCAGTGGTATCGCTACCATCCCCTGTTCGGTGATCTGCTGGCGCACGAGCTCTCGTTGGCCCGGCCCGATGAGGTTGCGGCGTTGCACCGCCGGGCCTACGAGTGGCATCTGCGGGAGGGACTGGTGGCCGAGGCGATCGCCCACGCGATCGCCGCCGGCGATCACCACGAGGCCGCCGAGCTGATCGCTGCTAACTGGCTCGACTTTGTCAACCGCGGGGAGCTCGTGACGGTCGAGGCCTGGACCTGGGGCCTCCCGGACAAGGCGATTGATCCGCGAATGTGCCTGGCCCGAGCCTGGATGCTGCTGGTTCTGGGGCGTCCCGGCGAGGTGGAGGCAGAGGTCCGCGCGGCCGAGCGGGGGACGCTGCCGGGGCCGCTGGCTGACGGATCGAGCTCGGTCGAGTCAAGCGCCGCAATGGTCAGGACCTCGGCGCGGCTGATGCTCGGCGACGTGGGCGCGGCGGCGCAGAGCGCGGCGATCGCCTTGGAGCTCGAGCCCGATCCGACGGCTCCGTGGCGGCCGCAGGTCACCAACGCCCTCGGCATGACCGCCTTCTGGTCCGGAGCCGCCGAGGAGGCCGAGACCGCGTTCGCGGAGACCGTGTCGGCTGGCGAGCCGACCGGCTACTACGCGGCGGAGATCTATGCGCTTGGTTATCTGGCGGTGATCTCCGCCCAGCGCGCGAAGCTGGCCGAGGCTGGCCGGCGGGTGGCCGCAGCACGGGTGCTGGCCAAGCGTCAGGCTCTGGGTGAGCATTGGGTCACGGTAATGACCGACTATGCCGCCGGCGAACTGGCTCGTGCCCGCGGGGAGTTTCGGGTGGCCCGGGCCGAGGTCGAACACGGGCTCAGCATCGCGCGGCGGTACGGGCTGCGGCTGGACATCGCGTCCGGGCTGCTGGCACTGGCACGGATCGCCCTGGCGGCCGGTGCGGAAGCAGAGGCCCGGGAGCTGCGCGCCCGGGCGCAGCGCCAGATTGCCGCCTGCCCTGATCCCGGCTTCCTGCGCGGCTGGGCCAGAGCCGAAGACACTCCGGACCCTGGGTCCGTGCCCGCAGCCGCCGACGGCGTCGATGAGCTCTCCGAGCGCGAGCTGGCCGTGCTGCGGCTGCTGTCCTCTCGTCTCTCGCTGCGAGAGATCGGCAACGAGCTCTACGTATCGGTGAACACGATCAAGACCCACACCCGCAACGTCTACGCCAAGCTCCGGGTGAGCAGCCGCCAGCAGGCCGTGGCCCGGGCTCGCGAGCTCGGCCTGCTCGGGCGCTCCAGGCCCGTCCGGCAGTGACATGCCGCTACGCAGAAACCTCGGGTTCCCGGGCACTGCAGCGCTGTCGGTTGGCGGGATGGCACCCACGCTCGCGATGTCGGTCACCGGCGTCCAGGTGGTGCACCTCCTCGGACGGGCGGCACCGCTCGCGTATCTCCTCGCCGGCGCGGCCGTGCTGCTGATCAGCTTTGGTTTCGCGCGCCTGTCCGCGGCGTTCAGTCACGCCGGCTCGGTCTACGCCTTCGTAGGCAAGACGCTCGGACCGGGCGCGGGTCTTGCCGCGACCTGAATGCTGCTCGGCACCTACATCGTGTTCCCGCCGGTCTCGGTGCTCGGCATGGCGGTGTTCACGCAAGCCTTCCTGCGCCACACGCGGATCGTGACAGGTGCGGATGGGCTTCCGATCGCGCTGGTCTCCTGGACACTGGTGTGGCTGCTGGTCTGGCGTGGCATCAGTTTGACGGCGCGGTCGGTGATCGCGGTGAAGGCCGTCTCGCTGCTGCTGATCACGGCGCTGATTGTGGTCATCTTCGTGCGGCCCGGCACCGGAAACGCTCCGGGCCACCGGACCCTGACCCCTGATGTGTTCTAGCTTCCGCGTGGAACCGGGCTGGCGGCGGTCGGGTTCGCGTGCACCTATGGCATCTTGTCGTACGGCGGCTTCGAGTCGTCGATCTCAGCTGGCGAGGAGTCATGCCGGCCCACCGAGGTGATCCCGCGATCTATCGTGGCCGCGGTGTTGTTCGGTACCGCCTTCTACGCGTTCTGCGTCAGCGGGCAGGTCCTTGGATTCGGGGCCGGCTCGGCGGGTGTCACGCGGTTCGCGCGTTCGACGGCACCCCTCGGTGATCTCGCGCTCGCCTATGTCAGGCCCGCGATGGCCGCCGTGCTCGACGTCGCCGCCGTGCTCAGCGCGCTGGGAGCGGCGCTCGTTGGCGTGGCCGTCGCGTCGCGCACTGGCTCGCGACCGGATCCTGGCGACTGTCTCGCACCAGACCGGGACCCCGGCCGGCGCGGTGACGGCGAGTATGACGCTGACGTTCGCGCTGCTGCTGGCGTTCGGACTGGCCGGCACCGGTGCACTGCGGCTGTACGTGCTCAGCGGTGATAAACGGCGACTCCCGGCCGCGATATTGCCCCTCGGCGGAGCGATCGCGGCGCTCTACGTGCTCTTTCGCAATCTGATTCGGCTCCGGCCTTTCTCTGCAGCCTCCTTCCCTACCTCGTCGGGGGCTGGCTCGTGCTCGGGCTCGCGGTCGCGGCCGCCATGCCGCAGCTACGCCGGCGAGTCAGCGAAGGCCTCGCGCGTAGCTGAGTTCGCAGATCGGACGCCGCCGGGCAGATCACCCAGGTGAACGGGCTTAGGCGGGTGATGACCGCTCACCCAGCCTGAAGTGCACAGTGCCAGATATGGACGCCATTCGTTGCCCCGGCCAGGCAGCCATAACCGGCACGATCGAGGAGGCTGATGATGGCTTACCTGAGCGCGAGTGCGGTCCGGGCTGACGCCGTCTTCGCGTCGGACCTGCAGCACCGCGATGAGCCTAGCGCGGGTCAGGTCCGGCAGGCGGCCGCCGCGGCCATCTGGGCGTTCGGCTGCTCGGGCTGTGCCGGACGGGTGGCGCAGGAGTTCGGCGATCATCCCGAGACGGCGGTGATCCGGATGCGCTGGGCGCGCAGCGTGGTCCGCGAGGCGTTCGCGGATCCGGCGCCCGGGCCCGGCCCGGGCGCGGGTCTGTCCCGTATCCGGCCCCTGGCGCTGGCCGGTCGCCAAGCGGCCGTGAGCGAGGCGTGACATGACCGCGATGATCAGCGACTCCTCCCCGGAAGCGGGCGGCAGGACCAAGCCGCGGGAGCGGCCGGCCGGGCGGGAAGTCCTGCACGGACGTGCGGCCGGACAGAGGATGGTCCGTGATCTGCTGCGGCGTGCTGGGCGGGGGGCGGGCGGCGTGGTGCTGGTGGAGGGGGACCCTGGTACCGGCAGGTCCTGGCTGCTCCGAGACGCCACCGATGAGGCAGCGGAGCTGGGCCTTTCGCTGGCCGCGGGGGCGGCGGACCAGCTGGGCCAGACGATCCCGTTCTTCGCGCTGCGCACGGCCCTGCGCGCGCCGTTCGCCGAACTCATCGGCGATGATCCTGAGGGTGCCGAAAACCTGTGTCACCTGGGCAGATGCTGTGCAGAGCGCGGTCCGGCGTCCAGTGCGGGGCGAGCCGGTCTTGGCCCGTCTGGACGTGCGATGATCTTCGGCTTGTGGGCTTGAAGCTGATCTTCCTGACGGTATCCGGTGCCATGTCGCTGCTTAGGTTGTCGCGTCGGGAGGAGTGGTGGAAGGACGCCGAGATCCTGATGCTGCGCCATCAGCTCGCTGTCGCCTTGAGCGAGCGGCCCCGCGCTGCTGCGAGGCTGACTTGGCCGGACCGGGCGTGGCTGGCTCTGCTTGCCGGGACGCTGCCCATCGATCGCCTCGCCGGGATGCGGCTGATCGTCACCCCGGCCACGATCTTGCGCTGACACCGTGACATCGTCCGCCGCCGTTGGGCGCGCCGGTCGCGGCGCGGGCGTTCGGGTCGGCCGCCGGTGCGTCGTGATGTCCGGTCGGTGGTGCTGCGGCTGGCCCGGGAGAACGAGTCATGGGGATACCGCCGGATCCATGGCGAGCTCGCCGGGCTGGGCCTCGCCGTGGCGCCGTCAACGGTCTGGCAGATCCTCAAGGACGCTGGGATCAGCCCGGCACCGCGCCGGGACGGTCCGGGCTGGGCCGAATTTCTGCGGTCCCAGGCCCGGGCGATGCTGGCGCTGGACTTCTTCACCGCCGACCTGCTCAACGGCACGAAGGTCTACGTCCTGGCCGTGATTGAGCACGGCACCCGCCGGATCCGGGTCCTGGGCGCCACGGGGAATCCGGTCCAGTCCTGGGTAGTGCAGCAGGCCAGGAACCTCCTGATGGATCTGGAAGATGCAGGGATGAGCTGAAGTTCGTCCTGCATGACCGGGACGCCAGCTTCGACGCCGCCTTCCAGGCCGCTGGCGTCAGGGTCATCCGCTCCGCTATCCAGGCGCCACGAATGAATTCGATCATGGAACGCTGGATCGGCAGCTGCCGGCGTGAGTTGCTGGACCGGACCTTGATCTGGAACCAGCGCCACCTGATGACCGTCCTGCGCGAGTACGAGGACTTCTGCAACACGCACCGGCCACACCGCACCCTGAACCAAGCCGCGCCGCTCCGCCCGCTGCCCGATGGCATCACCGACCTGGACCACTTCCGCATCCAGCGGCGCGACCGCGCCGGAGGCATGATTCATGAATATCGCCTGGTGGCATAGGTTTTCGGCACCCACAGGTTCAAAGTCGGTTTTCATAGCTCTGGTCACTAAATCCCCCCGGACCAGCAGTTGCCCCTAGGCGGCAGGCAGCGTTTCTACACGTCAGAGCGCATGCGGCCCGTCCGCCTGCTGTAGATCGACTTCGGCGCTCTAGCATATAGAGCAATGTGGGGATACGGGGTCGATCCCCCGACGTGAACCCCCACGGGTCCCGGGCCAAGTAGCTCCCCGGCAAAACACTTCGACCGCTTCTGCCACGCCAAAGAGCCGAGACGAGACCCGCGGACCGGAAGCAAGCGGTTCGGTGAACCGTTCCTTCAGCCCCGATTCCGTCCGCTATTTGTCCGTAACTAGCGTGGTGCAGCGGCATCTCCTGACCGCCGATGACCGAGGTTGACACAACGCAGGACGGCCCGTGAGCCGGGAGAAGCCCCAGGACACGGGCCGTTTTCGCAGGTAGTGGCAGGTGTTGGGTTCGAACCAACGTAGGCTAAGCCGACGGTTTTACAGGGAGCCGACCCCACCCCACCGGAATACCCGCCGACCTGCGGAAACTCCCTCCTGTGCCCTGTCAAACCCGGCCGCTGTCCGTGTGGCGTCCGTAACTTCCAAGCAGGCCTGGTCCGCGCAGTGCAGGTTATGGATCATGTCCCACGAAGTCCCGCTCGATTTCGCTGAATCCCATCCTGCCCGCTCCCAACCGTGGCCCTCCGCCCCCGCCTGACCGGTTCCGTCAACCGGCCCACGGGCTCGGCTCAAGCGGCCACCTAGCAAACGGAGCCCACCATAGAAATCCGGATCGCAAGGCCGATTTTGACAGTCCCGCGCACAGGATGTTCCCGGCCAGAGTCCTCCCTGGCTGGCCGGCCGGTCTCTCCCGCCTGCCACCAGCCCGGCATGTCCAAGACTGCCCTTTGCCCCGCGTAGTCTCGCTCCACCCACGTCGGCGTGCCCCTGCGCGAACCCCCGCGGCGAAATCCCACCGTCACTAACTTATGGCCAGCACGGCCGCCTGGACCTGCCGACGCGTCCGGATCTGCCATGACCGGATGCTCGACTGCTGCCATCACATAGCCGGACGCGTACGCCGGTCCGCGTGCGGCAATGTCGGTCTGCCTGCGGGTGAGTGCCGGCCACCGTGCTGGGTAGCTGCTGGGTATGGGGGCCATCCACCGGCCAGGCGAGCCAGGCAAGCCCGGGGGTGAGCACTCGGGTGCGCCCATCGGAAACACGGCGCCTATAGGGAACACAGGGAGCGGCCGCACAGGAAACAGGGCAAGCACGGCCACCGAGACTCCTGACGTGCTGGCTGCCCCGCGCCAGCAACCGTCCGGGCACCTCGGACGCCCTGGGCCCCCGGGACGGCGTGACTCTGCCTCCTGGGGCGCCGAGCGCGTGCGCCGGCCCGCGGACCTGCTCGCCGCGATCCTCACGCTGGCTGTAGCGGCCGTCATCATCGGCTCCATCAAGGCGCTTCCGGCGGGCAGCACGGAGGTCGCGACCGATGTCTCCCGCTGGCTCAAGTACATTCCCCGCTGGCTCGCGTTCGGCGCCGCCGTCATCGCCGGCACCGGCTGCTTCGTCTTCGTCATCGTGGCCTTCGTGCAGCTCACCCGCAGCCAATGGCGCGACGCCCGCAACGCAGCCGCCGGGCTGGCCATGGGAGCGGCGGCCACGATCGCCGCCACGGCTGTGTGGGACGCCGAGCACGGCAGGCAGGCTCCAGGCCGCGGTGCTGCACGGCAAGTACCCGGCGATGTTTGTCATCGACAGCGCGTTCGTCGCGTTCGTGGTGGCCAGCGACCTGAACCGGCGCCCTCGCTGGTCACGCTGGTGCACGGGGCTCGCCGCCGCCCTGCTGATAACTAGCGTGGCGCAGGACACGCTCACCCCGTTCGCCATGGTGATCGCTCTGTTCGGCGGCCTCGGCGCCGGATGGCTGGTGCGCTGGGCACTCGGCGCCGCCTCGGTGCGGCCCAGCGCCGCCGAACTTGTGCCCTGGCTCCGCAGCCGCGGCGTGGACATCGCGGATCTGATGCCTAGCCACCAGCCCGGCAACGGCCCCAGCGACTCGCCCAGCGGCCGGTCTAGCACCCAGCCCGGCCGCCCCTGCCTGGAGGGCAGCCTGGCCAACGGCACTCCGGTCGAGGTGCAGCTGGCCGACCGGGACACCCTCGGCTCCGGGCTGGCCCGGCGGCTATGGGCGATGGTCCGGCTGCGTCGGAGTGCGGCCGGCCACATCGCGCTCAGCTCCCGCGCCCAGCTGGAACGGCTCGCCCTGGCCAGCACTGTGGCACAGCTCGCTGGTGTGCTCAGCCCCACCGTCCTGCTGCTGGGCCAGACGCCGCGGGAATCACTCGTGCTTGTGCTGGCCCTGCCGCCCGGACAGCCACTCGGCGAGACGGTGAGTAGGCAGCAGGCGCGGGCCCTGTTTGGTGCGCTGCGCGCCCTGCACGACACCGGCATCGCCCACCGCGACCTCCGGCCGGAGAACCTGTGCCTGGCGGAGCCTCCAGAGGCACCGGAGTTCGAGTCCGCGGCATCCGCCGGATTCCGTTCGTTTGACTCTGCGGTGCCCGCCGCGGGCGAGCTTGCCCGCCGGCTGGACGTCGCCCAGCTGCTCGCCACCACCGGGCGGAGCCTCGGCGCCGCCGAAGCCGTCAGCGCGCTCCGCGACGGCTACCGGCCAGCGGACGAGGCCGCGATCGCCGCGGTGCTGCAGCCGGTCGCGCTCACCCCGTGGGGCTGGTCTGCCATGCGTAAGAACCAGGCCTGCCTCACCGACATCCGGCACGAGCTGCTCGGTCCGGACACCGCGGCCCCGCAGGCCCGGCTGGAACGGTTCCGCTGGCGCACGGTGCTGACCACGGTCGCCCTGATCGCCGCCGCCTATGTCCTGGTCGGCCAGTTCTCCCACGTCGACCTGCTCGGCACGCTGGGCTCGGCCAACCCGGCCTGGATCGCCGTGGCCGTGCTGGGCTCGGCCGTGACCTACTTCGCCGCCGCGCAAAACCTCGCCGCGTTCGTGCCCAAGCGGCTGCACCCATTGCGCGGCTCCCTGGTCCAGCTGTCCACCGCGTTCGTCGGCGTGGCCATGCCACCCACCGTCGGCCACGTCGCAGTCAACGCTCGCTACCTGCACAAAGAAGGCGTCGACGAGGGCTCGATCAGCGCCGCGGTCACGCTGTCCCAGCTAGTCAACATCAGCGCGACCGTCCTGCTGCTGGTGGTGATCGGGCTGCTCACCGGCTCCGGGCTGAGCCGGTTCAAGATCGCCCCGGGAGCCAACCTGGTCATTGGCCTGGCGGTGATCGCCGGCGTGCTCGCCCTGCTGCT